>Ga0310345_10001637_pt1 | contig 24451 bp, 19 predicted proteins | sample HC15DNA20500_MG_FD_204667 | JGI IMG/M metagenome (GOLD analysis project Ga0310345, IMG submission 204667) | Marine microbial communities from station ALOHA, North Pacific Subtropical Gyre - HC15-DNA-20-500_MG | ecosystem: Environmental > Aquatic > Marine > Oceanic | place: Pacific Ocean: North... | reverse complement strand
CCCATTCGACGCTGGGTAATGAATTGCTCGCGCAACGCTTTGTTGATCGCGATGTCTTCATCACTGCAGAGCTTTGGGGTGTCGGCTCCACCGCTCCCTACGGCCACCGCGGAGATTTGACCACACTGGACGAGGTTATCCGGGCCCATGGTGGCGAAGCAACACAAGCCGCACGAACCTATGAAGCGATGGAAGAGGATGCGCGTTCCTCGATCATCGCCTTCCTCAAAACGCTGGTGATCAACCCATGAAAACCTGTGAAATCATCAAAGCTACGGCTATTGCAGCGGTACTATTGTCAGTCGCAACCGCCGCAACAACGAGTCTCGCGCAGGAACCTGAAGAGCCACCGCTCGTCATGGATATTCCGGTGATGCATGAGGAGGCTGCCGCGGCGGGCATCGACCATGCCTATACCGGGCCGTGGGAGTATTTCGTCGGCGGCGGCGCTGCGGGGCTGGATTGCAATGGCGATCGCCGCACCGATTTGTTTATCGCAGGCGGCACTTCGCCCGCCGCGCTGTATGTCAACAAGTCGGAGACGGGCGGCGAACTGAAGTTCGAGACTGCGGCACTCGACGTCGACCCGGCCCTGCTCAGCAACGTAACCGGTGCCTACAGCCTCGACATCGATAATGACGGTCACAAGGACCTGGTGGTCCTGCGCGTCGGCCGTAATCTGCTGCTCAAGGGCGGACCGGATTGCAGCTTCACCAATGCCTCGCGCGAACTGGCCTTCGACGGCGGCAGGGACTGGACGACGGCCTTCTCCGCAACCTTCGAGAAGGAAGCCACCCATCCTGTCCTCGCATTCGGTAACTATGTGGATCGCTCCGCGCCGGGTTCACCCTGGGGCACATGTCACGACAACGAATTGTTCAGACCTCAAACAGCGGGTGGAGAACTGTCCTACGGGCAACGTACGGTGCTTTCGCCGGGCTTCTGCACGCTCTCAATGCTGTTCACCGATTGGGCTAGAACCGGGCAGCCGGACCTGCGCATGACCAATGACCGCCAATACTACCGGGGCGGCGAGGAACAGCTCTGGCGTCTGGAGCCGGGCAGACCACCCCGCCCCTACCGGTCATCGGAAGGATGGCGCAGCGTGAAGATCTGGGGTATGGGCATCGCCCAGGCCGATCTCGATGCTGACGGTTTTCCGGAATACGCACTCACCTCGATGGGCGACACTAAACTGCAGACGCTCGACGAGGAGGCCGAGGAAGGAAGGCCCGTCTATCGCGACATCGCGTTTGAGCGCGGGGCGACCGCCCACCGGCCCTATGTCGGTGAGACCACCAAACCCTCCACCGGCTGGCACGCCGAGTTCGCCGATTTCAACAATGACGGCAGGTTGGATCTGTTCGTCGCCAAGGGCAATGTCGAACAGATGCCGGAATTCGCATCCTTCGATCCCGACAATCTGCTGCTCGGCGCGAGCGACGGCAGGTTTGCCGAAGCCGGCGATGTCGCCGGCATCGCACTCCCGACCAAGGGGCGCGGCGCAATCATCGACGACTTCAACCATGACGGCATGCTCGATCTGCTCGTTGTCAATCGTGGCGGGCCGGCAAGCCTGTTTCGAAACCTCGGCGGGCGCACACCCGACGATCCCGCGCCCGGAATGATGGGAAACTGGCTCGAGATCGAATTGGCGCAAGATGGGCCTAACAGGGACGCCGTCGGCGCGCGGATCTCGGTCAAGAGCGGCAACGAAACCCGGGTGCGTGCAGTGCAGGTGGGAGGCGGACACGCGTCGGGCCGGCTGGGCTTTGTCCATGTAGGTTTGGGGGTTGCCGAACGAGCCCAGATCCGGGTGCAATGGCCGGACGGAGAATGGAGCGCACCATATCGCGTTTTCGCCAACCAGTTCGTCCGGATCGACCGGGGAGCGGAAGCAGCGCGCTACTGGCTGCCCGAATAGCGGCTGGTCAGGGCTTCTCCCAACGGCCGCTCTTGCCGGCGCGGAATATCGCGTCGATTACCTTCTGATTGGCGAGTGAATTGTCTAACGTGAACACTGGCGCAGAGCCGCCGGTTGCGGCATCGACGAAATTGTCGGCCTGTATGCGATACTGGTCTGCAGCGAACCTGATCGTCTGCGACGTTCCGTGATCCTGGTCATGCACAGTGATGCTGGCATGGTCATAACTGCCTGCATTGAACGGCGCATGAACCTCGATGAAGCCCTTCTCGCCGTGGAACACCATCAACTGCCGCAGCGCCATCTGTGTCGAGACATAAAAGCTCAGGGTGAACTCCCCGAATTCGGCCTTCACATTCGCATAGATATCCGTCTTGAATTTCTTGTCATACTCGACCTCGGCGTGGATGCGTTTGGGCTCGCTGCCGGTGACGATGCGTGTCGAAACCGTGGGGTACACACCGATGTCCAGCAACGCTCCGCCGCCGAGTTCAGGCGTATTGCGCATGTCTTTCGGGTTCTTGTTGAAATAGGAGAACGCCCCCTGCACATGCCGGAGCCTGCCAACCGCTCCCGAAGATACCAGTTCGCGCACCTTGGCCCATTGCGGGTGGTGATAGACCATGAAGGCTTCGGCAATCAGCACCTTGTTTTTGACCGCCGCCTTTTTCAGTGCGCCGATATCCTTTGCCGCAAGAGCAATTGGCTTCTCGCAAAGCACGTGCTTGCCCGCTGCAGCGGCCTTCAGGCTCCACTCGATGTGCTGCGATGTCGGCAGCGGGATGTAGACGCCGTCAATTTGCTCGCTCGCCAGCAATTCCTCATAGGAGCCGTAAGCCTGCGGGATCGCAAACCGGGAGGCCATTGCCGAGGCCTTTCGCTTCGATCTCGAAGCCAGCGCCTGCACCACTCCCTTCTCAGAGTTCAGATGGGCAGGTATCACGACTTCACGCGCAATTTTTGCGGTGGACAATATTCCCCAGCGAAACATTTTGACCGGTTTCCTCCTGACGGTTGTTCCCGATTGTTAGAACATGATCGGCTGGCCGTCCAACTGGCGAATGCAGCGCATTGACGGAGACGTTGCTTTCTGCGGTGCTGCGTCCGATAAGGCCAGGGAAACGACCCACTATCTGATGCCTGACAGCTCATGAATGACCGCGTTGAAATCGTCCACCAGAACTTCCTGAGACGGGTGGCTGCAGGCGAATTGCCGTCCGGCGCGCCTCCCCGGCCCGGACTGTCACCCGCCGACGCCGTTGCGCTGTTCCGCGCCCAGTGTGCCAGCCGGGCCCTGGACCGCACCGGCCGGGTGATGCAACGCAACGGTCATGGCTATTACACCATCGGCTCTTCGGGACATGAGGGCATGGCGGCAGTGGCGCACGCATTGAGGCCCACCGACATTGCCTTCCTGCATTACCGTGACGCCGCGTTCCAGATCGCCCGATCGCAACAGGTTGAGGGCGAAGACCCGATCCGGGACATTCTCCTTTCCTTTGCAGCCTCGAGCGAGGATCCGATTTCCGGCGGTCGCCACAAGGTGCTCGGCTCGAAGACGTTGATGATACCGCCGCAAACCTCGACCATTGCCAGCCATTTGCCCAAGGCGGTGGGAGCTGCCTACGGCATTGCCGCGGCAGCACGGAGCCATCCCGAACATCAGATGCTTCCGGATGACGCGATTGCCCTTTGCTCGTTGGGCGACGCCTCGCTCAACCATTCCACCGCACAGGGGGCGATCAACACAGCCTGCTGGACGGCGATCAAGTCGGCGCCACTGCCGCTCCTGCTCGTCTGCGAGGACAATGGCATTGGCATTTCCACAAAAACGCCCCAGGGCTGGGTCGCCGCCTCGATGCAAAACCGTCCAGGCATGCGGTACTTCCACGCCGACGGATTGGATCTTTACGACACCTACGCAACTGCTGTCGAAGCCGCCGAATATGTGCGAACCCGGCGCAAACCCGCCTTTCTGCATTTGCGCATGGTCCGCCTCTACGGTCATGCGGGCGCGGATGTCGCCACCAGTTATCTGGGCTTGGCCGAAGTCGAGGCGGACGAAGCCAACGATCCGCTGCTGCATTCGGTGCGGCTCATGAAAGAGACGGGGGCGCTCGAACTCCGCGAGGCGCTGGAGATTTACGCGGCCACGGAGGAGCGTGTGGCGGCGCTGTCGCAGGAAGCGATTGCCCGGCCACGGCTCAAATCGGCGGCAGACGTGATGGCCAGCATCATACCGCCGAAGCGAATTTGCCGGCCGGCCAACGGTCCCGATCCCGAGATTCGTGCGCAAGTCTTCGGCAGCGATCTCAAGGCCATGGACAAACCCCAGACGCTAAGCAAGCTCATCAACTGGGCGCTGACTGACCTGATGCTGGAGCATGGCGAAGTCACGCTCATGGGCGAGGACATCGGCCGCAAGGGCGGGGTCTACGGCGTCACGCAGAAGCTTCAATCGCGCTTTGGCGAGAACCGGGTTATCGACACCATCCTCGACGAACAATCCATTCTCGGGCTGGCAATCGGGATGGCGCATAACGGCTTCGTTCCGATCCCCGAAATCCAGTTCCTTGCCTATGTCCACAATGCCGAGGACCAGATCCGCGGCGAGGCGGCGACGCTCAGCTTTTTCTCCAACGGCCAGTTCACCAACCCGCTGGTTATCCGCGTCGCAGGCCTGGGCTATCAGCGCGGCTTTGGCGGACATTTCCATAACGACAACTCAGTCGCCGTGTTCCGTGACATTCCTGGCGTCATCGTTGCTTGCCCGTCAAACGGGGCGGACGCCGCCATGATGCTGCGCGAGTGCGTTCGGCTGGCGCGCGAGGAGCAACGGGTCGTCGTCTTTCTGGAGCCGATTGCGCTCTACCATACCCGCGATCTGATGGAGGAAGGCGATGGCAAATGGATGAACCCCTACCCCTTGCCCGACCGGCGTATCGGCCTTGGCGAAGTCGGAGTGCATGGGTCGGGTGACGATCTTGCTATCGTGACCTATGGGAATGGCCACCATCTCTCACAGCAGGCACGCGGGGACATGGAGAAGAGCGGGATCGGGGTGAGGATCATCGACATGCGCTGGATCGCGCCACTGCCTGAGGCCGCCATCCTGCGGGCAACTGCCGATTGCGCCAATATTCTCATCGTAGACGAATGCCGACGCACCGGAGGTCAGAGCGAAGCGCTGGTTGCGCTGTTCGCCGAAGACACTGACAAGCGCGTTTCCCGGCTCACGGCAGAAGACAGTTTCATAGCGACCGGACCGGCCTATGCGGCCACCCTTCCCTCACGCGAACAGATCGTCGAGGCGGCAGTGAAACTTTGCCGGTCAGGTGATTGAACAGACCAGGCTCTGCGCCTGGCTAAGCGCGCACCTTGATCTTGGCGAGTTCCTGCCGGTCAATCTTCCCCGTTCCCGTTTTCGGCAGTTCGTCAACATATTCGACGATACGCGGATACTTGAACGGGGTCAGTTCCGACCTGACGAATGCCTGAAGCAATTCAGTCTGATCAGCACCTTCAGGGACTGAATCCCGCAGCTTCACCACTGCCCGCAAGGTCATGCGCTTGTCGGGCATCTCGTGCGCCAGAACGGCGCATTCATGCACGTCGGGATGTTCGTTGAGGCAGCGTTCCACCTCCATCGGCCACACCCACTGGCCCGAGACCTTGATCAAATCGTCGGCGCGGCCCTGGAAATAATAGTAACCGTCCTTCTCGACGAAGCGGTCGCCGGTGTAGAGCCAGTCACCACGCATCGTCTCTTGCGTGTTCTGTGGCCGGTTCCAGTAGAACGGCGCCGAGGAATGCCCTCGAACCAGCATCACGCCCTCCTCGCCGGGACCGGCCACCTTGCCGTCGGGGGTTTCCAGCCGCACTTCATATCCCGGCACGGGTGCGCCCGCAGCTCCTATGCGGTGGTCATCCAGCGCATTGGACAGGTAGATGTGCAGCATCTCGGTGGAGCCGAGCCCTTCGGTCGGCCCGTGTCCGGTCAGCGCCTTCCAGGCATCGTAGATGTCTTGCGAAAGGATCTCGGCAGCGGACATGGACTGGCGCAGGGAAGAAAGGTCACGGTTTTCCACGCCCTCGGCGCGCGCGAGCGCTGTGTAAAGCGTCGGCAGGCCAAATAGCACTGTCGGGCGGTAACGCTCGATCGTTTCGAGGACGGCATCGGGACGAGGCTGCCCCGGCATCAGAAGCGTCGTTGCGCCGATGCAGAACGGGAAGGTGAAGGCGTTGCCGAAGCCATAGGCGAAGTAGATTTTCGGAACCGAGAAAACGATGTCGTCCGGGTTGAGCTTGAGCACTCGCTCGCCATACGAGGCTTGGGTGTAGGCCATGTCGTGATGAAGGTGGACGATGCCCTTGGGCCGGCCGGTGGAACCGGATGAATACATCCAGAAGGCCATATCGTCGGGTGTCGTGTCGGCGCATGCCAGTTGATCTGACCTTCTTTCAAGAAAGCGCTCAGACGCGATATCGCCCTCTCGGATTGCGCGGCCATTCACAATGATTACCTGCTCGAGTGACGTTCCCTGCCGCGTCTCGTCACCAAAGCTCTCCGCCAGCCCTGCCTCGCAAACTGCCAGCCTGGCGCCGGTATCCTTGAGGAAATAGTTGAGCGTATCGGGTTTGGTTTGAATGTTTAGGAGAACCGGAACGAACCCAGCGCGAACCGCGCCGAAGAAGGCGGCGGGATAGGCCGGGCTGTCGTCGAGGAAAAACGGAATGCGGTCGCCACGCTGCAGGCCCGCATCTATGAACGCGTTTCCCCAGCGGGCGGCCTCGGCTACCAGTTGGGCATAGGTCACGTTGCCTGCCGGGCCGATCACGGCAAGCCTGCCGGGATTACGCTCCAGATTGTCCCAGAGTATCGACGAGCAATTGTGGTGATCGGCCCGGCGGAACCCGATTGCCGCCGCGCCTGGTGTTTCGTCCGCCACCGGATCGGCGATACCTGTTCCCCGGGCTGCCTTTGACGCCTCGTATTGTGCCATGAAACCCGGAGCAATCTTGCGGAGCCTTTCGATGCTCATGCGGCCGGAACGATTGAGATAGTCGAAGCCGAATTCGAGCGGTGGCAACGCCATCTTCTCAGCGAAGGTCTCGTACCATGTCGCCGACGCGTTGGCCGCATCGACGATCTTCTTGGCAATCGACAACCGTTCGGCCTGATAGGCGGCAAGCGCGTCGTCACGGTCTTCATGCCCAGCCAGCGACCGGACTAGCGCGATCGCGTCCTCCATTGCCAACCTTGTTCCCGAGCCGATGGAGAAATGTGCCGTATGGGCGGCATCGCCGAGCAGCACATATTTACCCGCCACCCAGTTTGCGCACCACAGCTTCGGGAACTGCCGCCACGACGACCTGTTGGTGATAAGCGACGCTCCGTCGAGCACATCCGAGAAGATTTCCGTACATGCCGCGGCGCTCTCATTCTCATCCATGCTAGCGAAGGAACACCGCTGAAAGGTTTCGTCGTCGCATTCGACGATGAAGGTGCTGCGCTCCGGTGAATAGCGATAATGATGGGCGTTGAACGCACCTTTGGGCGTCTCAACGAAGGTTTGCGTCAGCGCGTCGAAGGACCGGTTTGCGCCGAACCAAGCGAAGTGGTTGCTGAAATGCTCCATCGTCGGCTGGAAGCGATCTTCGAGGCTGTTCCGCACCAAGGAATTCAGCCCGTCCGCACCGACCACCAGATCGGCTTCCAGTTCATCAAGCGAACCGATCTGTCGGCCGAACCTGATCTCGACACCGAGCGCCTCGGCGCGCTTGCGCAGCATCTCGATCAGCTCCAGCCTGCCGATGGCGGTAAACCCTACCCCGTCCAGGGTGACTGCGCCACCGGGCAGGTTAAGCGTCATGTTCTGCCAGCGCTCCATATGTGGCGTAATCAGATCATGCGTTTCGGGATCGTCGGCGCGCAGAAACTCCAGTGCCTGATCGGAAAAGACGACGCCGAAACCGAAGGTGGCACCCGCCGGATTTTGTTCGCTCACACGAACGTCGATATGCGGCATCAACCGGCGCAGCAGGATAGCCGTGTAGAGGCCGGCGGGTCCGGCGCCGATGATCTCGACCTTTGAGACGCGGTTCATTGTCTCTCCCTGAAAAAATTGGTAAGCCGCGAGTGTCCAGCGGGTTTCAGGAACCCGGTTTCAGGCTGCCCCAGTTGAGTTCCACTCCTTCCGCCTCAAGTTCGGCCACGACCGCGTTGAGATGGTGGTAGGCGGTGTTGGTGATAGGCACCCCGCAATAGATTGCCTGCTGCAGCATGATCTCCCTGACGTTCTCGAGCGCGAACCCGTCGCGCAATGCTGCCCGCAAATGCATCGAGAATTCCTCCCACCGGGCCAACGCCATCATGGTTCCGAGCACAAGAATCCTGCGGGTACGGTAATCGAAGCCGTCGCGGGTCCAAATCTCCCCCCAGGCATAGCGGGTAATCAGGTCCTGAAAATCCCGGCTGAGGGGAGTTGCCGAGGCAATCGACCGGTCGACATGCGCATCACCCAGGATCTTCCGGCGAACCTTCATGCCGGCTTCATACTTCGCATCGTTTTCGCTCATCGCCATCCCCTCGCTATGCAATCGGCAGGGATGGTAGTGCAGGCGGATGGCAAAGAAAATGGCGAGTGACCGCGTAACCTACGCCGCACGCACAGAGTTCGAATCCGACCGTTTCTTGAGGAGAGACCTGGCTGCATCTCCTTCCTTGCGAAACCCTGTGATGGCTCGCAACTGTTCGACGGTCTTGGGTCTGCCGAAATAGAAACCCTGCACCGCCTCGCAGCCGGATTCTTGCAGCAAGGCCAGTTGCTCTTCGTTTTCCGCGCCTTCCGCTAGGACAGGAATGCCGAGGCTGTTTGCCAATATGACAGTCGCCCTGATAATCGCCGCGGACTGTTCATTCCCGGCAATATCCGTGACGAACTCGCGATCAATCTTGATCTTGTCGAATGGAAAATTTTGCAATGTCGAAAGCGAGGAGTAGCCGGTTCCGTAATCGTCCATGGCGATTCTGACCCCGAGCTTCTTGATCTGGCGGATGAGCTGGAGCACATGTGCCTGGTCAGAGATGATGCCGCTCTCGGTGATCTCCAGTTCCAGCCGGGAGGAAGCCAGTCCGGTCTCCTCCAGGGCCCTGGCAACATCCCCGGCCACGTCGGAGCGCTCAAGCTGCGCCGGCGCGACGTTGACGGCCACGGTGTAGGCTCTCTCCCAACTCGCTGCCTCCCTGCATGCCTGCAGCAGGACCCATTCACCGATCTTGACGATCAGACCGGTTTCCTCAGCGATGGGAATGAATGTTGCGGGCGACACCCGTCCGTGAACGGGGTGGTTCCAGCGCAACAAAGCCTCGAAACCGATTATTTCGCGTGTCTTGAGATGATGCTGCGCCTGGTAGTGCAGTTCCAGTTCGTCATTCACGATGGCGTTTCGCAGATCCACGGAGAGCGAACTCTTCCTTCGGCTTTCCTCGTCCAGTTCCGGTTCGTAGATGGCGAAGTGCGTGCGCCCTTCCGCCTTCAGGCGCTGCAGGGCCAGACCCGCCCGTTCCGTCAGTTCGGCAGGCTGCCTGCCATGATCAGGGTAGATCGCGGCACCCAGCCTGCATTCTAGCGACACTTCCTTGCCATCGACTTCGAACGGAAAGACGGTCAGCGAATGCCATTCCCCAGCAAACTTCGCTGCCTCGGCGCGTCCATAGACGGGATATATGATGACCAGGAACTCGTCGCCGCCGAAGCGGCCAACGAACTCGCCCGGTTGCTGGGCGGATTTCAGCCGCTCGGCGACCGCCTTCAAGGTTCGGTCACCAAAATCCTGACCATGCACGTCGTTGACTTCCTTAAACCGGCCGATTCCTATGATCGCCACTACTGCGCGCGCCGTGTCATCGGCGCGTCCGTCCATGATCGACTGCAGGTGCTCGGCAATCTTCGTGCGATTGGCCAGCCCTGTGAGCGGATCATGCAGCGACAAGTGGTTGATGCGGTTGTGGGCCTCTTGCGAGGACTTGAGATCGATCAGGTATGCAGCAGAGGCCAGCGCGAGCAGCGTTGTCATCACCGAGGCGACGCCAATCGCCATGACCGGTTGCGAAATCACGCTGCCGATTGCACCGATGGCCGGGCCGGGGACCACGGTTGCCGCCGCCATGGCCGTGAAATGCAGCGAGACCACAGCAAGCACCAGGCCTATCGCGCCGCCATATTTGCAGAACATCGTGACCGGCCGGCCGATCCGGTTGGTGGCCGCTGCACCGAAACCCATCGCCAGCACAACCGAGGCAATCACATAGGGCATGGACCACTCGACATGTCCGTCCAGCCGCAACGCGGCCATGCCGGTATAGTGCATCGCCACAATGCCAAGGCCCAGGATTGCACCGCCGGCCTCAATCCAGGCCGTGCTCACGGTCCGCGCGGCAAGATGGAAACCGAGTGTCGAGCCTGCAACGGCGATTGCCAGCGAAGCAACCGTGGGGACCGGCGCATAACCCAGCGTCACCGGTGTCTCGTAGCCCATCATCGCAACAAAATGAGTGGACCAGATGGTTCCGCCGGCGATCAGTCCCGCCATGAACAACCAGAGCGCCTTGACCACTGCGCTGGTGCGGCGGACCCTGGCAAACAGCCGCAGCGAGATTATCGAGCCCGCAATGCAAATAACGAGCGCAGCCAGCGTGAACGCGGGATGATGCTCAACTGCAAGGCAGGAAAGAACGGTTAACAAAGAACACCACTCGTACTACTCAACTTCACTACTGCAATAGATTGATTTTGCTAAGTTAACGTAAAGCGGCGCAGTTCATTTGCTCCGACATTACCGGGCCAGCAAAATGGGGATCATGATCACTCAGCCGGTTACTGCTGACCTCGCGCCGAAACGCGCGCCTGTTGGGGGGTCATGCCGGTCCATGAATGGAAGGCACGGTAGAAGGAATTGGGATCGCGATAGGCGAGCAGGTAGGAAATCTCCTCGATGCTCATTTCTCCGCGCGAAAGGTAAGCTAGCGCCAGTTCGGAGCGTGTCGCATCGAGCAGCGACTGGAAGCTGCATCCTTCAAGCTTCAACTGCCTTTGCAGGCTGCGCTTCGACATGCGCATCCGCCCACACACATCCTCGACGGTCGCCCGGCCCGCGGGAAGCATTTCGAACAGAATGTCCTTGACCCGCAGATGCGCCGGGGCCTGACGCCCGCGTTCGGCGAGCTGGCGGCGCAATCGCGGCTCGAAGAAACTCCAGAGCTCGTCATTTTCAGAGATCAACGGAAGGGCCGCATCCTCGCGCGAGATTGACAGAACCGTCCGTTTACCCGGCGTGACCGGCATGGCGAAGAAGCGCTCCAGTTGCGAAAGGATCGGGCCATCGCCCGCGATCTCGACGGAGACGGGGCGCACCTCTTCATTGGTATGAAATCGCACCAGTTCCAGAAAATAGACCAGTTCGAAAGCGGACATTGATACAGGCATCGGGGCACCGGGGTCCACCGAGGAGAAGCCAACCTGCAGGGCAGTTGCGGTCTTGCGGATATCCAGATGGCATGGCCCGACCAGTGGCTTGAAGAGCGCCAGCCGCTTCAGTCCCGTCTCCACATCGGGACTGCAGGAAAACGCGAACACTGCCGAGGTGAACGGGCCACGCGAAAACAACGTGCCCATATGAACCGGCAGATCCGCCCGGCCAGCTTCCGCCGATAATGCCTCCCAGAGCGAAAAGAAATCAGCCGGAACCAGTCCCTTGCCCTCATTGGCAAGAAAGTCCTCCGGCAACCCTGCACGGCGCAGCACCCGGGCGGGCTGCAGGTTCAGCGCCCGGCAGGCCTGCCGGATTGGCAGGGCCACGGGATAACGGTCTGTGCGGCTCACCGGACGCGCTGCGTGAATAGTGGCACGCTGAAACTTTGTGTCGTCATGGCGTCTCTATCATCGACTGGCGTTGACCGCGCCAGACCTGAAAGCGTGCCGCGGCGAGCTTGGCGCATTCTGTTATAGGTTTGGCGCGTTCTGCAAGATGAAATCGGCCTGTTCGATGCTACCTGTAATCAAGGCAGGTCTGCCGAGGAGGGATTTCGATGGACTTTACCGTCAACGGAACCAGGCATTCGGTGGATGTCGAGGAAGACATGCCGCTGTTGTGGGTCTTGCGTGATGAGCTGGGCATTACCGGACCCAAATATGGTTGCGGTATCGCCCAATGCGGCGCTTGCACCGTGCATATCGACGGCATGGCGGTACGATCTTGCCAGATCATGGCGGGCGATGTGGATGGTGAGATCACCACGATCGAGGGACTGGGAACACCGGAGAACCCGCACCCTGTACAAGCCGCATGGATCGAGCATCAGGTGGCGCAATGCGGCTACTGTCAGTCCGGACAGATCATGGCCGCCGCATCCTTCCTCGAAACCAACCCGAATCCAAGCAACGAAGAGATTGACGCGGCCATGTCGGCCAATTTGTGCCGCTGCGGCACCTATGAACGCATTCGCAAGGCTGTGAAAGCCGCTGCCAACGCCAACCGGCAGGAGGCGTGATATGGGACACGCAGCAACCATTGCCCGGCGGACCTTCCTGATCGGTTCCGCCACCATCGCCGGTGGCGTTGCCTTCGGCTACTACATGGTGAAAAAGCCGCACGCCAATCCACTGCTGGAGGACCTGTCCGACGGCGAAGCCGCGATCACGCCCTTTGTAAAGATCGATGCAGACGGCGTCACACTGATCACCCCGCATGTCGATCTGGGCCAGGGCTCGGCGCACATGCAGGCAATCCTGATTGCCGAGGAACTGGATCTGGAGATCGGGCAGTTCAGAACCGATTTCGGGCCTCCCTCGCCCGCCTATTTCAACACGGCGATGGCCGCAGAGGCCGCTCCCTTCAGATCCACCAATACCGGCATTACCGCCCAGACCACACGCTCAATCATGGGCGCACTGTTCAAGGTAATGGGTATGCAGGCGACCGGCGGTTCGAGTTCGGTGCCCGACAGTTTCGACAAGCTGCGATATGCCGGCGCGGTCGCCCGGGAGACTTTGAAGAAAGCCGCATCTGAGAAAACTGGCGTTGAGGTTCGCCGTCTGCGTACCGAGGGCGGGTCCGTGATCCTGCCTGACGGCACAAAGCTTCCCTATACCGAACTGGCCGCAGCGGCCGCAGGAATCGAGCCGGTCGACAATGTGGAACTGCGCGATCCCCCGCAATGGCGGCTGATCGGCAAGGAGATGCAGCGCATCGACGTGGTCGCCAAATCAACGGGCACCCAGAAATACGGCATCGACCTCAAGATCGACGGCATGGTGCATGCGGCGGTAAAGGTCAATCCGCGGCAAGGTGGCAAGCTCAACAGCTATGATGCCACGGAAGCCGAAAAGATGCGCGGCGTGCAGAGCATTATCCAGGTGACCAATGGCGTGGCGGTGATCGCCGACAATACATGGCGGGCGTTTCAGGCTGCCGACGCGATCGAGTTCGATTGGGGCGAAGCGCCCTACCCGGCGGAGATGGACGGGCATTGGGCGGAAGTCGCCAATTCCTTCACCGAAGAACGGCTCGATGCGGAATGGCGCAATGACGGCGAGGTGGATAGCGCGCTGGAAGAAGGCGACGTCACCGAAGCCGAGTATCGCGTCCCATATGTGGCGCATGCGCCGCTTGAGCCGATCAATGCGATCGTGCGCGTGCTCGACGATCAGGTCGAGGTCTGGTCCTCGCACCAGATGCCGCGTTTCCTGCAGCAGCAGGTGGCTGGCATTACCGGCCACGAGGCAGAACAGGTCGTCCTGCACAATCAATATGCAGGCGGCAGCTTCGGGCACCGGCTCGAATTCGAGAATATCAAGCTCGCCACGGAAATCGCCAACCAGATGCGTGGTGCGCCTGTGAAGCTGACCTTCAGCCGCGAAGAGGATTTCGCCCATGATTTCCCTCGCCAGATCGGCATGGCGCGCGGCCGCGGCAGCGTTGCCAACGGCCAAGTGGAGACCATGGATTTGCAGATCGCCACGGTTTCCGCGTCGCGCTCGCAGTTCGGACGCATTGGCATGTCGATGCCGGGCGCAGACACGCAGATACCGGCGGGCGCCTGGAACGCATCTTATGCGCTGCCAAATTTCCGCGTACGCGGCTATGCAGTGCCCGAACTCGCGCCAACCTCGAGCTGGCGTTCTGTAGGTGCCTCGACGGGCGGTTTTTTCAGCGAGTGTTTTCTTGACGAACTGATCCATGCCGCCGGAGCCGATCCGATGGCCGAAAGGCTTCGGCTCTGCAATCACGACGTGTCGCGCAAGGTGCTGGAAGCAGTCGCCGAGATGTCCGACTGGGGTTCGGACCTGGGTGATAACCGGGGCCGTGGCGTCGCGCTCGTAGAAAGCTTCGGGGTACCCGTGGCCGAAGTCGTCGAGGTCACCTCAACGGATGCCGGAATACGCATCGACAAGGTGTTCGTCGCCGCCGATGCCGGCCGGATCATCGATCCGGTCAACTTCGAAAACCACGTGCAGGGCGCGGTGGTCTGGGGTCTTGGCCATGCGATGAACTCCGAGATCACCTATGCCGACGGCATGGCGGAGCAAAGCAACTATCATGCGCATGAGGGCATGCGGCTCTACCAATGCCCGCAGATCATGGTCCGGGGGCTGGAGAACGCATCACGAATCCGTGGCATCGGCGAACCGCCCGTACCGCCCGCTGCTCCGGCGCTGGCCAATGCGATCTATGCCGCTACGGGCAAACGCATTCGCGAGATGCCCTTCAACAAGCATATCGATTTCGTGTGAGGCCGGGGATGATGAAACGTACTGGAATGGCTCTGGCCCTGACGATTGTGGCCTGCAGCGCAACCATTGCAGCGGAAGGCGGGCACGGGCTCACCGTCACTGAAAAGGAGGAAGGCTCAGTGAGCCGCGAGCAGGGGTTGCAGGCTTGGAGCAATATCCATGAAGTCATCTCGCATCCACGATGCGCCAACTGTCATACCGATGAGGTAAGCCGCCCGATGTGGTCGGGGCCGGAGTTCAAGGAGGCACGTCCGCACGGCATGAACATCAATGCCGGCGAGAGCCGGACCGGCGCGGAAACCATTCCCTGCCAGACCTGTCATGTCACCTCGACACTTCCGAATGACACTCCGCACGCGCCGCCCCACACCGGCATGGAGTGGCATCTGGCGCCGGTCGAGATGGTCTGGTTCGGCGTTGCGGAGAACGAAATCTGTAACCAGTTGCGTGATCCCGAACGCAATGGCGGACGCGACGGAGCGGCACTGATCGAGCATATTACCCATGACGCCGAAGTTAAGGGTCTGATCAGTTGGGGTTTCGATCCGGGGGGCGGGCGCGAAGCCGCACCGGGGAGCATGCAGCAACATCTGGACGATACGATTGACTGGATTGCTGCCGGGATGCCCTGCCCGCAGGATTAGTCGCCCGCGTTCTTTTCGATACCGATGAAACCGAACAGCCTATTGAAAATCGTCGTCGCCCTGATTATTATTCATTCGATTGAATAAATTGGTGAGAGCATGCGAGACCCGCAGGCGACAAGAGAAAAACTGATCGAAGCGGCGCTGGAATTATTCGGCGCCAAGGGCTTCAGCGCGACATCAACGCGGGAGATCGCCAAGGCTGCCGACACCAATATCGGTTCGATCACCTATCATTTCGGTGGCAAGGCGGGGCTCCAGCTTGCCTGCGCCGAGCTGATCGTCGATCGGCTTGCCTCGATTCGGGCTGCCCTGCCCTCCCTCCCCGACGATGCGGGGCCGGATGCCGCACTGCAGCAGATCAGGGTGACGCTTGGGGCGATGGCCAACTTCCTGCTGCTGCGCAGCGACACGGAGCACATCGCCGCGTTCATGTTCCGCGAGGTGCAGGAGGCAGGCGAGGCGTTTGCGCTGGTCTATCGCAGCGTGATCGAACCCATGCACATCCATATCTGCGATTTGTGGTCGGCGGCGACCGGAGCGGATGCCGCGTCGGAACGCACCCGGATCGCAATGTTCACGCTCATCGGACAGATTTTCTATTTCCGTATCGGTCGGGAGATCGTGCTGCGGCGCATGGACTGGCCGGGTTTCGGACAGGCACAGGCGGAAATCGTCCGCACACAAATTCTCGACAATCTGGACGCCATGGCGCGGCGCGAGCGGGCCCGCAACGAGGCCGGAGGTGCCCAATGACCGGCTTCTTCTGCATGATCCCGCTGGTCTCGGGCCTGTTTGCCGCCTGCATCGGCGCGCCGACGCTGGCGACCGGCTATGTGGAAGGCGAGTACCGGCTGATCGCTCCGGTCGAAAATGCGCGGGTGGCAATGGTGTCCGTCGCCAAGGGTAGTCGCGTCGGCAAGGGCGAGTTGCTGGTGCTACTCGATGACAGCGACGCCAAGGCAGCCCTGGCGCACGCGAAAGCAGCGCTTGCGAATGCCAAGGCGCGACTGGAGAATTTGCAGACTGGAAAGCGGCCGCAAGAGATCGCTTCGCTCCAAGCCAGCCTTCGCTCGGCCAGGGCGCAATCGGAAGAAGCCGAGCGCAATCTTGAGCGCCAGGCCGATCTGATACGCCGGGGCGTCGCCACCCAATCGACCTATGACAGCGCAAGCACCTCCGCCCGCGTAGCCCGCCTCAAGGCGGAAGAGGTCGAGGCACAGCTTGAACTGGCGCGCCTGCCGGCCCGCGAAGCGGAACGCAAGGCGGCGGAAGCCGCTGTGGACGAAGCGCGGGCCAATCTGGAAACCGCGCATTGGCGACTAGCGGAACGCCAGCTTCACGCACCTGAACCCGGTGAGATCGCCGATGTCCTGCGGCGCGAGGGAGAAATGGCCGGGCCTTCAAGCCCGGTTATCTCGCTGCTGCCCGACGGTGCGGTCAAGCTGGTTTTCTTTGTCGAGCAGGCCCTCCTGTCGCAGGTTTCGCAGGGCACCAGCGTGGAGGCGACCTGTGACGGCTGCCCTTCCGGTCAGTCGGCGGTGGTTGAGTGGATCTCATCGGAACCGGAATTCACACCGCCGGTCATCTATTCGCTCGACAACCGGCAGAAGCTGGTCTGGCGGGTCGAGGCGGCCCCTACCTCGCAGAGCAGCGCATTGAAGCCGGGCCAGATCGTTGACGTCCATCTGCCTGCGTCGGGCGCGGAACAATGAACGCCATTGAGGTTGACGGTCTGGTCAAGCGGTTTGGAGACAAGACCGTCGTCGATCATGTGTCGCTGCATGTCGCCGAAGGCGAGATCGCCGGCTTTCTCGGACCAAACGGCTCCGGCAAGACCACCACGATCCGCGTCATGTGCGGACTGCTGACCCCGGATGAAGGCGGCGGCACGGTTCTCGGCATGAATCTCGAGACGGAGACGCTGAAGATCAAGCGCGAGGTCGGCTACATGACACAGCGCTTCTCCTTCTACGAGGACCTCTCCATCGAGGAGAATTTGCGCTTCGTCGCCCGGCTCTACGAATTGCCGGATGTAAACGCCGCCGTGCGTGATACGCTGGAAGATCTGGGCTTGTATACAAGACGCAAGCAGCTTGCAGGCACGCTGTCGGGCGGCTGGAAACAGCGCATGGCGCTGGCGGCCTGCGTAATGCACAAGCCGAAACTGCTGCTGCTGGACGAGCCCACCGCTGGCGTCGATCCCAAGGCGCGGCGCGAGTTCTGGGACGAAATTCATGCCCGCGCCGCAGGCGGCCTGACTGTACTGGTCTCCACCCACTACATGGACGAGGCCGAGCGCTGCCATCGCATACACTACATCTCCTACGGCAAGCTGCTCGCCAGCGGCACGGTGGACGAAGTGGTGCGCGACGCCCGTCTTGTCACCTTCATCGTGGAAGGCAAGGACCTCGTGCCTCTGCGACGTGAGCTGGAAAACGACGCCGTCTTTGCGCAGGTCGCGCCGTTTGGCGCCTCCTTGCATGTGGTCGGTCATGACCGCGCGGCGATGAAGAAGCGGCTTTCGCAGGTTGCCGGTAAGAAAGACTACAAGCTGCATGAGGGCGAGACGACGCTGGAGGACGTGTTCATCCAGTTCATGGCCGATGCGCAGGATAACATGCAATGAGCGCGCGGTTTGCCCCGAAACGGTTCTTCGCGATCCTGGCCAAGGAATTCATCCAGATGCGCCGCGACCGCATCACCTTCGCCATGATGCTCGCGGTGCCGCTGCTGCAACTGGTTCTTTTCGGCTATGCGATCAATTCCGACCCCAAGGGCCTGCCCGCAGCACTCGTCGCGCCGCATTCGGACCGCTACGTCAAAGCCGTGGTCAGCGCGCTGGAGAACTCCGGCTATTACAGTTTCACGCGATCGAACGTGAGTCCCGGCGAGGCTGCCCTGCTGATCGAGCGTGGCGCGGTCTCCTTCGTCGTCACCTTTCCCACTGATTTTGCCCGCCGGGTGGACCGGGGCGAGACGCCGCAAATCCTGATCGAGGCGGACGCCACCGATCCCGCAGCCGCTTCCGGCGCAATCTCGACGCTCAACCGGATCGCCTCGGAATCCCTCGCCAAGGTTCGCCGCGGCACAAGTATGAAAGCAAAGCCGCTCTTCGAGTTCGTAACTCATCGCCAGTACAATCCAGAAGGCCTCACGCAATACAACATCGTACCCGGCCTGCTTGGCGTCATCCTGCAAATGACCATGGTGATGATGACGTCGATGGCGCTCACACGTGAAAGGGAACGCGGCACGTTGGAAAACCTGCTCGCCATGCCGGCCAGCCCGTTCGAGATCATGATCGGCAAGGTGACGCCATACCTGGCGGTCGGCGCGGTGCAGGTGGCGGTGGTGCTAAGCGCGGCGAAGCTGCTGTTCGGCGTGCCCTTTGTCGGCTCGTTCAGCCTGCTATTCGTCGGCATATTGCTGTTCGTGCTGGCGCTGGTGTTGCTAGGCTACACGATCTCGACGCTGGCCTCATCGCAATTGCAGGCGATGCAGCTTACCTTTTTCTTTTTCCTGCCGTCGCTGCTGCTGTCGGGCTTCATGTTCCCCTATCGCGGCATGCCGGGATGGGCACAGATGCTGGGCGAAATATTCCCGCTGACCCATTTCCTGCGCTTTGTGCGCGGCGTGATGCTGAAGGGCGCGGACCATCTGGTCGTCACGCCGCAATTGCTGGTGCTGACGCTGTTTGTCTTCCTGTATGCCGGATTTGCACTGCTGCGCTTCCGCCGGACACTCGACTGAACCGCTACACGCCGAGCAATGTCCGTGCATTGTCCTTCAGGATGAGTGGTCGCACATCGTCGCGAATGTCGATTTTGTCGAAATCGTCAAGCCAGCGATCGGGCGTGATGGCCGGCCAATCGGATCCAAACAGCATTTTGTGGCGCAGGATCGTGTTGGCGTATTGCACCAGAATGCGCGGGAAGTATTTCGGTGACCAGCCCGAAAGGTCGATATAAACGTTCGGCTTGTGCGTGGCGATCGACAGCGCCTCCTCCTGCCAAGGGAAGGAGGGATGGGCGAGAATGATCTTCATGTCGGGAAAATCGGATGCCACGTCGTCGATATACATCGGGTTTGAGAATTTCAGCTTCAGCCCCATGCCGCCCGGCATACCCGCTCCCACGCCGGTCTGACCTGTATGAAACAGAGCCGGTTTGCCGGATTCGGCAATCGCCTCATAAAGCACGTAGGCCGAGCGGTCATTGGGATAGAAGCCCTGCATGGTCGGGTGGAACTTGAACCCCTGCACGCCGTGGTTCTCGACGAGATCCCGGGCTTCTCGAGCGCCCATCTTTCCTTTCGCGGGGTCGATGGAGGCGAAGGGAATGAGGATATCGGACTGCTCGGCAACCTGTTCGGCGACCTCATAATTATTGAAGCGCCGGAAGCCGGTTTCGCGCTCTGAATCCACGGGGAAAATTGCCGCGGCGATGTTGCGTTCGCGGAACATTGCGGCCGTCTCCGCAATGGTCGGCTGCGGGCTGTGCTTCATCCTGAAATAGCCGGCCATGTGCTGCTGGAAATCGTCATAGCCGTCATCGGCGTGCAGCCCGCATGGCTCCTCGGCATGGGTATGGATGTCGATCGCCCGCACCTTGTCGAAATCGATCATTGGGTGAGTTCCTCCTCCTTGATGCGGACCGTAGTCGTGGATTCATCACGGTGGCCGTGCAGCAGCTTTCGTAGCAGGTTGAGCAATGTTTCGCGTTCATTCGGTGTAAGGGATGCGGCCGCCTGACGGTCGTGGCCGGGAATAGCCCTCGCCATCTCATTTTGGAGTTTCTTTCCAGCCCGTGTCAGGCGCACGTCGAAAGCGCGCCCGTCCTCGTTTGGCGTGGACCGGCAGATCAACCCCCTGCCCTCGAGCGAACGCATCACCTTGGTCATGTTTGATCGCTTGATATTGAGACGGGCCGCGAGTTCGCCCTGCCGTAGTTCATGGCAATGCGCCAGCACGGTGAGAATGGTGTATTCGGCTGGCGAGATGCCCGCATTTCCGAAATCGCGATAGAAGGCGTCGAAGAAGTGAAGCTGCGCCATGCGCAGGTTGAAGCCAAGCGTCGCATCCATGTCAGGGATGGGCGCGTGCTCCGCCGAACGGCTCCTCATCGCTTCCCGCCCTGGGCAGGCATCAGCTTCTTCGCCCTTCCCTCCAGAAAATCCCGCAGCCGCTGCTTTGCATCTTCGCTCTCGCTGGTGATCGAGGCGATCAGGCTTTCGACGAACAGGCCGTCCTCATGCGACATGTCCTGAATGCGCGGCAGTGCGTTGATGATGGCGAAATTGCTCAACGGCGCGTTCTGCGCGGCCAGAGAAGCCAGCTCTTTGGCCTTTGCAAGAGCAGCGCCCTCTTCCACGACATACTGGCACAAATTGCGGGCGTGCCCCTCTTCTGCGGACAGCACGCGACCGGTCAACATCAGGTCGGCCATATTGGCCGCCCCCATCAGCCGCGCGACGCCGACCGAACCGCTGCCACCGACAAAAATGCCACGCTGGCCTTCCGGCAGCGCAAACATGGCTGTCGTGTCAGCCACCCGCACATGGGTAGCTGCCGCAAGCTCGAGACCGCCGCCGATAACGCCGCCATGTAACGCCGAAATGAACGGGATCTTTCCACGGCGAATGCGGTCGAACATGGCGTGCCAGCCGCGCGAATGCTCAATGGTGTCGATCATGTCGCGCTCGACATGCTCGGCGAGATCCAGTCCGGCCGAAAAGTGCTTGCCATGCCCGTAGATGACCGCCGCACGGCAGTTAGTGGACACGGTGTCAACGGCAGACGCCAGCGCGTCAATCAACGTATCGGAGAGCGCGTTGCGCTTTTTCGAGCGGTTAAGGCCGATCAGTGCGATTTCGCCGTCGATTTCCAGGGTCACCAATTCCATTTTACTCTCCGGCCGACGGCAATTTAGTTTACTAGTGGACAATCTGTGCGTTGAATGTCAAGAGATTGCGTCAACAATGGCAGGAGACGCGGGGCCGCCTCCCGCGGGAGGAGACGGTGATGCAGAAGGTGGCAAACCGCACCATCACAGTCGATGCGGTGAGATCGGCACCGCTGCGGCAGGCGCGCTGGTGGCAGCCTGAACTGGTCATCGACAGGCGCGAGGACGGCACCATCTATGTCCGCCAGAAGGGTGAACTCGGGGAGGTGCCACGGCGGATTTCCGACCAACTCCTTCACTGGGCTGGGAAGACCCCGGACGCGCTCTATCTCGCTGACAGGAACACTGAATCCGGCTGGCGGGAACTCACCTATGCGGGTGCGGTCGAAAGCTGCCGGCACCTCGGCCAGGCGCTGATTGATCTGAAACTTTCGCCGGAACATCCGCTGCTGATCCTTTCCAGAAACGATCTGGAACACGCCCGGCTGGCGCTTGCCAGCATCTATGCCGGCATTCCTTATGCGGCAGTGTCCGAGGCCTATTCGCTGGTATCCACCGATTACGCCAAGCTGAAGGACATTGTGGAGCTGCTGCAGCCCGGCCTGGTCTTCGCCGCCGACGGGGCGAAATTCGCCGAGGCCATCAAGAGCGCCGTACCTGCCGATGTGCCGGTCGCCGTGGCGCGCAATCCGCGGCGGCCGGGAACGCTGCTGTTCGAAGAACTGGCTGCAACGCAGCCAACCGCGGCCATCGATGCGGCGCGTGAGGCGGTCACACCCGACACAATCTCCAAGTTCCTGTTCACTTCGGGTTCGACCGGCTCACCGAAGGCAGTCATCAACACCAACGGAATGATCTGCGCCAACCAGATGATGGTGCGCGACTGCTACGCCTTCATGGAGGAAGAGCCGCCAATCGTTCTTGATTGGGCGCCCTGGAACCACACGGCCGGCGGCAACAAGGTCTTCTTCATGGTGCTGTTCAACGGCGGCACGCTGTACATTGATGACGGCAACCCGACGCCTGACGGGATGAAGCGAACGGTCCGAAACCTGAAGGAAATCGCGCCCAGCTGGTATTTCAACGTTCCGAGGGGGTACGAGGAACTGGCGCGCGTGTTCGACGAGGACACTGCGCTCAGGGACAATTTCTTCTCCCGGGTCAAGATGCTGATGTATGCGGGAGCAGGCATGGCCCAGCACACCTGGGACGATCTGCAGCGTCAGGCGGTAGAGTCTACCGGCGAGCGGGTATTGATCGCCTCGGGGCTTGGCGCGACCGAAACCGCTCCATTTGCCCTGATGTGTACCATCGAGGCCGAACGCGCCGGCAATATCGGCGTACCCTCAAAGGGGCTGGAACTGAAGCTGGCGCCCCTCGATGACAAGCTGGAAGCCCGGCTGCGCGGACCAAACATCACGCCGGGTTACTGGAAGCATTCTGAACTGACCACGGCGGCATTCGACGAAGAAGGTTTCTACAATCTTGGCGATGCGCTGAAATTCGCCGACCCGGATAATCCCTCCAAGGGCTTCTATTTCGACGGCCGCACCGCGGAAAACTTCAAGCTGCGAACCGGAACGTGGGTTTCAGTCGGGAGGCTGCGCGCGCAACTCGTCGACCATTTCGGCGGTCTGGCGCGCGATGCCGCCATCACCGGGTTGGACCGGGACTACATCGGAGCACTGGTATTTCCCGACCTGGCCGCCTGCCGCAAGATTGCCGCCATTACCTCGGACGATGATTCAACCCTGTGTCTCAACCCATTGATACGGCGAGCCTTTCTGGAAAAGCTGAAATCCTTCGCCCGGCAAAGCACCGGCTCCTCGACTCTCGTTCGTCGTATCATCCTGCTCGACACGCCCCCCGATATCGACAAGGGGGAAGTAACCGATAAGGGGTCAATCAACCAGCGCGCTGTGCTTTCGAACCGCTATGACTTGGTAGAGTCACTTTACAAAGGCGGCAACGGTGTCATTGACGTCAAGGAAGCATAAACCGCTCGCTGCAATGTGAGCGACGCATTCTTGTGCGGAATCTTCACACCGCTATCAGTGTGCGGGTATAAATTCCTTACGGAAACAGAGGGGATCTGGAGCGATGCGGAGAAGAATGACGGCCCGGCTTGCCGGTGCCTTGGCACTTGGAGCGATTGTCTGGAGTGCCGGTTCAACCGCCTCTGATGCGGCGTGTGCGCGGATTTCACCCACCAAGCCCGGCGAAGTCTATCTCATGCGGGGCCTGGCCAACATCTTTTCGCTTGGCCTCGACGTCTACGGCAAGCACCTTTCCGAAATCGGCGTGGAGAACTGCGTCTTCAACCACAGCGTCTGGCAATCACTCGTCGCCGACGTCATCGAGCGCAACTACAAGGGTACGCTGTCGCCACCGATCATGATCGTCGGCCATTCGCTCGGGGCCAATATTGCCCCGAAGATGGCAACCGAAATCGCCAAGCACGGCATTCCGGTGGCCTATGTCGCCATGCTCGATCCGGTCGAACCGACCGTGGTTGGGGGTAATGTGGGCTTTATCATCAACTACTATCTGCCCCACAGGAAGGATAACAGGCTCTACCCGGGTTCCGATTTCACAGGGCAGTTGGAAAATGTGAACGTGGCCCAGTTCGGCGGCTTCGACCACTTCAACATCGATGAGAAATCCGGCTTGCGCAGCACCATTTTGCAGCGACTTGTAGCGGCGACACAGGAAGCGCTGGACGAGAAGGAGGGGGAATAGCCCCCACGAGTCGCAAACTGGTTGCTCCCGGTCAGGAATTGGCCTTGCGGTGCCCAGCCTGATCTGGTGAAACCCGGCGATGAACGACATCGGTCAGGGCCTTGCCGAAGCCTTGCGGCTTCTGGCGACATTCGACAGCGACGTCATCGAGATCATGCTGCGCTCGCTGCAGGTCACGGTGACTGCCACGCTGATCGCCTCGGCCATTGCGATTCCGCTTGGTGCATTGATCGCGGTGAACCGGTTCCCCTGGCGCCGCACCACCATCGCAGTTTTGAATGCGCTTATGGGTCTGCCGCCCGTAGTGGTCGGGCTGATTGTCTATATCCTGTTCTCCCGCTCTGGGCCGTTCGGCGTGCTCGGTCTGCTGTTCACGCCGACCGCGATGATCATTGCGCAGATCATCATCATTACGCCGCTGATCGCCTCCATCTCGCATCAGGCTAT
>Ga0310345_10001634_pt1 | contig 24500 bp, 13 predicted proteins | sample HC15DNA20500_MG_FD_204667 | JGI IMG/M metagenome (GOLD analysis project Ga0310345, IMG submission 204667) | Marine microbial communities from station ALOHA, North Pacific Subtropical Gyre - HC15-DNA-20-500_MG | ecosystem: Environmental > Aquatic > Marine > Oceanic | place: Pacific Ocean: North... | reverse complement strand
ATATCGTCTGCGATGGCTCCCTCAAGGATATCGATCCCGGCACCTGGCCCGATCTGTTCGAGCCGGAATTCATCGAGAAGAACGGCCTGGCAACCTCTACAGCCGCTGGCAGAGGCCCGGTTTATTTCTTCCGATGGGGCAATCACAAGCTCGTCCTGCGCCACTATCGACGAGGAGGTCTCCTCGGCAGGATCATCGAGGACTCCTACCTCGGCTTTTCACTGGCGGGAAGCCGGCCCTACCTCGAGTGGAAGCTGCTGGGGAAACTCTGCGAGCTCGGGCTGCCGGTTCCCCGGCCGGCCGGAATCCGCCTCACCATGGGCATGGGATTCTACCGCGGTGATCTGCTGACCCACCAGGTTGAGGACGCAGCGCCCCTGAGCGACCGCCTCCGGCAAGCGGCGCTGGAAAAAGAGAGCTGGCAAGCGGTGGGCAGGACCATCAGGCGCTTTCACGATCAGGGCGCCTTTCACAAGGATCTGAACGCGGCCAATATCCTCCTTCGAGATCAAGAGGTCTTCCTCCTCGATTTCGACGGGGGCGCCATCAGGAAAGATGAAGGCTGGAAAGAAGCCAACCTCGACCGCCTCGGACGCTCACTCGCCAAGTGGCGGCGCCTGGTTGACACCTTCCATTTCGCCCAGCCGGACTGGGAGCTCCTCCTCGATGGCTACAACACCACCGAATAAAGAGACGAACCAGGGCTGGCTGAAAAACCGCTCACTCCCCGAAACAGATGATCTTGCCGTCGGCGGTTGAGAGAAACAGGCGGCCATTGGCCGCCGCGAGTCCATCCCAGGCCGGCAGGGACTTGAGCTTGAGCTCCGCGAGCTTCTTTCCACTGGTCGCATCGACCACCCAGAGAATACCTCCCTGGTCTCCCAGCAGCGCCTCGTTCTGCTGGCGGAGCTTCTCGGCGACCTTCGGATCTCGATCCATGATCTTCTTGAAGGTCTCCTCCTCATTGATCAGATCGGGTGGGCCGGCGACGAACAGCGTCTTACCGGCCAGGGCCATAGCCCTCGCATAGAGAGGAATATCGGCTTCCCACTTTCGCTGAACGAAGGAGCCGCGCGCGGGAGTTTTTTTCCCTCCCGCCTTCCCGCCGGCGAACTGCATCCCGGCCTTGAACTTCCCGTCGACGGCTTTCGCCCCGGAGACCGTTCCGTTATTCTTGTGGACAGAAGCATCCGCCGCGCGGCCATTGTCAAACGACAGCGACAGCACCAACGCCGCATCGGGAGTCGCGCCTGTAGCGGAATACCGGCTGGCTATTTCATCGTCGCTCAACGCGCGGAAGTAGACCTGCACCTCGTCGATGATGCCCTTGAAACCGAGAGGACTTGTATAGTTCCCAACCGCGCTCTGGACATCAGCCCCGACCTCGGTCGGCTGGGCCGGGTCTCCCGTCAGGGGTCCGACAGCCTTCGCCGCCGCCACAAGCTTCCCATCGACGTAGAGCCTGAGCTGCTTATCATCGCCGAGGACACCGGCGAGATGTACCCATCTCTTCACCACCCTGGCAGGTCCGCTAACCGTCGAAAGCTCATCATTGGAGCGCACACTGAACTGGGGCTTCCCCTTCTGAAGCAGCAGGGCATAGCCCTGGGCGGGACCGCCACGGGCGATCACGACACCGTTGGGTCCCGCGGACTTGACCCAGGCCTCGACAGTCAGGGACTTCCCGGTCGGGTCAAGACTCTTGCTGATGGGGATCTGGACCATCGCCGTCCCACCGGTGCGGCGGGCGGCCTTGTTGAACAGGCTGGAGCCTACATCGCTGAGGGCCTGGGGCGGCGCCTCCCTGCTGGTTGAGAAGAGCTGGTGCTCGATCGTCGTCGTCCACTTCAGGTATTGCGGCTTGCGCCCGAAGCCGTAGACATCCTTACCATCGGAGACCAGGATTCGGCCGGCCGGCGCGTATTTCCCAGCCTGGTAATAGCCGTTGTGCCCGCCTGCGGAGCTTCGCCCGTAGACCCAATAGGCTCGATGAAAATAGGTCTCGTCGAGATAGCCCATGGGAGCGAAGAGGTGGGCAGTGCTGCCGCTCTGGACCGCGCCCTGCTTCGTGACATCACCCGAGTGGGGACCGATCCCGATGCGGTTACCGCCCGAGTCGAATTGTTGCGAGCGCATATAGATATACTGCCCATCACTGGAGAGGATATCGGACAGGCCGGTGGACATCTGCAGGGTCTGCAACCGGTCCTGGATATCCTTGCCTGTGTCGGGATCGCGGTCATCGATAAGGGACTCCTTCACCAGCTTGCCGGAGAGATCAAGCTGGATGAAACGCAGGCCTCCGTCGAGGAAGTTCGAACGCCCAGCGACGCAGTAGATCGAATCATCCTTCACCAGCACGCTGCCGTGAACCGGCCAGACCGACTCCAGCTGCTCAAAGGACATGAGGCGCTCATCGCGGGGAGCCCCCCTGAAGCGCCAGGCGAGCACACCATCGGTAGCCCTGAGACAGTAGATCCAGCCATCGGCGGAGCCGAAGAGAACCCGTCCGCGATGGACCGTGGGAGGAGAATCAACCCGGCCACCAGCGGTGTACATCCACTGCTGCCGGCCGGTTTTTTCATCGAACGCGTGAACTGCGTGCTGGTTGACCCGGGCAAGGAACAACCTCCCATCGGCGATGACAGGGGGCGTCACCTTGCCGCCGAGCTTCACCTCCCAGGTGGGCCTGATGGAGCCCTGCACCTTCGTCGCCGAGTAGCCGGTGCGGGTAGCATTACCGCGATAGGTGGGCCAATCGCCAGGCCTTGCCGCGGCTCCAGCCACCTTCCCCCAGGCAGGTCCGCTCTCAAAACGCCGCGCCGCGGGAATTTTCCCAGCGGCCTTCCTGCTCTTGGAGCCCGCGGCCAGGGCGTTGATCCCGTAGAGCTTCGCCTCGGGATAGCAGGCGCAATTGTGCGGCGGAGCGTAGGTCAACCCGTTGCAGGGCATGACGCCGTAGAGACAACCACCCCGCACCCAATGATGAATATCCCAATCCTTCTTTTTGAAATCGACAAACTCGATGCCCGTACGCGAGGTCAGCAGAAAGTTGTCGGTGGCCTTGGCCATATAGCAACGATGATGGAACCAATAGGTTTTAACCGTGGGTGAAAATTCAACCTTGACCTCCCCGGTCTTCAGGTCCCGACCGGTGAACACGCCCGAATCGCGGCCGGAGGTGGTTGGAGCGGACCAGACCTTACCGTCGATGACCAGCAGGTCCTCGGGCGACTGGTAGCCGCCGCGGGCATGCGGAGCCTTCCAGAGCAGCTTCCCCGAGGCCGAGGCGAAGGCCCGCATCTCGCGGTTTCCGCCCGCGAAGATGACGACTCCCTCATGGACAACCAGCTTGGGACCGAAGTTGAAGCTGCCGTTCTTGCCGCGGCCGGCCGGCTCCGAATGCCAGGCCTCCTCGCCTGTTTTCCTGTCGAGACAAACGACCTTCTGGCCATCGTGGAAATAAACCCCGCCCGCATCAGCCGCGAGGGTAAGCGGAGCGACGCTGGCCGTCTTCTGCCAGAGCTTCTTCCCCGAGCCGGCCTCGTAGGCCACTACGCGCCGCGGCTTCTTATTCCAGACGAACTCGGTGAGTACCCGGCGCTGGTCCCCAACGTTGAACTTCGGAACATAGCCGGCCAATTGGGTCAGCTCGTCATTGGCAAGAGCCAGGACCAGCCCATCGGAGACAATCACCTCCTCGGTGGCCCCGGAGTTCTCATAGACACGCAGGGTCTTTCCGGTCACCGCATCGATTTCCTCCAGTGGAGCTATCAGGCCGCGGGTCACGTAGATTCGGTCACCGATGGAGACGAGACGGCGGGCGAGCTGGGTCGGACCACTCTTGAGCGGCCAGAGATGGTGATGCCATTTTCCAATTGACCGTTTCCACAGGATCACTCCATTGAAGGCGTCTCGCGCTATGAGCTTCCAGCTTGACGGTGTCTGGATCGTGATGCGAGATCCCTCGTCCATGATGTAGATGATGCGGCCGTTGGAAGAGACCAGCGCGCTCATGCTGGCCATGCGGTCATGGTGCCTTGACCAGCGCGGGCTCCCCACCCACTGCAGATGCTCAGGTGGACCGACCACCGTATCGTGCGCCACAGCATTGCCGCCGGGGCCATGCATGAAATGCGTCCACTCGTCGATATTCTCCGGGCGAGGTTTTACGGTTTTCTTCCACTCCCCCTTGACCCTGGCGTAGGCGACGCCCCGGGGCGCCAGCACGCGCAGCACCTCCTCCATGCTCACGTCCCCGAGGTCTTCGGCAACGACGAGATTGACGAGGTTGTCGATATAGGGCAGGCGGTCACCGTCGTAGCGATCGACCGCTACGTCTCCATAGATTCCCAGGGCGTGGATGTACTCCCTGGCGTCTTCCACCTTCTCCCGATCGGTATCGAGACCGTGTACCTGGTAGCCTGCGTTCCTGCGAAGCGCCGCGGTAAGCCTTCCATTGCCGCTGCCGAGGTGGACGACAAGACCTCCCCTGACACCTGTGGCATCGAGGATCGAACGGGCCTGCCCTGATTCATCTCCCCGCAACGAAACAGGCAGGGCGAGAGAGACAAGGGCGAACAGAAAAACCGGAGCGCCCATCCAGGCGCGGAAAAGATAGACAGCCATCAGCTACTCCATGGAGATTGAATGATTTCAGCTACGGACCCCTGAATCCACCCGGCAGGAGCCTGTGGAACCCTGATTTCCTGATTCACTAAGGTATCAGCAAAGAAGCCGGAGCGATAACCTTTCCCACCCTGAAGAAAAACGGGAGAAGCATTCCCGGCCCCGTTCACCTCAGCCCACCCTGGTGATTGATGCCTTCGGCTACGGGGGGTAGGCTATCCTGTTCACCAGGCGTCTGCCGCCGGCACTCTGAGTAACTAAAACCCGGAAAGAGCACCTGTCATGAAATGGATCACCTGGCTCGCAGCCACCCCGTTGTTTGCAGGCGTCCTCTTCGCTGCCACGGCTTCAGCCGAGCCCCCGAAGCAACCGAACGTCATCATCATCTTCATCGACGACATGGGCTACGGCGACGTCGGATTCAACGGCGCCAAGGGGCCGAAAACGCCTAATCTCGACAAGATGGGCGCCGATGGAATGATCTTCAATGACTTCTACGTAGGCTGCGCGGTCTGTTCCGGGTCTCGGACATCGCTCATGACCGGCTGCCACTACCAGCGCCTCAGCATGAACGCCGTCCTCTTCCCCAACAGCGGCAAGGGGCTGCACCCCGATGAGATCACCATCGCCGAGATGCTCAAGGCGGCCGGCTACCGAACGGCCTGCATCGGAAAATGGCACCTCGGCCATCTGCCTCCCTGCCTGCCAACCTACCAGGGCTTCGAGTATTACTACGGAATCCCCTACTCCAACGACATGTGGATCGATCCCGCCAACAAGCTCGCCAAGGACATCGAGATCCGCAACGGGCTGACCCGCGAGGATCTCAAGAAAGGACACAAGAAGCGCAACTGGGTACCGCTCTTTCGAGGCGAGGAGGTCATCGAATACCCGGCGGACCAGGCCACCCTCACGAAGCGCTATACCGAGGAGGCCATCCGTTTCATCAACGCCGGCAAGGACAAGCCCTTCTTCCTCTACCTGCCGCACACGATGGTGCACCTGCCCCTGGCGGTCTCCAAGGCCTTCGCCGGGCGCACGGGAAAGCTCATCTGGGACGCGATCGAGGAGGTTGACTGGTCGGTCGGAGAGATTCTCAAGGCCGTCAAGACGGCCGGGATCTCCGAGAAGACCCTGGTCATCTTCACCAGCGACAACGGCGCGGCGGTCGGCAGCTCTCTGCCTCTACGCGCCAAGAAGGGCAGCGTCTATGACGGCGGTATCCGCGAGCCGACCGTGATGTGGTGGCCCGGCCAGATTCCCGCCGGCAAGACCTGTCGCGAGGTCGCCGCCACGATCGACATCCTTCCCACCCTCGCCGGGCTCTGCGGAGGCAAGCTCCCGGATCGCAAGATCGATGGGCTTGATATCTGGCCGCTGATGTCGGGAAAAGAAGACGCCCGGAGCCCGCATGAATTCTACGTCCTCATGCACGGCCCCGGCACCGTGCGAAGCGGCAAGTGGAAGTTCTATCCATGGAAGGAAGGCAAGGGAGGCCGGCGACGAGTGAAGCCTCCCGTCAACCCCTCACCCTACCCCGTCCAGCTCTACGACACGGTCGCCGATATCGGCGAGAAGAACAACCTCGCCGCCGCCAACGCCGATGTCGTCCAGCGCCTGCAGGCGGCCTATGCGGCCCACATCGCCGAGATCAAGAAGAACAGGCGTCCCACGGCCGCCATGCCCCGGAAAAAGAGCTCCTCCTCGGCCGAGCGGCCGAACCCGAGAAAAAAGAATCAGAAAAAGAAAGACCAGAAGAAGAAAAATGCGGCCGCGGGGTAAGAACCTACAGAACCGGCATCGTCGCCCACCCTATCGACTTCCGCTCGTCTTCCCGGGCCTCCTCCTCGCGCTGAGCGCATCGGCCTGCTCCACGACTGGTTCGGTGTACCGGGTCGAAGCGCTGAGCAAAGAGCAGGCGAGCGCCTACGAGCTTGACGCCTCCTTCTATACCAAAACCACCCTGGTCCAGGGCATCATCATCGCCACCTCGGACAGGGTCAGCGACCACGCCCACCGCGAGGCCGCCTACCAGTTCGACATGCTCATGAAGAGCATCGATGAAGACATAGCCCACCGGATCCGGAAAAGAAAGGTGCTCTGCATTCTCATCGGGCACGAGGAGCTCACCTCGGATCTCCCGCAGTTTGGCAGCGACAAGAAAGGCGAAGAGCTCGACTTCTACAATTGGCGCAGCAGGGGCTTCCTGGCCTGGCCCAAGGACCGGCCCACCGTGGTTTTCGCCGAGGAGGATGTCCTCGAATACGAGGGCGGCATGCGACTGGAGAGCATCCTGATCCACGAATTCGGCCATGTCGTGCAAGGAGCCGGGTTTGACAAAGAGCTGCATGCGCGGGCAAAAACGGCATTCAGGAACGCCGCGGATAAAGGCCTGTGGAACGATGGCCGGGCAGCGCAGCGCTTCCGGAGAGTCAAGAGCGTTGAGCCTGTAAGCCTGCTGAAAGAGCTGGTGAGAGCTTTCCCCGACCAGTCTCCCGAGCTCATCAGGAAGTGTCTCGATGGCGGCGACATCCTCGTCAACGGCAAGCCATCGAATTCAAAGGTCAGGATTACCCGTGACGACAAGGTAATCATCGTCTTTGGCGGTGAGAAGAAATGCTACGCATCGAGAAACCATCTCGAATACTGGGCGGAAGGTTTCCAGACCTGGTACGACACCAACCGGACCATGGACCACGATCACAACCACATCCATACCCGCAGACAGCTCGAGAAATACGATCCTCTTCTTGCCGCGTTGTGCAGGGACGTGATGGGAGATTCCGCCTGGCGCTTCGTCTCGCCACGCAAACGATCCGGGAGGGGACACCTCAGGGGTTTTGACCCGGACAAAGCCCCGAAGGTCGAACAACTCGAACATATCAAGAAGGCTGCCAACGACTACTACGATAAGTACTGGAAGAGCTTCTGGAAGCGCCTGGCGGACAAACACTCCCCCCAGGCCAACGCCGAATAACCTCGATTCCATTTCCTTGCCTCCCGCCTCCCACCACCAGTAGGATGGCCGCAGACCTCTGAGAGTTCAGGGGTTCCCGTCTCAAGCTACGATCCAGAGTGTCTCGATGAAGAACCTCCTGGCGACAACTCTACTATCGGTTTTCGTTTTATTTACCCTGGCTTCCAATCAGCCCATCGCGCTCAGCGGCTGCCCTGATTTCGACAGCGATGGGATCTGTAACGATGACGACAACTGCTTCCTGACATCGAACCCGGACCAGGCCGATGCCGATGGCGATGGGCGAGGAGATGTCTGTGATCAGTGCCCGGCCGATCCGGACAACGACATCGACCATGACCAGATCTGTGGAGATGTCGACAATTGCCCCGGCTTGTGGAATCCCGATCAACTCCAGGCGGCTCCCTGCGAACCGGTAGAGTGGGCTGGGCCCTTCATCCGCGGCGACACGGAGCAGGATTTCTTCGTCACACCAAAAGATGTGTTCACTATATTGAGTTGGCTCTACCTCGGCCAGCCGACGCTGCCCTGCCTGGCAGCCGCAGATGCAAACGCCGATGGGAAAATCGACATCAGCGACCCGATCTGGATGATGGTGTGGCTCTTTATGGGAGGAAGCCCCCTGCCTCCACCGGTCGAATGTGGTATATCTTCAAGGCCTGGAGACATCGCGCTGGGATGTGAAAGAGGATGGTGCCAGTAGTGCGTTCCCCTGCCTGCCAAAATGGATCGCAAGCAAGTTCAAGAACCTCCACCGGGAGTTGACGATGAGCAATGAATCTTCGGAAATCACCGATCAGGTCAACGAAGTCGAGCTCTGGTGCCCAAGCTGCGAAGCTCACAGAAAGAGCTCAATAAAAAGTGGGAAAGCGGTCTGCGCTACCTGTGGCGAAGCCGGAATCTTCCGGCCACTCTTTAGAAAGTTCTCCTTCATCGGGCTCGCCGTACTCTCCATATTTTTCCTTTTCGGGGCAACCGCCTGGGGGCCAATGAGCTTCCTGCTGAGCCTTGTCTGCGGTTGGTTTACCTGGAAATTCTTTTCCCAGCATCAGCAATGGGTTAAATGGGCCAAGAGAGCTCACGACCGCAAGCGTAGAAAAAGACGAAAACTATCGAAAAAAAAGAGAAGGAAAGAAGCTGAAAAAGCTACCCCCCTGAAGCCACCCCCCGTACCCGAGCCGCCTCCACTGCCGCCGGATGCCGACGACGAGGACTGAGGAGCTTCCCGGGATTGGAGATTATTCTCGGGCGCCGGGAGGAGATGGAGGTGGCTCGGGTACGCAGGATGATGGCTCCACCCCGAGCAGCTTGAGAACCTGGCCGGCGTAGCCCGGACCGAACTTGAACGATCTCTTGACCCGCAGATCCAGATCGAGCGGGTTTTTTCTCTCCGGGGGAAAGAGGCCGGTACGGAGCAGGAACGGCAGACGGGCGGTTGGAAAGGGATAGTCGCTGCCGTGCAGGATACGATGCTTGAGCCAATCCTCTTCACGGCTCATCCGTCGCAGAGAAAACCAGCGATTCATGCTCGCCATGATGGCCGTGTCACCGAAAAGGTTTTCGTAGCGGTTCATCATCTCGACAAACCGGGGGTAGTATTGTTCCTTATCGTACCAGGCGCAGCTTCCGCAGTGAGCGGCGATCACCGGCCCTCCATGGTCGAGCGGACGCTCCAGCTTCAGGGGGTCGGTGAATTGCTGAGAGACCACCTTGCAGGAATGCTCCCAGCCGGTGTGGAACATCAGCACCACGCCCAGCTCGTTGGCCAGCTTGTAGAACGGGTCAAACTCAGCTCGCGATGGATCGACACCCTGGATAGCCGTGTGCAGCTTGACCAGGCGCGCCCCCGCGGCGCGGCAACGCTCCAGCTCTTTCAACGCGTCACTGCGGATCGGGTTGATCGAGCAGCCCGGCAGGACCTGGGGACAATCCTTCGCCAGGTTGAAGACGTGGTCGTTCGAGACGTAGAAGTGCGTATCAGGATCGTTGCGGGAGCCGTCTTCGTGGTACACGGCGTCCTGCGCCAGCACCACGGCGTAATCCAGGCCCGAGGTCTGGATGTGTCGAATCAGCCGGTTGCGCATCTTCTCGCTGATCGTTTCGCCAGGCTCCTTCAGTATTCCTGAAAATCGAAGAACAAACCGTGTCTTCCACGCCTTGCGAGTGTTCTCGGACAGATAGCCCTCCTCGGGATTCTCCCCCCAGCAGAAAATATGCGTGTGTACATCCACCGAGCAGGTGGATTCCGCGGTAGCCGAAGAAACATCCATTTCTGTCTGTTGCGCTTCCCCCAAGAGGGACGTCCTTTCCTTCAATTCGGGCTCCTACTTAATCAGCCCCTTCTCCAGGTAATTCCACCAGGTCAGCCCCTTCAATTTCAGCGTTTCCTCTAATTCTTCCGGTTTCTTGAAGACGGCTTCACCGGTCTTTCCATCCTCACCCGGAAAGAAAATGACGGCCGGGGCCGAGAACACCACCAGGAGAACCACGAACACCAGGCGTCTCTTCAGGGTCTTCACTCCCAGGTGGCAAATCAGGAGGGCCATCATGAAGGCGCAGAAGGTGCAGGTAACGAACAGCACCTTGAGACTGAAATTGATCTGCTTATCCGGTAACTCCAGGAACGCTATGAATTCAAATTGGGGCTGGCCGGCAAGTCGATCCTTCTGGAATCTCCTGACCAGGTTGACGGCCGGCATCGTCGGGCGTCCCATGATATTTTCGACGTCGAATTTGATCGTTCCCGAATTACCGCCGTAGGCTCGATAAACGACCTCGGTGCAGACCAGCTTATCCGTCGAGGTGAAATCGAACTCGAAGTCATACGGGAGATTCCAGAAGGTGAAGGCTCGCTTGATAGCTTCCTTGATCTCGGCTTTTTCCAGTATCGGCCGCAGAACGGCAACAGAGTCGGCCTCTCCAATGGAGTGTTCCATCGAAGAAAAAATCACGCCTTCACTGACGGCCTCGATAATCGTGCATTCGTGCCCTGAGTGATCCAGTTCGGTGTATGCCTTCCAGGACCTGTTCGCTCTCTCCTTCGCTCTCTCCTCATCATCGCCAAAACCGGGATGATCCTGCAGGTCCTCCTCGTCCACACCAAGTTTTCCCAGATCTTCAGCGGTGCCGATATAGAGGGCCCCATGCGGCCAATAGCCGGGTAGAAAGGCGTTGGAGCCGTAGTAATTCCTCCGTTCCAACAGGATGTCACCCGGTTCCAGAAGCTTCTTCAACTCATCAAATTGGCCGGGGCTGCTCTGGCCCAACGAAACGCCCGTCATGGTCTTGAAGTCACCGATCCAGGAGGAGATGGCCTTTTGCGCCTCGTAGATAACCTCCTTACCTTTGTTTTTGATGTCCTCACGCGCTAAGCGCACAACTCGGAGACCACTCGATTCAGCATATTTATTGATGGTGTCTTCCGCAGCACCGATCGCCTCATCAAGTTTTTCGTAGGAAGCGAGTTTAACCAGTTCAGCCTGGATTTTTGGGCTGTCCTGCATCACCTGGTAACGTGCCTGGAATTCCTGGAAGAGGCCCATGTTGTCGGAGCTCTCAAGCCCCTTCTTGATGAAATTGTAGAAGCCCGGCGGAATTCCCCATTGCGGTATTCCTTCATTCAGCTTGGCAACGGTATTCTTCGTGTGGAACTGGTGAACGAACTTCAGGGAGGTTTCGAAAAGCACCGTCCCTGCGGCGTATTCAACTAAAAATGCGTGAAGCAGGAGTGGATCAGGTGGTTTATCGGGTTCGATCCCAGCTTCTCCGATCTTCTTATATCTCCAGAAAATAAGGAACAACTCTTCGCGGAAAATGTAAAAACGCCGCAACAGATCCTGGACCCTGTCGCTGTTTTCCTGCACCTGGAACCAGTCCCAATCTTGCTTCCCGGCTTCTGCGAACTCCTTCTCTTTACCGACCTTCGTGGCATCCTCTTCCAGCTTGTTCAGATCCCCGATACGATCGATGAGCACTTTCTCATCATCTTCAAGGTCCCGTTCTAAATCGGCCTTACCTTTCTCCGTCGTCAAAAGCTCCGCCAGCTCGAGCGGAGGCGGCAGCGGCTTCACCCGCCTCGTACTCTCTCTCTCTCCAATACCTTTCGGCGCGTAGACCCAATACCCGACCAGTGAGACCGCGGCCGCGACCAGCAATACAGATGAGAAAACGACGGTCAGAATTGAGGCCTTTCGGCGCCACAGCATTTTCGGAGCCGGTTCGGGACGCGGCGTAACCTTCGCATACTCTTTCGCCAGGCCGCCGAGCCGGCCGCGAAGATCGGTCCGCAGCTGCCTGATCTCTTTCAGCTTCTTACGCTGAGCGGAAAGCAGCAACTGATGCCACAACACGACCGTGGCCTCCCTCGCCCTTCTCCAGAACGCAAGAGCGAACACACCGGCGAACGGCATGAAAACCAGGGTGCTCAGGACTACGCTCGGCAGAAAGTCCTGATCAAGCATGAGCCAGCCCAGCGCCGCGTACCAGGCCAGGTAGAGGGGCACCCCGACTCCAATACGGTGTGTAGCCCTGGTCACCAGCCCGGGCTGATCCAGGATCCTCGCGATGGAACGCACCGCGAGAAACGGAACCAGGTGCCAGAGCGTTCCCAGCAGCGCCGGAAGAGAAAACACCAACAACCGTAACATCAGGGCGCAGACCTTGAGCGCCGCGGGAATTCCGCTCTGTTCCAGGACAGGTGTGCCTATCTTGAGCCCGGCAGACCTGACGGTCTCACGGTAGTTTTCAATTTCTCCGGCGAACCCTTCCGCTGTTTCCCGATCGACCTGCAGAAAGTGGTTCATCGCATCGGCGATCCGCTTGCGCTGGCGCAGCGAGCCGGCCGCGACCTCAGCGGTATCCACCACGTCAGGAACCATGATCTCGAGATCTTCCAGCCAAGGCTCCCACTCGGGCTCATCGAGGTGCACCATCAACTGTTTCAGACGATCGGCGATTTCCGTCGTCAGGGCGCGCATCGCCTTTCGGCTGTCCCCATCGTAACGCTGCACCCACTCATCGATATCGATGGGATCTCCAACCCGGACCCAGACGGCTGATCGAAATTGTTCTTTTCGTTCGTAATTGATTCCCAGGGGAACCACCTGGATTCCGCGGGCTCCCTCATCGAAGGCCTTGATGGCCATGCGAGCCGCACCGGACCGGACCTTGTCGAGACGCGCCTTGTCCGTCGTCTTGCCTTCGGGGAAGATCCCCAGGGCCTTCCCCTCGACCAGGATCTCCGCCCCGGTATCCAGGCTCTGGAGATTACGGCGCACCTGGCTCGCATCGTCCATTCCCCGGTAGGCGGGAACCATGCCTAGGGCGTACATCGCCCGCCCCACCACGGGCATATCGAAGAGGGTGGCCTTGGCCATAAACCGCACCGGTCGCCCGGCGGTGACCCCGATCAGCACAGGGTCGACCATCGAGTTGGAGTGATTCGCGCACAGTAGAACCGGCCCGCTCTGCGGAATCTTCTCTACCCCGGATATCTCCAGCCGGGGGTAATAGAACCGCACCAGCCGTCGAGCCAGACTGCGCATCACTCCGCGTGATTCAGTTTTCTCTCCGGGCATTTCAATTCTCCTGAAGTACGGTGTCAGTCTAACCTGCAGCAACCTTTTCAAGCTAAAGTTAAGATGCAAAGAGAATACGAGATCTCGTTGAAAAGCCCGGCCCGCCATTCTACTGGCCGATTCCGCCCCACTTGCGGGGACGGCGCAGAGGGCGTAAACTGCCCGCCTGTTCCACTTACACCCGAGTGCCGGGGTGGCGGAATTGGCAGACGCGCCAGATTCAAAATCTGGTGACCTTACGGTCGTGGGGGTTCAAGTCCCCCTCCCGGCACCAATTCTTACCTCGCAAGCTCCCCGGTCCTGAGAAGCCCTCTCAAGAGCTCCGCAGCGAGAGCAGGTAGCTCAGCAGATCGCGGAATTGTTCCTCCCCCAGGGTCTCAGAGAAATTCGCCGGCATCGGCGAGAGCCGTGAGGGAGCGCGACGGGCGACTGAAGCCTGCGGCACGGAAACCTCTTTGCCCTGGCTGTCGACCAGGACGACTCGCTTCCCGTCTCCAGGCCGCAGAAGGCCGCTGTAGACCTGCCCCTTGCGGGTAACGATCGTCGTGGAGCGGAAGGCGACATCGACGTTGCGATTTGGATCGAGAATGTCCTCGATGAGCCGATCCAGGCCGCGATTACCGGCTCCATCAAGGTTGGGAGCGAACTCCCGGCCCTCCTCACCTACCTTGTGGCAAGCAGAGCAGGTCTTCTGAAATATTTCACGCCCGGGACCGACCTTGCCCGAGTTGTCGATATAGCTCTGCTTTCTTTTTTCCATGATCTCGTCGAGCCGCTCGCTCGCAGACGGAAGCTCGCTGACCAGAACCTCGATCTTTTTCTTCTGTGCGCCGTTGGTAACGGCAGAGAGGTTCTGCGCGATGGAGGGCAGCTTCAACAGCCCTGCCCCCGCCTTGCCCTCCTCCACCAGGGAGATCAGGGTCGCCACCCCTACGGCATCCGTCGCCAGTTCACCGGCGAGACGCCGCTGCCCCGGGGCGCTCGCCGCCTTCATGACCGACGCCAGCACATCGAAGGCTCCTCCAGCATCAGCCGCCGCGATCATCTTCAGCGCATGTCTCTTGTTGGCCTCGCTGGCCACAGCCATCACCGGAACACGTGCCAGAGCCCAGAGGCGGGCATCCGGACGCAGCCTGACCACCTCCGCGGCGATCTCCCCTCTCAGCCGGTAATCGAGAGCGGTATTCTCCAGGATGGCGACCAGCGCGGGACGCAACTCTGAAAGGCCCCAGGCCCCAATCAGCCCGGCCCCTTTCCTCGTACCCTCCGGAACTCGACTCGGGCTGAGCCCCGGGACAGAGAAGCCGCCCACAGCCAGCCAGGCATAGGCGCCATCGGTATTCCCATCGACAAGCTCGACATAGGCCCTGCGCCCGGCTATGTCGGCCGTGTCCCACCTGATACGCTCGAGGATATCGGTCCGCGGCGGCGGCGCATGCCGTAAGACGGCGTGACTGAGAGCACCCCTAAGGCGAACGAAGTTATTCTTACCCGACGGATCGCCCGGCGGTTTGTCATGACCCGCCATCCAGAAGCTGAACTTCTTCGGGAGCGTAAACGACCCGGAGCGATAGATCCCCGCCTTCTGCTCACCGGCAGGAAGGCTGCTCAAAACAGATTCCCAGGCTGGATTCAAGGCTTCGACATTGAAACGGCCCACCGCGATCCAGGCAAAGGCCTCCTCTCTATTCCCGTCAACCACCTCGACATAGACCCGGCGGCCGGCCTCCCCGGCTGTATCCCACTCGAGGCGCTGGGCGATATCGTTTCGCGGCGGCGACGCTCGCCGTAAAACGACCTTATTGCCGGCCTCCCTCAGGCAGATATAGTTCCTGCCGCCCGGAGGGTTGTCATGGCCCGCCATCCAGAAACCGAAGGTCTTCGGGAGCGTAAAAACCCCGGAACGGTAGATCCCCGTCTTCTGCTCTCCTGCAGGGAAGCTACTGAACAAGAGGGTCGATTTCTTCCCATCGCTGGAATTGCGCCGCGTCGAAAGCTGCCAGGGATTCCTCTGTTTCGATTTCGCGGGATATGGAACATAGGTCCAGCCAATCCGCCCCGCCTCTTCTCTGGCGGAAGCGGACCTGACCTGGGCCCTGAAGCTGTCCCGGGTAGAGAACTGCCAGGGGTTCTCCTGCTGGGGAGCCTCCGGATGCGGCACATAATCCCAGGCGACCTGCCTGGCGAGGCGGCCCTGCATAGCGAGGGCCGCCGCGCCCGTTTCAAGGTAATCCTTCGCGAGATCCAGCACCCAGCCGCGAACGGACGCGGGAACGGCGACTCCCCGCTCCTCCAGCCCCTGCCGGATAAAAGCGACCAGTTCCCCCTGGGAATCCCGACTCGCCCTGTATCTTTCCCGGGCGAAGGCAACCACCCCGGCAATCGAGTCCTCGGGAATATAACGCGTCGCGAAACGGAGATACTCTCCAATCCTGTCGGCCGGGAAAGAGGCCAACCGGTCAAGGTGGGTGATAACATATTCTCCCGCGCCGCGATTCTTGAGAGCCAGGCAGAGGCTGATCAGCAGGTCGACCTCCGCCCCGGAGAGAGCTTCCTTGCCAAGCGCCCTGAACCACTCCGTATTCCTGAGGTGATTGCGAAGTGCTATGCGGATGCAGTGCCGTAGATGGACATCCCCGCCCGGGGTCGAATGGTAAAGACCCAGGAGAGGACGAACCAGGCCCTGCCCGGGCCTGCTCGAAGCGGCCTGCACGGCGGCCCTCCTCACCATGGGATCGGGATCCTTGAAGCCCCCGAGAATCCACACCAGGTGTTTCTCCCCGGCAAGGGGGGTGTCGGCAAGAAGTCTCTGGGCGTGCAATCGCACGACAGCGTCGGGATGGGAAACGGCGCCCACGAGGTCTGCCTCACTCAATGCCCCGAGCCTGCCAAGAGCGCGGTAGACGTAAGCCTTCCCCAGGCCGTTCCCTTCTGAGAGCCTCCCCCGCAACGCGCGAGCGGCCTCTGCGACGGGGCGCCGCTCGATTTCATCGAGGGCAAGAACCCTGCGGGCCATCAGCTCTGAGCCAACCTCCCTGGCCAACTCCCCGGTCGACAGCTTCGCTAATACCCCCTGCGCGGGCCGCTGGAGACTGGCGGGGACATCGCGTCGCGAACTGGAGCCCCTGTAGGAGATTCTCCAGATCCGGCCCCGATGACGATCGCGCCCGGGATGCCCCAGCGGCACCTCGTAATGACCGATGATCTTATTGTAGAAATCCGCCACGTAGAGCGCTCCATCGGGACCCACCTGCAGGTATACCGGCCGAAACCAGGGGTCACCGGAGACTAGGAAGTCCGGCTCCTCGCGGGCCCGCAGGCTCGACCCGTTGCGAACCAGGGTGTTGCGGTTGATCCTGCAGGTGGTGACGTTCCCTCCGAAGGCGCTGTCGGCGTAAGACTCCCCGAAGGCGGTGGAACTGCCGAGCACGATTCCGCAGATCGCCGTGGAGCCGTGGTTGTGCTCCATGATCCCGGGTACGAATCCGATCCCATCATGGGGAGCCCCGAAAGATTCGTGGTAACCATCCTGTAGAAGCAGCGATACCGGTTTCGTATGGCAATCGGCGCTGAAGAGGTCGCCGAAGCGGTCAAAGGCGAGACCGAAGGGGTTCACCTGGCCGTTGGAGAATCGCTCTACGCGCGAGCCGTCAAGGCGCATGCGAAAAACATTACCTGAGCGCAACCGGATCTGGTGCCCGTCGGTTCCGGCAAGCTCAGTGATATTGTTGAAGCCATGGCAGGCGTAGAGCCAACCATCCAGGCCACGGGTGAAGGAATTGCACAGGCCATGGGTGTCACGCTCATAGCCCAGAGGTCCGTAGAGCTTCTGGCGACGGTCCGCCCGCCCATCTCCATCGGTATCGCGGAGGTACCATATATTAGGGATACTGAAGCAGATAACCCCATCCCCGTAGGGATAGAGCCCCATCGGTATGTTCAAGCCATCGGCAAAGGTTGTCACCTTGTCTGAACGGCCATCGGAATCGGTATCCTCGAGGATCCGGATCGTATCGCGCCCTTTTTTGTCGAGGCCCACCGGGTAGGGATACTCCAGCGTATTGCTGACCCACAGACGCCCACGGGTATCGAAGGCCATGTTCAGGGGCTTGTCGATCCGCGGTTCAGAGGCAAAGAGTTGGACCTCGAAACCCTCCGGCAGGGTAAAGCTGTCGAGCTCCGAGAGAGGTGTCCGGGGGCCTGTCGCACGGACGTGGCTGGCGAAGAGATGGGTTCCCGGCGTGTGAGCCATTTCCTTCCTTCTCTTCGGCCGGGCCCTTTCATACTGCCCCGCGGTGACCTGCCGAGCTTCATGGAGCATCAGGTAGGTTCCCATCTTGCTACCCACGACAATATCGGGGTGTCCGTTTCCGCTGATGTCCCCAACCACCACCTGGGTTCCCACACCGGAGCGCTCGTCGATAAGCCAGGGCTCGAAGCTGAGACCGGCTGGCGATCGGATCGTTCTGAACCAATAGAGGACAGGTAACTGCTGGGAACCGGTATCTCCACCGGCATGGGCCCAGAACCTCTTGCCCGTCACGATATCCCGAACCCCATCGCCATCGATATCCACCAGGGCCACGGCGTGCATCTGGGAGATGCTGAGGCCATAGGAACTGTCGGCAGGCCGGCTGGTAATGATCGAGTTTCCCAGGAACTTTCGTTTTCCATCGGCATCGATGACCTGTTCGAACCAGGTCAGGCCATAGCCATGGGCGTTCTGTACCGAGAGGACATCATTGTCTCCATCTCCGTCAAAATCATAGGCGTACATCTGGGCGCCACCTGAGCGGGCAAACCGGACAGGATAAAATTCGAAGAGCTCTCCCTTCTTTACCCCTTGGCGCCACCAGCCATTGGTCTCCAGAAGATCGAGTCTGCCATCTCCATCGACATCACCCACCCCCAGGCCGTGCGTAAAACCTCCATAGCCACGCGCTGGGGTGATGGCGGTAAACCTCCACGCCGCTCCCGGTTTCTCCGGGTCCGGCTCAGCGTAGCCAAAGGCCCCGCCCCGGCAGCAGACCAACTCCGGGCGACCATCGCCTGTCAGATCGATAAACTCCGGGGATTCGTTTCCAACATCATCAATAGCCGCGCGCTTCCTCCAATGCCCCTCCTTCCCCCCGGGATTCTCGTACCAGTGGGCCATGCGTCCAGGCATGCCAATGGCGAGAATGTCCGCATGACCATCCCCATTGAAATCATGCGCGAAAGAGAAGAAAAAATCGGAGTAGTTCCTGATGTCAAGGGGAGCGGCCGGCGCGTAGGCGTAACGTTTTCGAAAATCAGGTCCCGCGTACCAATAGGGCCCGGAAACAACATCCTGGGCGCCATCTCCATCGACATCAGCGAAGCAGGCCCCCTCGCTGAAGAACTGTTCAGAGAGGACCAGGCGTTTAAAGCTGTGCACAGCGGGACCGGCCTGAAGAGAGGCCGCGGCCGGCAGCGAAAGCACCGCGAGAACGGCAAAACGGACCTTCTTGCCCAATCCGCTTGGTGACGGAACCAACCGTTTCATGGCCAAGTCCTTGCCTCAAAAATCCCGAGTGAAGAAGAAACTGCTACAGCCTGTAGAGTTTCGCACGAAAGCTACAGGGCTTCCATAACCTACGATCTCGTTCACCAGCCAGGGGGGGCCGTGATATGTTTCCATCCCCATCGCTGAACTGTTAGCTTGAAGAGACCGCTCAAGACCTTCGAGGAAATATGACATGCTCGATTCCCTGCTCAGGTTACTGAGGAAGCTCGCGACCTTCGTCGGCAACCCTCGGAGAGACGCTCCCGCGAATATACGACGGGACTTCCCCACCGACTGGTTGCCCTGGGTCAAGGCGCTGCCCTTCTACCAGTGGCTTGATGAGGAAGAAAAAAAGCACCTGCTCTCCATCACCTGTGTCATCGTGGACAATAAGATATGGAGCGGCATGGATGGTTTCGACGTCACGGACGAGGTGAAGGTAACGATCGCGGCGCAGGCCGCTCTTCCCCTCCTGGGAATTGAACACCAGTTCTACCGCGGGGTTGATGAGATCATCATCCACCCCACCACCTACAAGGTCTCCACGCGAAACCTCGGCCCGGGCGGAGTCGTCGTCGAAGGAAAGACCGAGGTCCTCGGCACCGCCCACTCTGACATCAACATCATCGTGCTCTCGTGGCAGAGCGCCAGGCAGGGGGGAGCGAATTGGGAGGATGGGCGCAACGTCGTCATTCACGAGTTCGCCCACAAGCTCGACATGCTGGATGATTACGTCGACGGAACCCCGCCGATCAGCTGCCGGGATCAATACGCCGCCTGGGTCAGGATCATGACGAAGGAATACGAAGAGCTGGTGAGCATGGACAAGAAGGGAAAGAAAACGGTGCTCAGCAAGTACGGCGCCACGAACCCAGCAGAGTTCTTCGCCGTCTCAACCGAGGCCTTCTTCGAGAAGCCCAGGCAGATCCGGAAAAAGCATCCTGAGCTCTACGAACAGTTGAGAGCCTATTTCAACCAGGACCCCGCGGCACGCCTCGATCATTGAAGAGATCCTCCGCCGAAGTCCCCCTATCTCCGCGAATGAGCGCCGGTATGGTGCGTCAGGTCTCTCCTCCTGCAGGTTCTCTGCACCATCGAAAATCTGCACCATCGAAAAAAGGACCGGGCACTCGCCCGGTCCTTTTTTAAATTCGATTGTTCAGTTGTCAGACGACCCGGATGTTCTCAGCCCTGGGGCCTTTGGGTCCGTCACCCAACACAAATTCGACAGCCTGACCTTCCTGCAACTCCTCAAAGCTGGAGTTTTCAATCCCAGAGGTATGAAAAAACACGTCGTCAGTTCCATCTTCTGGTGCAATAAATCCAAATCCCTTAGCGGTAATCAGTTTCTTGATCGTTCCCTGAGCCATCCGAAGCACTCCTTAAGAAAATAAAATACTGGTCTTAATGCGTAAGACCTCACGCGTTGCCCACATTTGAGCAGCCAGCTAATATACCCAATTTCCCGACTTTGGCTCTGTTTATTCGCCTACTTTCTTTCACGATTCGAAAAATAAATTGTCATGCGGTTCCCCGGTGCAAACCTGAAAATCGCTCGGTGGTTGTTATCAGCCCCCCAGGCAGGCTCGAGAAAAAAACTCAGGGGAGCTCTCTGAGCTTGATATTCTTGAACTCAATCGGTGAGCCTTCAGATTCGAGATCCATGTAACCTGTTCCAGGAGAACAGCTTGTAGCCCCGGAGACCTCTTCGCCATTCACCCAGAACCTCACCTCAGAGTTGATGCAACGAATGTAATAATGGTTCCATTCACCCACTCCGCGGGTCAGGTTCATGACGAAGGAATACGAAGAGCTGGTGAGCATGGACAAGAAGGGAAAGAAAACGGTGCTCAGCGAGTACGGCGCCACGAACCCAGCAGAGTTCTTCGCCGTCTCAATCGAGGCGGCCTTCTTCGAGAAGCCCAGGCAGATCCGAAAAAAGCATCCTGAGATCTACGAACAGCTGAGAGCCTATTTCAACCAGGACCCCGCGGCACGCCTCGATCATTGAAGAGATCCCCCGCCGAAGCCCCCCTATCTCCGCGAATGAGAGCCGGTATGGTGCGTCAGGTCTCTCCTCCTGCAGGTTCTCTGCACCATCGAAAAAAGGACCGGGCACTCGCCCGGTCCTTTTTTAAATTCGATTGTTCAGTTGTCAGACGACCCGGATGTTCTCAGCCCTGGGGCCTTTGGGTCCGTCACCCAACTCAAATTCGACGGCCTGACCTTCCTGCAACTCCTCAAAACTGGAGTTTTCAAGCGCAGAGGTATGAAAGAACACGTCGTCAGCTCCACCCTCTGGTGCAATAAATCCAAATCCCTTAGCGGTAATCAGTTTCTTGATCGTTCCCTGGGCCATCCGAAGCACTCCTTAAGAAAATAAAATACTGGTCTTAATGCGTAAGACCGCACGCGTTGCCCACATTTGAGCAGCCAGCTAATATACCCAATTTCCCGACTCTGGCTTTGTTTATTCGCCTGCTTTCTTTCACGATTCGAAAAATAAATTGTCATGCGGTTCCCCGGCGCAAACCTGAAAATCGCTCGGTGGTTGTTATCAGCTCCCAAGCAGGCTCGAGCAAAAAACTCAGGGGAGCTCTCTGAGCTTGATATTCTTGAACTCAATCGGTGAGCCTTCAGATTCGAGAGCCATGTAACCTGTTCCCGGAGAACAGTTTGTACCCCCGGAGACCTCTTCACCATTCACCCAGAGCCTCACCTCAGAGTTGATGCAACGAATGTAATAATGGTTCCATTCACCCACTCCGCGGGTCAGGTTCTTGGTCGGGAAACTGCGCTTGCCATTGGGAGCAACAGGGGGAAAAGGCTTCATCCTGGATGCCTGGGTAGGAAAAACATCTCCATGGGAGGTGAACCAATCCGACTTTTTCTTGTGCCGCTTTTCATAAAATTCGGCATACCCGAGGTCGAGGATCTGCACCTCGATCCCCTGGGGAAGTCGCCCCGGTTTGAGCTTGTTGATTGATTTCTCGGGTATCCAGGCGAAGACCCCGGAGTTCCCGGCCTTGCGCATATGCCGCCACTCGAGCACCATCTCGAAATTGGTCAATTGCTTCTCGTAGCGCATCACCCCCACCGGCTTTCCAGTGCAGTACAGGATGCCTTCCTTCCAGGACCAGGTGTCTTTGCCGCAATTGACGTTTATGAAGTTCGCCGGACCCAGGGCTTGCCAACCCTCCCCCGTCCCGTCGATAAATGCCCTGGGGGCGGCCTTCGGCTCATCGTCCCCGAAGCCGACAATCGAGGCCGCCACCAGGATGCCGCATACGGACAAAAAACTCAGAATCAAATAGCGCCTGTTCATTTGGAAATCCCGCTGTTGGTTTGCGATGGTTTGAAATTCAATTCCCGGTTCAACGCCGGGCCAGGAAAACCAGATCACACTGGTCTTCTTCGATCAACTCATTATGCCACTCAACCCTCTCTGTCCTCACCTCAGAAAACACATCCTCCAGTGAAGAGACAAAACTCTCATTCGCAGCGCTCGACCAGACCGCCAACACCCCAGCCTCCTCGAGGTGCGCACGGACCCGGCGCAGCCCCTCGGCCATGTAGAAACTGAGATTGCCTGCATCGAGATTCTCATCGGGTGAATGATCTATATCCACCAGCATTACATCATAGCGCCGCTCGGCAGGGCTGCGGAGATACAGGAAAAAATCAGCCCGGGCTACCGAGAACCGGGGTTCGTCGCGCAGTCTTCCCGCCAGGGGAATGAGATCCCTCTCCAGCCACGAGATAACCTCCGGCAGGAGTTCGATAACATCGACCCGCGCTGCCTGGGAACAATTCAGTGCCGCCTCGGCGGTATAGCCGAGGCCAAGGCCGCCGACGAGAACCGAGAGGTCCCGGCCTCCATGCCATTCAATGCCAAGACTGGCCAGGGCATCTTCGCTGGCCGTATTGTAACTGCTCATGAGAAACTCGTGATCGAGCGTGACCTCGGTGACGATCGTGCCGGGGCGCGACAGGAGTTCCCTGCGTCGCAGGCAGAGCAAGCCAATCGGGGTCTCAACGGATTCCAGTATTTCGAAAGAGGGGGTATTCATGTAACAGGCTCCGGCTGGAGGACCCGTGGAAAGGCAGCGGGGGTGTCGAAAATACCCGACATGTGTAAACTGTTCTCTCCTGGATATACTTCCTGCTCAGCACTCTAAGCGGAAAGCCGCCGTATGAAAGTCCCAACCTGTCGAATCTTCCTGTTTCAAATTCTCATCGCCGGCGCCAGTGCCGGCCTGGGAGAGAAGATCTATCGAACAACATGCCCACCAAGGATGACATCCAGAACGCCCTGGCGACGATCAGCGGCGAACTGAACGAGACCCCTCTGCAGCGCTCAGCGCACCTCGAGCGGCTCTGTGAGAGCGAGGTACTCCTCAAGCTGGAGAACTACCAGGTCACGGGCTCTTTCAAGGCCCGCGGTGGGCTCAATAAGCTCTATTCCCTGGATCCAGGGGAACGCGAGCGCGGCATCATCGCGGCCTCTTCGGGCAATCATGGGGCAGCCTGTGCTTTCGGCGCCAGCCGTGTCAACTGCCCCGTTACGGTCTGCGTTCCAGCCTACGCCTCGCCCTCGAAGATAGACCTGATCGAAAGCTACGGTGCCGAGGTAAAGCACCACGGTAATGACTGCCTCGAAACCGAGGTCTATGCGAGGTCACTGGCGAACGAAAACGGCCTCACCTACGTCTCTCCCTACAATGACCCGCATATTGTCAGCGGCCAGGGCACAATCGCCGTTGAAATCCTCGAGCAGGCCGGCTCTCTCGACGCTGTGTTCATCTCCGTCGGGGGAGGAGGGCTCATCGCGGGGATGGGAACCTACCTGAAGGCCGTGAGCCCCTCCACCGAGATCGTAGCCTGCTCGCCCGAAGCCTCGCCCGCGATGCATGCCTGCCTGGAGGCCGGAGAGATCATCGACGTTCCCTGCAAGGAGACTCTCTCTGATGCCACGGCTGGGGGTGTCGAGCCCGGCTCCATCACCTTTGATATCTGCCGAAAGGTCATCGACCGTTCCATCCTCGTCAGCGAAGCTGAAATCCGATCCGCCATGCGAGATTTTATCGCCGGCCACCGTATGCTGATAGAAGGCTCGGCCGGGGTCGCCCTCGCGGCATTCCTGAAAACCCGGGACGACTACCGGAACAAGCGGATTGCCATCATCATCTGCGGGGCCAATATCAGCACTGAGAAGCTGGAGGAACTCCTCGGCTAACTTGCCCGGACGGATGTCCTGCTCCCTGGAAGAAAACGGGCCCCGCCGGCCTTCAGTCTTCCGCGCCCACGTAGCCCTCGTGCTCGAGGTAGAGGAGGATCTTCTGGGCGGCCTCTTCCGGCAGGCAGGCGGTGGTATCGATGACGACCTCGGCATCTTCAGGCTCTTCATAGGGATCGGAGATCCCGGTAAACTCCTTGATGATGCCCTCGCGCGCCTTGGCATAGAGCCCCTTGCGATCGCGCTCCTCACAAACATCCAGGGGCGTCGACACATGGACGAGAATAAAACCTCCGCGCTGCTCTATGAGAGAGCGAACCTGCTTCCGCACCTCGTCGTAAGGAGCGATCGGTGCGCAGATCGCTATGCCGCCATTCTTGGAAATCTCGTTAGCGACAAAACCGATCCTCTGGATGTTGAGATTGCGGTGCTCCTTCGAGAACCCCAGCTCGGAAGAGAGATTCTTGCGGACAATGTCGCCATCGAGGAGCGTGACCGGACGCCCCCCGGTTTCGAGCAGCTTCGCCATGAAGGCGTTGGCTATGGTCGATTTACCTG
>Ga0310345_10001633_pt1 | contig 24500 bp, 17 predicted proteins | sample HC15DNA20500_MG_FD_204667 | JGI IMG/M metagenome (GOLD analysis project Ga0310345, IMG submission 204667) | Marine microbial communities from station ALOHA, North Pacific Subtropical Gyre - HC15-DNA-20-500_MG | ecosystem: Environmental > Aquatic > Marine > Oceanic | place: Pacific Ocean: North... | reverse complement strand
GCTCATGATCCGGTCGATAAGTTCCTTGCAGGTTGGAATGTCGTCGATCAGCCCCGCGACCATGCCGCAAGACCAGGCGCCCGCATCCATCTCGCCTTCCTTCATGATCCGCGGATAGACACCGGCGACTTCTTCGATGATGTCCTCGAACTTGAGGTCGGGGCCTAGCTTCCGCTCCTTTTCCAGCAAGCGTTCGACTGCCGCGTTGGTCATCACGCGTTCGGTATTGCGCAGCGGCCGCATGACGAGACGCGTGTCGAGTTCGCTTGCCGCGACGATAGCCTTCTTCACATTCTCGTGCACAGGAGCTTCCTTGGTGGCAATGAAGCGCGTGCCCATATTCATGCCGTCCGCACCCATGGCGAGGCTGGCGACCAGGCTGCGCGCATCCGCCATGCCGCCGCTGGCGACGAAGGGAATCTCGAGTTCGTCCGCAGCCCGCGGCAGCAGGATCATGTTCGGGATATCATCTTCGCCCGGATGGCCGCCGCATTCGAACCCGTCGACGCTGACTGCGTCGCAGCCGATCGATTGTGCCTTGAGGCTGTGGCGCACGCTGGTGCATTTATGGATCACCTTGATCCCGGCATCCTTGAAATACGGCAGCACTTGTTGCGGATTGTTGCCCGCAGTCTCGACGACCTTCACGCCGCCTTCGATAATGACACGCACAAGGCCCGGATAATCCGGCGCGTTGACTGTCGGCAGGAAGGTCAGGTTCACTCCGAACGGCTTGTCGGTCATGTTCCTGCAGCGAGCGATTTCGTTGGCGAGCTTTTCTGGCGTGCCTTGCGTAAGGCCGGTGATGACGCCGAGACCGCCCGCATTGGAAACGGCTGCCGCCATCTCGGCAAAGCCAACATAGTGCATCCCTCCCTGGATGATCGGATGTTGGATGCCGAACATTTCGGTAATGCGGGTTTTCATCGCCTGCCTCTTCCCTAGTTGCCTTTCGCAACCGGTATCGACGCCAGGACGATTAGTCTAGCGCTTCGCCAGCGCTTTGAGTTCAGCCAGCAGTTCGGCACCGCTCGCGGTAAGTGAAAGTTCGTTGCCAACACGTTCGGCTAGTCCGTCTCGCTCGAGGTTTTCGCCGGTCAGGTGACGACTGACACGACCATAGCTGCCGCCATGATAGATCAGCGGTTCGGCGTCGCGTCGATCGAAATCGATCACCTCTCCGAGGAAGATGGCATGGTCCCCGCCCTCATATTCGAAGCGCGCGCGACAACCGAAACGCGCGGCATAACCGTCGATCAGCGGCGCACCTTCAGGACCGTCATCGACTTCCCTTCCGGCAAACTTGTCGTCGCCCGATCTGGCAAATCTGTCAGACATGGATTGCTGATCGGCCGACAGCACATGGACCGCCCAGCTCTCGGCATCGCGAAAAACGGGTAGGCTACCTGACTGAAGAGACAGGCTCCAAAGCACCATCGGAGGATCGAGACTGACTGAATTGAAACTGTTTGCCGTCAACCCGAACGGACGCCCTTCTCCGTCCCGTGCAGTCACGATCGTGACGCCGGTGACGAAACTGCCGAGCGCATCGCGAAAAGCCTTGGGATCGAGCATCGTTGCCAGCTAGTCATGCTATGCCGTTTGGGCAACAGTCGAAGACCGCGTCGGTGCGCTCGGGAACTGAGCGCAAAAAATGCAACATCTTTGCCACACGGGTGCGTTTTTGTGCGGAATGACGGTCGCCCCAATTGACCAAGTGAACGTTATCAAATAGGTGAACGTTCACATACAAAGATTTCGTGCGCGGCAAGTGCATGATTTGGGAGGAGAATCAGCAATGAATTTGAAGCGCAAGCCTTCGCTCGTCCACCTTCTGGCGGGGGCGTCGGCAGTTGCAATGGGCGCAAGTTCGCCTCTCGCAATGGCCCAGGACGCGACATCTGACGAAGACGCGGCGGAAGCAGTCCCGCAGGACGAGGGCAATGTCATTGTCGTTTCGGGTATCCGCGCCAGCCTGCGCGAATCGATGAATATCAAGCGCGAGGGCCAAGGTGTCGTCGACGCGATTTCGGCCGAAGACATCGGCAAGTTTCCCGACACCAACCTGGCAGAGTCCCTGCAGCGCATCACCGGCGTTTCGATCGAACGCACCAACGGTGAAGGTACGAATGTTACCGTTCGCGGGTTTGGCGCCGACTATAACCTCGTCACGCTGAACGGTCGCCAGATGCCGACCTCGACCCTTGGCGACGGTGCCAGCGCTCCCTCCTCGCGCTCGTTCGACTTCGGCAATCTCGCTTCGGAAGCGGTCGCTGCAGTAGAGGTTTACAAGACTGGTCGCGCTACCATTCCCTCGGGCGGTATCGGTTCGACCATCAACATCCGCACCCCGCGTCCGCTCGACGATCCGGGCTTCAAGGGCAGCATCGGCGTCAAGGGTGTCTACGACACTTCGCAGAACGGCGACACCGACGTGACGCCGGAAGTCTCCGGCATCCTGTCATCGACGTTTATGGACGATCGCATCGGTGTCGCGCTGACGGGAAGCTACCAGAAGCGTAACTCAAGCTTCAACCAGTTCTTCAGCGAATTCCGTGATGGCTACCTCGGCTGCGGCTCTGGTTTCGAAAATGAATGGGGCGCTATTCCCTGCGACCCCGGCAACGACTGGCGCGGCAATTACGACCTGCAGGAAAACCGCCCGGGTGCGGATGATGTCTACGCGGTGCCGCAGAACGGTTCATACAACATCACCGACGTCTCGCGCGAGCGCATAAACGGCCAAGCGGTATTGCAGTACGAGGTGGCCGATGGCCTGACGGCAACGATCGACTACACCTTCTCGCAGAACACGGTCGAAGCCCGCCAGAGTTCGGTTGGCATCTGGTTCAACCACGTAACCACCGCCAGTTCCTATACCGATGGCCCGGTCACCTCGCCGAATTTCTATTCGGAAAACTTCGGCGATGCTCCATCCGATCTGTCTTACAGTGGCTCACTCACGGCAAACCGCTCGATCAACAAGTCGCTTGGTTTCAACCTCGAGTGGGAGGCTCCGGGAGGTTTGACCTGGGTCTTCGACTACCACAATTCGAGCGCGGAATCGAAGCCTACCAACGATTACGGTTCGAGCATGTCGGTCGGCACGGCGGTCTACGGCCTTCTCGAGCAGAAGATCGACTACACCACCTTCCTACCGGTCATTTCCTACGTAAACGCGCCAGGCGTGGATTCTAACGATCCCGCTGCCCGCTTCGCTACCGGAAACTCATTCCGCAATGCTTATTTCCGCGACGATATCGAGCAGGCGCAGCTAAGCGGGCACTGGGAGGCCGACCTTGGTTTCCTCGACAGCCTCGACTTCGGCGTCGCCTATACCGAAAACAAGGTGAAGTCGGCCTACGGATTTATCCAGAACGACACCTGGGGTGGGGTCGGCACGGCTGCCGATATCCCCGACGACATCTTCTATGAAATCAACATTCCCGAAGCATTCAAGGGTATGGAAGGTGCGAACAGCCCAGACATTATCCAGAGCTTCTACGGCTTCGATCTGGAGCGGATGGTCGATATCTTGGAGGGGCAGTTCGGCATCTGTTCGAACCCGGCTACCGGGACGCCGATTTCCGGCACATGCCTTGCGGTACAGGATACTGATCGCCGAATTACCGAAAAGACCATCGCACCCTACGCCGAAGCGAACTTCACTTTCGATGTCGGCGCAGGCGAAGCACAACTGATCACCGGCCTCCGCTATGAAAACACGACGGTCGATTCCAGCGCGCTGGTTCCGATCCCGACTGGCACGCAGTGGGTGGCAGCAAACGAATTCAACCTGACCTACGCACCGGGCGCCTTCGCTCGTCAGAAGGGCAATTACGACTTCTGGCTGCCCAATGTCGACCTCAAGGTCGAGCCAGTGAACGACGTGATCGTGCGCGCTTCCTACAGCCACACCATCGCCCGCCCCACCTATGCCCAATTGCAGGGCGGCCGCACGTTCGACGCGCTCTTCCGTGTCGGTGGCGGTTTCGCCAACCAGGGCAACCCGGGCCTGCTTCCTTACAAGTCGGAGAACTTCGACGTCTCGGCTGAATGGTATTACGGCCCGGAAAGCTACCTGTCGGTTGGTTACTTTCGCAAGAACGTGAAGAACTTCATCGGCAGCGTGACTTCGACGATTACCGTCGACGGAACCGAGCAGCCCTTCACAACCCCGCTTTACGATCCGTACAACGGCCCTCGTGCCGATGCGGCCCGTGCAGCGCTGGGCCAGGATGCACCGCTGGACGATATCCGCGCTTATATCATTGCCAACTATCCGGGCTCGGTTGTGGATCTCGGTAACGGTCAGTTCGGCATCGTCGGACTCCCCGAAGATGCGCTGGTGGATTTCCAGCTGACTACGCCGATCAACAACGACCAGACCGGTACGATCGATGGGTGGGAGTTTGCTCTCCAGCACAACTTCTGGGACACTGGTTTCGGCGTGATCCTGAACTACACCATCGTCGATGGCGATGCAAAGTTCGACAACACGCTGCCTTACACGGCGACCCAGTTCGCGCTGGTCGGTCTGTCCGACAGTGCCAATGCGGTCCTGTTCTACGACAAGGGTCCGCTGCAGGCGCGTGCCGCATGGAACTGGCGCGACGAATATCTCGCTGGCTACGGTAACAACCCGTTCTATCGTGACGAATACTGGCAGATCGATGCCAGCATCTCGTATGAGTTCGATATGGGCCTGACCATTTTCGCCGAGGCGATCAATCTCACCGGCGAGGACCTCAAGGGTCACCGTCGTGGAGACAATACGACCTTCTTCTCCTATCGCGGCGCGCCGCGCTACGCTGGCGGGGTACGTTTCTCCTTCTGATCGGGCAGGGCCGCTCCGGCGACCCTTACCACCATCAATGAGAGAGCCGTACTGCCTGGCAGTGCGGCTCTCCTTTTGTCTCCGGCGCATTGTGAGGCTATGGAACTTCAGCAAATGGCTTCCGAATTCGAAAGGCTTGTGATCGTTGGCGGCGGGACAGCCGGCTGGCTGTCCGCCTGCGTTTTGGCCGCGCGCCGCCCTGAGCTTGATATTACACTCGTGGAGGCGCCGGATATCCCGACCATCGGTGTTGGCGAGGGAAGCTGGCCGACGCTGCGCGACACATTGTCGGTAATCGGTATCGACGAGGTCGATTTCCTGACAGCCTGCGACGCTTCGTTCAAACAAGGCTCCCGGTTCGATGGGTGGGTCGATGGTTCGGCTGCGGACAGCTATTATCATCCGTTTACCGCGCCCCCGCCGGGTTCGATGTCCGAATTGTTGGCGGTGTGGAAGGCGCAGGCGAGCAACACTTCCTTTGCAGAGGCAATGAGCCCGCAGGCGGCCATCTGCGACCGCGACCTCGCCCCTCGTCAGCGCACCATGCCGTCCTTCGCGGGAGCGCTCAATTACGGCTACCATCTGGACGCGGGTAAGTTCGGTGCGGTTCTGGCGGAGCATGCCGTAGCGAAACTGGGGGTGAAGCATGTCCGCAGCCTCGTCACCGGTGTAGAACGAGGCGACGGCGGACTGCTCGCCAGACTGCAACTGGGCAACGGCACATCAATCGAGGGGGATTTCTTCATCGACTGCTCCGGCATGGCAGGCAAGTTGATCGGCGAAGAACTCGGCGTCGACTGGATCGACCGTTCGGATGTCTCCTTCAACGACCGCGCCTTAGCCGTACAGGTTCCAGTAGAGTCCGGCAGCGCCATTGCCTCGCACACGATCGGGACCGCCCATCGTGCAGGTTGGCTGTGGGATATCGCGCTGCCTTCGCGTCGCGGCATAGGCTGCGTCTATTCCTCCCGCTTCCTCGACGACGAAGAGGCCGAGAGTATCCTGTCGGATTATGTCGAAGCCAAGCTCCCCGGCACCAACGCATCTTTGCTCAGCGCCCGCAAGCTGCAGTTCGCAACCGGCCACCGCGAGAAGTTCTGGGAGGGCAACTGTCTCGCCATCGGCCTGTCGGCAGGATTCATTGAGCCTCTCGAGGCATCAGCAATAGTACTGGTTGAACTGTCACTCAGTACACTGGCGGACGGCTACCCGCACAGCCGCACAGCGCTGCCAAAGCTTGCCGACCGCTTCAACGCACTGTTCCGCTATCGCTGGGATCGGGTCGTCGATTTCCTCAAACTCCACTACGTTCTGAGCAGGCGCGATGAACCGTATTGGCAGGCCCAGCGCGATCCGGCGACCATACCGGCCTCCCTCGCAGCTCAGCTAGGGTTGTGGCGCGATCACCCCCCTTCAACCGCCGACTTTCCGCAGGTCGAAGAGATTTTTTCGGCGGCCAGCCAGCAGTATGTCCTTTACGGCATGGGTTTCCCCCAACCTGCCGAGGCTATCTCAAAGGCTGATGCCGGGATGCGGCGGCGTCTTGCGGAGGTGGCGGAGCGCAGTCGCGCCCTCGCCGCTGCCCTGCCGTCCAACCGCACCTATTTCGACGCACTGAATGCATCCCTGCCAGACCGCGCAGTGCAAGGAGTTCCAAGCTTACAATGAGCAATCACCAAGTTCTCAATACCGCCGCCCATGCGGATCTTCGGGTGCGTACCGATTCCGGCGCGGCGCTGGGCGATACCGTCATGGCCACTCTTGTTGTGCCCGACGAGTTCCGACAGGTGCAGGCGCATTACCCGATCGTTTTCCGCCGCGATAACGAGAGTGGCAAGTTCACCGCGCTAGCCCTGTTCGGCTTCGAGAATGGTGAGAACCTGTTCCTGGATGGCGATCGCTGGGATGCGCGCTATCGTCCGCTCTCGATCGCTATCCGGCCCTTCCTTGTCGGCCAGGCCGCTGATGGAGGGAGTGAGGCGCAGGTTCACATCGATATGGACCATCCCCGTATCGCCTCCCACGGAGAGGGCACGCGGGTTTTCGACGAGCATGGGAAGCCGACACCCTTTCTCGAAGAGATTTCCGGAAAACTCGGGTTGCTGCATGCTGGCTATCAGACGAGCGGCTCTTTCTACGACGCTCTGGCGCGCTACGAACTGCTCGAACCATTCACCTTCGAGGTGCCACTCTCCAGCGGAGCGAAGCATTCGCTTGTTGGCTTCCACATGATCAACGAGGAAAATCTGCGTGCACTCGACGGCGATGCATTGGGCGCGCTCCACACCGAGGGGCATTTGATGCCCATATTCATGGCCTTGGCTTCGCTTTCCAATCTGTCCGCACTGGTCGAACGCAAGAATGCAAAGGAGAGCCGTGGCTGAGGCCGATCCCTCGATTTTCACGCAGATGAAGCAGGTCGAAGTGCGTGAGGTGGCCGATGCAGATGCGCTGTCGGTTCTGATCGACAGCAGTCCGCAGCCCTTCGTTGTTCGTGGGCTCGTAAAGGCTTGGCCCCTTGTTCGAGCTGGCCTGGACTCATCGCGAGCAGCGCGGGAGTACCTGCTCGAGCGCGCCCGCCCTGTCCCCTTCACAGTGACGATAGGACAGCCTGGCCGTGACGGTCGCCTGTTCTACGATGACGATTATGGCATGAATTTCCGCGAGGCACGCGGGAAATTGGCCGATATCTTCCGCGGCTTCGACGATAACGAAGGACGCGCCGAGGCCCCGGCTATCTACCTGACATCGGTGGATATGAAGCTGTTTTTCGATGGGCTCATCGACGACAATCCATCCCCAATCGACGACCGCGATCCGCTCCAAAGCATCTGGATCGGCACCGCCACAAGGGTCGCGGCCCATAACGACTTCCCGCGAAACCTTGCCTGCTGCGCTGTAGGCAGGCGCCGCTTCACGATCTTTCCGCCAGAGCAGTTCGAGAACCTTTACATCGGCCCGCTCGAAAACACCCCTGCAGGTCGCGCGGTCAGCATGGTCGATTTCCACGCGCCCGATTTCGACAAGTATCCCCGGTTTGCCGAAGCATTACAGCATGCTGTTGTCGCCGAACTCGAACCGGGCGATGCGATCTACATTCCTTCGATGTGGTGGCACCATGTCGAAGGGCTCGACCCATTCAACGTGCTGGTGAACTACTGGTGGCGCGACACGCCTGCCTATCTCGGTCAGCCACAGGAGGCGCTGAACCATGCGATCCTGGCTATCCGCGACCTGCCGCGTGAAGAGCGGATTTTCTGGCGCAGGCTGTTCGATCACTACGTGTTCGATAACCCGCCCGAGGTCGTCGAGCATATTCCCGAAAAGGCGCGCGGTATCCTTGCTCCGCTGACGGCGAAAACGGCGGGACAGATCCGAGCCTTCCTTCTGAGGACGTTGAACAGATGAACAGCGACTACAAACCACGGCGGATCGTCGTAGCCGGTGGCGGTACCGCCGGATGGATGGCAGCGGCCGCCCTCGCCAAAACCATGGGCGACGCGATCGATCTCACATTGGTCGAAAGCGATGCCATCGGGACCGTCGGCGTTGGCGAGGCGACGATCCCACCGCTCGTCAACTTCAATCGCCTGCTCGGCATCAACGAAGCCGAGTTCATGCGTGAGACGCAAGCGACCTTCAAGCTCGGCATCGAGTTCGAGAACTGGAAGGACGTGGGACAGAAATACTTTCATTCTTTCGGGTCGACCGGGCGCGACCACTGGTCTGCAGGGTTCCAGCACTTCTGGGGCGAGAGCCTGCAGCGGGGGCACTCCTTCAGCTACGACGATTACTGCCTCGAACTGGTTGCTGCCTATGCGAGCAAGTTCGCTCACCTGCCCGACAACAGGCTGAATTATGCTTTCCACCTCAATGCGACTGCCTATGCGGCATTTCTGCGAAAGATTGCCGAGGGTTCCGGCGCGAAGCGCATCGAAGGCAAGATCGCCAAGGTCGAACTCGACGGCGAAAGCGGCAATATCGCGGCGATCAATCTCGAGGATGGGCAGCGTCTCGAAGGCGATCTTTTCGTCGATTGCACGGGTTTTCGCGCCCTGCTGATCGAGGGCGCGCTGCATGTCGGTTATGACGACTGGACGCATCACCTGCCCTGCGACAGCGCCATCGCGGTGCAGACCGAGCTTGCCGGACCGCCGGTGCCCTATACCCGCGCCATCGCGCATGACGCGGGCTGGCAGTGGCGCATTCCGCTACAGCATCGTGGCGGGAACGGTATCGTCTATTGCAGTCGCTACCTGTCGAAAGATGCGGCGCATGACCGGCTGATGTCGACGCTCGAAGGAAAGCCGATCAGCGAACCGCGCGCGATCCCCTTCACCACCGGAGCACAGCGCAAGCAGTGGCATCGCAATTGTATCGCCATCGGTCTTTCCTCAGGATTTCTGGAGCCTTTGGAATCGACGAGCATCCACCTTATCCAGCGCGCCGTGATCCGCCTGTTGCGGATGATGCCGGCAGGCGCGGTGAGCGAACGTGACGTCACCGAATTCAACGATCAGCAAATGACCGATATGATCCAGGTGCGCGACTTCCTTATCCTGCATTACAAGGCCACCGACCGGCGCGACAGCCCGTTCTGGCGCCAGTGCACGACGATGGATATTCCCGACAGCCTGACCCAGAAGATCGAACTGTTCCGCGAAACGGGGCGCGTCTTCCGCAAGAACGAAGAGCTGTTTGTCGAGAATAGCTGGGTACAGGTGATGCTCGGTCAGGGCATCATACCGCAGACCTTCCACCCGGTTGCAAAGAAGATGAGCGACGAGGAACTTTCCAGATTCCTTGCGACGCTTCGCGAAAATGTCGCGCGTACGGTAGCTGGCCTGCCCGAACATCATGCCTATGTTGCGCAATATTGCGGTGCAAAAGCGGCGGTAGCTGCCTGACTTCGGGCTTCCAAGTCGGGCCATGGCGTATTAGCGGAACGGGAATTCGGGGGGTTATCGATTAAATGGGCCGACGGCTCCAGTCAGTCACCATCAAGCATGTCGCAGCCGATGCAGGGGTATCCTTGCAGACGGTGAGCCGTGTCATCAATAACGAGCCCAATGTCCGCCCGGCAATGAAGGCAAAGGTACAGGCGAGCATCGACAAGCTCGGTTACGTGCCTTCGATCGCAGCGCAACGGATGAGCGGCTCGCGCTCATATCTGATCCTTGCCATCAACGACCGCGACCGCACGATCGCGGACTGGAAAGCACGCGATGGCCGCGACTGGATCGACCAGATGCTTCTTGGAGGCATGCTGACAGCAGCCGAGCTCGGCTACCGCATGATTTTCGAACTGGTGGATACGCATAGCGACCATGTCGAGCGCGAGTTGGGCGCGGCCATAGCCGCCCTCCAGCCCGACGGGGTGATCGTAACCCCGCCGCATTCGGAAAATCCGCAGATCATCGGCCTGCTTGCCGAGCGCGGCATTCCTTTCGCCCGGATCGGCTCGAAGGAGGAAGGGCCTGGCATCGCCATGACAATGGGCGATGAACTGCTGGCCGGGAAAGCGACCGATCACCTGATCGAACTCGGCCACAAGCGGATCGGCTTCATCGCGGGGCCCGATGATTACAGCCTTGCGGGCTGGCGTGTCGATGGCTGGCGCGAGGCGATGACCAATGCCGATTTCGATTGCGACGGCCTTCTCGCGCAGGGAGATTTCGGTTTCGAAAGTGGGCTGATTGCCGCGCGTGCCTTGCTCGACCAGGACAGACCGCCCACGGCCATCATAGCCAGCAGCGATCAGATGGCGCTCGCCGCGCTCGAAGTCGCCAAGGAGCGCGGGTTGAAGGTGCCGCGGGATCTTTCGGTCGTAAGTTTCGACAATACACCCGTCGTGCGCTTTACCACCCCGGCCCTGACCGCACTCGATCAGCCGATTGCGGCCACCTCGGCACGCGCAGTGGAACTTCTGATCGGCGCGCGCAAGAACGGACACCCCACCGAGCCGGTCGTGCTCGAGGGCGAACTGGTGGTTCGTGGATCGACTGCGCGTGCGCCCGTGAACAGTAATGCCTGACATTCCTCAAGCGGGGCAACCGGCCCGTTTCCTGTGGCTTTATGCGCTTGCAGCGGCGGGTGGTGCGGTCGCTTACGTGCCCTTTCTCACGATCCTGCTGCCGCTGAGAATGACTGAAATCGCCGCGGGCCAAGAAATACAGTGGCTTGCCTACACCGCATTTGCGGGCGCCATCGCGGCCAGCATCGCCAATATCGCCTTCGGCTGGGCAAGCGACCGCACGGGAACCCGCCGCCCATGGATTGTCGGCGGGCTGATCCTTTCCAGTATCCTGCTCGTTTCCATGCGCCTTGCCGAAACCGTACCCGTACTGGTGATGATGATCGTCGCCTGGCAATGCGCGCTGAATATGATGCTCGCTCCGCTGGCAGCATGGGCAGGTGATTGCGTGCCCGACCACCAGAAGGGCCTGCTGGGCGGTTTGCTCGCCATTTCGCCGGCATTGGGAGCGCTTTCTGGCGCATTGGTCACGCTGCCGGGGCTGGCGGGACATGATACACGGCTGCTGCTGGTTGCCGCGCTGGTCGCCCTGATGGTCAGCCCCGCCCTGCTGTTTGCACGCCCCCTCCCGATGCCACAACTCATGGAGCAGCCACAGACAGCGGCCGCCCCTGCCCCCCGATTGCGATCGGCTGTGCCGCGTATGTGGCTTGCACGCCTGCTCGTGCAGATTGCCGAAGCCGCGCTCTTCGCTTTCCTGCTGTTCTGGTTCACCGGCATCGACGACACAGTGACCGACAACGATACCGCAACGATATTCAGCGTGGTTCTCGGTATATCGGTACCGCTCGCGATGCTTGTGGGGCGCTGGTCCGATCGCGCGGCGCGGCCGATACTTCCGCTGGTGCTGGGCGCCGGAATTGGAAGCGTAGGCCTGATGATCATGGCCTTTTCCAATGCGCTGCCCGGCGCAATTGCCGGCTATGTCGTGTTCGGACTTTCAACCAGCGTATTCCTCGCACTCCATTCGAGCCAGACGCTACGCGTCCTGCCCAAACCGCATACGCGCGGGAGGGATCTCGGCCTGTTCAACCTGACCAATACGGTGCCTTCGCTGATCATGCCCTGGCTGACGCTGGCGCTAGTCCCGCTGTTCGGATTCGAAGCGCTGTTCATGCTGTTGGGTGCCCTCTGCGCGACCGCCTGCGTATTGCTGGCTACCCTGCTCCGCACCTAGCCGCTTGACCTCGCTCGAAGCGCGTGCCAATCCCTCTTTGATAACGTTCCCATTCAAATCGGGATCGCGAGGGGAAGTTTATGAAAGCGTTGTTCTGGGCCTCGGCTGCCTGTGTCGCACTGGCAGGTTGCTCCGCACCGCAAACCGGCGTCGAAAGTGCGCCGATTGCAGAAGCTCCGATGTCGAGCGAGGACGCCCGCATAGCCGATCTCGTTTCGCGCATGAGCGTCGAACGCAAGGTCGCCCAGCTTATCCAGCCGCAGATCAATAGCTTCACCGCCGAAGACATGCGCCGCTATCGCTTTGGTAGCTATCTCAACGGCGGAAATGGCGGCCCATATGGCGACGAATATGCCGAAGCCAGCGAATGGCTGAAGCTGGCCGACGAGATGTACCTCGCCTCGGTCGAGCCCATGGAAGGTGGCGAGCCGGTCATCGCGACCATGTGGGGCACCGATGCGGTTCACGGCCATACCAACGTGGTCCGCGCGACGATCTTCCCGCACAATATCGCGCTGGGCGCGACGCGCGACGCCGATCTGGTCCGCCGCATCGGCGAAGCGACCGCAGTCGAAATCGAAGTTACCGGCATCGACTGGAACTTTTCGCCGACGGTGGCTGTCGCGCAGGACGACCGTTGGGGCCGCACTTACGAAAGCTATTCCGAAGACCCCGCCATCGTAGCCCCGCTCGGCGCGGCGCTGGTCGAGGGGCTGCAGGGGAGCAAGGGCGATCCGAACCGCCTTGGCGCGGGCCACGTCATCGCCACCGCCAAGCACTTCTTCGGCGATGGCGGCACCGATCAGGGTGTCGACCAGGGCGACGTCAATGGAGACATCGAGGCGCTCAAGACGATCCATGCCGCGCCCTACCCCGCCGCAATCGGCGCAGGCGTGGAAACGGTGATGGCCAGCTTCAACTCCATCAACGGCGTGAAAATGCACGGCAATAAGTCGCTGCTGACCGATGTCCTGCGCGGCGAGCTGGGCTTTGACGGCCTCGTCGTTGGCGACTGGAACGCCCACGGTCAGGTCGAGGGCTGTACCAACACCGATTGCCCGCAATCGCTGCTCGCCGGGCTCGACATCTATATGGTTCCCGACGACTGGAAGGGCCTGCTCGAAACCACCGTGGCGCAGGTCAAGGACGGCACCATCCCAATGGCCCGGCTCGACGAGGCGGTGGGCCGGATCCTGCGTGTGAAGCTGCGCGCTGGCCTGCTCGACGAAATTGCCCAGCCCTCGGACCGGCCCAATGCAGGCCGGTACGAACTGCTGGGCTCCGCCGAACACCGCGCCATTGCGCGCGAAGCGGTCGCCAAGTCGCAGGTACTGCTGAAAAACAATGGCGTTCTGCCGCTTAAGGACGGGGCCAACATCCTCGTCGCGGGCAGCGCGACCGACGACATCGCTCAGGCATCGGGCGGCTGGACACTCACCTGGCAGGGCGGCGGCGATCTCGACAACAGCTATTTCCCCGGCGCGACCTCGATCTGGAAGGGCCTGGAGGCAGCGGCGAAAGAAAGCGGTGGCAGTGCCACACTTTCAGCGGATGGCAGCTATTCGGCCAAGCCCGATGTCGCCGTAGTCGTCTTTGGCGAAGAGCCTTACGCCGAATTCGCGGGCGACAGGAAGCACCTCGGCTTTACCAACGAGGAAGGTCTTACCCTGCTGCGCAAGTTCAAGACCGAAGGCGTGCCCACCGTGGCCGTATTCCTTTCCGGTCGTCCGATGTGGGTGAACCGCGAGATGAATGCCGCCGACGCCTTCGTCGCGTCGTGGCTGCCGGGTAGCGAAGGCGCAGGCGTTGCCGACGTCCTGACCGGCGCTATGCCTGCTACCGGCAAGCTCGGCTTCAGTTGGCCCGCCACCTACGATTTCGGCCCGCTCAACGGGCCCGAAGGAGCGCTCTTCCCGGTCGGCTATGGCCGCGCGCTCACCGATACCTCCGCCACTCCGCAGCTCGACGAAAACTGCGCACCGCTTCTTGCTGGTCCCACGCGCGCCCTATTCGAAGCCGGACGGCTTGCCGATGGCACCTTTGCCTTCGCCGTAAAGCCGAATGTCGAGGGCGAAGGAGAATACCTTGCCCAGATGCGCGGCGACCTTACGGATGCAGGCGTAACGGTGCGCGGCTTCGATCGCGACGCACAGGAGGATGCGCGCGAGATTTCCATGCGCGGCGGCTCGCGCTTCGGCCTCGCCCAAGAACGCGATAGCGGCGGCGCCTACCGCATCGCCTACGAGGTGGTCACGCGTCCGACCGCACCTGTCACGCTACGCGTGGGTGACGATGCGCTGGTCGATCTGACCGACCATTTCGCGCTCGCCCTCGGCAAAGGCTGGCGCGAGATGCTGATCACCGAGGCCTGCGCACCGGGACTGGGCAATCGCATCCGCTTCGAGACCGAGGGTGATATCACCTTCCGTATCTCGAGCATCACACGCGAGGATGTCGCCGAAGGCACCGCCTGCTCGTTCTAGGGCAGCGGAATCGTATTCATTTTGTGTAGCACCAAAAGGCTGGCACACAGCAAAGCGCAATAACAACGCCGGGCTGCGAAGAGCAGCGGCACTTGGGAGGAATACTGACAATGGCCTTAGCCCCCGATGTTGCATCGAGCACGGATCCTGCGCCGGTGGAGGATGGGGGCAACGGCATCGATGCGCCGGGCCTCAACTATTTCGTCTTCGGCCTGTTCTTCATCTTCGGCGGCATCACCTCATTGAACGATGTGATCATCCCCAAGCTGAAAGAGCTGTTCACGCTCAATTACACACAGGCCATGCTGGTCCAGTTCTGCTTCTTCACCGCCTATCTGGTGATCGGCATTCCCGGCGCCAAGCTGGTCAAGAAGCTGGGCTATATGCGCGGTGCGGTCGCCGGACTGCTGACCATGATGGTCGGCTGCCTGCTGTTCATTCCGGCCAGTCAGACCGCCACCTATCCCATCTTCCTGTTCGCGCTCTTCGTCCTCGCCAGCGGCGTGGTTATCGTCCAGGTGGTGGCCAATCCGCTGATCTCGCTGCTGGGGCCGCAAAGCACCGCGCATAGCCGCCTGACCTTCGCGCAGGCCTTCAACTCGCTGGGCACCTGGGTCTTCCCGCTGATCGGCTCGGTCGTCATTCTGGGTAGCCTTGCCAATGTCACCGCGGACGAGTTGAGCGGCGCGGAGCTTGTCGCCTACCGGCAGGCCGAAAGCGAAGCCATCTGGCAGGGCTATCTGGGCGTCGCCGTGCTGATCGCGCTGGTCGCCCTGGCAGTATGGATGTTCCGCAATCGCCTGCAGGGCGAGAAGCACGAAGCCTCGAGCGGGTTTGCCGGGTTCGACCTGCTCAGGCGCAGCAGGTTCGGCTTCGGTGCCCTGTGCATCTTCCTCTATGTCGGCGCGGAAGTGTCGATCGGATCGATCATCATCAACTACCTTGCCGAAGAGCGTGTGCTGGGCCAGCCGGAAAGCGTGATCGGCTGGATGATCAGCCTCTACTGGGGCGGCGCGATGGTGGGCCGGTTCATCGGCTCCTATTTCCTGCGCGTCTTCTCGCCCGGCAAGATCCTCGCCTTCAATGCGACCGGCTCGATCCTGCTGATCCTGATCAGCGCGAACAGTACCGGGACGCTGGCCGCCTACAGCCTGCTGGCAGTCGGCCTGATGAACTCGATCATGTTCCCGACGATCTTCTCGCTCGCCTGCGAGAAGCTGGGCTCGCGCGCGGCGGACGGATCGGGCATCATCAATGTCGCGATCTTCGGCGGCGCGGTCGTCCCGCTGCTCACCGGAATGCTCGCCGATACCACGGGAAGCCTCGCCCTCGCCCTTACCCTCCCCGCCCTGTGCTACGCCATCATCGCAAGCTTCGGTGTCTTCGCCAGACGACCGGCCTGATTTCGCAACCGCACAAATTCGGGGTTCGCAAGTCGGCTTCGGTCTGCCATGTGGCCCCGAACTATTTTGGACCACAGGGACGCTTCATGACCGACGCCGAGCTCGCCGCCCATCTCGCACATGCCGCAGGGAAGATCCTGATCCAGGTCCGGGAAAGCGGCATGTTCGAGGGCAAGAGCTTGGGCAAGGCGGGCGATGCGACCGCCAACGAGTTCTTGTGCCATGCACTCCGCCAGCAGCGTCCTGAAGACGGCCTCCTGTCCGAGGAAGAAAAGGACAATCCGGCGCGCCTCGATATGGAGCGCGTCTGGATCGTCGATCCGGTCGACGGCACCCGCGAATATGGTGAAGCGCGCGCCGACTGGGCCGTCCATGTCGCGCTATGCATCAACGGCAAGCCGGAAATAGGCGCGGTTGCCCTCCCCGGCCTCGACACCGTGCTGCGGACCGATGCGCCCGTCGAACTTCCTGCCGCCGCCGAGAAGCCGCGGATGGTCGTCAGCCGCACGCGTCCGGCTGCCGAGGCGGTTGCCGTGTCGGAAGCTATCGGCGCGGAACTCGTGGGCATGGGTTCCGCCGGCGCAAAGTCGATGGCGGTGGTTCGCGGCGAGGCGGAAATCTACCTCCACACCGGCGGCCAGTACGAATGGGACAGCGCCGCGCCCGCTGCAGTCGCACTGGCACATGGCCTGCACGCCAGCCGCATCGACGGCAGCCCGCTCATCTACAACAATTCCGACACCTACATGCCCGACCTGCTGATCTGCCGTCCCGAATGGGCCGAGCGGGTGCTCGCAGAAGTCGGGAAGCTTACCGCCTAGTCGTCGACCTGCGCCAATAGCTGCTGCGCGCGCGAAAGGTGTGGGCGGTCGAGCATGCCGCCTTGCCAGCCGATAGTCCCGGCACCGGGATTCTCCTCGAACAGCGCGACGATCTCGCGCGCTTCGGCGATTTCCTCCTCGCTGGGGCTGAAGGCTTCGTTGATTATCGGGACCTGAGCCGGGTGGATCGCCAGCATGCCGCGATACCCCTGTCGGCGAACCTCGATCGCGCGCTTGCGTAGCGCTTCGAGGTCGCGGAAATTGGTATCGATCGTCTCGATCGGCACGACCTCCGCAGCCGCGGCACCGAGCAGCGTCAGGCTGCGAGCCAGCTTGTAGGTAAAGGCGAAATCGCCCTCGAAATCCTTATTGGTCTGGGCACCGACGGAATCGGCCAGATCCTCCGCCCCCCACGTCATCGCGACCAGCCGCGGTGCGCCGCCGTAATCGCCTGTCGTGAACATCGCAGCGGCGGTTTCGGTCACCAGCGCGATAACCGGCGTAGAGCCCGGTTCGATCCCGTTCTCGACCTCGAGTGCCGTCATCTGCCGGTCGAGTTCCTCGACATCGTGCCGACCGCGCGATTTGGGCAGCATGATACCGCCCGGGCGCGCAGGTATGATCGCAGCGAGATCGTCCGCCGTCCATGCCCCGTCGAGCGGATTGACCCGCACCCACAGGCGCGCGCGCTCGGCATCGGTCTTGTCCCGCAGAAATTCGGCAATCGCGATGCGCGCATCCGCCTTCCCGCTTTCGACCACTGCATCTTCGAGATCGAAGATCGCGATATCGGCGTCGCCTTCGAAGGCCTTGGTCATTTTCTTCTCGCTATCGCCGGGGGCGAACAGCCAGCTGCGCATGCGGATTCCGGAATTGGGCGTCTGATTCATGCCGGATGCTTCACACCGAAACCGGTCCGGACGTCAAGCATGCCCTAACGTATTTCCGTGGCCGATATGTTTGCGGTATGCACATGGGCGGAGATCAGGAGAGACTCATGGCAACCCAGCTAAAACCCGATGTGCATGCCGACGAGGACGCATTCCGCACCGAAGTGCAGCAATTCCTCGCCGCGCATTTCCCTGCCGAACTGAAAGGCGAGGCCAATGCGCTGGCCGGTGTCGACGGCCCGACCAACGAAACCCCTGCGCAGACCAAATGGCGCGAAGCGGTCGGCGAACGCGGCTGGGGCACCCCCACCTGGCCCAAGGAATATGGCGGCGGCGGCCTCAGCAAGGCGCAGGCTAGGATCCTGGAACAGGAATTCGCCAAGGCGGGTGCCTACAATCCTATCGGCGGCATGGGCGTGATGATGTTCGGCCCGACCCTGCTGGAGTATGGAAACGAGGCCCAGAAGCAGGAGCACATCCCGCCGATCTGCCGCGGCGAAATCCGCTGGTGCCAGGGTTATTCGGAGCCCAATGCCGGATCGGACCTCGCCAATCTCCAGACCTTTGCCGAAGACAAGGGCGATCATTACATCGTCAACGGCCAGAAGACCTGGACGAGCGGCGGCCAGTGGGCCGACAAATGCTTCGCCATCGTCCGTACCGACAAGAGCGACAAGCATCGCGGCATCAGCTTCATGCTGATCGATATGGACACGCCGGGCGTGGAGGTTCGCCCGATCACCATGATCAGCGGCACCAGCCCATTCTGCGAAACCTTCTTCGATAATGTGAAAGTGCCCAAGGAAAACCTCGTCGGCGAGGAAGGCCAGGGCTGGACCATCGGCAAGCGCCTGCTCCAGCACGAACGTACCAATATTTCGGGCGGCGGCAGCCTTGCGCGGCTGATGGGCCAGAGCCTTGGCGAAATCGCCAAGAAATACGGCGCAACCGATCCCGATGGGGAATTGGCCGACAAGGTGCTGCGCGACAGGATCGCCGATTTCGAGATCCGCTGGAACAGCTTCCTGCTCACCGCGCGCCGCGCAGTCGAGGAGAGCAAGGCGCAGGGCGGCGTATCCGAAATAAGCTCGGTGCTGAAGAAGGTCGGCACCAAACTCAGCCAGGAACGCAGCGAATTGCTGATCGAGATCCGCGGGCTTCAGGGCCTCGGCTGGGAAGGTGAGGAGTTCACCGACGGCGAACTCGAAGCCGTGCGCGGCTGGCTCTTCGGCAAGGCCACGACGATCTACGGCGGCTCGACCGAAATCCAGAACAACATCATCGCCAAGCGCGTGCTCGGCATGCTCGACCACCAGTAAGAGAGGGGGGCACGAAAATGGCAGTTCTCAACGAAGAACAGGAAATGCTGCGCGACATGGCGCGCGACTGGGCCACGAATGAAAGCCCGGTGACCGAATTCCGCAAGGTACGCGCGGCGGGCGAACCGCATGCCTACAGCGCGGCTGCCTATACCACGATGGCCGAAATGGGGTGGGCCGGGATCATCATTCCCGAAGCCTATGGCGGGTCGGATTTCGGCTTCATGTCGGCCGGCCTCGTGGTCGAGGAGCTCGGCAAAACGCTGACCGCCAGCCCGCTGGTTGCCACGACCGTAGCGGCGAGCGCCATCGTGCTCGGCGGTAGCGAGGAGCAGAAAGCCAAGTGGCTGCCCCGGCTCGCCAGCGGCGAAGCGGTGGCCACGCTGGCTGTCGACGAAGGGGCGCACCACGATCCCGCAGCGATCGAGACCAGCGTTTCGGGCGGCAAGCTCACCGGCACGAAGGCCTTCGTCCAGGAAGCGCATGGCGCGGACCTGTTCGTAGTCGCGGCGAAGGATGGGCTCTATCTGATCGAGAAAGGTGACGGCGTCTCGCTCACCACCCGCAAACTGACCGACCAGCGCAGCCACGCCGATGTCGCTTTCGACGGCGCGCCGGCGGACAAGCTTGCCAATGGCGGCGACAGCCTGCTCGATGACGTACTGGCGCGGGCGCAGGTGCTCACTTCCGCAGAGATGCTGGGCATGGCGCAGGCGGTGTTCGACACCACGCTCGATTATCTGAAGCAGCGCGTGCAGTTCAACCAGGTGCTCGCCACCTTCCAGGCGCTGCAACACCGGATGGCCGACCTTTTTGCCGATCTTGCGCAGATGCGCTCGGCGGTCGAGGCTGGCCTGCAGGCGGTCGATGGCGGCTTCGGCGTAACGCGCGCAGCCATTATCGCCAAAGCCGAGGCCAATCGCGTGCTGCATGTCATCAGCAATCAGGGCATCCAGTTGCATGGCGGTATCGGCATGACCGACGAATATGATGTCGGCTTCTACCTGAAACGCGCCCGCGTGCTCGAAGCGGCCTGGGGCTCGTCGAGCTATCTCAGGGACCGTTTCGCCACGCTGGGTAGCTATTGAGCGAAGCCCTCGCCTCATCGGGCGAAGACAATGAGGCGCTTCCGGACAGCGACGTCTGGGAGCGCCACCGCGCTTTCATGGAGGCGAACCTCCGGCGCAATTACGCGACCAATCTGACCCACGGCGTCTTCGGTATGACGGGCTTCCGCCTGATCTATGCGCCGACCATTATCCCCGCCTATCTCTACCTCTTGACCGGCAGCGCCGCCGCGGTCGGCCTCGGCACCGCCTTGCTACAGCTTGGCGGGACGATTTCCCCGATCCTTTCCGGTGCACAGGTCGAAAGCCGCAAGCGCATCCTGCCCTATGCCGTGACTGTGGGATCGATGATGCGGGTCATGGTGCTGGCGCTCGCCATCGCTGCATGGACGCTCGAAGGAATGACGCTGCTGGTCGTCACCCTTGCCAGCTTCCTGTTGCTCGGCTTTTTCAGCGGCGCCCAGCGGGTGGCATTCCAGATGCTGATGGCCAAGCTCATCCCCATCGACCGACGCGGGCGATTGCAGGGTATCCGCAACATGGCAGGCGGTCTGATCGCAGCCGGGCTTGCCTGGGTCGCAGGGCATTATTTCATCGAACAGGAATGGCTCGGCAACGGCTATGCGACGACCTTCCTGCTAGCCTTCATCCTGACCTCCATTGGACTTTTCGTACTCAAGCTCGGCATTCGCGAACCCGATGCGCCACGCCTGCGCCCGGTCATGCCCCTGCGCGACCGGATCGGGCAGTTCGGCGAACTGCTCCACCACCGCGATTTTCGCGCCTTCCTCTTCGCGCATGGTCTCGCCGCGATCGCGCGCGTCGGCCTGCCCTTCTGGACGCTCTATGTCGGCGACCGGCTGGGCCTCGACGGCGCGCTGATCGGCAGTCTCAGCCTCGCCTTTCTTGCAGCGGACACCATGTCCAACCTCATCTGGGGATCGCTCGGCGACAGGCTGGGCTTTCGTTCGGTCTATCTCGGCGCCCTCGCCAGCAGTCTGGTCGGCATGCTGCTGCTCGTCTTCGGCGATGGCTGGTTGCTCTATGCGAGCTTCGTCTTTCTCGGCTTCGGCTTTTCGGGGTGGATGATGGCCGCCGTCACTCTGGTTCTGGAATTCGGCGAACACGAAGATATCCCGATGCGCCTCGCGCTGACCACGACCGTCGAAGGTGGCGTGTCCTCGATCGGCCCGGTTCTGGTGGGCCTCAGCATTGTGGCACTGGGATATACTCCGCTGATCGTCGCGGCGTTCGCCTCGCTCCTCGCCAGTCTCGCGCTGATGATCTGGCGGGTGCGCGAACCGCGCTTGTCACCGTGACGGAGCGAGCATTCCTTCGGATATCACCGACAGGTAGGTAGCGACCGCGAGCTCGGGGCGTTCGAAACGCGCCGCCCAATGACGCGCGTCATAGGCCGCGTTGATCGTCGACATGAGCACCTGCCCCGCCACCAGCGGATCGATCGCACGAACCGAACCGTCGGCAACCCCGTCTATCAGCATCCCCGCAAATCGCCGCGCCAGCCGGTTGGAGCGGGTCACGACATCTTCCTTGTGGCTGGCGTCGAGTGACTGGAGCGCGGTGGTGCGCAGTAGCGGCGTCGGGTCGAAGAATTGCAGGTCGACCAGTTCAGCGAGAACGCTCGACAGTCTCCTCCAGTAATCCGCCTCGATATCGCGTCCGGCGATCTGGACGGCGGACAGGCGATCGTAACTCTGCTGGAAGCAGGCAAGCACCAGATCGTCCTTCGCCTCGTGGTGGTGGTAGAAGCTGCCTTTGGTGACGTTGAGACTTTCAGCGATGCGATTGACCGAGGCCCCTCGATAGCCGCGTTCGTTGATCGTCACCGTGGCCGCACGCAGGAAAGCCTCGTTTTGCCCCGTCTCCTCCTCGTTGGACGTACGCCAGTTACCGACCAGCTCTAACGGCTCGAAGCTGCCGCGCTGGACGGGCAGGCCATTTGCAAGCACGTCGAATAGCCGCTCCTCGATGCGCGGGAAGTCGAGCACCGAATAGCGCATCGACCAGATCGGCCACCACATCACCGCTTCGAGCAGGATATGCGCCCGTGCCGAGAACAGGGCACGCTCTTCGTAGCCGCTCCACTCGCCGAAGAATGCGCGCACCAGCCCGACCACGCGCAGGTAGTGGCCCATCAGCGCATCGTAAGCTTCCTTGTCGAGCGTACGAATTTCCGACAGCGCGGTGGTAAGCCCATGCTCGCCCGCCCGGATGCGTTTCCTCAGGGCAACATGACCTGCGATGAAATGCCTGAGGCGCGCTGCCGGGTCGGGCTGTTCCAGAGCTTCGCCCGCCATGCGCTCCATCAGCGTCAGCGTCTCTTCATAAACCGCGACGACCAGTTGTTCCTTGCGCGGGAAATAATAGGTCACGCTGGTCGCGTTGAGACCGATAGCGCGCGCCACCGCGGCAAGCGTGGTCGCCTGCACGCCCGCCTCGTTGATCAGCACCGAAGCGGCATGGATGATCGCTTCGCGCTTTTTTCCGAACTTGCGGGTGGCGGCTGGGCGGTTCATTCGAAGCAGCCCCCCAGATCCTTCTTGAGGATCTTGCCGTTCGCATTGCGCGGCAGGGTGTCCTCTACGAACGCCACGCGTACCGGAACCTTGAATTTGGCGAGCCGCGCCGCCACCCATTCACGCAGTTCCTCCTCGCTAGCGGATTTGCCCGGGGCAAGGTGGACCACGGCTGCCGGTTCCTCACCCAGCGTCTGATGCGGAATACCGATCAGCGCCGCATCGGTGACGGCCGGGTGATCGTAAAGCACGTTCTCGACTTCGGATGAGTAGATATTCTCGCCGCCGCGGATGATTATGTCCTTCGCCCGGTCGACGATGTAGCACCAGCCTTCTTCGTCGAGACGGGCAAGGTCGCCCGTTCGCACCCAGCCGTCAACAAAGGTTTCGGCAGTCGCTTCGGGCCGATGCCAATACCCCTTCACGATCATCGGCCCACGCGCCCAGAGCTCGCCGACCTCTCCCACCGGCAATTCGTTCTCTCCATCCTCGGACATGATCTTCACATCGGCTACCGGAACCGGCGGGCCACAGCTATCTGGCCGGTTCAGATAATCCTCCGACGAATGGCTTGTGACGGTCGCCATGGTCTCGGTCATGCCCCAGCCATTACCGGGCAAGGCACCGAATACTTCGTATATCTTGCGCACCAGTTCCGGCGCAGCAGGCGCGCCGCCATAGGCAATCGCCTCGAGGCTGGAGAGATCGTATTTCTGACGGTCGGGATGCTCGATCATCTGCCAGGCGATGGTCGGGACGCCGCCGGTAAGGTTCACCTTCTCGCGCTCGATCAGCTCGAACGCCTTCACCGGGTCCCATTTGTGCATGAAGATCATGGTGTGCCCGGCGACGACATATCCCATGAGCCCGGCCGAGCAAGCCGTGACGTGGAAAAGCGGGATGACCATGAGTCCAACCTTCTGGACCGGCTCGGGAAGCGCTTCACCCCGCCGCAGTGCCGCGCAGGCAGCGCTGTATCCGCTCGACAGGATGTTGGTGGTGAGGTTGCGGTGCGTGCCCAGCGCCCCTTTGGGCTGACCGGTCGTGCCGCTGGTGTAAAAGATCGTTGCTTCGTCGTTAGGGTTAATCTCGTAATCGGGAAGCTCCACATCGGGCAGCGCTGCATAGTCGTTCGTCGTGCCGATGATATCCTCGAGCCGCTCGGCACCTTGCGGCGCGCCATCGCTGCGCGAGACAAATACCGTCTCAAGAGTTGGAAATTCCGACCGGTGTTCCATGAGCCGATCCCACCGCTCCGCATCGCAGACGAGCAGTTTCGCACCGGAATTGGCGAGGCCGAATGCAAGTTCGGGACCCGTCCACCACGCATTGAGCGGCACGCAAATCGCCCCGATCACCGTCGCCGCAAAGAACGCAACCGGCCATTCGGGCAGATTGCGCATCGCCAGCGCGATCCGGTCGCCCTTCTCGATACCGCGCACGCGGAATTCGTGAGCGAGACGTGAGACGGCGCGAAACCACGCATCATAAGTAACGCGCTCGTCCTCATAGACCGCAAAGAGACGGCCGCCATGAGCGCGACCAGCCATAGCGACGAGTTGGAGATTGGCAGGCGCGTTTTTCCAGACACGCGTCGGCACGCCGCGAATGTCCACAGTCTCCATCTCGAAACGTTCACCGGGAGCCGTCAGCCGCGCCCGGCATTCCTCCCTGGTTAATGCTGGCCAGCCTTCGGGCGGCACGAAACCGATCGCGCGCGCAAGCTCGCTCATTCCAGTCCCCTCATTCCATCGCCTCTGCCGGACGAGTCTCTCTCCTGCGCCTTGTCTAGACCCGCTTCGTCCTGTCCGTCGTCAGAACATTTGGCACAACTCGCGGCGTAGATCAGCGGAGTGTGGGCCTCGTCTCGGATTGATGTTTAGGCGGCGAGCTTGCAGTGTTGCAAGCGCCGATGTTCGAGTGTCTTTCGCT
>Ga0310345_10001632_pt1 | contig 24501 bp, 16 predicted proteins | sample HC15DNA20500_MG_FD_204667 | JGI IMG/M metagenome (GOLD analysis project Ga0310345, IMG submission 204667) | Marine microbial communities from station ALOHA, North Pacific Subtropical Gyre - HC15-DNA-20-500_MG | ecosystem: Environmental > Aquatic > Marine > Oceanic | place: Pacific Ocean: North... | reverse complement strand
CTCTCGTCGGAGGGCCGGTTCCTGCTGGGGGCCGCGCTCTCGGCTCTTGGCCAGGAGCAGAAGGCCCGGATTGTTCTTGGAGAGATCCTTCCGGAGCCAACCGATGTCCGGCAGACCGAGGGAGCCTTGAGGTCTCCCGCGCGGGAGGCCGCCCTGATGCTCTCGACTCTTCTTGACGTCGATCCGACGAGTCCGCAGGTGGTGGCGCTCGTGACCCGCCTGCATGGCTACAAGGTCAGGGGCCGCTGGGGAAACACCCAGGAGAATGCCTACGCGCTCCTGGCGCTTGGAAAATACGCCCAGCAGAGCCTCGCCGCCGGCTCCAATTATACCGCCACCATCCGGGTTGCCGAGGCGGACCCCTTTGTCCTCGAGGCGGGCGAAAACAAGGTTATCGAGGGCGACTATTCCGGCCAGTCGATCAACGTCAGCCTCGAGGGTGATGGAACCCTGTACTGGTTCCTGGTCGAGGAGGGGGTGCCAAGTGATGGCGAGGTGGAGGAGGTCGATTCGGGCCTCGCGGTTCGCCGCCGGTACTTCGATGGTGATGGCAACGAGATTTTCGATGGAACCGTCTCCCATGGGGATATCGTCCAGGTGGAGGTTAGCCTGAGGGGAGCGAGAAGGCTCTCCAACCTGGTCATCACAGACCTGCTTCCCGCCGGCCTCGAGGTCGAGAATCCACGGCTGGCCTTATCGGAGAAGACGGGCAAGAAGGTCGGGGAGAAGGCCAAGGGAGCCAGGTCGCTCAAGGTCGCCCACATGGACATTCGCGATGATCGGGTGATTTTCTATATCCCGAGCCTGGACCCGGGCAGCGGTGTCTACCGCTACGCCGCCCGTGCCGTGACCCGGGGAGATTTCAAGGTGCCGGTCATCGCCGCCGAGAGCATGTACGACGAGGGCGTCTTCAGCCGCAACGGCGCCGGGAGATTGATCGTGGGAGGAGCCGGGAAATAGTGGGATGAATACACGGGATCGTCCACGCCGGACCCGCTGGTTCCGCCTGCCGAGAGCGCGCAAGCTCCTGGCGACCGGACTGTGGGGGCTTGCCGCCGCGGCGATTCTGCTTCCCGCTCTCTGTTTTCTCTTTCCCTTCGACGTCAGCCGCCTTGAATCCTATCCGGCCTCCTCGTGGGTTACCGCTTCGGATGGAACGTGGCTTCGAGCCTACCGAAGCGGGGATGATGAGTTCCGCTTCGTCGACGATCTCGATGAGATCTCCGATTGGCTCGAGCTGGCGACGATCGCCGTCGAGGATCGAAATTTCCACAGCCATCACGGGGTTGATTTCCCGGCGGTGGCACGCGCCGCCTGGCAGAACCTGGTACGTATGCGGGTTCACAGCGGCGCCTCGACGCTCACGATGCAGCTGGTTCGAATCCTGGACCAGCGTCCGCGGACGATCGGCTCCAAGATCATCGAGACCTTCTACGCCCTGCAGATAGATGCCCGCCTGGACAAGGATGCCATCCTCGCCGCCTATCTCAACCTGGCTCCCTATGGAGGAAACCTCCGGGGCGTCGAGGCCGCCGCGCGGCGCTACCTGGGCAAGTCTGCCGCGGATCTCAGCCTTGGAGAGGCCGCCCTGTTGGCAGGACTTCCGCAGGGTCCCTCGCGTCTGCGTCCGGACCGCCACTACGAGCGCGCCCTCGACCGGCGCCAGGTGGTGCTGGAGGCGATGCTCCGCGAGGGAATGATCGACAAGGCCAGGTTCGGGGATGCGGTTCGTTCGCGTCCGCAGGTGAAGCTTCACGCCTGGCCCTTTGAGGCGCCTCATTTTTCAGATCTTGCCCGCTACAGGGCAAGGGCGCTCGGCAGGGCTCCGGGCAGGATCCGTACGGTTCTCGATCCCGGCGTCCAGGCAACGGTCCGTGCCCACCTCGATGACTATCTTCGGCGGCATGAGGACCGTTTCAGCGGTCTTGGCCTCGCGGTCGTCGCGGTCGAGGTCGACAGCGGCGCGGCGCGCGCCATGGTCGGCTCTCCGGCGTTCTTCGATTCCAGGCTCCGGGGCCAGTACAATGCGGCCCTGGCAAGGCGGTCATCGGGTTCGACCCTGAAACCTTTTCTTTACGCTCTCGCCTTTGACCTGAGGAAGTCCTCTCCAGCGGCCTTCCTGCCCGATGTCCCCTCGCCCTTCGCCGCCTATGTCCCGCAGAATTACAGCCGTCGCTACCACGGTCCCGTTCCCGCGTCGAAGGCTCTGGCGAGATCCATGAACATTCCCGCCGTTCGCCTCCAGGGGCGTGTCGGCACCCGGCGCTACCTCGATGTTCTGCGCCAGACGGGCTTCAACGGTCTCTACCGCAGGCCACGCGATTATGGTATGACGCTCTGCCTCGGTGGCGGTGAGGTCAGCCTGCTTGAGCTGGTCGGCGCCTATACCGTATTCCCGGGCCTGGGCACCTGGCGTCCCCCCTTGATCCTGGATGGCAAGGATCCGCCCCGATCGCAGCGCAGGCGGATCTTCAGCGCGGGCTCGGCGGCGGCGGTTCTCGATGCGCTCTCGACAGAGGATCATCTCTCCCGTTCCGGGATGATGCCCGCGGAGTATCGCGGTCCGAGACTGGGCTATAAGACGGGCACCTCCTTCGGGCTTCGCGATGCGTGGACCGTTGCCTTCAGCTCTTCCTGGGTTGTCGGCGTGTGGATGGGAGATGTCTCTGGACGCTCGCGGCCCGGGTTGATCGGAGGCCAGGCGGCCCTGCCGCTCGCCCTGCCCTTGTGCATGGATCTCTCGGCGGGCACCGCGCCCGGCTGGCCGCGGACGCGGGAGCTGGTGGAGAGGGATGTCTGCTCCCTCAGCGGGCAACGGCCTGGCGCTCACTGCGGCAGTACGAGGCGGGCCAGGCTTCCGCTTAGAGCGCTGGGCATGGCGGCCTGCGCTGTTCACCGCGAGGTCCTGGTCGATGCGACTCGTGGGGTGGAGGTCTGCGGCCGCTGCCTCAACGAGTCCACGGCCGCCTCGATAGAGCGCAGGACGGTTGTCGACTGGCCGCCTGAGCTGGCCGGTTGGCTCGAGAGAAACGTATCGGCGGCCCGCGAACGCCTTCCTCACGACCCGTTATGCCGGGGCGCTGGCCGGAAAGACCGCTCTCCGCAGATCGTCTCCCCGGCAGATGGCTCTCGCTACCACCTGGTTGCGGGAGAGTCTTTCAGGCAGCGGCTTCATTTCAGCGCGGTTGCCGCCGCGGATGCCCGGAAGCTGTACTGGTTCATCGACGATGAGCTGCTGGTGGGGGCTGGTTCGGCCGATGAGATCGGCTGGGACCTGAGCACGGGTCTTCACAGGGTTCGCTGCGTCGATGACCGGGGACGGGCGGCAGCGGTGAGCTTCGAGGTCAGCCGGGGAGCGCCCTGAGGTCGCCACGCCAGGCCTGGCATCCGCGGATTTTCTTCAGAGCCCATCAGAAAGAGCCGCCCGGGGCGGTTATAATTCCGGTGTTTTCATTTCTTTCTTTCGGAGCGAGAGGATGGGTCGGAAGGTCCTGGTTACCGGTGGAGCCGGTTTTATTGGCTCTCATGTCAGCGAGGAATTGATCAGGTGCGGACACGAGGTCGCGGTCCTGGATAATCTCTCCGGTGGCAGCGCCTCCCAGGTACCCGCCGCCGCCGGGTTCTACGAACTCGACATCACCGACTCCGTCGATAAGGCCTTCGAAGATTTCCGTCCACACGATGTCATTCATCTTGCCGCGCAGGTGTCGGTGGCGGTCTCGATGCAGGATCCCGAGATGGATGCGCGTATCAACGTTCTCGGTTCCCTGAACGTCATTCGCGCCGCCGAGCGCCACGGCGTTCGCCGGGTCATCTACGCCTCTTCCGCCGCCTGCTATGGCATCGGGGAGGGGGACATCCTCGAGGAGGATATGCGTTGTATGCCGGCATCCTTCTATGGTGCCTCGAAATACGCGGTCGAGCACTGTCTGCGCTCAGCTCAGCAGGATTCAGGTCTCGAGTGGGCCGCTCTGCGCTTCGCGAACGTCTACGGTCCGCGGCAGGACCCGTACGGGGAGGCGGGGGTGGTCGCCATCTTCGCCAGGCTGCTGCTCGATGGCGGGAAGCCGGAAATTTTCGGCGGAGGTGAATTGAAGAGAGACTATATCTTTGTCGAAGATGTGGCCCGGGCGGTGGCCCTCGTGCTCGAGGCGGAGCTCGAGGGTCGGGCGGATCCCGTCTTCAACTGCTCTACGGCCGTGGGTACGACGACAAACGAAATCTACGCCCTGCTGAAGACCGCCTGTTCGTCGGATGTCGAGGCGAGCGCCGCGCCGTGGCGCCCGGGGGATGTTCAGAGCCTGATTCTCGACAACTCCAGGTTGAGAGGACTGGTCGATTGGAGTCCCGGGGTCACGCTGGAGGAGGGTATCTCCCGGACGGCGGCATTCTTCAGGGACGCTACCTGAGTACGCGGGAACCCGGTCAGCGCGCGGGGCAGCTGTCGAGGGCCTGCTCGAGGTCGGCCTGGAGATCAGCCGAGTTTTCGAGTCCGACGGAGAGGCGGAACAACCCGCCGGCGATCCCCGCCTTCTCGAGCTCCCGGGTTCCAAGAGAGCCGTGCGACATCGAGGCGGGGTGCTGGAGGATTGATTCGGCTCCTCCGAGACTGACGGCGAGCTGGACAATCCCGAGCTTCCTGGCGAAGTTCATTCCCCGCTCGGCGCCGCCGGTGAGTTCGAAGGAGAGCATTCCACCGAATCCCGACATCTGTGAAGTCGCTAGTTCATGCCCCTTGTGAGAATCGAGTCCCGGGTAGTGGACCTTCTCTACATCGTCGCGGGCCTCGAGGAAGCGAGCAAGCCGCAGGGCGCTTTCATTCTGGCGGAGGACTCTGAGCTCAAGGGTCTTCAGGCCCCGGATCAGCAGCCAGGCCTCGAAGGGGCTCAGCGAGGCCCCCAGGATTTTCAGGAATCCCCAGCAGCCCGCGATGATTTTTTCAGAGGAGCAGATGACTCCCGAGGTGACGTCGGAGTGTCCGCCGATCGCCTTGGTGGCGGCGTGTACCACTGCGTCGAAGCCCAGGGCGATGGGGTTCTGGTTCACCGGGGTGGCGAAGGTATTGTCGATGATGGAGAGCACCTTTTTCTCCCTGCAGACTTTGGCGACTCCCGCCAGGTCACAGATCTCCAGGGTCGGGTTGGTGGGGCTCTCGACGATGAGCGCTTTCGTATCGGGGGTGATCGCGGCGGAGAGCTCCTCGAGGTCTGCGGGATCGACTGGGGATGATTCGATACCGAAACGCGGCATTATCGTATTGGCCAGTTCGTGGACACCCGAATAGATCGAGCGCCCTACCAGGAGGTGATCGCCTGAGCGCAGCAGGGACAGCAGAAGCGCGGAGATGGCTCCCATGCCGGAGGCCAGGGCCAGCGCGGCCTCAGAGCCCTCCAGCGTGGCCATGGTCTCTTCGAATTGCTTGGTCGTCGGGTTTCCCCAGCGGGTGTAGAACTCGGCGGGGGCGATGGCCTGCCCCATCTCCACTCCCTCCTCGAGGTCCTTCAGCGTGAAGGTCGAACTCTGGACAATAGGGGGTGTCAGGGAGCTCGTGGGATTCCACCCACCGCCGGAGTGAATGGCGCGTGTCGTAAACCCCTGGCTTTCGGAGTTGCTGTTTTTCCTGTTCATGGCGTCTCCTGTCAGATTGCCGCCCACAGGATAGTGAATCTTGGGAAAAAACGACACGGCTTTGTGCTCTCCCGGTTTTCATTTCGTTCCCGGTGAGCCCTTATCGGCCTCGATTGCTCCGCGGAGTAAACTGTGTTAAAAAAGCGGGCTGTCCGGAAGTGTTCCGGATTCAATTCGCCAGCAATCCGCGGCCGTGTTTCACAGGTAAAAGCAATGCGTCTCAAGAGTCTTTTTTCCGGCGTTGTCTTCCTGGCTGTCCTGCCGGGATGTGGGAGTGGCTCCGGCGATCCGTCATCGACGCCCGAGGCGGGAGCTGGGTCGGCAGCCGCGAAGCCTGCCGGACAAATCGCTCCCGCGAAGGAGACTCCGGCAGAGGATGTTTTCGCGTCCCTTCTGGAGCCCGGTTATTCTTCGAATAAGCTGCGTGTGGATCTTGGTGGAGTCGGCCTGCAGGAGGCTGAAGAGCTCCAGCGGCGCCTGGAGACGGCTGTCGGGCGCAGCGATGCGGCGATCGGTAAGCTGAGGGTAGAGATGCAGAGGTTCGCGGCGGACGCTCTTGTCAGCGGAGATGCCCAGGCAGCCCAGGACAGCCTGGAAGTCCAGAAGCGAACCAGGGTCTCTCTGAGGAACAAGCTGCTTGTCCTCGCCCGCCATATCGCGACCCGGAAGGCGGCGGCCGGGAAATAGTATCGGTTCGACTTCCGAGGTGGTTGAACGGGTTCAGTCAGCCGTCGGGAAGACCTTCCGGGGTTTCCACCTGCCTCCGCCATCGGGTACGAGAATAGCGATGAGTTTTCCAGCCTCGGTTCGGGCGCAGACGGTGTCGGGCTGTCCTTCGATTTCGAGTATCAGCGCCCGGCCGCAGCCGAGCTGGGCCGCCTCGTTGCCGCCGACAGTCACCCGGGGCATGTCGGCAAGGACATCCGAGAATGGATGGATGACGCTTTCAAGCCGCTCCTCCTGGGCCGCAACCTCGAGCTCCTCGAGGCCGAGGGCGTCTTCCACCTTCCAGGAGCCGCTGGCGGTCCTGCAGAGGGATTCGAGGTGGCCGCCTACCCCCAGCGCGGCTCCCAGGTCATGCGCGATCGAGCGGACGTAGGTGCCTGACTGGCAGATGATCCGGAAGGTGAGCTTTGGGCGGCTCCACCCCAGGAGCTCGAAGGAATCGATTCGTACCGGCCGGGCGGGCAGGTCTACATCCTCTCCTTTTCGCGCCAGCTTGTAGGCGGGAATCCCGTTGCGCTTTATGGCCGAATAGGCGGGGGGGATCTGTTCGATATCACCCCTGAAGGTTTCCATGGCGGTCTCTACCAGCTCGCGATCCAGGTGCTCCGTGTCGGCTTCGCTGGTGGTTTCTCCATCTGAATCGTAGGTGTCGGTACTTCTTCCAAGGAGGATGATTCCCTGGTAGGTCTTGACGCCGGGTACGAGATATTCCAGGAGGCGAGTCGCCTGGCCGGCGCAGACCAGGAGGATTCCCGTAGCCGCGGGGTCGAGCGTGCCGGCATGTCCGACACGTCTCTGGCCGAGGATTCTCCGCACCCGGTTGACCACATCGTGCGAGGTCATGCCCGCCGATTTGTTGATATTCAGAAGACCGTTGTAATGGTTTGTCGATTTCGTGGACATGTTAACCGATCCAGTTGTGCCTTCTTTGCTCCTGCCTGTAAAGCAATCCCCCTCGCGGTTGTGTCGCTTTCAGAATCGCAGCAGCCGCAGGCGTGCCAGCGCCGGCAACAATAGCAGGTCGGCCAGCAGTGCGACAATCAGCACCATGGGCAGGAGGGTACCCAGGATTTGCAGGCTGAAATACTGGCAGAGGATAAAGGGGGAAAAACCGATGGTCAGGATCAGGGTCGTCATCACGATTCCCCGGCCGGCGTAGTGGTAGGTCCTCGTGAGCGCCTTCTCTTCGTCATCATCTCTCTCCAGCTCCAGGCGGTATCTCGTCAGGAAGTGGATCGTGTCGTCGACTCCCATGCCGATGGCGAGCATGGCGAGCATGAAGGTGTCGGAGTCGGTAAAATCCCAGGCAAAGCCGACATAACCTCCCAGGACGAGGAGGGGCAGTATGTTGGGAATCATTGACCAGAGGCCTGCTCGCAGGGATCTGAAAGCGATGATCATCAATGCCGAGATGACGATGAAGGAAATTCCAACGCCCTTTTTCTGAGCCGAGATGATCCGGTCGAGCCAGCCGCCGATCAGGTAGGCCATCCCGGTGGCTTCGGCTTTTACAGTTGCCGGGAGCGTAGCGGCGGCCAGTTTCTGCACCTTCATGCCCGCCTCGTGGGTTTCCCTGAGACCGCCAATGTTCAGGCGGACGAACACCCTCATCATCCGCCGGCTGGAGTTCAGCAGGAAGGCAAGACCATCAGGGTCTCTTTTCTCGATTTCCCTGACGCCCAGATTGATGATGAGCCGGTTTGGGGGCAAGGCTCTGTCGCCGTTCAGCTTGCGGTAATATTCTGTAATGATGGTGGCGAACGAGATAGCCGAGTCCACCTCCTCGAGTTCCATCAGTTTTTCTTCGAGCTCGGCGATCGATTGGAAGACCCCCGGCTCCAGCAATCCTCCTTCTTCCTCGCACTGCAGGTACAGGTCGAGCACATTGGTCCCGGCAAAATGTTCGAGGAAATACTCGGCATCTTTGCGAACGGGATTGTTTTCACCGAGACGCTTGGCAATATCGTTTTCCACCTTGATCTGCGAGATTCCGAGGATGCTGGCCACCAGCAGGGCGGCGAAGAAAACGATGATCGACCAGGGCCTTGAAAGGCTGATTCGCTGGGTAAAAGACAGGAATCGGTCGAGCAGGTCCTGGCTCATTGATGCGATTCCCGCTGTCCAGGCGGTGCTCGGACGAAGGAAGGAGAGCAGGATGGGAAACAGGGTCATAGCCAGTAGCAGGGCGATCCCGACGCCCAGGCCCAGCAGTATTCCCAGCTTTTTAAAAATAGGGGTTGGCACAACCGCGAGCGCCAGGAAGCCGACAAAGGTTGTGATTGAAGTGTAGACGCAGGCCTTACCGACATCCTCGGCGCTGCGCAGGATGGCCTCCGTCGTGTCCCCGGTTTCCTTCATCTCGAGCAGGTACGCGCTGCAGAGGTGGATAACATCGGAGAAGGAGATGATCAGGATCACCGCGGGGATGGCGGCCAGCATGATGCTGACCTCGGGGTCGATCGCCACGGCGATCCCCATGGTCCAGATGACAGCCAGGATCGCGATGCAGGTGGCGACCACCGCGGGCCAGATTCTTCTGAACAGGATGTAGACCGTCAGGACCAGCAGGAGACAGACGATGGGGAAGAGGCGCTTCAGGTTGAAGTGCGTCTGTTTCATCATCTCAGAAACGATGGCGATGCCTCCTGCCCTGTGCAGGTTCTCTTCTTTGTAGCCCTGCTCGATGAAGACCTTGTGGATCTTTTCAACCCACGATATGGAGTCCTCCATGTCGTGGGTTCCATCGGCCAAGGTGGTGATCAGGACTGCGCTGTGGTGGGAATCCCGTGACAGCAGGATATTCTCTGTGAAACGATCGCTGAGCAGTTCTGCGCGTGCCGCCTCGGTTTTTTCCCGGGAACCACTGAGCTCTTCGATAAGCGCCTCGATCCCGCCCTTCCTGGATTTTGCGAACACCTTCTCGTTACCAAGCAGGCTCATGACCCTGGCGACCCCGTTTTCCTTTCTGATCGCCCGGGTGACGAGGTGAAGCCGGCGCAGGGAGTCAGCGCTCAGGACATCTTCCTCCTCGAAAGCGATGACCAATTGTTCGTCGCTGCCGAATTCCTCGACCCGGGCGAGGTATTGGTCGTAGGCGGGGCTGTTGGCGAGGAAGAGTTTTCCCAGAGAGGAGGAGATTTTCGCGTTCTGGAGGCTCCACATTCCGGTGGCGCTGATCAGCGTGATGAGGACCAGCACCGGCATGCGGTGGCGCAGAACGAATTGAAAATAGGCCCTCATGCCTTTCAGTCGTCCTCGGGAACGAAGGCCATGGAGGTCTGGATGGCGTGGGTGCAGGAGCAACCCGCGCCACTCTCAGGCGCCAGGAGCAGGCCGCCGGCGGGGATTTGCCCGAGCCAGCAGCTGCCGCGTACGCCGACGAACTCGGTTCTCTTGCCGGTCTCTAGATCGAGCATGCCGTGGTATTCGATGCGGTGAAAGATCGCCCGGGCGGATGCGCTCATGGTGCCGCAGCCGTGGTAGTCGAAGGGGTCGACCTTGAGAACAGCCCCGGACCTGAGGTCGAGGGTGTGTTTGTTCAGGTAGATCCGGTCGTCGATGATCACCGGGTGCATCAGATGACCGCTGTGATGGGTCTTGCGGGCATTGGTATGGTGGTCCCAGAGCGCCTCGCGTTCAGATGTGTCGAAGGCGTAGGTGTGATAGTTCTTGTCCTTGTCGGTTCCGCTCACCAGGAGCGTATCGCCGTGATGGGACATATAGGTCGTGAACTCACATTTGCTGAAGTCGGCCTTCTTATCCCAGAGGAAGCTGCCGGAGTCGAGGTTCAGGGCGACGATGTACTGGTCGGTCCGGATCTCGTTCTGGAGTCTTCCGGCCCTCTTTTTCCCGGCCTCCGGATTGCGGCTCTCTACGAAGTAGACGACCCCGTTGGATACGGTGATCGTGGAGTTGATGACGGTGCCCTGCTCGCGGGCCCATCTCTTCGTGCCCGTCTTCCTGTCGAGAGCGAAGAGTCCGTCGCTGACCACCTTTGCCGTCTCCTCTTTCTTGAAGTCCTCGAACCATTGTCCATCGTCACCGAGATAGTTGCCTCCCTTCCTGGTGGTGCTGCCGATGAGCAGCTCTCCGCTCGCGGCAAGGTAGCCCCATTCGTGGCCGGATTTTTCTTCGGAGGGCAGTCCCGTCTTCAGCAGCAGCTTTCCTGTCTGGGCGTCGAAGCCGGCGCATTGGGAGCCGACCACCACGTAGAGGATGTCGTCGGTGGCGACCATGTTCGAGCTGCCCCGGGGCATGTTGGCCCGGCGCATCGTGGGTATCTGTTTGCTCCAGAGGATGGTGCCGTTGTAGGCGTCAAGGCCGAAGAGCACCCTCATGCCCTGGACGAAGAGTCTGCCGTTGGCCGAGACAGGGGCCGGATTGCGAGGTCCCCGGTCGGGCATGGCGCGCGGGCCGGGTCTTCCCCACCAGAGAACCTTCAGCTTGCCGCCGACTCGCTGATCGTAATTGCAGGCGGAGTTGTCGGGAAGTCCGTATTGGTGGGTCCAATCACCGGCGCCCGGAAGGGACGTCCTGGCATGGATCCAGAGCTTGCCGTCTCCCGCCACCCGGCCATCGCCGCCGCCATTTTTCAGCCAGGTCTCGAGCTCTTGCCGCAGGATGGGTTTTCCGGCGGCTTTCGCCCAGCGCCCGAAAGCGAGGATTCCACCGCAGGGCCTCAGGAGCCGGTAGATATTCGCCGGCTCGGCGGGAAGCCTCCCCGTTCTGAGCATCGAGTCATAGCAGATCACGTTTGCGAAATAGGGCCCGAAGGGCAGGGAGCCTCCGGGTTGATGGACGCTGACCCGGGAGCCGTAGAGGCCCGCTGAGTCCAGCGCCGCGCGGGATTTTCTCACCAGCTCCGGATCTTTTTCGATAGCCACGATGCGCCACTGGCTGAGCTTCGCCAGGTGGTAGGCGAGGCGGCCTTCGCCCGAGTCCAGCACGAGGCAATAGCCTTTCGAGCTCCCCGCGCTCTCAATGATCCGGCGCGCCGTATCGCGGTAGCCGGCGCTCCACTCATCGGGCCTGAACGGATTCCTGGCGATGGGCTCCGGATGGGGGGCGTAGTTGAAGGTCGAATCGAATTCGTATTCCGCGGTCATCAGCTCCGGGCGGCCCGCCGCCCGGCAGTGGAGGCGATAGCGATAGAGGGTTTCCGGTTTGATGCCGGGAACCACGATGCGATGGCTCGTGCGGGTGTCGGCTTCCTCCAGGATCAGTGGCCGGGCCCCCTGCGTTCTGATCGTGAGGCTACCCTTCGAGGGCCAGGGAGTTTCCCAGGTAACCGCTATCGTTTCGCGATCGGTGAATTCCACGAACGGCCCGAAGACCTCTGAGAACGGGCCGTAGATTTCCCGTGGTGCCGGCGGCAGCTTGCCTTCCTTGGCACGGTAGCGTCTGGCAATTTCCGCTTCGCTCATGGCGGAGGAATAGACGCCAATTTCATGGATCATTCCCTCCGTCCGGAAGTATTCATTGTCGTCATGGTAGCTGCCGATCTCGAAAAATCCGCTGGGGGCGAGCAGGATTTTCCCGCCGGGTTCGTCGGATTGCGCGTCCAGCTTACCGTTGACCCAGAGGGAGGAGCGCCCACGGCGCCAATCGTACCGGGCGACGACATGGTACCATTTGCCGATCTGGTACACCGTGGAGCCCTGTAGATGGGTCATCTTTCCGGTCGACCGGGTTGCCAGGCCGAAGTAGAAGTTGTCCTTGTGGCAGCCGAGCACGAAGCCTCTTTCGTAATCTCCATTATCCTGGAAGGCTCCGACGATTCCGGACCATTCCTTTCGCGAGCGCATGAGGACCCAGCCCTCGAGCGTCAGATTGCCCGTTGGAAGAGAGGCCAGCTCCCCGGGATCGTCGGAGACGATGATGGCGTTATCCTTGCCGTTGATGGCCAGGGCGCCGAGTCCTGTGGGCGAGGTGGCGTATTGAGCGGTCCCCTCGATTCGAGCCTCGCGGGATCCGGCCATTGGTTTCACCCGGCCGTCTTCGATCCTGTCAGGATGGAAAATCCAGCTGGACTCGTCCGCCTCGGCGCCTGGCATGGCGCAGGGAGGCAGGAGAGCGAGGCTGAAGAGGAGAGCTGCTCCGGCTGTCTTGATCACCTGCGGGCCTCCTCTTTGCCGCTGCCGGGAGCCCGGTAGCAGTAGATGCTGCCGTCATCCGTCGAGACATAGAGACGGCCGGAGGCGGCCGCGAGGCCGTAGACGTTTCCACGGACTTTTTTTTCCCAGGCGATGCCGCCCTTGCGGGTCTCAAAGGCCGCGACCTTTCCTTTGCCACCGGCGAAGACCTTGTCCCGGGTGAGAATCATCGAGAGTGGGAATTCGGAGGGAACCTGCCACTTGAAACATTTCCGCATGCCGCCGGCGAATTTATCGATCTCCAGGTTCAGCTTTCCCAGCTCCGTTCGGAGCTTTTTCCCGGCACTCGATGAGGCGTTCCTGCCGAGCTTCTTGAGCTGTTCCGTGACCTTTCCCTTGCGGGCCTTGAGGGCCTCGCGTTTTTCGTGCAGCTCGAGATAGCGGGCGCGGTCGAGCGCCGAGAGCCGGGTGTCGGTCAACAGGTAGGACACCTTCGGCGTGACGATCATCTGGTTGCCCTTGAAGCTCGCCAGCTGGTCCTTGCGGTTTGACTTGAAGACGCTTATCTCGCCGGTCTTGCCGGGGCCGTAGACGAGCATGTCCCCGGTGACCAGGGCGTAGGTACCTCCGCCGCCGCCCGTTACCTGGTAAAGCTTGCGGCCGCTCCTGGAATCGAAGATCACCGGACGCTCTCTGCCGGTGGTCACGTAGAGGCGGGTCGAGGAGGCGAGCAGGTATCCCTGCGCGGGGAGATTCTTCATGCCGGTCTTCCAGAGCTCTTTTCCGTTCGAGGTGTTGAGGGCGCAGAGATAGACGCCTTCCCACGGGAACACCCCGGCGCCGCAGAAGGCGACTCCGTCCCTGACAAGCACGCTGGTCCTCACCGGCCACATGGAGATCATGCGCTCGTTGCCGGGGATTCGGCGGTCGTCGGGTCCCGGCCGGTATTTCCACTCAAGCTTCCCATCGGCGGCCTTGAGGCAGTAGACCAGGCCATCATCGCTTCCCGCGTAGAGCCTGCCGCCGGAGATGGTGGGCGCCAGGCGCACGGGTCCCTCGGTGTAGAAGGTCCAGCGGGTCTTGCCGTTTGTGGCGTCGAGACATGTGATCTTGTCTTCAACCGATGAGCCGAAGTAGACCGAGTCTCCCACGGCGGCGATGTGGAAGACCCTGTCGAAGACCATGCGATCCTTGAGGCCGTAGATCTTGTGCCACCCGTCCCACTTGGCCGCGCCGGTCCAGGCTGTGTGAGGCGGCCGCCTCGACCGGTAGACCCAGGCCTCGACGAGCGAAGAGTCGAGCTTCTCGGCGGTGCTGGCCGACCTGGCGCTGTCATGCCGGTAGGTGGGCCAGTCCTCCGCCCCGCAGGGAAGGCAGAGGGCGCAGAAGGCGGCGGTCAGCAGAATGGGAATTCGTGAATTCATGGCTTTTTGGTCGGATGGTATCCTTCTCGGAGGTCCGCCCAGATTAACACGAAGAGTTCCGCAGCCGAAGGACGGCTTGGTCTGAAGATCTGTCGTCAGATGACGGTGGTTGATGCCGTAAGCCAATTACAGTGGCTGCTACCATAAGTTAATTACTGTAGGATCCCGCTATGAAGCACGACTCAGTACCTCCGGAGGTCCTCGATGTGGCCGGAGCGATTTCCGCAGCCGGGGGTAGAGCCCTCCTGGTGGGGGGCCATGTTCGGGACCGGGTCTTTGTAGAGTCCGGCCGACCGGTCGCCTCCGCTGTTGAGTTCAATGACATCGACATCGAGGTCTACGGCCTGCAGCTTGCCCGTCTCGAGGAGGTTCTCGGATCTTTCGGGGAGGTGATCAGCGTCGGGCGTTCTTTCGGGGTGTTCAAGGTCAAGGGGCTGTTCTCCGACAAGCGGCTCGACTGTTCCTTCTCCCTGCCCCGTCGCGACAATAAGGTGGGGCGCGGCCACCGGGGATTCCAGGTCGAGCTCGATCCCGAGCTCGGCTTCAAAGAGGCCGCGCGTCGTCGCGACCTGACCATGAACAGCATCGGGGTGGAGATCCTCGGAGCCGAGGTGGAGGACCCCCACGGCGGAAGGGCGGATATCGAGGCGGGAATCATGCGGGCGACCGACCCGGAGCATTTTCCGGAGGACCCCCTCCGGGGTCTCCGGGTCGCCCAATTCGCCGCCCGCTTTCCCTGGATGGAGCCTGACGATGAGCTCGTCGAGCTCTGCCGCGCCCTGGATCTGTCAGAGCTCCCGGGTGAGCGTCTTTTCGAAGAGTTCCGGAAGCTCCTGCTGAAAGGCCAGGAACCATCCCGGGGGCTGGATTTTCTCCACCGCGCCGGGCTGCTGCGTTTCTTTCCCGAGCTCGAGGCCATGGTGGGGGTGAAGCAGGATGCCCAATGGCATCCCGAGGGTACGGTCTGGGAGCATACCCTGCTGGTCGTCGACGAGGCTGCCGCGGCGAGGCCTGGAGAGGGAGCCGAGGAGGAGGATCTCATCGTGATGTTCGCTGCCCTCTGTCACGATCTCGGCAAGCCCGCGACGACGGTCGAGATCGATGGTCGGGTCCGCTCGCCCAACCACGAGCGCGAGGGTGTCGAGCCGACCAGGCAGTTTCTCGACAGGCTCCGGGCGCCCTCGGCCCTGGTCGCGGCTGTCGAGGTCCTGGTGCATCACCACCTGGCGCCGGCAAATTTCGTCAGCCAGGCCGCCTCGCCGAGAGCCTACCGCCGCCTGGCTCGGAAGCTCGATGTCGGGGGGATGAACGCGCGGATTCTTCATCGGCTGGCGGAGGCGGATCATTTCGGACGCACTACCGCTGACGCGCTGGCGCGCGAGTTTCCCGCCGGAGCGGAATTTCTCCGCCAGGCCGAGCTGCTGGAGCTCGAGGAGGCGGGGGAGCCTGACGTGGTTCTCGGCCGTCATCTCATCGCGCACGGTCGGGAGCCCGGCCCGGGCTTTGCCGAGATTCTCGAGCGCTGCAGGGAGATCCAGGATGAGACCGGCTGGAAGAGCTCCGAGCAGATTCTCGAACGCTATTTCGCCGAGGACCTGGAGTAGCCCTCCAGCCGGATGGAGATGCGTTGGTCCGGGGTTTTACGGTTACAATGCACCGGTTACGAGAGAGGATGGATGAAATGCGGCATCAAGGCGGGGCCGGCTACGGTCAGCGGAAAAGACGCCGGGAGGATGGTTGATGGGGCTCACCCGCGCACTCTTTCGCCTGATCCTGGGTAAGCGTCCGGCGGTGACCGAGGGCAGCATCCGCCTCGAGGGTATTCGTGAAGAGGTCGAGATACTGCGCGACTGCTGGGGGATTCCCCATATCCGCGCCGCCAATGATGCCGATGCCTGGTTCGCGGCGGGCTTCTGCCAGGGGCAGGACCGGTCCTTCCAGATCGAGACCCTGCAGCGGCTCGGTCGCGGAACGCTGGCCGCCCTGGTCGGTCCCGACGCCCTCCCGGTGGACCGTCTCTGCCGCCGCATCGGTTTCTACGAATCGGCCAGGCAGTGTCTGGTGGTGATGGAGGATTCGTTCCTGGAGATTGCGGAGGCTTTTGCCCGCGGCGTGAATCGTGGGCGCGACGAGGGGCATTCGAAGATAGCCCACGAATTCAGCCTGCTGCGTTCGACCCCGACCGAGTTCACCGTGCTCGACACGAGCGCGATCCTGTCGCTGCTCTCCTTTCTGCTGGCGTCGAATTGGGACCAGGAGCTGGCGAGGCTTCGGATTGCCGAGCTCGATGGAATGGAGGCCCTTATAGCTCTCGATCCCCTGGCGGCATCGGAGTCCCAGGCCGTCACATCCCCGCCGGGAGCTTCGGCCGGAGCGGCCCTGGAGCTGCTGGAGCAAGATCTCGATACCTTCTCACGGTACGCGACCGCAGGTGGAGCATCCAATAATTGGGCGGTGTCGGGCAACCGCACGGCGAGTGGTCGCCCGATTGTCGCCAACGATCCGCATCTTACGCCCACCCTGCCCTCGCCCTGGTACCTGTCCCATATCCGGACTCCCGATTGGGCCGTGGCTGGAGCCTCCCTGGTCGGAACACCGGGCACCACCATCGGCCACAACGATCACGGCGCCTGGGGTGTGACGGCGGGCATGGTCGACAATACCGACCTCTTTATCGAGGAGATTGGACCGGATGGGCGGAGCGTTCGTTCGGCCGAAGGGTTCGAGTCCTGCGAGGTTCGCGAGGAGATCATCGAGGTCAAGGGCGGGGAGCCTGTCGTCGAGGAGGTCCTGGTGACGCCGCGCGGCCCGCTCATCTCCCCCGCGATCGAGGGAGAAGGCCGGGCGATCTCGCTGCGGGCGGTCTGGCTGGACCCTGCGCCGATCCGTGGGACCCTCCTGGCCCACAAGGCGACGAGCTTTGAAGAATTTCGCGAGGGTTTCCGTCACTGGCCCGCCCTCTCTCTCAACATGGTCTGGGCGGAGACCGGGGGAAAGATTGGCTGGCAGCTTGTGGGGGACGCGCCGGTAAGGCGTGCGGGTAACGGCGCCTTCCCGCTTCCAGCCTGGGCGGAGGGTGTGGGCTGGCGGGAGGGGCGTGTCCCCTACGAGGAAATGCCCTTCCTGGATGATCCCGGAGAGGGTTTTGTGGCTACCGCCAACAACTCGCCCCGGCCGGTATCCGAGGGGGCGTTCCTCGGAGTCGATTTTGTCGATTCCTACCGCCTGCGGCGGATCCGCGAGGTTCTCGCCTCCCGCAGTGACTGGGACCTAGCCTCCATCGCGGCTCTTCAATGTGATGTCGATTCGATTCCATGGCGTGAGCTGAAAGAACACCTGCTACCGGTCTGCGAGGGGGATTCCCGTCTCGCCCAGGCTGCCGAGCTGCTTGGAAGCTGGGATGGTGCCCTGGAAACCGATTCCGCCGCCGCGACAGTTTTCGAATTCCTGTTGGCGGCGCTCTGCCGCCGCCTTGCGCGGGCCAAGGCGCCTCGCTCGGCGGATTTCGTGCTCGGCAGGGGCTTTACGGGGATTGTTCCCAACGGGGTGATGGCGGTTCGCAGGGTCTCGCATCTTGTCGAGATGCTGCGGCAACGTCCGGTTGGCTGGTTCGAAGGTTCCTGGGACGATGAGATTGCCGCCGCCGCGCTCGATGCCCTCGAGGAGATTCGCCGGCGTTGCGGCGATGATCCGGTCGGCTGGTCCTGGGGCCGCCTGCACGGCCTGGTTCTCGAGCACCCGGTGGGCGAGAAGAAAATCCTGGCGCCTGTATTCAACCGCGGGCCCTTCCCCATCGGCGGCGATACCAACACGATTCTCCAGTCAGCGGTAGATCCTCTCGATCTAGACGCGCCGTCGTGGATCATACCTTCGCTGCGGATGGTCATCGATGTGGGAGAATGGGACGAGGCGCGGTTCGTGTTGCCCGGGGGTCAGTCGGGGAATCCGCTCTCTGTGCATTACGACGACCAGCTTCCCTACTGGCTGCGTGGCGAGGGCCTGCGCATGGCCTGGTCTGACGATGCGGTCGACCGCGCTGTGGTCAGCACCCTGCGCCTGGCGCCCCGCTCCGGCGGGGCCTGACCCTTTCAGTAGCGGATGCCGAGCTTGCGGTAGATCGCCGCCAGCAGCCAGGCGGGCCCGATGAGCAGGAACTGCAGGTCCTCGAAGAAAGAAGGTTTCTTTCCTTCGATCTTGTGGCCGATGAACTGGCCAATCCAGGCGAGGGCGAAGACCGCCAGCGAAATGTAGAGGAGAGGCGGACTGCCTCCTTCCTCGGCGAGCTTGAGGGAGACGTTGCCCCAGAGCAGCGCGATGCCGATGGGTACGAACCCGGCCGCCAGTGGCAGGGAGATCCTGAGGTAGAAGAGCCAGGAGCCGAGGATGGCGAGGGTGGCCCAATTGGCCCAGGGCGCCCAACCCGCCAGGGATTCGGGTAGCGCTGCGGCGAGAACATCCGAGGGGATGCAGACCAGCAACCCCATGAGGCTGAACATGATCGACGGTACGCAGAGCCAGTGAATGAGCTTGTTGACGCCGTCCTCGTGACTTTCGCCATAGGCGTCGATCCACTCCCGGGCGCTTCTTCTGCTCATGTCTTTTTTCCCCCTGTTTCTTTCGGAGGGCCCGTAAGTCGGCTCACCAGCGCGAAGACGCTCACATTGGCTACCAGGGCGAAGGCCCCGGTATCGATGCTCCGGCTGATGTCTTTGATGAAGGAGATGGCGATATCTCCACCGCCTGTTTCCTTGACGGCCATGGAGAAAAACGGTGTAAAGAAGAATACCACTGCGAGCCCTGTCAGCAGACCCCAGATCGCTCCGGTGCCGTTGCCTCGGCGCAGGAACAGCATGTCGATCGTGATGGGCAGGAGCTGTGAAGAGAAGGCGATTGCCAGCAGGCCCATCTCAGCGATGAGCTTGAACGGTTCGAAGTCTGGGTTGGTATCCTTGACCCGGATGAGGATGACGGCCAGGAAGGTGGCGGCGAGAATGACGGCGCGTCCGACCCAGGTCCTTTCCGCATCCCCGGATGAGGGCTTCAGCAGCCGGGCGTAGATGTCCCGGGTGAAAACGGCGCCCATGGCATGGAGGTTTGAATCGGCAGTGCTCATCGACGCGGCCATGATCGCCACGCAGACCATGGCCGCCAGCAGGACACCGATCCCGCCGCCGAGGACGTTCGGCACGTGGTTCTTGAGTACCACGACGAGGATCTGGTCGACAGATTCCCCGACCTCGGGGTGGGGGGAAAACGTCTCGCCGTCGGTTATGGCGGGGTAGAGGACCTCTCCTCCCAGCCCGAGGAGGATGACTCCGAACAGGGAACACCCGGCGAGAACGATCCCGAGCAGGAGGGCGCTTCTTTTCAGATCCCGGCCGGATTTTGCCGAGTAGTAGCGCATCCACTGCGCCGGTTGGATCATCGAGCCGGCGGCGGCGAAGACGCAGACCGTCATCAGCTTGGTTGCTGGCCAGCCGCCGCTTCGTCCCGGCAGCGAGAGCATCTCGGGCGGAAGATCGTTGATCTTTTCCAGGAACTTTCCGATTCCGCCGAGGGCGGCTATGGTGGCTATTCCCGCCAGGAGCATTCCCCCGATGAGCAGGATTCCCTGGATGACATCCGTCCACGCGACGCTGCGCATGCCGCCGACCATGATGTAGATGACCGTGACCCCGGCGAGGGCGTAGGTGCCGTAGAGAAAGGTGTGCCCATCGGGGTCGGGAAAGGTCGTCGCGGAGACGATTCCACCGGCGTTGAGCTGGATCACCACGTAGGGTATGGCATAGAGAAAGCCCACCAGGGCGACCAGGATTCGCAGCAGGACCGAGTTGCCGTAGTGATGGCAGATCATGTCGCCGGGGGTAAGATGTCCGTGCCGCCGTCCGGCGGCGGAGATCCTGCGGCCGACGAGATAAACGACCATGGCGGCCACGGGAACATTGAGAGCGAAGAGGGCGAAGGCGACGCCTTCCTTGTAGACCAGGCCGGGCTGTCCGAGGAAGGCGAAGCTGCTGAAGAAGGTCGCCATGATGGTCAGGGCGGAGACGATCCAGCCCTGGTTTCTGCCGGCGAGGTAGTAATCCTCCTCGGTATTGCGGCTTTTCTTCCAGCCCAGGAAGCCCAGGGCCAGGAGCAGGCACAGGTAGAGACAGAGCATGATGAGCGCCGCCGACTGAAAGGCGCCAGGATCGGCTGCGGCGAGCAGGCCCGGAAGTGTGAGACCTGCCGGCATCATTCTTCTTCCTCCTGATCGGCCCAGACGGTGAAGTAGGCGGTAACCAGCACAACCGCCTGGACGCCGAACCAGAGCACCGCCCAGGCGTAGACTATGGGCAGGCCGATGAGGGTCGGTGCCGGACCTTCGTGTTCGGGGCCGGGGTTGATCAGGTAGACACCGGGTCCCGGCCCCATGACCATGGCGAGGATGAAGACCAGGGTCAGGATGATAGAGAGGCCCTTATTGCCGGTTTCGCTGCGATCGCTCATCACGGCTCAGGATACCGGAAAGGGTTGTCCGTCGCCGACGAAAACACGGGTCGCTCTCAGCCGGGCTCGTCGCTTTGCTCAAGCCCGAGTGAGCGCGCCGTCTCGAGCCACGCCTCAAAGCCGGCCTCGCCGAAGAGAGCGAAGCGAATCTCCCGCAACGCTCCGACATGAGTCCGGCAGGTCTCCAGGGCCAGCGTCGCGGCCTCGTTGAGAGGATAGGCGTAGGCCCCGCAGGAAATTGCCGGGAAGGCGATGGACGAGAGACCTTCGGAATTGGCGAGCTCCAGGGATGAGCGGTAGGCGCTTACCAGGAGGGGGGCCGAGGTCTCCGCGTCAAGGTAGACCGGGCCCACGGTATGGATCACCTTCCCGGCCGGCAGCTCGAAGCCCGGGGTGATCCGCGCCTCCCCGGTCGGGCAGCGTACACCGGGACTCGTCTCGGGGATCTCTTCGCAGGCCGCCCGCAATCTCCTGCCGGCTACTCGGTGGATGGCTCCGTCGACACCGCCGCCGCCAAGCATCCTTTTATTGGCGGCGTTGACGATCGCATCGACCTCCAGGCTGGTGATGTCTTCCCGGGCGATGGTGAGCGTCCTGTCTTCGCCCAGGCTGTAGCTGTTCATGTTATTCTCCAGTATTCTCCTGCGCCCTTTTCCCCAGCCGCCGGAGTGGCTATATTATTGCCCATGGATGTAGACGAGGCACGAGCATTGATGCGGGAGTGGACTGAAAGCCCCGCCCTGCGGGGTCACATGGAGGCAGTGGCTGCCTGCATGGGGCTTTACGCTGAACGCATTCAGCCCGGGGAGGGCGAGCGCTGGTTCATCACCGGCCTGCTGCATGACTTTGACTACGAGAAGCATCCTACCGAAGAGGAGCATCCCTTCGTCGGGGTCGAGCATCTGCGGGGTCTTGGAGTCGACGAGGAGATTCTATGCGCTATACTCGCCCATGCCGAGTACAGCGGTACTCCTCGTGAGACGGCGATGGCGAAGGCGCTGTTTGCCGTTGATGAGCTGGCCGGATTTATCGTGGCCTGCGCCAAGGTGCGTCCGAACGGGATCTCCGATCTCAAGCCGAAGTCGGTAAAGAAAAAACTCAAGGACAAGCGTTTCGCGGCGGCGGTCAGCCGCGAGGATATTTCGCAGGGCATCGAGGAGCTCGGGGTGGATGCCACCGAGCACATCCAGAGCTGCATCGATGCCATCAGGGCCGAAGGTGAGCGGGTTGGCCTGTAGCGAAACCCGTCACGGCAAGGGTCGAATTTTTCAAGGAAAGCTGCAATGTCGAATTTGAATGACCCCCTGGGGGCGCTCGCGGAGCTGGATACAGCCGCGGGGAAGGTAAGCTGGTTCAACCTGGCAAGGCTGGAGGAGCAGGGGGCCGGGGCGGTTTCCCGTCTTCCCTACTCGATCAAGGTTCTGCTGGAGGCCGCCCTGCGCCAATGCGATGGTTTCCAGGTGAGCCAGGAAGATGTGCTGAGCCTCGCCGGCTGGAGCGGGTCGGACCCCGGCAGCGGAGAGGTCCCGTTCAAGCCCGCCCGGGTCGTCATGCAGGACTTCACCGGCGTGCCGGCCGTGGTCGACCTCGCGGCTCTTCGCAGCGCGACGGCGAGGCTGGGCGGCGACCCCAAAAAGATCAATCCGCTGATTCCCGTCGACCTGGTCATCGATCATTCGGTGCAGGTTGACGAATACGGCTCCCTCGCCTCCCTGCTGATCAACGCCGAACGCGAATTCGAGCGCAATGGCGAACGCTACCAATTCCTGCGCTGGGGCGCTGACGCCTTTGACAATTTCCGCGTCGTTCCTCCCTCTACAGGTATCGTTCACCAGGTGAACCTGGAGTATCTCGCCAGCGTCGTGACCCTGCATCATACAGGGGACACGGCGGTGGCGCTGCCGGACAGCGTTGTCGGAACCGACTCCCATACGACGATGATCAACGGCCTGGGCGTCCTCGGCTGGGGGGTGGGAGGAATCGAGGCGGAGGCCGCCATGCTCGGCCAGCCCATCTATATGCTGCCGCCGGAGGTGGTGGGCCTCAAGCTGAGCGGAGAGCTCCCCGAGGGAGCGACCGCGACTGACCTGGTCCTGACGGTTACCGAGTTGCTTCGTGGGCATGGAGTCGTGGCCAAATTTGTCGAATTTTGCGGTCCGGGCCTCTCGAAGCTCAGCCTTGCCGACCGGGCGACGCTCGCCAATATGGCCCCGGAGTACGGCGCCACCATGGGCTTCTTCCCTGTTGATGACGAGACCCTCAACTACCTGCGCGCCACCGGCCGCTCTTCTCCGCTGATCGATCTCGTCGAGCGTTACTCGAAGGAGCAGGGCCTCTTCAGGAGCGACGATTCAGCCGATCCCGAGTACAGCGACCTGCTCGAGCTCGACATGTCGGCGGTGGAGCCCTGCATCGCGGGTCCGAAGCGTCCGCAGGACCGGATCCTCCTCTCAGAGAGCAAGGAGCGCTTCCGCACGGTGCTCTCTGAAAGCTATGGAGTCGAGACCAACGGCTCCGCGGTGAAGATTCCGATCGACCTGGATGGAGCCGAATCCAGCATGACGCACGGCTCCGTGGTTATCGCCGCCATCACCAGCTGCACCAACACCTCCAACCCATCGGTCATGCTCGGGGCTGGCCTCCTGGCCCGCAACGCCCTGGCGAAGGGGCTGAAGGTCCCGGCCTACGTCAAGACCAGCATGGCTCCCGGCTCGCGGGTGGTCAGCCGCTATCTCGACGCCGCCGGCCTCACGGCCTCTCTCGATGAGCTCGGCTTCAACATAGTTGGCTACGGTTGCACGACCTGTATCGGCAACAGCGGGCCGCTGTCGGCGGCCGTGACCGAGGCGATCGAGGAGAACGATCTCGTGGCGGCGGCTGTGCTCTCGGGAAACAGGAACTTCGAGGGCAGGGTGAACCCGCTGACGCGGACCAACTACCTGGCCTCGCCGCCGCTGGTCGTCGCCTACGCCATCGCCGGCACTATGGATATAGATCTCGCCGGGGAGCCCATCGGCGAGGACCCCACCGGGCAGCCTGTCTACCTGCGGGACATCTGGCCCGGGCAGGACGAGATCCGGGATGTGTTGAAGGAGGCGCTTACCCCGGAGCTCTTCGAGGAGGAGTACGGCAACGTCTTTGATGGCAACGCGGAGTGGAACGCGATACCGGTCACCGGGGGGGAGCTCTACGAGTGGAATTCCGAATCGAGCTACATTCGCGAGCCCAGCTTCTTTACCGATCTTACGCCCGAGATTCCCTCCATCAGGGGAATCAACGACGCTCGTGTTCTCGCCCTGCTCGGAGACTCCGTGACCACGGACCATATCTCTCCGGCCGGCGCCATTCCCTCCGACAGTCCCGCGGAGAGCTATCTCGAGGGGCTCGGGATCGAGCGCAAGGACTTCAACTCCTTCGGTTCGCGTCGAGGCAACCACGAGGTGATGATCCGCGGTACGTTCGGGAACATCCGGCTACGCAACCTGCTGGTGCCGGGTGTCGAGGGTGGTGTCACGGTCCATCATCCAAGCGGTGAGCAAATGTCGATTTTCGATGCGGCCGCCCGCTACCGGGAGGAGGAGACCGCGCTGGTGGTGCTGGCCGCCAAGGAATACGGCACCGGCAGCTCTCGCGATTGGGCCGCCAAGGGAACCTACCTGCTTGGAGTCAGGGCGGTAATCGCCGAGAGCTACGAGCGGATCCACCGCAGCAATCTCATAGGCATGGGCGTGCTGCCGCTGGAGTTCAGGCCCGGCGAGGGAGCCACCTCCCTGGGCCTCGATGGGAGCGAGGTCTACAGCATCGAAGGGCTCGATGATTCTCTTCAGCCGCGCCAGGCGCTGACGGTGCACGCCGTGGGAGAGGGCGGTGAGAAGACCTTCGAGACCCTGGTGCGGATCGATTCACCCGTCGAGGTGGACTACTATCGAAACGGCGGCATTCTCCATACCGTTCTGAGGGCGCTGCTGAAGGAATAAGGCCGCGTCGGCTTTCATGGATCATCACCAGGTTGCTAGAGAGCTGATCGAGCTGGAGTCGATCACCGGGAATGAAGAGCCGGTGGTCGCCTATCTCGAGAAACGCCTGGGAGAGCTGGGGCTGGATGTTCGCAGCGAGGAGGTCGCTCCGTGCCGGCGCAATCT
>Ga0310345_10001630_pt1 | contig 24557 bp, 27 predicted proteins | sample HC15DNA20500_MG_FD_204667 | JGI IMG/M metagenome (GOLD analysis project Ga0310345, IMG submission 204667) | Marine microbial communities from station ALOHA, North Pacific Subtropical Gyre - HC15-DNA-20-500_MG | ecosystem: Environmental > Aquatic > Marine > Oceanic | place: Pacific Ocean: North... | reverse complement strand
AGCTTCGCCGACCGGGTGTTCTTCGCCAATTCCGGCGCCGAGGCCAATGAATGCGCCATCAAGCTGGCCCGGCGCTATCACTTCGCCAAGGGCCATCCGGAGCGTTCCCGGCTGATCGCCTTCGAGGGCGCTTTCCACGGCCGCACGCTCGCGACCATCGCCGCGGGTGGTCAGGAAAAGCATCTGCAAGGCTTCGGCGAGCCGATGCCCGGCTTCGATCATCTGCCTGCCGGCGATATCGAGGCGGTGAAGGCTGCCATCACGGACGAGACCGCCGGCATCATCATCGAGCCGGTGATGGGCGAGGGCGGTGTCCGCCTGATCGACCCCGGCTTCCTGCGGGATCTCCGCACCCTGTGCGACGAGAAGGGCATTCTGCTGATCTTTGACGAGGTGCAGACCGGCATGGGCCGCACCGGTCGGCTCTTCGCCCATGAATGGTCCGGCATCGAGCCGGATATCATGTCCCTGGCCAAGGGGCTGGGCGGCGGCTTTCCGCTCGGCGCTTGCCTGGCGACGGAAGAGGTCGGCAGCACCATGACACCCGGTAGCCACGGCTCGACCTTCGGCGGCAATCCGCTCGCCATGGCCGTGGGCAACGCAGTTCTGGACGTGCTCCTGGAGGAGGGCTTCCTGGAGCGCGTGTCGGAGACGGCGCTCCGCTTCAAGCAGCGCCTTGCCGCGATCAAAGACGAACATCCCGAAATCATCGAGGAGGTGCGGGGCCAGGGCTTCCTGCTCGGCCTGAAATGCACCGAAGCCGTGCCCAACGGCGAGCTGGTGAAGGCCCTGGTGGGGCAGAAGCTGCTCACCGTCCAGGCGGGCGACAATGTCGTGCGGCTCCTGCCGCCGCTGATCATCGGCGATGCCGAGATCGATGCGGCATGCGAAAAGCTGGAAGCGGCCTGCGCGGCGGTTGCGCCTGCGTCCGCCGAGACGGCGTAGCCGCGAGCGGGAAAGAACCTTCAGGCCGACAGATGCAAAAAGCGACCAGCCCAGCCAGCTTTTCGATTCCGGAGATGGGGGAGACCATGGCCGTCCGGCACTTCCTGGATATCTGCGATCTCGACAAAGCCACCCTCAAAGGCATCCTCGAACACGCTCACAGCATGAAGGCGGAGCGCCACAGGGATCTCGCGCCGCTGCTGCCCGGCGCCGTGCTCGCCATGATCTTCGAGAAGCCCTCCACCAGGACCCGCGTCTCCTTCGAGGTCGCGATCCATGAGCTCGGCGGCAAGGCCGTTATCCTCAACCCCTCGGAGATGCAGCTCGGCCGCGGGGAGACGGTTGGCGATACCGCCAAGGTGCTCTCCCGCTATTGCGATGCCATTATGCTGCGTACCGGCCCCCACCAGACCCTGCTCGAGCTGGCCGAGAACGCCGAGGTGCCGGTCATCAACGGTCTCACCGCCCGTACCCATCCCTGCCAGATCATGGCCGACATCATGACCTACGAGGAGCGGAAGGGATCGATCGAAGGCGCCACCGTCGCCTGGGTGGGCGATGCCAACAATGTCGCCGCCTCCTGGGTCCACGCCGCGGCGCGCTTCGGCTTCACCCTAAGGATCGCCGCCCCGAAGGAATACCCGCCGGCGGAGGAATTCGTCGCTTTCGCGAAGTCCGATAAAGCCGACGTGACGGTCACCGAGGATCCGGCCGAGGCGGCCGCGGACGCCGACTGCATCGTCACCGACGTCTGGGTTTCCATGGGCGATGCGGACGCCGATCAGCGCAAGAAGCTGCTGCGCCCCTACCAGGTGAACGCCGCCCTCATGGAAAAAGCGAAACGAGACGCCATATTCATGCATTGCCTGCCCGCCCATCGCGACGACGAGGTGACCGCAGAGGTCATCGACGGTCCGCAATCCGTGGTCTGGGACGAGGCGGAAAACCGGCTCCACGTGCAGAAGGCGATCCTCGCCTGGTGCCTGGAGTCCAAGTCGAAACAACTAGGAGACTGACGATGGCCGGGCCATCTCAGGAGATGGCCGAGCTGGTCATCCCCAAAGACGATCTTGCTTTGCCGTTTCAGGCGGAGCTGTCCCATGTAACGGGCCGGCTGGTGAAGCTGGGCCCCACGGTGGACGATATCCTATCGCGCCACGACTACCCTGAGCCGGTCTCGGAGCTGTTGGGCGAGGCCGTTGCGCTCGCCGCCCTGCTGGGCGCCGCTCTCAAATTCGAAGGCAAGTTCATCCTCCAGGCCTCGACCGATGGCCCGGTGGATCTGCTGGTGGCCGACTATCAGACGCCCGGCCAGCTGCGCGCCTATGCCCGCTTCGACAAGGCCCAGGTCGCCGCCCTCGGCACCGACGGCGTCGATTCCGCGGCGCTTCTTGGCAAGGGCCACTTCGCCATGACCATCGACCGCGGCCCCGACATGGAGCGCTATCAGGGTATCGTCCCCCTCGACGGCGAGAGCCTGAGCGAGGCGGCGGATATCTATTTCCGTCAGTCGGAGCAGCTGCCGACCTTCCTGAAGCTCGTCACCGCCAAGCATTACCAGGGCGAGGACAAGAGCTGGAGCTGGCGCGCCGGGGGCCTGCTGGTCCAGAAACTGACCACCGAAGGCGGTCTGGAATCCGAGGCCGGCGAGGCGACGGAAGACGAGGACTGGAACCGGGCGAAGCTGCTGGCCGAGACGGTGGAGGACCACGAGCTCCTCGATCCGACCTTGGCGGCCGAGCGCCTGCTCTACCGTCTGTTCCACGAGGAGCGCGTGCGGGCTTATCCGCCCTTGCCGCTCGACCCGTATTGCAGCTGCTCGCGCCACCGCATCGAAAACATCCTCAAGAATTTCACCGACGAGGAGGTCGAGGATATGACGGTGGAGAACCAGATCGAGGTCACCTGCGAGTTCTGCAACAAGCAGTACGTTTTCGATCCGGCGGAGATAAACGCCAAGCGCAAACCGAATTAGCTTTCGCACGGTTGCCCCTCCCTCCTCCTAAAGGGGGGAGGGGGACAGCCCTCTACCGGCTCAGCCGATCCGTCAGCTTCGCCAGAAACGCCATGCAGGCATCGAGCTCATCGACGCTGATGAACTCATCCGGAGCGTGGGCCTGGGCGATGTCGCCGGGCCCGCACACCACCGCCGAACACCCGGCCTGCTCGAAAAGCCCTGCCTCCGTCGTGAAGGAGACGGCGCCGGTCGCGTTCTGACCCGTCAGGCTGAGAGCCAGCGCCACGGCGTCGGAGCCCTCCGGGGCCTGGAAGCCCGGCACATGCTCTTCCTGCAGCATCTCGATCCCGGTCTCTTCCGAGGCCGCGCGCATCTTCGGCAGCAGCTCACGCTCGGCGTAGGCCATCAGCTCTGCGGGGATCCGGTTCGCCCCCTCCACGGGGAGGCTGCGCATCAGCCATTCGAACCGGCAGGTCTTCGGGATGATGTTGGTCGCCGTGCCGCCCTCGATCGTGCCGGCTTCCGCCGTCGTATAGGGCGGCGAGAAGCGGTCGTCGCGATGGGTCTCGGCCACCTTCGCGGAAAGCCGCTGCAATTCCACGATGAGCTCCGCCGCGTAGCGGATCGCGTTCACACCCTTGTCGGGCTCGCTCGAATGTCCGGCGAGGCCATTCACCGTCATCGCGTAGATGTCGATCTGCTTATGCGCATCGACCACGCCCATCCGCGTCGGCTCGCCGATGATCGCCGCCCGCGGCATGGGCAGGGTATTGCCGAATAGGTCGAGCATCGGCCGCACGCCGACGCAGCCCACCTCCTCGTCATAGGACAGCGCGATATGGACAGGTTCGGCGAGATCCGCCGCCAGGAACCCGGGCACGCTCGCCAGAACGCAGGCGATGAACCCTTTCATGTCGCACGTGCCGCGGCCGTAGAGTTTGCCGTCCCTGGCCGTCAGCGTGAACGGGTCGGAGCTCCAGCTTTGCCCCGTCACCGGCACGCAATCCGTATGGGCGGACAGCGCAACCCCGGCCTTGTCCGCCGGTCCGATGGTGGCGAACAGTCCCGCCTTCTTGCCGTCCTCCGTCGGGACCAGCGTGGCGGCGACCCCATGCACGCTGAGATAGTCCTGCACGAAATCGATCAGCGGCAGGTTCGATTTGGCGCTGGTGGTATCGAAGGCGACGAGCTTCGCCAGCAGGTCTGTCGGGTTGGGCAGGTTGGAAAGATCGGACAAGTGAAGGCTCGGCTATCGTGGAAAGAAGTCCGCCACAATAGCCGGAATGCAGCGAGGTTGCCGCTGATCTTTGGGAGTAAGAGCCTCACTTCTGGTGAGATGTCATTGCCCGGCTCGACCGGGCAATCCAGTAACCCCTGTGCTGAGACGTTGAGTGCAGTGGCTACTGGATCCCTGCTTCCGCAGGGATGACGGCTCCTAAAGTTCGAAACGCCCCTAAACCGCCGCGATGCCCTTCTTCAGATCGCCGATCAGATCGTCCGCATCCTCCAGCCCGATGGAAAGCCGCACTGTGCGGTCGAAGATGCCGGCCTCGGCGCGTGCCTCCGGCGTCAGCCGCTGATGGGTCGTGGTCGCGGGATGTGTGATCAGGCTCTTCGCGTCGCCCAGATTGTTGGAGATCTTGAAGATCGAGAGCGCGTTGATGAAGCGGAAGGCCTCTTCCTTCCCGCCCGTCACCTCCAGCGCCACCATCGGCCCGCCCGAGGCCATCTGCTTCTTGGCGAGCTCGTGCTGCGGATGGTCGCTCCGCCCCGGATAGAACACGCGGGCGATCTTGTCCTGCTCAGCCAGGAAATCCGCGATCTTGCCAGCCGTCTCCACCTGACGCTCCACGCGCAAGGGCATGGTCTCCAGACCTTTCAGCAGAACCCAGGCATTGAACGGGCTCAACGACGGGCCGGTATGCTTAAGGAAGGTGTGCAGCGTGTCGTCGATATAGTCCTTCCGGCCGAGCACCACGCCGCCAAGGCACCGTCCCTGACCGTCGATATGCTTAGTCGCGGAATAGACGACGATATCAGCCCCCAGCTCCAAGGGCCGCTGCAGCATGGGTGTGGCGAACACATTGTCGACCACCACCTGCGCGCCAACCTTGTGGGCGATCTTGCAGACCGCCTCGATATCGACAAGGCCGAGCACCGGGTTGGTCGGCGTCTCGAAGAACACCGCCTTGGTGTCGGGCCGCATGGCCTTCTCCCACTGGTCGAGATTGGCTCCGTCCACCAGCGTGCATTCCACGCCGTAGCGCGGCAGGAGATCGGAGACGATGTAGAGACAGCTGCCGAACAGAGCCTTCGCGGCCACGATGTGATCGCCGGCCTTCAGGAAGCAGAGCAGGGAAGAGGAGACCGCCGCCATGCCGCTCGCCATGCCGTGGGCGGCCTCGGCGCCTTCCAGCGCGGCGATCCGCTCCTCGAACATGGAGACGGTCGGGTTGGCGTAGCGGCTATAGACATAGCCGTCGTCCTCGCCCTTGAAGCGGGCTTCGGCCACCTCCGCGCTGTCGTAGACATAGCCGGAATTGAGGAAGATCGCTTCCGACGTCTCGCCGAACTGGCTCCGCCGCGTGCCCTCATGCACCAGCGTCGTCGCCATCTTCCAGTTCTTCTCGTCTCCCGCCGCCATGGCGAAACCTCCATCTCGCGCACCCGAAATCGGGCACAAAAAAACCCGGGGCTTAGGCTGCCGCCAAAGAACCGGGTGAACGGCGGGTCTCCCCGCCACGGCCCTTTTAGCGACTTGTTTTACGTGGCTGCAAGCCGGCCGGCCAAATCACCACGAAGGATGCGAGTTAAAGCGCGGGGCGGGCGGGGCGTCAAGTGCTTGGCTTACCGCGGCAGCACCGGCTTCCGGTAATACACCACCCGCTCCGTCTCATCGAAGCCCAGCGCCTCGTGCATGGCTTGCGACGGCTCATTTCCCAGCGGCACGTCGGAGGCAAGCTCACTGACGCCTTTGACGCCCGCCCAGCTCTCCACCGCCTGGACCAGCCCCCGCGCCACACCTTCGCCGCGCCGGTCGGGCACCACGTAGATCCCTTCGAGGAAGGCGACCGGCGGCCGACCGCAGCCATTCACGTAGTCATAGCGCAGCGCCACTTCTGCGAAGCCCACGGCCTCGCCGTCCTGCGTCTTGGCGATGAAGCCGGCGGAATCCTCGCTCTCCATCACCGCAAGCGCCTCGGCCCGGTTCTCGTCCGGCGTCTGGTCCGGCCAGAGCTGAAGCCGCAACGGCAGCCAGGCGCCGAAATCCTCAGGGCTGCATCTGTCGATCTGCATGGCTGGCATCTTTACGCTATTGTGAATTCGGGGGAGAAGGTGGATGGGGGCGTGACTCTCTCATGAAGCGGTGTCACGAACCTTGCCAAGATGGATAAAACCGCGCCGGGACGCGATATTCTCAACCATGCAGGCCGCCGAGACCATACCGCCGAAATCCGCCGATGACGGCAAGACCGCCTTGTCGCGTGCCGGCGTGCTGCCGGCGCAGGCCTTGCGGGCGCTGATCAAGCAGGGCGAGATCGCGTCCGACGGCGAGGAAATCACGGAAGCGCAGATCCAGCCCGCGAGCCTCGATCTGCGGCTGGGCAAGACCGCCTACCGCATCCGCGCCAGCTTCCTTCCCGGCCGCGACGCCACCGTTCGGGAGAAGCTCGACCAATTCGCCTTTCATGAGATCGACCTCACGCAAGGGGCGGTGCTGGAAACCGGCTGCGTCTATCTCGTACCGCTCCAGGAGACGCTCGACCTGCGGGCGACTATCGCCGCCTTCGCCAATCCCAAAAGCTCCACCGGCCGCCTCGACGTTTTCACCCGGCTGATCGGCGACCGTCAGGTCAGCTTCGACGCGCTGGAGGAAGGCTATTCCGGTCCGCTCTACGCGGAGATCTGCCCCCGCAGCTTCTCCATCAAGGTGCGCACCGGCTCGCGCCTGAACCAGATCCGCTTCCGCCGCCGGGGCAGTCAGCCCTCCCAGGCCGACGAGCGGCCGGGGCGCGTCGGCGACCGCGCGCTGAAGGAACTGCACACTGATCTCGGCCTGGTCGAGGGCGAAGCCGCCATCCGCGAAGGTCTGAACCTGTCGATCAACCTGTCCCCGGCCTCGGACGCCAAGCTGATCGGCTATCGCGCCCGCCGCTATGCCGGGGTGGTCGATATGGACCGCATCGGCGAGTACGAAATCGGCCAGTTCTGGGAGATGGTGGAGCCCGATAAGGACCGGCGCCTCGTCCTCGATCCTCACGAGTTCTACATCCTCGCCTCCAAGGAAAGCGTTGCCGTGCCGCCCGGCTATGTGGCGGAGATGGCTCCCTTCGATCCGCTGATCGGCGAATACCGAGTCCACTATGCGGGTTTCTTCGACCCCGGCTTCGGCTATTCCGAGGGCGGCAGTCCAGGGGCCAAGGCGGTGCTCGAGGTGCGCAGCCTCGACATCCCCTTCATCCTGGAGGACGGACAGATCGTCGGCCGCCTGGTCTATGACCGGCTCACCGAGCAGCCCGACACCCTCTACGGCCAGGGCATCGGCTCAAACTACCAGGGCCAGGGCCTGAAGCTGTCGAAGCATTTCAAGTAACGGCAGCGGGCAAGGCTTTAGGCTCTGAGCCTCGCCCCCTTTCCGTCGTCATGCCCGGACTTGATCCGGGCATCCATGTCGTGACCTATCGGTTTATACGGCGATAAAGATCGAACCACTCGGGGTTATCTTTCTCGATCAGATCGATCTTCCATTGCCTTGGCCATGATTTGATTGCCTTCTCCCGGCGTATCGCAGCTTCTGCGGTCGTATGCTCTTCGAAATACACCAGTCGCTTCACCTTGTGGCGCTTCGTGAATCCCGGGGAGAAAGCTTCCCGATGTTCAAAGATGCGGCGTAGTAAGTCTCCCGTTACGCCTGTATAGAGCGTACCGTTCTTGCTGCTGGCGAGGATGTAGACGAAGAATTGCCTCATGCCGTCGAGGGGTAACGGCATGGCCCCCCGGGTCAAGCCGGGGGGTGACGAGTCAGAAATAGGGCAAGGGCAGGGGGAGCCGCATGCAATCCATTACATCTGGCCTGGAGTGGCTCCAGGGCATCGTCTGGGGCGTGCCCATGCTGGCGCTGCTCCTTGGCGTCGGCCTCTACCTCACCATCGGCCTGCGTTTCCGCACCATTACGAACGTTCCGCGCGCCTTCGCCATGCTCTGGAAGGGACGCACGAGTGAAGGCGAAGGCGATATCACCCCCTTCAACGCCCTGATGACGTCGCTCGCTGCCACCATCGGCACGGGCAACATCGCCGGCGTCGCCACCGCCATCTTCCTCGGCGGTCCGGGCGCGGTGTTCTGGATGTGGATGACGGCGCTGCTCGGCATGGCGACGAAATACGCCGAGGCCGTGCTTGCGGTGCGCTACCGCGAGAGGGACGTGCGCGGCCAATATGTCGGCGGTCCCATGTACTACATCCGCAACGGCCTCGGAGCGGGGTGGAACTGGCTCGCCATCCTCTTCGCCATCTTCGCCAGCGTGGCCGGCTTCGGCATCGGCAATACGGTGCAGGCAAACTCCGTGGCCGACGCTCTGGAAGCCTCCTTCGCCGTGCCCCACTGGGTCACCGGTCTGGTGCTCGTCGCCCTGGTCGGCGCCGTGCTCATCGGCGGCATCCAGCGCATCGCAAAGGTCGCCGGCAGCCTGGTGCCCCTCATGGCGTTCTCCTATATCGGCGCGGGCACGATCGTCCTCATGATCAACGTGACTGCGCTTCCCGAAGCCTTCGCAATGATCTTCACCGAGGCCTTCACGGCGACGGCCGCCACCGGCGGGTTCGCTGGCGCGACGGTCTGGGCGGCAATCCAGTTCGGCGTGGCCCGGGGCGTCTTCTCCAACGAGGCGGGCCTCGGCTCCGCGCCGATCGCCCACGCCGCCGCCGAATGCAAGGGACCGGTCAGCCAAGGCTTCGTCGCCATGCTGGGCACTTTCATCGACACCATCGTCGTGTGCTCCTTCACCGCCTTGGTGATCCTGTCCTCCGGCGCCTGGGATAGCGGGGAGACCGGGGCGGAGCTCACCGGCCGCGCCTTCGAGCTTGCGCTGCCGGGCTTCGGCTACACCATCACGGCCCTGGCGCTCGCCGTCTTCGCCTTCACCACCATTCTGGGCTGGAGCTATTACTGCGAGCGCTCCCTGCAATATCTCTTCGGCGTGAAGGCGATCCTGCCATTCCGGATTTTCTGGTGCGCCGCTCCCCTCGTCGGCGCGACGGTCAATCTGGGCTTCATCTGGCTTTTGGCCGACGTGCTGAACGCGCTGATGGCGATCCCGAACCTGATCGCCCTGGCCCTCCTCAGCCCGGTCGTCTTCAAGCTGAGCCGCGAGTTCTTCCGGACCCGCGGGGCGAGCGAGGACAATCCGTTCTGAGCTGAATCGACTCCTCAAGAAGCGGGGTCCACCTCGAAGGGCGATAGCAAATCTACGAGTCGCGACCACGAAAAGCGCTGGATTGCGAAGCGGAACGGCACTCGGTAAGGTTGCCGTGTATTAGCTGCTGGGGGGAGCAGTTCGTGTTTACCGCAGACCAAATTCAACAGCATGTCCGCGATATAGATCCCGGTCCTCCATGGGCGATGCTCAAGGAGATCGCCGAGCGTTGCCGCGCGGACCGCGACTATGCTGAAACGGTGCTGGGAAAGCTGCCTGGCAAGGACACGCCCGTCACCGCCTATAACGGAGGGACCGCAGACGCCGACAATTACATTATCGGCGGTATGTTTCACGCAGCCTGCATCGCCACTGAGATCGCCCAGGTTCACGACACGGAAAAGACGCTAGATGTCCTGGATTTCGGTTTCGGCGCGGCCCGCATCATCCGGCATCTCAGCCGATTCTGGCCGCAACATCGCTATCACGCGGCTGAAGTGAATGCAGCGACGCTTGAGCATCTCAACGAGGTATGCCCCGAAGTCGATGGCCGACACATCAATCCGTTTCCGCCGTCCCCCTTCGAAAGCGAATCCATGGATGTGGTGTATGCCTGGTCGATCTGGACGCATTTCAACGAAGTCCAAGCGCGGGCCTGGCTGGAAGACGTCCATCGCATATTGCGGCCCGGCGGGTGTGCGCTCATTACCGTCCATTCCGAAAGCCTGGTGGAACGTTACGGGACGGATCCTCAATTCGAAGAGCGGCGAAAGAGAAGAGGTGCGGATTTCGATGCGGTGATGAAAACCTACAGGGAGACCGGGTTCAGTTTCTTTCCCGTCTATCCTGACAGTGCCGCCGATGTCGGCATAGATGTCGACACGTTCGGGATGGCGTTCGTCTCCCACCAATATGTCAGCGAAGCCTGGGGCGATCTCTTCGAATTCAGAAGCGTCTTCACTGCCGTTCCGGAGTGGCAGGACGGCGTCGTTCTCGTGAAACGCTGATCCCGCGGAGTTGTGCCGAAGGTGCTCAGCTGCAGCTCGCCCCGCCCAGCACACAGAACTTCGCGCAATGGGGATGGCAGAGCTTGACCGCGCCAGCCTCGAACATCCCCCCATCGGCCACCGTGGATTCCGCCAGTGTCGCACCCATCTCGAAAGCCTCATCGTAGGGGAGCAGCGTGCAGGGCAGGATGCTCAGCCGCGCGGCGCCCTTCCGCTTCACCACCATGCGGCTGGAGGCGCACATCACATCGTCAGGGCTCTTGCCCAGGATGCTCCAGCATTCGGTGGTGATCTCGGGGACAGGCAAGCTCTCGTCCATCTCCGGGAAGATTGTCAGCTGTTCGGGATTCTGTGAATCCACCGGCCAGCCGCGCGAGGCGATCAGCTCGGTAAAGCCGGCGCGGGTCTCAGCCTCCGTCTGCTCCCAGCAGCTTCGCGCCGCGATGGCGAGGCGGAAGCCGTTCTCCGCCAGCCAGTCCATGCCGGCAAGCGCGCGCTCGAAGCTGCCCGGTCCCCGCTCCAGATCGTGCAGCGCCGCCGTGAAGTGGTCCAGGCTCACCCGCAAGGTGAATTCGCCGGGATGGCGATCCCGCAGCCGCAGCAGCCCGTCCCGCATCGTCTGCCGCATCATCGGCTGCATGGCGTTGGTGATGACGAGAACCGAGAACCCGCGCGCCAGAGCATCCTCCAGCATGACGAGGATCTCGGGGTTTATGAAGGGCTCGCCGCCCGTGAACCCGATCTCCCGCGTCTTGAGTCCGAGCTGCTCGATCTCGTCGAGGACGGTGCGGACCTCGGCGGCGGAGATGTGGACGAGCCGGTCGTTCCGCGGGCTCGATTCAATGTAGCAGTTGCGGCACTCGATGTTGCAGAGGCTGCCCGTATTGAACCAGAGCGTCTCCAGGGCTCGCAGACCGACCCGCGCCCGCACCGCGCCGTCCACCGTGCGGTCGGGGTCGGAGAACTTCTCGGTTTTGCAGCCCGGCTCAATCAGGGTCATGGTGTCTCGAATGCTTCTCCGCTTGCCGCGCGAAAGCCGCGAAACGCTTCCCGGCGCCGATCCGCCGTGATAGGAAAAAAGCCGGTTCGCGGGTGTAGCTCAGTGGTAGAGCAGTAGCTTCCCAAGCTACGTGTCGTGGGTTCGATTCCCATCACCCGCTCCATTATTTCCAGTCAAAATTCTGTGACTCCTTCTCGCCTGTCCGGTTGAACCCGGCGCGGGGTGCCCGCGTTTACCCAGGCAAGCATGGAAGGAGGACCATATGGATTTCGCCAGCGATCCAGCAGGCTGGATGTGGGTGATTGCGGGGATCGGTGTCCTGTGCCTCGGCGCGGCCATCATCTACGGCATCACCATGAACCGGAATCGCGCCAGCAGCGCGGAAATCGAGCGCGTGCGCGATGGCGTGACCGACAAGCACTATAAGGAGCCAGAGGGCCAGAAACCCTAGCGAGCTCGTTCAATGGGCTGGTATGGCCGGGCGCGGTCTTGGATCGTGGCCTGCGCCAACCCGTGCGGAGTCTTCTCCCAGGCAAATCGCTTGGTGATGAAGTGCCAGAGCCCCCGATACGTCCCATAAGACACCAGTAGCCAGTAAACCGGCATCAGGGCGATCTGAGGCAGGAGCGCCCGATAGCGCCTTCGCCTCGCCGCCAGCGCTGCAAGACCGAGCGCGCCGCCGTATCCCCCGATCAAGACGAAGAGCGCCAGCCCCCAGAGCGGCCAGCTTAGGACGGTCGCAGGCGCGGCGAAGAAGGCGCCGGCCGCAAGATCGAATGCCGCCAGCACGTAGAACCACGGATGCACGAGAGCGGAGAGCACTGTGCCGCCCACCATCAGCTGGAATCCAAGGAAGCCGCGTCCTCCCAGCTCCCGCAGGGTCTGTTGCGGATGCCGCATATGAACGAAATAGGTCTGGATATAGCCCTTCATCCAACGCGTCCGTTGGGCCACCCACAGGTGGAGATAGGGCGGGGCTTCCTCATGCGTCGTCGATGAGATCACGCCGCAGCAATATCCGGCTCGCGCCAGGCGAATCCCGAGATCGGCGTCTTCGGTGACATTGTAGGCGTCCCAGCCCGACAGCCATTTCAGAGCCGATATGCGGAAATGGTTGGAGGTGCCGCCGAGCGGGATGGGCAGCCCGAAATGCGCGAGCGCCGGCAGGAGGCCATCGAACAGCGCGGTGTATTCCAGCGTGAACTGCTTGGTGAGCCAGGACTGGCAGGCATTGTAGAGATTGAGCTTCGCCTGGACGCAGGCGAGGTTCGGCGGCCCGGCCTGGAAGGCCTGCAGCGCCTTCCGGAGCTGATCCGGCTCCGGCCGGTCCTCCGCATCGTAGATCACCACATAGTCGCCGCGGGCGAGCGGCATGGCGAAGTTCAGTGCCTTCGGCTTGGTGCGCGGCGCGAAGTCCGGGGCGATCACGAGCTCGAAATTGCCGGGCAGCCTCAATGCACGCACCGCAGCCAGCGTCTCGTGATCCGTCTCTTCCAGGATCAGTTTGATATCCAGCTTGGCGGCAGGGTAGTCCCGGCCTTAGGTAGCAAACGCACCAAGCGGGTGTGCTTTCGACTCCCGCAACTACCAATAAGGTGTTAGGGTAGCTCGTTTCCAAGTCCTTGGATTGCCCCAACGTGCGCCAACGTTGGGGCTCTTTTTTGTGGACTACATCAGCGCTTCCACGGCAACCCAAGTTGCCCCGAACGCTGCGGCCATAATCAACCACGGCCACACGTATTTCATACGACCGCCATCCCCTGGTTCGCTTGTCATCGCCTGATCCTTCTGAGGCTGTAGCCGCAGATGAATGGTGTGGCGATAGAGGCTTTACAAGAGGGAGGTCAGCGGGCGCGAATCATCGCGAAGAGTTGGTGCTCGTAGTTTATGGAAACTTCGCGGAGACTTGAGTATACAACCACCGCGAAAATCGAATCGCGGAGCACAATCATGCGTCTATTAGAGCAAGACGGCGGCCCGGTGTGGACAGCGGATGCCCCTGATTGGGATCAAACGAGCAAGGACAGCGTTTTAGTTGGAATGAGCCCTGAGAGCATAGGGCGTCGACTCGACCGTGGACAGCGCGTCCAGCTCGGCCAACTATATGGCGTCGTTTGCCCTGGGCTGATTATGACGAAGCATATTTTCCGAGGGCTTAAACGTCCTATGCTGGTGAGCGACAACGATTGCGCCGATAAAGCCAAATATGCTTTCACTTGGGACGCCAAAAAAGACGCCCTCCTTGGAGGCGACAAATTTTCGCCTTTCGTAGAGCATATGGACGCACCACCTGGACGGGTGTTCGTGGTTTACATATCTCCTAACGAAATGTTAGAGAAATACCCTGACATCTGGGGATGGATCGAACACTGGGCATGGGTATCAGCGGATCCAGATCTCGAAGGTGCTCCAATCGACTGGAAAAAAAGATACGAGGAAAAGGTCTGGTCCCGCGCGGATCAGAAATGAGCGCTTGCGGCTCGGCGGAGAGACAGGACATGGGAGAGAAGGTGGTTTTGCCAGAAGGGGCCGAACTCAAAGAGTTTCGGCCCGTTGCGTATTATGATGCGCACATGGATTGTATTCGGGTTCTAACGCATGATCGGAGCGTGACGGAACACCGACTGAACGAGACGTTCACGATCTATGAATGCAACCATCGCTGCGGGTTTGATCCTGAGTATGTTGGATTCTCGATAAAGGGCGTTCGGCATATCTTTGCTGACGTAGGCCTCGATTTGAAGGGTGTGTATACTCTCACTGAGATCATCAATCGAATCGTGAGCAGCAAACCAGGAAGCGGCCTTGCAGTGATGCTCGGTCTGATATTCAGATCGCATCAGAACATTGGGGACCTGCCCGTCCATATGGAACAGGAACTCTACGAAGCGGCTTAAGGCGCTCCAGTCGTCCAGACTCTAACGCCAGCCCTCTTGAGTGGGCTGGCGACGTTCCCCCGTTTCCATTGCAGTCGCATGGCTTGCACGATGCGATAGGTCAGCGACGTACGCAGCACGGTGTCGCCTTCATCCAGTCCCTTGGCTCGCATGACTCTCAGAGCCAATTCGCGCGTGTCTAGCGGCCCTTCCTCCGCTAGGGCGGCTTTGCATATCCGCACGATCTCACCCCGCTTAAACAGCCTCAGGGTGTCCATGTAGACCGGGTATTGCGAACGGTCCTCCGGAGCCTCGAACAAGCGCAAGGTGGCGTTGACGTGCGCCAGATCCACCTTGGCCGCTCCGATCTTCTTTTCGTACAGAGCGATGGTCTGCTCTATCTGGTCGCGCTTCCGCTCAAGCGTGCGGATGATGTTCGGATCGCCTGTCATTACTTGCTCCGCTGCCAATAGCCCTTCCAAGCCATGCTAGGCTCGTGAGCCATTGCGAGGCCGATCACGCGGCGCGCCAGAGCGCCGTTGTCCAAGCGCCGATGATCCTCTTTCCAAGCCGCCTCGCAGGCGTACTGGTGAAGGTATTGCGGGCTCACCTGATGGTGCTGGCCCGTCACCATGCGACGAAGGCGGGAGAAGAAGCTCTCGGCTTGGTTCGTGCAGATGCCGTCCATGCTGTAGGCTTCCGAGTGGTTGATGCGCAGCGTCTCGAAACGCTCGTGCAGCACGTCCCAATGGCTCGCCTCGTCCGCATGGATGCGGGCGTTCATGTCAGCGAATTGGTTGGCGTAGAACACGCCATCGGCTTCATTGCGAACCACGAAGGTCAGCGTCCGGCCCTTACGCTGGCGAAGGGCGATAACGACGCGGCGCTTGCCGGTCTGATGCTTGGCAAGGCGACGGTCAATCCGATCCTCGGCCAGATTGGCAGGGCGGATATGGCCGCCGAAGTAAGCGCCATCGATTTCGCAATCTCCGCTCACCTTCATGTTCTCAGTCTCGGCCGCCATGGCTTCCCTGATCTTGTGAGCGAGCACGAAAGCCGTCTTGTGCTGGCAATCCAGATCACGGGAAAGCTGGAGCGCAGAGATACCCTTGACCGCGTTCGTGAAGATGCAGATCGCAGCCAGAAGGTCGGTGAAGCTCATCTTGCGCGAGGCAAAGATGGTCCCGCTCGTGACGCTGAACTGGTGATAGCAGCCAGCACACTTGAACTTGCGGCGGGTCGTGATGCTGTAGGTCTCGCAGGAGCCGCAACGCGGGCAAACCGCCTCGCCATCCGTCTCAGCCCAACGCAGCTTGCAGAATGTCTCGTAAGCCTTGTCCTCGCCACCCTGATAGATCGCCTTCAGGGAGAGGGTGCGGGCTTTGGAGGAAAGGAGGAAGTGCTGCGACATTGGATATAACCATATTCGATGATGTTATGCATCATATATGGATGTAGACATAACCAATGTCAAGGGTATATATCATCGTAAATGATGATATTTTGAGGCGGCCATGGCAGAGCGTAAGGCGAACCCGGTCAACGTCGAATACGAGACGCGGGCCAAGAACCTTCTCAAGGCGGAGCTAAAGCGGAAGGGGATCACCTATCGGCAGCTCGCGGAGAAGCTGGCCGAGATAGGTGTGCAGGAGACAGAGCGCAACTTAAACAATAAGATCAGCCGAGGTGGGTTCACGGCTGCGTTCTTATTGCAATGTCTAGAAGCGATTGGCTGCGAGTTCTTGCACTTGGAGCGCCGGTTGTAGCGCTTCTCTGTTGGTCAGTATGGTGGGGCGCCGTCTCGTATCCACTGGAACAGGCCGAGCAGCGCCAGCATACCGCCCCCAGAGCAGCCGATCCCTCCCAGCAGCAGGCACGCGAAGCCTGTGCGGGCGAACCTCGTCTCGTTGATTATTCGAACTGCATCCTTGAGCAGCAACGCGCCGCACGCGAAGAGCAGCGCGCCCAATATGACCTGCAAGCCCAACAGGAAATGGCGCTTTGGGCGTTCGCCATATTCGTCTCGGGAGTGGTTGGCCTCGGAATAACCGGCGCTGGCGTTTACTTCGTGGTGCTTACGCTTAAGGCCAATCGGGAAGCTGTTGATGTCGCCCGCGAAGCCAGCCGTCTGGACAATCGGGCATGGGTGAAGATCAACATGCCAGAGATCGCCGATTTTTGGCTCAACGACTACGGGCGTTACGTGACCGAGTTCGACTTTAGTTTTGAAAACGTCGGGAGAGGCGTAGCTCTCGACCTGTCGGCCGAGGCCGCCATCTTCGCAATATCCTTTGAATTGGACGACCAAGAGATTGCCCTGTCGGACGCTGCCAAACTGGCTGACGGGCTCTTTATTCTTGGCCATCTCGACTGTCTTTATCCCGGTGACAAAGACCTCAAGGGATGTATGGCCGCGATGGATGACGACCCGCCCTCTGACCCCCATGAGATCTTTGTGGTTATCCGGGTCACCTACCGATTGGCGATCGATCCGAAGGGGCGCGAGCGACGCACCACGCAGGTGTTCCGGCGATTGATCGCACCGGATCGAACCGGCGTATTTCGCCCCGGTGACCTTAGTTGCGAGGACGGCGTCAGAAAGTTTCCCACCTGCAAAACCACAGCCCCCTCCACTCACGTCACCTAACAGCATTCCCGCCAGCACCAGACTAATCATGGCCGCCTCCTAAGAGGCTGGCCTGATTGCCCTTTTCTTGGTGCGTTTGCTGGATAAGGCCGGGTAGTCCAGCCGCTTCAGCGCTTCGATCAGCTTCCGTACCACCGGCGCTTCTCGCAGGAGCGGTACGAGCACCGTGTAGACCGGCAGCGTGTGATCCGGCATGCGCGGAACAGGCGGCGGGGCGCGATCGTCTTGGCCGGCGAAGTGGATCAGCGCGGCCACCCGCAATGCAGCGATCGGCACGAAGACCGCCGCCATCACCAGGCTCAGCACGCGGATGGTGTCGACGATAGAAACCGCCAAGAACGCCAAGACCAGCACAGTGGTAATGACGAGAAAGACCGTCACCCAGCGCGGCAATGGCGACTTGGCGCTGCGCTCCGGATCGCGCCGGTGCAAGCCCTCCGCGGCATGGGCCTTGAAGGAGCGCTCGAAGGCCCGGCAGATGGCGGCGCGGATCGCAGGCCTTGGCGCCAGCGCGACCGAGCTTGCATCGAAGCCCGCAAGTCCGTGTCTGAGGGCTCCCGGGCTCATGTCGCCCGCGGCCAGGACGGCGCGTGACCGCGCGCCCCGCTGGCGCAAGATGCCGGCCCGAAGACAGTCTCGCGGTTTGGCGTGGGGAGAGGCGGGCTCTAGCCGATGCCGTTCCTCAGGCTCGACAAACCCCACGCCGCAATGGCGGGCGAGGGCGCGGGCGTAGGCTTCAGCGCTCAGCCAGCCCGTTGCGATCAGGGCTTCGTGGGGAGGCACATCCCAGAGGGCGGCAAGGCGATAGCCGCGATCGAGCGTAGCCCGGTCGATGGTCCCATTCAGCAGAAAGTCGTATTCGGAAGGTGGAGGCGGTGCAGGATCCGGCGCCCGCCAGACCCGTGCCTGCTCGACTTGCTTACCCCCCAGCATCGGATCTCAACCCGCGGACGCTGCACAACTCCTCCGATCACTATTCCCGGTTGCCGCGAAGCCCGCAACGCTTAACACGCTAAAAGAGCAAGAAAATCAGCACGTTAGAGGTGCATATAAAGGTTTATACAATTTAGAGCTGTATAATCTTCCTGCTGACAGGGCGGGGTGCCCCGATTAGAACCGGAGTCATGCTGGCGGCGCGGGGAATCGGCGGGGAAGAAGCATGACGGCTTGGTGGAACAGTCTCCGGCGGGAGGCTCGGCGGGCGGCTGCTGGAACGGCCGCAAAGGCGGTCGTGTGTGTCGCTCTCCTGGCGGCCGTTGCCGGTCCGCACTTCGCCCAGGCTCAGCCTCAAACACAGCTCGTCCCCGATGTCTGGCAAGGTGATGTCGCGCCTCAGGCGCCGAAGCTGGGCGACCGCGAGAAGCTCCGCTTTGTCACCGACAGCGACTATCCGCCCTTCCATTATTTCGACGAGGAGGGTGTCCTCACCGGCTTCAATGTCGATCTGGCCCGGGCGATCTGCGAGGTGCTGGAGGTCGAATGCGAGATCGAGGAGGTGGATTGGGACGATCTCCTCGCGAGCCTGGAGGCGGGGGAGGCCGATGCGGCCATCGCATCCATCCGGATCGATGCAGAGAACCGCGAGAAGGTCGACTTCACCCAGCGCTACTATGCGACCCCGGCCCGCTTCATCGCGCCCAAGAGCAGCGAGATCGCCGATCCCCGGCCGGAGACGCTTGATGGCGTGAAGATCGCGGTGACGGAAGGCACCGGTCACGCGGCGTACCTGAAGAACTACTTCCCCGAGGCGGAGATCATCACCTTCAGCTCGGCGGAGGCAGCCAACGCGGCCGTGAAGGACGGCGGCGCCGACCTCGCCTTCGGGGATGGGATCGGCCTCACCTTCTGGCTCAACGGCGTCACCAGCGACGGCTGCTGCGAATTCCGCGGCGGGCCTTATGTCGATGCGAAGTTCTTTGGCGAAGGCGTCGGGATCGCCGTGCCCAAGGGCGACCGCGAGATGCTCAGGATCCTGAACTACGCCCTGTATCGCGTCCATGAAAGCGGACGCTACGAAGAGTTGCTGCTCCGCTATTTCCCCATGAGCTTCTTTTAGACCGGCTAGATCGGCGTTTCGCTGTCGGTTGATCAACGTCGGCCGGACAAAGAAAGGGCGCGGATCCGGAAACCCGCGCCCTTTGCCGTTGAACGATGAGCTTTCGCCTAGCTGGTCTTCGCCGCCCGGCTGGTGCCGCTGCGCCGCGTGGACGTGCTGCGCTTCGGAGCCGGCTTCTCCGCGGCGGCCGGTGCGGCAGAGGTGCCGCGAACGACCTCGTCCCGCCGGTGGTGCAGCTGGAAGGCCAGCACCAGCAGCAGAATACCGAACACGATGGCGTAGGCGCCCAGCCACCAGGTCAGCACCACGGCGCCGACAAGAGGCATGATCGCCAGCGCGATACCGAAGATGATCGAGGCGAGACCGCCAAGGGCCAGCCACCAGCGCCCATGCTCCAGGTTCAGGCTGAACGCGGCGGAAAGCATGAGAAAGCCGCTGAGGATCGCCCAGAAGGCGATAAGCAGCATGAAGACCAGCAGCGTGATCTCGGGCCACAAAAATGCGATCACGCCGGCCGCGATGCTCACCACGCCTTCCAGGATCAGCAGGCCCCAGCGTTCGCCGTGGCTCGCCTGGCGTACACCGGCGACGATGGCGAAGACGCCATCCACCAGCATGTAGGCGGAGAACAGCAGCACCAGGGTGAACAGGGCCACGCCCGGCACGGCCAGGCAGATGATGCCAAAGGCGATGCCGAAGATGCCGCGCAAGCCGACAGCCCACCAACTGGCCGCCAACGCGTCGCTCAGCGCGTCGTAGCGCTCTGTCGTCGAAGTCATGAGTCTCCCTCCCAGGAAAAGGCCCTCTCGCCTCTCGCGCGCCCATGCGACCGTCGATGGCGGAGGGATGGTGAATAACGCCGCGCGATTCATTACGGGCGAATCACGGCATCGACTAGAAACGCGACTGACCTCAACGAATACAAGAATCGTTGTCAGTCAACGCAAAGTCTCCAAAAAAAGCCACGAAGTTGTTGCATTGCCACGACAGTCCGGCCGCCTCCCAAAGGCCACCGGCTGCCATGAGTCCGCATCACGCTGGGGGCCTGGGGGCAGAAGGCGAAACGACCGATGCGCGCTGTTGCGTTTGTTCTCACTGTTCTGGCGCTCTGCGCCTACACGCTTCTTCTGACGGGGCCGGCGAAAGCCGCCCCTTCAGGGGCCTTTGCCAGCCCTGAGCAGCTGATCGATTGGGCCTCCAACTACCGGTCCCACCCCTCTCCCCATCGCCTTCCCGCCGCCGTCCATGCGATGCAGCAATTCGGCCTGTTCGGCGATGCGGAGAAGGGTGGCTTTTGCATCGGCTTCATGGCCGGGGTGCTCGGCACCAACAAAGCGGACGCCCCCAAGCTGATCGCCGGCATGTTCCCCATGCCGCCGAAGGAGCAGGCGGTCATCATCAAGGCGATCGCGTATTCGGGCCGGCCCGACTGGCAGGATCTCCTGATCCGCTTCCAGGACGAGATGCCCTACCGCAAGGCGCTGATCGACGCCTATGTCGATGGGGACGAGCCGCGGCTCATGGATCTTCCCCTGGAGGACGGCTCCCCCGTCATCTACACCCTCTGGGGCTATTACAGCGCGACCGGCCAATACGAGCCGGTGATGCGCATCATGCAGGCGCTCCGCTGGTCGAAGAACGAGGAGGATCCGGGGTTCTCGTGGAGCAGCCTCATGAGCGGCTGGAGGACCGATCCCAAGATGGTCGACAAGGTCACCACCGGCGGAACCGCCAAATGGACCTTGGCCTCCTATGCCGAGCGGGATCGTCAGCTGTTGAGCCTCTACCGCGCGGAGTACCCGCGCCAGCCGGAGGAGATCGCCGTCCCGCTCAAAGAGGTAATTGTTGCGGCCGAGGCCTTCGAGGCCGAGGAGTTACGGAAGCACCAGCTCGCCGCGATCGAAGAGGCGCAGCGCGAGCATGCCGCGAACGAGGCCGGCGGCTCGAAGCTCGCCAAGGTCGGCTCGATCGGGATCGCGACAGGCTGCGTCGCGGCAAGCGCTCTGGGCCAAGCCCAGATCGCCGTGCCGTGCGTCGTCGGCGGCGCCCTCTATAACGGCGCCGTTCAGCTTATGCGGTGATGCGGGCGAGCCCGCAGCATCCTACTCGTTGCCGCGGCCGAGGAAGTACCCGACCACGACACCGACACCCACCGCCAGCAGCATCGAGGCGGCGAGATTGTCCTTCATCAGCTCCTCGGCATCGTCTGCCGTGTGGCTGACATAGGACCGGGCGGAGCTGGCGCCGCTCTTGGTGCCCTTCGACACCGTGCGGGTCAGATCGCCCAGATAGCTGCGCATGGAATCGAGCTGATCGTAGAAGTCTTCGGGGTCGAGATAGCGGCTCGATTTGCGGTCATTCCAGCCCAGCATTGTGTCCTCCAGAACTAAAAGGGATCAACGGAATGACAGTCTAACGATTGTCAGCCCGCTCCGTTCCCGTGGGAGCCACAGGAAAGCACGCAAAAAGGCGGGGCGCCGCTATCGCTTCGGATTTTGGTGTTCGAGGTCCTAAAGCACCGTGTTCCGGGCGCGGATTCCCCGTTCGATGGCGACCGTGGTCAGCTTGTCCAGGGAAAGCCCGGTGGCGATGATCTCCAGGAGCCGCGTCTCTGTGTCCGGCACGTCGAGATCGGCCGCCGCCACCTCCAGCGCAACCGCATAGGCCGTCTCCCGCAGGCGCTGATCCAGCGCATCGCGCACCAGCCCGATCACCTGCTGCAGCCCGTCCGGCTTGCCCAGCAGCTCACCGCAGGCCGAAGTGGTCGGGACAAGCTGCTCGGCGTCGAAATCGTCGAAGATCGGCAAGGTGGAGACGATCTCTCCGATCCGCGCATATTCCAGGTCGGAGATCGCCCGGTCGACCGCGGCCACCGTCACCATGACATAGATCAGGGCTTCGTGATGGGTCAGCGAACTCGGCATGGGGCAGCTCCAGATCGGGAAGGGCGTTAGATGGAAGATCGAAGACGTCGCGGGAAGCTAGGCAATTCGTGGCCACGCGGCAAGCGCTCTTCCAGGCCTGCCGCCTCTCCTTCGAGACGCGAGCTGCGCTCGCCCTCAGGATGAAGCAGCAGGAGTGAAAGACCCAGCACGGAGACGACTCCTCATGGTGAGGGCGCTTGCAAGGCAAGCGCGTCTCGAACCATGTGGCCCGAACAGTGATGCCCCGATTGACGGTTTCCCCCGCGCGACCTAGTTTCCCGCCGAACCGCCGGGCGCATCGCCAGGCGATAGATACGATTGCCGGTTCTCATCCATGACTGACACTACTTCCGCGTCGTCCGCGCACCGCGCGGCTCCCCTCGATCCCGCGCTGCTGGATGCGGCCAAGGACAGCAAGGCCTGGCCCTTCGAGGAGGCCCGCAAGCTGATCGCGCGGCTGGAGAAGACGCCGGCTCAGTCTCCCGTGATCTTCGAGACCGGGTATGGCCCCTCGGGCCTTCCCCATATCGGCACGTTCGGCGAGGTCGCCCGCACCACCATGGTCCGCCACGCCTTCCGCGTGCTCACCGAGGACAAGGTGCCGACCCGGCTCATCTGCTTCTCCGACGACATGGACGGCTTGCGGAAGGTCCCCGACAACATCCCCAACAAGGAGATGGTGGCGGAGCATCTCGGCAAGCCGCTGACCCAGATCCCGGACCCTTTCGGCGAGCATCCGAGCTTCGGCCAGCACAATAATGCGCGGCTGCGGGCCTTCCTGGATGCCTTCGGCTTCGAATACGAGTTCTTCTCCGCCACGGATTGCTATCGCTCCGGGCTCTTCGACAACACCCTGCTGAAGGTGCTGGAGCATTACGAGGCGGTGCGAGACGTCATCCTGCCGACCCTCGGGCCGGAACGGCGCGCCACCTACAGCCCCTTCCTGCCGATCTCGCCGGAGACCGGCGAGGTGCTCCAGGTCCCGATCATCGACATCGACAAGGATGCCGGGGCCGTCCGATTCAAGGACCCGGCCACCGACAAGCTGACCCAGCTCCCGGTGACCGGCGGCCACTGCAAGCTGCAATGGAAGGCCGACTGGGCCATGCGCTGGGTCGCGCTGGGCGTCGATTACGAGATGGCCGGCAAGGACCTGATCGATTCCGTAAAGCTCTCAAGCCGCATCGCGCAGATCCTCGGCGCCAACCCGCCGGAAGGCTTCAACTACGAGCTCTTCCTGGACGAGAATGGCGAGAAAATCTCCAAGTCCCGCGGCAACGGCCTCACCATCGAGGAGTGGCTGCGCTACGCCGCGCCGGAGTCTCTGAGCCTCTACATGTTCCAGAGCCCGCGGAAGGCGAAGCGGCTCTATTTCGACGTGATCCCGAAGGCGGTGGACGAGTATGTCGGCCATCTTGCCGCCTATCCGAAGGAGGAGCCGGAGGCCAAGCTCCGCAATCCGGTCTGGCACATCCATAGCGGCGAGCCGCCCAAGGCCGAGCTGCCGATCTCGTTCGCGCTGCTTCTGAACCTCGCCTCGGCCTCGAACTCGGAAGGCTCGGACGTGCTCTGGGGCTTCATCAAGCGCTACTGCCCCGGCGCGACGCCTGAGGAGCACCCGCTGCTCGACCAGATGGTCGGTTTCGCGGTGCGCTATTTCCACGACTTCGTGAAGCCCAACAAGCAGTATCGCGACGCGACGCCCGAAGAGGCCGCCGCCATGCGCGAGCTGTCTGAGAAGCTGGCAGCGCTGGAGCCGGGCGCCGATTCCACGGAGATCCAGAACCTGGTCTACGAGATCGGCAAGACCCACGCATTCGAGCCGCTCAGGAGCTGGTTCGGCGCTCTCTACGAGGTGCTGCTGGGCCAGACCCAAGGCCCGCGCTTCGGCTCCTTCATTGAGCTCTACGGCATCGACGAGACCCGCAAGCTGATCGAGGACTCCCTCAGCCGATAGCGAGGGGAGGGCGAGCGCTTAAAAGGGCGCCCTAAAGGTTCGCCTCTTTCCAGATCTCGTGCATCTCGAGCGCCCGGCGTCCCGTCTCCTGCTGGATGCAATCCGCGCCGATCACGCCGCTATAGGTGCCGGACGAGTAGCGCGTCGTCCAGAAGCCGCATTTCTCGTCCCGGAACGTGATCCACGCCACCTGGGCATGGCGCAGCGCATCCGACGACGCTGGATCCAGCTTCTTCCGGGCTTCCGAATACCAGTCGTTCAACAACCGGTCCCAGATCGCCGTGTGGCGCTTGTAGCAGGAGAGCGCGTCGGCCGTGGTCTCCTGATCCTTGCAGAGCGCGTTGATTTCGCCGACGCAATCGCCAGCCTGCACCAGCACGTCTGCGTCGCCGTGGCTATTCAAGCAATCGCGCACCCGCTCCCGGTCTTCCCGGGTGGGCGTGTAATCCTGAGCCGCGGCGGCGCTCAAACTTGCGCCGAGCGCCACCATGGCCAGCAGGCCTGCGAGAAACATCTTCGTCATCGGGCATCCTCCCCCATTATTGATCGTAGATCGGGCTCATCCCTTGATCGTCGTCCTGGTCGATCCGCTCCTGCTCGAACACCGGCACCGGTTCGTTGAACACGGGCTCGGAGCGGTACTGGCGCGGCCCGCCCCAGAGGCCGAGCTTGGCCTGCTTCGCCTTGTCTCGGGCCTTCGCCAGGCTATCGTTGTTCTCCGTCGCCGGCTTCGCCCAGCCTTGCTCGACCATCCAGTGCGAAAGATCGGTCTT
>Ga0310345_10001629_pt1 | contig 24558 bp, 22 predicted proteins | sample HC15DNA20500_MG_FD_204667 | JGI IMG/M metagenome (GOLD analysis project Ga0310345, IMG submission 204667) | Marine microbial communities from station ALOHA, North Pacific Subtropical Gyre - HC15-DNA-20-500_MG | ecosystem: Environmental > Aquatic > Marine > Oceanic | place: Pacific Ocean: North... | reverse complement strand
CAGTTCGTATCGCCGCCGTGACATCCAGCCTCCATCGCAATGGAGAGCCTGAATCACGCACGCGGCCAAACCTCAAGACCGTTTATGAGTTTACGCCCTAAACCCCCAAACACTCCCCCTCACTCCACCACCGGCAGCGCAATATAACTCCCGCTCGCGCCCCCCACATTAACCTTCTGCGTGGCCTTCACATAATCCCCCGGCTTGGCGTCCAGAATCGAAGGCACAAACGTCTGCGGATTGCGGTCGTAGAGCGGGAACCAGCTTGACTGCACCTGCACCATGATCCGGTGTCCGGGCAGGAACACGTGGTTCGCCTGCGGTAGTTCGAACACATACTCCAGCGGCGTGTTCGCCTTCAAAGGCCTTGCCTCGGCCAGCGTTTCGCGGAAGCGGCCGCGGAAGATGTCCATGCCCACGGCGAGCTCGTAGCCGCCCATCTCCCGGTTGCCCGGCACGGCATCGGGATAGACGTCGATCAGCTTCACCACCCAGTCGCTGTCGGTCCCGCTGGTCGAGGCGGTAAGGTGCACCACCGGCGCGCCCGCAATCGTCACCGGCTTGTCGAGCACCGGGCCGACAAAGGCCAGCACATCGGGCCGCCCCGAAACCGCGCGCTGGTCGCCCACCAGCCAGGTCGGCCAGGGGTTGCCGTCATAGCCTTCCTGCTGGTTCGGGCGCGGGTAGTACGTCACAGGCTTGGCCGGATCGGAGACATAGTCCACCGTTCCCGCCGTGGCCGCAGGCTCGAACCCCAGCCCCTCGCCCGGCAGCAGATAGAGCTTCTTCACCGCGCGCGATGCCGGCCAGCCGCCCAGCTTCTGCCACTGGTTGCTCCCGCTCTGGAACGCGGTCACCGTGGGCACATCCATCGGCTTGTCATAGAGATAGTGCGCAAGGAACGGCGCCAGCACGTTCATCCGCCACCACTTGCCGGTATCCGCATCCCACTTCAGCGCGCCCAGCGTATCGGCTTTCTCGATCGCCTGTCCGTGATACCACGGCCCGATCGACAAATAGAGATTGCCGGTCTTGTCCTGCGGCTTCAGCGCCTTCCACACCGCCGGCGCGCCATAGATGTCCTCCTGATCCCACAGCGAATGAACGAGCAGCGTCGGCACCGTCAGCGGCGCCTTGGCCAGCACCTTGTCCATCGCCTGTTCCTGCCAGAAGCTGTCCCACGACTGATGCGCCTTGATCTTCTGCCAGAACCCGATCTGGTCCAGCCCCTGCGCGGTTGCCAGCGCCCCCGCCGATCCGTACTTCATGAAGTGCGCATAGGCGTCCGCCTCCGCCACTTCATACTTGTTCTCGTTGCCGCGCGTCGCGACTTGTTCCCAGATGTAGCTCAGGCCGATCTGCCGAAACGCGCCGTTGTGGAACCAGTCGTCGCCGCGCCAGCCGTCGACCATCGGGTTCATCGGCACCGCCACTTTCAGCGCCGGATGCGGCTTCACCAGCGCCGCCAGCGCGGTGAAGCCGTCATAGCTGATGCCGATGATCCCCACCCGCCCGTTGCTTTCGGGCACGTTCTTCACCAGCCAGTCGATGGTGTCATAGGTGTCCGTCGCGTGGTCCACCTTGGTGGGGTTGAGCGAGGTGCCCACAAAGGGCCGGTTCATCACATACGTGCCCTCGGAACCATACTTGCCGCGCACATCCTGCACCACGCGGATATAGCCGCCCGCGGTCACCACATCGGGCGCATGGTCATAGCCATCGAGCGCCACCGCCATGATCGGCGAGCCATGCTGGCTGGTCATCTCCTCGGCGTTGTAGGGCGTGCGGGTGAGCAGCATGGCCGGCTTTTGGGCAGCCCCCTTCGCGCCCTTCGGAATCATGATCACGGTGTGGAGCTTCACCCCGTCGCGCATCGGGATATCGACCGTCCGCCGCTCGTAATCGCGCGCCGCCACCGGCTGCGTGATCGTCGCGGGCCGCTCGTCATAGACCGGTCCCTTGGCAGGCGCCGCCCATCCGGTCCCCGCACTCGCCAGCAAAAGCCCCAGAGCCAGACCCGCGCGCCGTTTCATCATGCCAACCCCCTCAGAACAAGGCGCCGAGCTTATCACCCGCCGGACCGGTGCCAAGCATGATTGCGCATTAAGCCCTGAGCCGCCACAACCGCGCCTGATGCTCCACCGCGCTCTTGTCCGCCTGCTCGCCCTGTTCCTGCTCGCCGCGCTGCCGCTTGCGCCCGCAGCGGCCAAGCCCGCCCCCGTCTGGGCCTTCGAGAAAAGCGACCTCGCCCCCGATCCCGCCTTCCGCTTCGGCCAGCTGCCCAATGGCATGCGCTATGTGATCCGCCACAATGCCACCCCAAAGGGCACCGCCGAAGTCCGCTTCCAGATCGACACAGGCTCGCTCGACGAGCGTGACAGCGAGCGCGGCTTTGCCCACTTCGTCGAGCACATGGCCTTCAACGGCAGCGGCCACGTGCCCGAGGGCGAGATGGTCAAGCTGCTCGAGCGCGAGGGCCTTGCCTTCGGCGCCGATACCAATGCGCAGACCAGTTTCGAGCAGACGATGTATCTGCTCAGCCTCCCGCGCAACGAACCGCGCCTGCTCGATACCGCCCTCATGCTGATGCGCGAGACGGCGAGCGAACTCAGCTTCGCGCCCGATGCGGTGGAGCGCGAGCGCGGCGTCGTCCTCTCCGAACTGCGCGACGGGCAGGGCTATGCGCTGGAGAACAGCAAGGATCAGTCCGCCTTCCTCTATCCGAAGGCGCATTACCGCGACCGACTCCCCATCGGCACCGTGGACTCGCTGAAAGGCGCGACGGCCGAGGCGCTCAGGGCCTTCTGGGCGCGCGAATATGTCCCCGCCAAGGCCACGCTCATCGTGATCGGCGACTTTGATGCCGATGCCGTCGAGGCCGCGATAAAGGCCCGCTTCGCCGATTGGCCCGCCCGCGCTCCGGCCAAGCGCCCCGATCAGGGCAAGGTCCTTGTCGGCCAGCAGGGCCTGAGCCACATCCATCTCGATCCCGCGCTGTCCGAACGCGTCACTGTCTCGCGCCACGGCCGCTGGCGCCGTGAGCCGGACACCGAGGAAAGCCGCCGCGTCAATTTGCTGCGCCAGCTCGGCTACAGCGTGATCAACCGCCGCCTGCAGCGCCTCAGCCGCCTGCCCGAACCGCCGTTCCGCGGCGCCGGGGTGGGCACCAGCGAGGTCTTCCACATCGGCCGCACCACCAACCTTGTCGTCGACACCGCCGACAAAGGCTGGCGCAAGGGCCTCCTCGCCGCCGCGCGGGTCTATCGCGAGGCGCTGGCCAGGGGCTTCACCGAGGCCGAGGTGGCCGAACAACTCGCGGGCACCCGCACCGCCATCGAGAACGCCGCCGCCTCCGCCGATACGCGCAGCAACGACGCGCTTGTCGGCGCGGTCCTGCAGCTCCTGCGCGACGACAAGGTGCCGACCACTCCCGCCTCGGTGCTCGACCGCCTGAACCGCCACGCCGCCAGCTTCACCCCCGCCGCCGTCCTCGCCGCACTGCGCGCCGACGCCATCCCGCTCGCCAATCCGCTGATCCGCTTCCAGGGTCGCACCGCACCTGAAGGCGGCGAGCAGGCCCTGCGCGCCGCCTGGAACGAAGCGCAAGCCGCGCCGCTGCAGGCCGCCGCCAGCGCCGCCTCCGGCACTTTCGCCTATACCGATTTCGGCACGCCCGGCGTGGTCGCCAGCGACACGACCCGCGCCGACCTCGGCCTGCGCCAGATCCGCTTCGCCAACGGCGTCCGCCTCAACCTAAAGCGCACCGACCTCGAAGCCGACCGCGTGCTTCTGCGCCTCCACATCGATGGCGGCGAGCTGCTCGATACCAAGGCCAACCCCACTGCCACCGAGATGACCTCGATGCTCCCCACCGGCGGGCTCGGCAAGCACAGCCTCGACGACTTGCAGACGCTGCTCGCCGGCCGCTCGGTCGGCACCAATATCACCTCCTCAGGCGATACCTTCGCCATGGCCGCCGCCACCACGCGCCGCGATCTGGAGCTTCAGCTCGATCTCATGGCCGCGCAGATCACCGATCCCGGCTGGCGCACCGAGGCAGACGTTCTCTACCACCAGACGATGACGAACTTCTTCGCCCGGATCGACGCCACTCCGTCCTCCGCGCTCGCCAACAGGCTGCCGAGCATTCTCTCCGGCGGCGATCCGCGCTTCACCGTCCAAAGCCCCGAAACCTATCAGGCGCTCACCATGGCACGTCTCAAGTCCGATATCGGCGCCCGCCTTGCACATGGCGCCATCGAACTCACCATGGTCGGCGATTTCGATCCCGACGCCGCCATCGCGATGGTCGCCCGCACTTTCGGCGCCCTCCCCCCGCGCGAACCCGACTTCCTGCCCTACTCCGCCGAGCGCGAGCGCGGCTTCACCCCCAAGCGCGGCCTCACCGTCATCCGCCACAAGGGCGCGCCCAACCAGGCCGTCGTCCGCTATGTCTGGCCCACCACCGACGACAGCGACCCCGTCACCAGCATCGGCCTCGAACTCCTGCAGGAAGTCACCGGCATCGAAGTGCTCGACACCGTGCGCGAGGCGCTCGGCAAGGCCTATTCCCCCGGCGCCGCCTCCTCGCTCAGCCGGGTCTGGCGCGGCTGGGGTACCTTCACCGTCAATGCCTCGGTCGACGTCGCCGATGTCGCCGCCACCCGCAGCGCCATCGAGAGCACCATCGCGGGCCTGATCACCAAGCCCGTCGACGCCGACATTCTCGCCCGCGCCCGCGCCCCGATGCGCGAGCGGATCGACAACCTGCTCAAGACCAACGGTGGCTGGCTTGCCCTCGTCGACCGCGCCCAGAGCCAGCCCGACCGCATCGTGCGCTACCAGCAGGCCCGCCAGCGCCTCGACGCGCTGACCGCCGCCGATCTGCAGGCGCTGGCCAAGCGCTACCTCGCCTCCGATCAGGCCGTCGTCGCGCTCGTCCTCCCCGAGGGCGCTGAGGCGCCTGCCCGTTAGGGAGGATGGGCCTTTCACCGATTCAGCGTAGCCTCCCCCAGCGGACATCCAGCCCGCCGGAGGGACAACCCGCCATGCTCACCCGCCTCGCACTCACCGCCGCCGCCGCGCTCGCGCTGATCCCTGCCGCTGCACAGGCGGGCCACAGCGAACTGGAAGTCCCGCCGTCCGACACCTTCTTCCTCGGCGGCGAGCAGAAGGCCGACATGGTCGTCTCCGGCCGCAACACCGGCCAGACCACCGTCACCGTGCTCGCCGCCAAGGACGGTTCGTCACCCGAAGTGCTGGTCGCCACCGTCGCCCCCGGCGCCAGCTTCAAGCACGCCTATGCCCCTGGCGAGATCGCGCTGATCCGCAACGCGTCCACCCGCGAAACCGCCCGCCTCAGCGTCGATTTCACCGGCAGCCCGTCGAGCCTGACGATGGCCTATCTGCTCCCCCAGAAGGACTGACAGGACCTCCCAAGAACGGGGAGGCGTACCGCCCGCGAAGCGGGTGGTGGAGGGGTCACGCCACCGTATCCTGATACCGCCGCACCGCCAGCGATCCCAGCAGCACCAGCATCCCCGCCAGCACGCCCATCTCCGGCAGCGCGTCGATCACGCTCCAGCCCTTGAGCATGATCCCGCGCACCAGCCGGATGAAATGCGTCGTCGGCAGCACTTCGGCCAAGGTCTGCGCCCACACCGGCATGCCGCGATAGGGAAAGGCAAAGCCCGACAGCAGCACCGACGGCAGGATATAGAAGAAGCTCATCTGCATCGCCTGCAACTGGCTCTGCGCCAAAGTGGAGAGCGTGAAGCCCAGCCCCAGACTGGTCACCATGAACAGCAGCGTCGACCCCAATAACAACGGCAACGGCCCCGCGAACGGCACGTCGAACAGGAACCGCGCCGCCAGCAGGATCACCGTCAGCTGCACCACCCCGATGCCGAGATAGGGCACGATCTTGCCCACCATCACCTCGAAGGGCCTGAGCGGCGTCGCCAGCAGGTTCTCCATCGTCCCCTGCTCCACCTCGCGCGTCACCGACAAGGCCGTCAGCATCACCATCGTCATCGACAGCACGATAGCCAGCAGCCCCGGCACGACGTTGTGGCTGGTGATCCCTTCCGGGTTGTAGCTGCGGTGCAGCACGATCTCGACCGGGCTCTGCCCCGCCGCTCGGCTCCCCAGCGGCCCGATCAGATCATGCCCCAACGCGGTGGAGACCGCATCGCCGATCGCCGCAATCGCCGGTCCCGTCGCGGCGGGATCGGTCGCGTCCGCCGTCACCAGCAGCTGCGGTCGCCGCCCTCGCACCAGATCGCGTCCGAAGTCAGGCGGGATCGTCACCACGAACTGCACCTTGCCGTCCTGCAGCAGCCGGTCCCCCGCGCCCGGTGTCTCCACCAGCTCGGCCACCTTGAAATAGGTCGTGTTCCTGAGCGCCGCATCGATCGAGCGCGCAAACACCGAGCTGTCGCCCCGCTCGATCGCCATCGGCAGCCCGCGCGGATCATTGTTGATCGCATAGCCGAAAATCATCAGCTGCATCAGCGGCATGACCAGCATCATGCCCACCGTGCCCCGGTCGCGCAGCATCTGCCGCACTTCCTTGAACACCATCGCGCCGATGCGCTGCAGCGGGGTCGCGCTCATCCCTGCACCACCACCGAGTTGTCCTCGGCCCCGCGCATCAGGTGGATGAACACGTCCTCCAGGCTGGGCACCGCCTCACGGAACGTAATCGTATCGGCCCACGGCGCGACGGCTTCATGCAGCGCCGCCATGTCCGGCCCGCAGACATGCAGCGCCGTGCCGAAAGGCGCCGCCATCGCGACCCCGGGCCGCGCCTCGATCGCCGCTGCGAGCCGGTCGGCTCCCGGCCCTTCACCTTGCAGCGCCTTGAGGCCCGAGCCTTGCACCACTTCCGCAATGCTCCCCCGCGCCAGCATCCGGCCATAGGCGATATAGGCGATCTCGTGGCAGCGCTCGGCCTCGTCCATGTAGTGCGTGGAGACGAGCACGGTCATCCCGCCCGCCGCCAGCCCGTGGATCTGGTCCCAGAACTCGCGCCGCGCCTGCGGGTCGACGCCTGCGGTCGGCTCGTCCAGCAGCAAGATTTCGGGATCGTGCAGCACGCAGGCCGCCAGCGCCAGCCGCTGCTTCCACCCGCCCGAAAGCTTGCCCGCCAGTTGGTCGCTGCGCGTCGCCAGCCCCAGCTTCTCCAGCGCCTCGGCCACCCGCTCCTGCCGCCGAGGCAGCCCATGCACCCGCGCAAAGAACTCCAGATTCTCGGCAATCGTCAGATCGGAAAACAGCCCGAACTTCTGCGTCATGTACCCCACGCGCGCCTTGATCGCGCTGCGCTTCGCCCTGAGGTCCTGCCCCAGCACCGTCCCTTCGCCCGCATCGGGGATCAGCAGCCCGCAGATCATCCGCAAGGTCGTCGTCTTGCCCGACCCGTTCGGCCCGAGGAACCCGCAAATCCGCCCCCGCGCGACCGACAGGTTCACCGCATCCACCACGGTCCGCCCACCAAACCGCTTGGTCAGCCCCTTCACGTCGATGACAAGATCCAAAACCTCCCCGGAACGGGGAGGGGGACCGCCCGAAGGGTGGTGGAGGGGTCGATCCCCGCTCACCGACTGCTCACCGCCACCGGCAGACCCAACGGCAGCGGCTTGTCCGGCGGCAGCATCGCTTCCACCATGAACACCAGCTTGGCCCGCGCATGCTCGCTGTAGATCACCGGCGGCGTATACTCCGCCCTCGGCGCAATGAACCGCACCGTCGCCGTCCGCTCCGCGCCGCAGCCATCGCAGGTAAACCGCACCGCCTGCCCAATCTTCATCCCCGCCACCCGGTCCTGCGGCACGAAGAAGCGGATCTTGCGCTTGTCGTCGGGAATGATCGAGACGACCGGCTGGTTCGCCGGCACCCATTCGCCCGGATTGAAATAGGTCTGCTCGACCTGCCCGCTCACCGCAGAGACCGGCGCAATTTCCTGCCGCCGCCGCGCTTCCGCCGCCAGCGCCGCCTTCGCCCCTTGCACTTGTGCTGCAGCCGCCGCCTGCTGGGCACTGCGCCCCACGGTCAGCGCGCCGCTGCGCTGCTGCGCCTGAGCCTGCGCCACGCTCGCCGCCGCGCTGTCCCGCGCCGCCCGCGCTGCATCCAATTGCGTCCGGCTGGCAAAGCCCTTGCCGGCCAGATCGGCAAAGCGCCGGTAATCCGCTTCAGCCTTGACCAGCTGCGCCCTTGCCGAGGCTTCCGCCGCCCGCGCGACGTCGATTTCCGGCTTGCGCTCGCGCGCCGCGCCGAGATCGTTCAAGGACGCCTCCGCCCCCGCGACTTGCGCCGCCGCCTGCGCCGCGCTTGCATCCGCCGTGCGCGGATCAAGCGCAAACAAGGTCGCACCCGCGCTCACCCGCCCGCCGCGCTCAACCGGGCGGCTCGCCAGCGTGCCCGAAACCGGCGCTGCGACATAAAGCGCCTCGCCCTCGACATAGCCGAGCCACGGATCGGGCGCGGTCTGCCGGGTAAAGTACCAGATCGCCGCGCCGCACAGCACTGCCAGCAGCACGAGGATCGGCAGGCGCTGGCGCAGGCTCATGCCGAAACTCCCGGGCTCTTCGGGCTGGCCATCAGGCCGCCCAGCAGCAGATCGGCATGGCTCGCCGCCATCGCCTCGATATCCATCGGTTTCGCGCCCACCGGCACGAACACGATCCGCCACAGCGCGGTCAGGATCATGCCCCCCGCGACGCTTCGCGCCGCAAGCGCCGGGTCCGCGCAGGCAAACTCGCCGCGCTTCACGCCGTGGCTGATGATCGCCTCGATCGCTCCGAACACTTTGGTGATCGCGGCGTCGTGATAATACTTCACCAGATCGGGGAAGGCCTGCCCCTCGCCGATGATCAGGCGCGGCAGGAAGGCGATGTTCCCGGTGCCCATGCGGATCATCACCACCCGGATGAACCGCCGCAGCGCCTCGGGCGCCGGATAGTCGCCCAGGTCCGGGATCGCCTCGGGCAGCACGTGTTCGATCATCCCTTCGACCAGCGCGCGGAACAGCGCCTCCTTGCTTTCGAACAGGCTGTAGAGCGCGCTGCGGCTGATCCCCACGCGCTGGGCAATATCGTCCATCGGCGTTGCGGCGAAACCTCGCTCGGCAAAGGCATCGCGCGCGGCTTCGAGAATGCGGTCAAGGCGATCAGGGGGTGTGACTCGGGCCATGTCGGAATAAATAACAGACGCGTCTGTTATTTAAAAGCTGGCAGCAGGCTGGCGGGATCGATTTTCCTACACCGCCGCAATCTGCTACAGAGCCCGAATGCCCCGGATTTCCGCCCTTTCGCAGCTCGATCGGCCCACCGTTTCGCCGCTGCACCGGGATCGTCCGTTTTTGCTCTGGACTGTGTCAACCGTGTCAACTTGCGGCCAGCTTGCGCTTCCCTCCACTCCGGAGCATAGGCGCAGCCGAGTCCCCATCCAGCCGCCCAGAAAGGCCCGTCGCCCATGAAGATCCGCGTCCACGTCAGCCTCAAGAACGGCGTGCTCGATCCGCAGGGCCGCGCCATCCACCACGCGCTCGAAGGCCTCGGCTTCGAAGGCGTGAACGATGTCCGCGCTGGCCGCCTGATCGAGATGGATGTGGCCGACAGCACCACCGACGCCGCGCTCGAAGACATGTGCCGCAAGCTCCTCGCCAACCAGGTGATCGAGAACTTCCGCATCGAAAAGGTCGCGTAAGGAACCCTCACCCGCCCTCCCCCGTTCGTGTCGAGCGAAGTCGAGACACCCGAATTCCCCGAGCGAAGCCGAGGGGGCGAAGTCGAGATACAGGAAAGCCAAGCCCATGCCCTTCACCGCCGCTGTCATCACCTTCCCCGGCTCCAACTGCGACCGTGACATGGCCGTGGCGATCGAGCAGATCACCGGCGGCACGGTCCACCGCGTGTGGCACGGCGATGCCGAGCTCCCCGCCGGCCTCGATTTCATCGCCCTTCCCGGCGGCTTCTCCTACGGTGACTACCTCCGCTCCGGCGCGATGGCCGCCCGCTCGCCGGTCATGCAGGCAGTCGTCGCCGCCGCCAATCGGGGCGTCACCGTGCTTGGCGTGTGCAACGGCTTCCAGGTCCTCACCGAAGCGGGCCTCCTCCCCGGCGCGCTGATGCGCAACGCGGGCATCCGCTTCGTCTGCCGCGACGTGCCGCTGGTGGTGGAGAACAACCAGTCGCTGTTCACCGCGCGCTACACCTCCGGCCAGCGCATCACGATCCCGGTCGCGCATCACGATGGCAACTACTTCGCCGACGCCGAGACGCTCGACCGCCTCGAGGGCGAAGGCCGCGTTGCCTTCCGCTACGGCGAGCCCGTCAACGGCTCGCAGCGCAATATCGCGGGCGTGCTCAATGATGCGGGCAACGTGCTCGGCATGATGCCCCACCCCGAACGCATGATCGAGCCTGCGCAGGGCGGCAGCGATGGGCGTGCACTGTTCGAAAGCGTGCTGGCAGGCCTCGGCGTCGCCGCCTGATCCTCAGGCCTGCCGCCGATTCCAGCCGATCCGGTCGAACAGCCCGCTCGCGTCGCGCGCGGTCATCGGGCGACCGAAGTAGTAGCCCTGGATCTTCTTGCAGCCGAGGCGGCGGATCACGGCGAGTTCTTCTTCGGTTTCAACGCCTTCAGCCGTGGTCGACATCTCGAGGCTGTCCGCCATCGCCACCACCGCGCGCACGATCGCCAGGCTCTCCGGATTGTCCTTCGCCGCGCCCTGCACGAAGCTCCGATCCACCTTGATCGTCGAGAACCGCAGCTTCCGGAGGTACCCCAGCGACGAGTAACCCGTGCCGAAGTCATCAAGCGCCACGCCGCAGCCGAGCGACATGATCCGCTCCAGCGTCATCTGCGCCGCCGTCCCGTCGCGCACGAAGATGCTCTCGGTCACCTCGATCTCGAGCCGGTGCGGCGGCAGACCGCTGGCCGCGAGCGCGGAGACGACGACTTCGGCGAAGCTGGGATCAAGCAGCTGCTCGCCCGAAACGTTGACCGCCACCTTGATCGGATCAGGCCAGTTGGTCGCCTCGATGCACGCCGTGCGCAGCACCCATTCGCCGATCGGCACGATCAGGCGGGTGTCCTCGGCAAGCGGGATGAACTTGGCCGGGCTCACCGGGCCGTGGTCTGCCGAGTGCCAACGCAGCAGCGCCTCGAAGCTCACCGGCTCCTCGGTCATCGCGTCGACCACCGGCTGGTAGGCGAGCTGGAACTCCCCGCGCTCCAATGCGTGGCGCAACGAGAACTCAAGCTTGCGCCGCTCCTCGGCATGGGCATGCAGCGCCGGCTCGTAATCGAAGTGCAGCCCGCCGCCCTCGTCCTTGGCACGGTAGAGCGCGAGGTCGGCGTTGCGCATCAGCGTCTCGACCGTCGCCCCATCGCGCGGCCCGATCGCCGAGCCGACGCTGGCACCGACATAGAGCGTGTGGTGGTCGATCTCGTAAGGCTGCGACAACGCCGTGATCACCGCCTCGGCTACCACCCGGATGCGCGTCCCGTCGCCCGCATCGCGCACCACGATGGCGAACTCGTCGCCGCCCAGCCGTCCGCACAGCTCGTTCTCGCTCATCAGCGACTTGAGGCGGTCCGAAACCTTGGCGAGCAGCTGGTCACCGACGAGGTGCCCCAGCGTATCGTTGACCGCCTTGAACCGGTCGAGGTCGATCATCATGAACCCGCAGCGCATCCGCCAGCGATCCGCCTCGCGCATCGCATCGCCCAGCGTCTCGGTAAGCATCAGGCGGTTGGGCAGGCCGGTCAGCGTGTCATAGCGCGCGAGGTAGGCGATCTTGTCGGCGCTTTCGCGCTGCTCGGTCACGTCCGAACCGACACCGCGGAAGCCGATGAAGTTGCCGTTGTCGTCGAAGCGCGGCGAGGCGGAGAGCTCCCACCAACGGTTGCTGCCGTGCAGCGTCACGTGGACAAGCAGGTTCGAGAAGCTCTCACGCCGCTTCAGCCGTTCGGCGAGATCGTGGAGCGAGGAATGGAAGTGCCCGCTTTCCCAGGACGACCCGGCGATCAGCTGGATCAGCGGCTTGCCGTCGATGTCTTCAGGGTCTTCACCCAGCGCGAAGGCGAAGCGCGGGGATGCGGCGCGGACGCGGCGGGTGGAATCGGTCTGCCACAGCCAGTCCGCCTCGCCTTCCTCGAACTCGCGCAGCAGCAGCGAGACGACCTCGCTCTTCTCCGCAACGCCCGCTTCGGCAACCTTGCCGGCGAGGAACATGCGCGCCGCTTCAAGGCTGCCAACCCACAGGAAGATCACGAAAGTAACCGCAGCACCTGCCGCCGTCACCTTGCCGAAAGCGAGGAACACCGCGACGCTCGCCGCGCCGAGGATGGCATTGAACAGCACTGCGCCGAGCGGCACGGCGGCGAAAGCGAGCGCGGTGCCTGCCATCAGCATCGCCATGATCGACCAGACCAGCAGCCGCTGCTCGGGCGACGCGAAAGGCCCCATCACGAGGATCGGGAGCACCCACACCACCCCCGCCGCAACGGTGCAGACGGTATGGCGGTGAATTTCCTGCCGGGTCATCCGTCGGCGGTCGGCGTCTTCCAACGTGCGGTCGAAGTTCGCACCCCAGACCAGAACCCCGGCAAGCACCGCAGCCCAACCGAGCAGGACTGCAATGTGGATCGCGCCCCACAGCGCCTGCACGACGAGCATCGCCGCCAGCCCGTGCGCGGCGAGCCGCGGACGGGTGAGCCGTGCGAGGCCGGAATACTGCAGACCGCGCAGCCGCCCCCAGTCACCTTCCGCCGAATCGGACAGGCCCAGCACGGCCATGGCCGGCAGCTCCCGCGGCAAGGCGGGCATGGTTTGATCGGTCGGTCGCGTCACTCTGCCGGACTTAGTGGAGAAACCTTGCGCAATGGTAAGCGCTCGGAAATTTTCACCACAAACATCACCGATCCGGACCTCTCACAAGCTTCTGAAATAAAACAATACTATCCCCATCGGTAGGAAAATGTTCAGCAAGTTTCTTGCTGCCATCTACTGACCGGTAGCAGCTTGCCCCTGCCGCTCCGCCAGAGGCCGTGCTAGCCCCATGCCAAGCCCTTCAATAAGAGTTTCGCGACAACCATGACCGCTCCCCTCCTCATCCTCGATGGCGGCACCGGCCGCGAGCTTGCCCGCAGCGGAGCGCCGTTTCGCCAGCCCGAATGGTCCGCGCTGGCACTGATCGAGGGACCGCATTTCGTCAGCGCCGTCCACCGCGCCTATGTCGCGGCGGGGGCGGACGTGATCACGACCAATTCCTACGCTGTCGTTCCCTTCCACATCGGCGAGGAACGCTTTGCCGAGCAGGGCGCCGCGCTGGCTGCGCTTGCAGGCAAGCTGGCGCGGGAAGTCGCTGATTCGGCGGAAAGGAAGGTCCTCGTCGCAGGATCGCTGCCGCCGGTCTGCGGCTCCTACCGCCCGGACCTCGTCGATCTCGATCGCGCCCGTCCGGTGCTCGAAGTCCTCGTCGCCGCGCTCGCGCCCAATGTCGATCTCTGGCTCGCGGAGACCCTCTCGTCGCTCGTCGAAGCGCGCCTTGCCGCATCGCTTACCGCGCCTTCGGGCAAGCCGCTGTGGCTGTCCTTCACGCTGGAGGACGAGAAGCCCACCGCCGAACCTGCCCTGCGTTCCGGCGAAACCGTGCGCGAAGCTGCCCGCGCGGCGCGGGAACTCGGCGCGGCGGCGCTGCTGTTCAATTGCAGCCAGCCCGAAGTGATGGAAGCCGCCGTCCACGCCGCCAAGGACGAATTGGGACCGGACAGCCCTATCCGCATCGGCGTCTATGCCAATGCCTTCCCGCCGATGGCCGCAGATCACGAAGCCAACGCCGGACTCAGCCCGATCCGCGCGGACCTGACACCCGAAGGGTATGGCAAGTTTGCCGCAGCCTGGAGCGCGGCGGGTGCCGCGATCCTCGGCGGTTGCTGCGGGATCGGGCCGGAGCATATCGCCGCGCTGCGGGCGAGCGCTGCTGATGCCTGACAGCGGGACCCGCGCCCAACCTGCCACCACCAAGCCGCCGGGCTGGCCCGACGAAGTGGCACTGGGCGCGCTCCCGCCGGGCGAGAAGCTGATCGTCCACGCGCGCCATCTCGGCACCCGCATCGACACACGCGGGCTCGCTGCCGACACCGTGCTGCGCGAACTGGCCGCTGCCGCCGGGCTGACTTTCGCCTTCCGCTACGGGGTCGCGGTCACGTTCTGCACCACGGTCAATCGCATCCCCGCGCTCGACAAGGCGCTCCTCGCCCATGTGCAGGAACCCGCCGAACATCAGGAGATCGAGACGGCCACGGTGCTCCTCACCGATGGCGGCAAGGAGCGCGTTGACGACGACGGCGTGATCCACCTCGCCGATGACGAGGAGCCGCGCCTGCTCCTCGTCGCCACCGTGCTGGCGCATTCGGTGATGCTCTCGCGCGACGAAATGCTTGTCTCGGACGTGTTCAATTCGAGTGTGCCCTTGGTCGCGGACCTGCAGGTCAACGGCAAGGCACGGCTCTCGATCCCCGAATGCATGCGCATGGTCGGCGGGGTACTTGCCGCGCGCCACCGCGTGATGGGCACCGCGCAAGCGGGCGAGCGGCCCGACCTCCTCTGGGACCATCCCGATCTCGACCGGCTCTACACCCGGCTCGAAGCAGAGTACGAACTCGGCGAGCGGGCCGAAGTGCTCGAACGCAAGTTCGGCGCGCTGGGCGATTTCACCGAAGTGCTGCTCGATATCGCGCAGGACAAGCGAGCGGTGCGGCTCGAAGTCGCGATCATCGCGCTGATCGCGGTCGAGCTGCTGCTTTCGATCAGCAAGGCGATCGGCGGCTAGGGCCGGCGCTCCCACAGGATCAGACCGTCGCCGAGAATGAGGTAGCGCCCGGCCTCACGGTAATGTGCGCGCATCTCGGCCAGCACGGTCGGCGCCGTGTAGGACCCGTAGTAGAGGCTTGTGTCCGAACGCGTCAGCACGAACATCGGTTTGCGGGCGAGAAAGTCGGCGACGATCTCCTCCTGCGGCCGCCCGAGCGAGCCCTGTTCGAAGTATTCGGCACTATGGAACGGGAAGGGATACTTGGTCTTCGGGCTCGTGCCCGTGGCCGTATAGGTCGCGGTGGGGCCGGAGAAGACATAGAGCGTGCGCCCCGGTCCGCCCGCCTTGATTCGTTCGACCAGCGCGCGAAACTGCGCTTCATCAGCGCGCCCACCCGCGATGGCCGCCGGGAAGTTGCCGATGACCACCAGCGCCGCAGTCAGCAGCCCCACGCCGAACCACCCGGCGCGCTGGCGCAGATCATAGAACGGCACGGCCAGCAGCACCGCGAACGGCGCGAGGAAGGCGTAGTAGTAGGCCAGCACGTTGCTCGGAAAATAGATCGAGGCCAGCGCGCCGACCGTCATCACCACCACGAGCAGGCTGGCGCGGCGCGGGTACGTCTGGCCGAGGCGGAACCACGCCCAGACCCCCGCCGCGATCATCAGCATGAACGGTGCGATCACCGTCAGCGTCTTGGGATGGAAGCGCCCGACGCTGACCTTGCGCTGAAAGATCGAGATGAAGTTGGCAAAGACGAAATCGTCGAAATGGCCGATCGCGGCATACCACGCGGCAATCGCCAGCGTCGGCGCGAGGCCGACCAGCGCATAGAGGCAGGCGCGGCCCAGCACTGGCAACAGGGCGCGGGTGCGGCGCCAGTCCTCGATCAACACGAACAGGGCAAATACCGCGCAGTAGGGCGCGGCGGTATACTTGATCTGGATCGCAAGCCCGCCGAGCAGCATGGCAACGAGCATCGCGGGCAGCGAACCGGGTCGCACCAGCGCGAGGTACAGCATGCCGAGGCACAGCGGCGCAAACAACAGCTCGCTCTGCGCTCCCCGGCAGCCGAACACCGTCATCGCCAGCAGATAGAGCAGCGCCGCCACCCAGCCCGTCCGCCGGTCCGCCAGCAGCGCAGCGATGCGATAGGTCAGCCAGGCGCCGATGCAGGCGAAGAGGTTCGCCATGACGAGGTAGCTCCAAGGCGCCGGGCCCAGCAGGCCATGCGCGGCGACATAGAGCAGGAACAGCCCGAGCGGCTTGCGGTCCCAGATGTCGACATAGACCAGCTGCCCCTGCAGGATGGCCTTGGCGACGTAGGAGTAGAACTGCTCGTCGTGGTCGACGACGGGGTTGTCCAGCCACCACCCGCGCATCAGCAGCGAACAGACGGCGATGAACAACAGCACCGGCGCTTCGCGCAGGAGGGCGCGCGCCCAACCGCGCTCCACCGGCGCTGTGGTCATTCGACGGTGACCGATTTCGCCAGATTGCGCGGTTGATCGACGTCGGTGCCCTTCGCCACCGCCACGTGATAGGCGAGGAGCTGCACCGGCACGGCATAGACCAGCGGCGCGATCAGCGGGTGGACCTTGGGCATCTCGATCGTGGCGAGGCAGCCCTCGCCTGCTTCCTCGATCCCCGCCCTGTCGGAAATGAGCACGACCTTGCCGCCGCGCGCGCGCACTTCCTGCATGTTGCTCACGGTCTTCTCGAACAGCGGTCCCGAAGGCGCGAGCACGATCACCGGCACCGCCTCGTCAATCAGCGCGATGGGGCCGTGCTTCATCTCGCCCGAGGCATAGCCCTCAGCGTGGATGTAGCTGATTTCCTTGAGCTTCAGCGCACCTTCCAGCGCCAGCGGATAGTCCGGACCGCGGCCCAGATAAAGCACGTCGCGCGCCGGGGCGATAAGGTGCGCCATCGCGGCAATCTCGTCGTCGTGGCTCAGCGCGGCGTTCAGGGCGGCGGGCGTTTCGGCCAGCTGGTTGACGATATCTGCCTCTTCAGCATGGCTCAGCCGCCCGCGCTTCACCGCCAGATGCGCGGCAAGCGCGGCGAGCACGGCGAGCTGGCAGGTGAACGCCTTGGTCGAGGCGACGCCGATTTCCGGCCCGGCGTGGGTCGGCAGCAGCAGGTCCGCCTCGCGCGCCATAGAGCTGGTCGGCACGTTGACGACGACCGCGATGGTCTGCCCTTCGGCCTTGCAGTGGCGCAGCGCGGCAAGGGTATCCGCCGTCTCGCCCGATTGCGAAATAAATAGGGACAGTCCCCCTTTTTCGAGCACCGGATCGCGGTAGCGAAACTCGCTCGCCACATCGATATCGACAGGCAGCCTCGCGAACTGCTCGAACCAGTACTTGGCGACCATGCCGGCATAGAAGCTCGTCCCGCAGGCGACGATGGTCACGCGACTGATGCTGGAGAGGTCGAAGTCGATCTGCGGCAGCGCGACGGTCTGGTCGATCCGCCGCAGGTAGCTGCGCAGGGTCTGCGCCACCACGGTCGGCTGCTCGAAGATTTCCTTCTGCATGAAGTGGCGGAATTCGCCCTTCTCGATCGCCGCCGCCGTCGCGCCGGAAGCCACGATGGGACGCTTCACCTGCACATTGTTCACGTCATAGATCGTCGCGCCCTCGCGGGTGATGACGACCCAGTCGCCTTCCTCGAGATAGGTGATCCGCTGGGTCAGCGGCGCCAGCGCCAGCGCGTCCGAGCCGAGGTACGTCTCGCCCTCGCCATAGCCTACCACCAGCGGCGAGCCGAGCCGCGCGCCGATCAGCATGTCATCATGCTGGCGGAACGCGATGGCGAGCGCGAAGGCGCCGCGCAGCGTGGGGAGCACGGCCTTGACCGCGTCCTGCGGGCTCAGCCCCGCCTCGACCTGTTCGGACACGAGATGCGCGACGACTTCGGTATCGGTCTCGCTTTCAAAGGTGCGGCCCCGCGCGAGTAGGGCATCGCGCAGCGGCTTGAAGTTCTCGATGATGCCGTTGTGGACCAGCGCCACTTCGCCCGTCGCATGGGGGTGGGCGTTGCTAGTCGTCGGCGCGCCGTGCGTCGCCCAGCGGGTATGGGCGATGCCGATCAGACCCGAGGCGGGATTGCGCACCAGTTCGAGCACGAGGTTGTTCAGCTTGCCCTCGGCGCGGCGGCGCACCAGATGGCCGTCCTTGACCAGACAGATGCCCGCGCTGTCATAGCCGCGGTATTCCATGCGGCGCAGGCCGTCGACCAGCCGGTCCGCCACTTGTTCCTTGCCGACAATTCCGATGATTCCGCACATGGGGTAAGGCGCTTTCGCTTAGAGAGTATAGGGGACGCGGATACCTGGCATGGTTGCCGGGAAATCGCGGGTATTGCGAGTGACCAGAATCGCACCGTTGATCTGCGCGGTGGCCAGAATCAGCGCGTCGAGCAATTTCATGCGTGTGCGATGACGGATATCTGCCGCCGCCTGCGCAATACGCCCATCGACTTCTACGATTTCGAACGGGGCGATTAATTCGCGGACATAATCGCGCGATTCCAGTGGTTCGCCGGCTAGGACTTCCGCCCACGCGATCCGGCTGATGCGGTGGCGGTTGTAGCGGGAGAGTTCCGCGCGCGCGGGCGCCTTCCGGTTCAGCCAATCGATGACGATATTGGTATCGAAGAAGGGATCGGACATCGCCTTGGGCTTTGGCCGGATCAGATATCGTCGTAGGGACGACGATCCTCGCGGATAGCCTGCTGGTACTCAACCCCGTCGCCGATGTCGGTGCGATCCTTCCAATAGCCGAAGCCGCGCTCGATCCAGTCCTTGTTGCCGCCACCCGGGCTCTGCGCCTTGTAGGTGGCAACCGCGTCGCGCAGCACGGCAGCGCGCGACTTGCCTTGCTCGGCCGCGCGGGCATCGAGCCAGCGGATGTCTTCGTCGGGCAGGTCTGCGAGGATACGTGTCATAGTGATATCGCGATATCATATCATGATATCATGTCAAGCGGATTCACTTGTACTTGCCACCGCCAAGCATCGCGATAGTCTCCACAAGTAAACAAGTCTGCACGAACGATGCGGGAAAGGGAGCCGAGATGACCGATGCGTCCACCCTCAAGGTCTATCACCTGCCCGGCGCATGGGGTCTGCCGACGGTCAGCCCGTTCTGCCTCAAGCTCGATGCCTGGCTGCGCATGACCGGCATCCCGCACGAGAGCATCACTGCGCCGACTCCGTTCGCCGGGCCCAAGGGCAAGGCGCCGTGGATCGAGCTCGACGGGAAGAAGCTGGGCGATTCGACCTTCATCGTGGCGCACCTTGCAGAGCGGTTCGGCGTCGATCCCGATGCACACCTCACTCCGGCCCAGCATGGCATGGCGGTCGCGATCCAGCGCCTGATCGACGAGAACCTCTACTGGACGATGGTCCATGATCGCTGGATGAACGAGGCGAACTGGAAGCAGTTCCGCGACGTCGTGCTAAGCGGCCTTGCCCCGCCGCTGCGCCGCGTGCTCGGCCCCATCGCGCGGCGGGGCGTGAAGAAGCAGCTCGAAGGCCACGGCATCGGCATCCATGAGCCCGAGGAAATCGCCGCCATCGGCCGCCGCGATGTCAATGCGCTGGCAGCCATTATCGGCGGGTCGGACTGGTTCTTCGGCGATAGGCCCAGCACCATCGATGCGGTGGCCTATGCCCAGCTCGTCAACATCTGGCGCGCGCCCTTCGAAAGCGAAGTGCGCCGGGCCATCGGCCAGACGCCCAACCTCGTCGCCTTCATCGATAGGTTTGCGGCGCGGTACTACTAGCGGTTTTCGCGCCACCACCTGAACGTGAAGACCGAGGCGCTCGGCCCATCACGGCCCAGCTCGGCCAGCTTGTCCAGCGCCTCGGTCACGCTCGGGATATGCCCCTCCGGCACTTCCCAGAGCGCGAGCGAGGGCTCCATCGGGTCGAACCAGTCGCTACGGCGCGCCAGCACCGCGCGGTGATCGGCCTGGCGATAGGCGAAGGCCTCGAGCGAGGGCACATCGCGCCAGACCGACAGGTTGACGATGAAATCGGCGTCCCCGGCCACCGCCTCGATCGCGGTCGCATCATTGGCATCGCCCTCGCCCACCAGCCGCCAGATGAACCCGTCCGCCGCATCAGCCTGCGCGTTCACATGATCGAGTGCGTCCATGAAAGACTGGTTGGCGGGATCGGCCTTGGGGCGGCGGAAGCGGGCGACATTCAATTGGGCAATCGGCATTGGGGGCCTCGGTCAGAGTTCGCGGCGGAAATAGACCACCCGCTCGGTCTCGGCAAACCCGGCGGCGCGGTGGAACGCATGCGAATCCACATCATCTGCCACCGCATCGGAGGCAAATTCGCTGCACCCTTGCGCCCGGCCCCACTCGGCCACCGCATCGCACAGCCGCCGAGCGATGCCCTGCCCGCGCGCCGCCTCGGCGACATAGATGCCTTCGAGGAACACGACAGGCGAGGTCTCGCAACCGTTCACGTAGTCATGCCGGAGCGCCGCTTCGGCAAAGCCGACGACCTTGCAGTCACTGAGAGCGACCAGATTGAGCAGGCGCTCCGGCTCGTCCAGCTGCTCCTGCGCCTCGGCGCGATGTTCCGCCGCGGTCAGCTCGTCCCACAGCGCATGGCGCAGTGCCGCCCAGCCATCAAGGTGCTCCCCGGTCGCTGGGACAATCGCGATCATTTGCGCTCAGCCTTCTTGCGCTTCATCGCATCATGAAAACGGTCAGCCCAGCCGGGCTTGACCAGCTGCTCGGCGCGCACGAGCCGCAATTCGCCATCGGCCACGTCGCGGCTGACAGCGCTGCCCGCCGCGACGATGGCATCTGCGCCGATCTTCACCGGGGCGATCAGCGCCGAGTTGGAGCCGATAAAGGCCCGCTCTCCGATCACGGTACGGTACTTGAAGTAACCATCATAGTTGCAGGTGATCGTGCCCGCGCCGATGTTCGCGCCTGCGCCCACATCGGCATCGCCGAGGTAGGTCAGGTGGTTGGCCTTGGCGCCCGCGTGGAGTACCGCGTTCTTCACCTCGACGAAATTGCCGACGCGCGCCTTCTCTTCCAGCACCGCGCCCGGCCGCAGTCGCGCGAACGGACCGACCGAGGTGCCGGTCTCCAACCGAGCGCCCTCGATATGGCAGAAGGCGTGGATGACGACGCCGTCCGCCACAGTCACGCCGGGGCCAAACACAACGTTCTGCTCCACCGTCACGTCGCGGCCCAGCACGGTGTCCCACGCGAACCATACTGTCTCGGGCGCGACGAGGCTTGCCCCATCGGCCATGGCCTGCAGCCGCCGCTTCTTCTGCCAGCGCGCTTCGGCCTCGGCGAGTTCGGCGCGGCTGTTGATGCCGGCGACTTCATCGGGGTCGTCTGTCACCACCACAGCGCAGACGCGGCCATCGCCGTTCGCCACATTGACGATGTCGGTAAGGTAGTATTCGCCTTGCGCGTTGTCGTTGCCGACCCGCGCGAGCAGGCCAAACAAGTCTTCCCCACGCACCGCCATCAGGCCCGAATTGCACAAGCGGCACGCGCGCTCCTCGGCGCTGGCGTCCTTGTGCTCGACCATCTTCCGCACAATGCCGCTCTCGGCAATCACGCGGCCATACTGCAGCGTGTCCTCGGGCTCGAAGCCCAGCACGACGACCGCCGGATTGTCCGCGCCATGCAGCCGCTCCAGCATCGCGCGCATTGTTTCAGTGCGCACGAACGGCACGTCGCCGTAGAGGATCAGCACGTCTCCGGTGAAGCCGACCAGCGCCGCCTCGGCCTGCTGCACCGCATGGCCGGTGCCCAGCTGCGGGTCCTGCACGGCAAGCTCTGCGCTCTCGCCCAGCGCCTTCTCCAGCTGCTCGCGCCCGGCACCCACCACGACAACCTTGCGCGCCGGTTCCAGCGCGTCGGCGCTGGCCAGCAAGTGCATCAGCATCGGCCGCCCGGCGATCGGGTGGAGCACCTTGTGAAGGTAGCTTTTCATGCGGGTGCCCTTGCCGGCAGCGAGAACGACAAGTGCGAGCGGATAGGTAGCATCAGTCATGCGCGTTCCTTGCCAGCATTTCCTTGCAGTTTCCAGAATGCGCCGCCACGGAGCGGGGCATGACGGATTTTCCCTTCCAGATCGTCGGTTTCGACCTCGACGGCACGCTGCTCGATACCGCTTATGACATCGGTCATGCGCTCAATCATGCGCTAGCCCATGTGGGCCGCCCGCTCATCCCGCTTGAGGAGGCACGGCGCTATATCGGCGGTGGCAGCGCGCAGTTGCTTCACAATGCACTAACCGCCAGCGGCGGGCTGGACGGCATCGATTTTCCCGCGCTGCAGGAACGCCTGCTCGGCTTCTATGCCGAGAACATCGCGCGCCACACCGCCTTGTTCCCCGGCGGCGAGGCGATGATGGATGCGCTTGCCGCGCGCGGGGTCCACCTCGCCATCGCCACCAACAAGCGCGAGGACCTTGCCCGCCGCCTGTTCGATGAAATGGGCCTCACCCCGCGTTTCGCCACGATCATCGGCGGCAACACGCTGGGGCCGGGCCGCGCCAAGCCCGCGCCGGACATGCTCCACGAAATGGTGGCGCGCTGCGGGGGCGGGGCGGCGGCGTTCGTGGGCGACACCACCTTCGACGTGGGAGCAGCGCGCGCGGCGGGCCTGCCAGTCGTCGCCGTGAGCTTCGGCTTCAATGATTTGCCTCCGCACGAACTCGGCGCCGACGCGGTGATCGACCATTTCGACGAGCTCGTCCCCGCGCTGGAAGCCATGTCGCGATAGAAAAAGGTGGGGCGCCAGCAGAATATCTGCTCCCCCTGCCCGCCTTGCCATCGTCACACCGCGACGCCACTCTTGGGGCAAGCCATTCCCGAGAGGAGACTCACATGTCCGAAGAATACGTGCCGCCCAAAGTCTGGGTCTGGGACAAGGCCAACGGCGGCGCCTTCGCCGGTGTCAACCGCCCCACTGCCGGAGCGCAGAAGGACGTGGAGCTCCCCGTCGGCGAGCATCCGTTCCAGCTCTATTCGCTCGGCACGCCCAACGGCCAGAAGGTCACGATCATGCTCGAGGAACTGCTCGAGCTGGGCATCACGGAAGCCGAATATGATGCCTGGCTGATCAAGATCTTCGAAGGTGACCAGTTCGGCAGCGGGTTCGTCGATCTCAATCCCAATTCCAAGATCCCCGCGATGCTCGACAAGAGCGGACCCGAGCCGTTCCGCCTATTCGAATCGGGCGCGATGCTGCTCCACCTTGCCGACAAGTTCGGCCAATTCATCCCCGCTTCCGGCCCCGCGCGTGCCGAAGTGCTTTCCTGGCTGTTCTGGCAGGTCGGCTCCGCGCCGTTCATGGGCGGCGGCTTCGGCCACTTCTATGCCTATGCGCCGTTCAAGATCGAATATGCGATCGACCGCTATTCGATGGAAACCAAGCGCCTGTTCGATGTCGCCAACAACCAGCTGAAAAAGACCCGCTTCCTCGCCGGCGACGACTACACCATCGCCGACATGGCGGCTTATCCGTGGCTGGGCAACATTTACCGCGGCGAAGCCTACGGCGATGCGGCGACGTTCCTTTCGATGCACGAGTACGAAGCCGTCGGCCGCTGGGTCGCCGAAATCGACGCGCGTCCGGGTGCGAAGCGCGGCCGCCTCGTCAACACCAACAAGGGCATTCTGGAACGCCACAGCGCGGCCGACTTCGACGCGCTGCCGGAAGGCACGCTTTAAAGCCACTATCCTCCCCACACCCGCTCACCCTGAGCCTGTCGAAGGGTGCTGACGCGACCGCCGCGTGTGATGCTTCGACAAGCTCAGCATGAGCGGGTGTGGGGAATGGTGTGAACGAAGAGGGTGCATCTGCCCCATCCGCCCCTTGTCCAATGCAAACCCGCCGCTATAAGCGCGCCACCCTGATGGGGCGTCGCCAAGTGGTAAGGCAGCGGTTTTTGGTACCGCCATCCGCAGGTTCGAATCCTGCCGCCCCAGCCAGCCTTCTCGCACGCGCATCGATCTGCGACCTGCCACCGGCGGGCGGGGTCGGGGGTGGGCAGACGGCAAGCGCCGCGCTAGCGTGCCGCGCGATGACCCATATCGCGCTCAATCCGATCTACGCCGAAATGCCCGTCACCGTGTTTGAGCACATGTCGGGCCTCGCCCGCTCGCTCGGCGCGATCAATCTGGGCCAGGGCTTTCCCGATACGCCGCCGCCCCATGCGCTCACCGCCGCCGCGATGCGTGCGATGGAGACCCGCTCGCAGCAATACCCGCCGAGCTTGGGCGTGCCCGAACTGCGCGATGCGGTCGCAGCCTTCTACGCGCGCGAGCAAGGCCTTGCCCTCACCCGCGAGCAGGTTGTCGTCACCTCCGGCGCGACCGAGGCGATTGCCGCCGCGATCCTTGCGGTGGTTGGCACTGGCGATGAAGTGCTGCTGTTCTCCCCCGCCTATGATGCCTATGCGCCGCTGGTGCGCCGCGCGGGCGGTGTGCCGGTGTTCATCCCCCTGGCACCGCCTGAATGGAATTATGACGACGCCGCGATCCGCGCCGCGATCACCCCGCGCACCCGCGCGCTGATCCTCAACGATCCGCTCAATCCCACCGGCTCGGTCGCCAGCGCGGAGGAACTCGCGCTTCTCGCCCGGATCGCCTGCGAGCACGATCTCGTCGCCATCTGCGACGAGGTGTGGGAAGCCGTCCGTTTCGATGGCGTGTCGCATCGCTCGCTGCTGG
>Ga0310345_10001628_pt1 | contig 24574 bp, 25 predicted proteins | sample HC15DNA20500_MG_FD_204667 | JGI IMG/M metagenome (GOLD analysis project Ga0310345, IMG submission 204667) | Marine microbial communities from station ALOHA, North Pacific Subtropical Gyre - HC15-DNA-20-500_MG | ecosystem: Environmental > Aquatic > Marine > Oceanic | place: Pacific Ocean: North... | reverse complement strand
AATGTTTCTACCGCTGTGAACTCTCTCCGTGATGCTTTTTCGCTGGCGCAGGAAGAATTATCCAACGCCTAACTAACGAAAGGAGTGATTCAGCATGGCTGGTAATGATGATTTTGACCAGATTCTAAGTACCACGCTGAAGAACTACGTTCCAAAGTTGGCGGATAACGTCTTTACTGCTCGCCCGCTGTTTTATGCGCTGACCAATGGACAGACCATTCGGCGTATCAGTGGGGGTGCAAAGATCGTTGTCCCCATCATCTACGGAACGAACAGCACGGCAGCCTCATACTCAGGCGACGAAGCCCTTTCCACGACTGCTCAGACCGGCATTACGGCGGCTGAGTACGACTGGAAACAGTACGCCGCTACCGTGACAATCACGGGTATTGAGGAAGCCAAAAACAACGGTGAAGCCGAAATCATTGACCTGCTGGAAGGCAAGGTCATGCAGACGGAAGAAACCATTATTCAGAACATGAACGAAATGTTCTATGGTGATGGGACTGGCAACAGCAACAAGGACTGGATTGGTCTGGACCTGATTGTTGGCAAGCCCAACACCGCCCTTGGTGGTATTGATCCGACTGATTCAGGCAATTCATGGTGGAAGTCCGACGAACATGATATGGACGGCGCTTTGACCGTGAAGCAAATGGGCACCACCTACAACAACGTGTCAGTTGGCAATGACCAGCCGACCATAGTCATCGGTACACAGGCTTTGTACGAATCGTATGAGGCTTTGCTGGAGCCGAACCTGAGGTACACGGACACCAAAGTCGCAGACGCCGGTTTCCAGAACCTCCTGTTCAAAGGCGCTCCAGTGACCTTTGACGGTGACGTAACCGCCGGGGAGATTTTCTTCCTTAACACGAAGTACCTCCGACTGGTTGCTCATACAGAAACGTGGTTCCAGACGACTCCGTTCGTTCGGCCCACCAATCAGGATGCACGCTACGCGCAGATTCTCTGCTACGGCGAGTTGACATGCAGTAACCGTGCCCGTCAGGGTTACATCCATAGCGCAACCTGATAAACAACTAGGAGCAGAAAATGCCGCGTGGAATCGCCCTGTCATACAGCAGGAATGCTGAACCAGCGGGGTCGCGTGGCGTCAGCCCATCCCATTACGCACCGGGCGAGCGCGCAGGCGCTCGTCAGGTGCCGGGGGTGAGCGGCCCCCCCCAGCAGGGTGAACCTCCCATTTCGCCCGGTGTTTTCTGTTCCGCTACGACCCGGCATGGGGCCGCTTGTAAAGCGCGCCCTGTGTCCGGGTCGGACCTTTGTATCGGCCACACACGACAGAAAGCGGCTGCCTCGTGACAGCAATGACCATTGCGGAAATGCGGACACAGGTCCGTGCGGTGGTTGATATTGATGCCACTGACATTTCCGATACGGTGATGGACAACATGTTGGGTCAAGGTTTTGACTTGATCGTGTACAGCGAGAAGCGTTGGCCGTTCTTTGAAGTACGCACAACCTTCCCGACTGCTGGCGACACCAAGGATTACACGCTTGCGACGATTGCTGCCGCACCCGATGCGGTGAGCCAAGGGTTGCGGGAAGTCATGGCTTTACGCAACGACGACCACGTTCTTGAATACATCGGCTCCGACGACGCCGATTGGAACTATCCGTTGAATGTCGCTATTTCTGGGCCACCGTGGGAGTGGAGTTTCTGGAACGACACGGTGCGCTTCTACCCGACTCCAAGTGGTGTCCAAACTATTTACGTTCGTGGGTTACGAAACGCTACTTCGTTTGGGGTCGGTACCGCTGACGGTACCGAACCGGATCTTCCCGATCCGTTCCACCCGGTGCTGGTCACGTATGCGATAGGTAAAGCCTATTTGCAGCAGGAAGATCCAGTCATGGCAAACCAGTACCATGCACAATTCTTAGCGGACTTGGACAATGTGGCCCGTCGGTACGCTGATGTTCCGGCCCCGCAACCGATGGTCGCCAATAGTCGCAGGCCGACGCGGTATTTGGCGGGATTCGGCGCGTTGCGCTACGCCAATACTGGCGGCGTTGTCTGGTAGCGGGCAATGGCCCGCCAATTCAAACTAGAGGTACTGGAAGCCTTCACGGGCGGGTTGAACCTCAGGTCCGACCAGTTCAACCTTGCGGAGAACGAATCCCCGGATTTGTTGAACGTGACCGTTGACCCGCGCGGCGGTATCCGCCAGCGCGACGGCGTAGACCGATTGAACACGACCGCTCTAAGCGCGGACATCAAAGGCATTTGGGGGTTTTTCACTGACGGTGGTACCGCTCAGAAGATGGTCAACTACGGGACTGCCGTGGCTTACGCCACTTCCGGTAACTTCACTGACATCACAGGCATTACTGCTCGTACCGACGGTACCCGCGTGTACGGCATGACGATGAACAACATCGCCTACGGGGTGTCACGAGACAAGCCGTCGTTCAGGTGGAACGGTAGCGCGGCGGCTGATCTAGGTACAACGCTGGATGGTTCTGCGGGCAATTTCCCACAAGCGCAGTATGTAGCGTTTTGGAACAATTTTGCTTGGGTAGCCAATACGTATGAGTCGGCTACCGACTACAAATATCGGGTCCGTTGGAGCAACATAAACGATCCTGAGAAATGGGCAGCAGCAGATTACGTTGATATTGATAAAGGGGAGCATGGGGACTACATCACTGGGCTTGTACCAGCAGGAGACAAACTGCTGGTTTTCAAGTCCAACAGTGTTCACGCCATTTTCGGATGGGATTCTGACTCCTTTCAGGTCGTCAACCTAACCAACGATGTCGGTTCTATTCCTCTGTCATCCCCCGTTTCCACAACCTTCGGAACCTTCTTCTGGTACGCCACCAACGGCGTTTACGTACACGATGGACAACAGTTCATATGGCTGTTTGCCAAACTGCAACCCGCAATTGACGACGGACGCATACGCAACCTAGACACCAATCCCCCTCAATTGGCATGGGGAAACAACAAATTGTACGTGTCTGTGGATTGGTTGGAGGGCGGGGTAACCAGCCGTCGTACCTTGACTTATGACCCCACTATGGGGGAAGGGGGAGCATGGGTTACAAGCGACATCGACGCTGGCCCGCTGTATGCGTATAACCCTCCGAATGCGACATCAACCGTCTACGGCGGTTGTGTCGCTAACACCGGGATTCTGATTGATGTTGAAGATGCACAGAATCGGACTAGCGACCGCTATGTGGGGTCTACAGAAAAACATATCGAATCTTATTTCGTAACCCGCTGGGTTACTGGACGCGATCCAATCGTGAAGAAACGCTGGGGTCGCCCAAGAGTGGTGCTGTCAGCCGAATCTACAATCACGTTGCCTATTTTGATTTACAAAGATTTCGACAAGTCAGAACAGTCGAACTCTTTCAATCTGTCGATTACTGGCAAAGTCTCTACATCACGATGGGATACAGCCAAATGGGACGACGCTGATACGGAATCAGCCTATTACGCTGCATGGGATGCGATTTCCTCTAATCTCACCGCCGATGTGAAGAATCTGCCCACACTTGGGACAGGAAGAAGTATTAGTATGAAGGTCAGCGGTCCTTCCACAGACAACCACTGGGAAGTGAACGCGCTGGCGTTTACGTATACGCCAAGGAGACTCAGGTAAATGGCAACACTCGCTGTTACAAACTCGTTCTCCGCTGGGACGACCATCGTCGCAGCGGACATGAACACCAACTTTGACGACATCGAAGCCTTTGTCAACACCACACCCGGTGTTGTTCAGAACGACATTGTTGACGTTTTGGGCGATTTGATTGTCGCCAGTGGTGCTGATGCTGTTAGTCGATTGGCCGCAGGGACCAATAATCATGTTCTGACAGCAGACAGTACCGTGGCTGCTCATGGGTTGAAGTGGGCCGCAGCGCCAACACCAACCACTATCACGGTTGCTGACACGACCGACACCACCTGTTCGGTGGCTCTGTTTGAGTCGGCCACTGGTGATCTGGCTCCAAAGACTGACGGTGGGGCTACTTACAATGCAGGCACCGGGGTTCTAACAGCGACAGGGTTCGCTGGGCCTTTGACCGGTGCCGTGACCGGCAATGCCGATACGGCCACCACGGCAGGCACGGTAACGACAGCCGCTCAGGGGGCTATCACTTCGGTTGGCACACTATCTGCTTTAACCGTCACGGGCGCTGTGACCGCTGGGAGTGTCGTCGCTCCGTTGGCGATCAACAACGAAACCTCTTCCTACACGCTGGTTATTGGGGACGCTGGCGGAATCGTGGAGATGAACAGCGGTTCGGCCAACAACCTGACCATCCCGCCGAACAGCAGCGTGGCGTTCGCCACGGGCACGCAGATTGTCATTATCCAACAGGGCGCGGGGGCCACGACCATTGTTGAAGGATCGGGTGTGACCACCCGCTCCTTGGACGACAACGCTGTTATCAACGGCCAGTACGTTTCGGTGGCGCTGGTGAAGCGCGACACCGACGAGTGGTACATCTTCGGAAACTTGACTTCGTAATGCCGATACTTCCCGCCCTGATCGGGGCGTTCCAGTATTCGTCGGGCGTACCGGCGTTCGGTTACGTCGCTGGTGGCAGTTTCACGGCTATCACCGACAAGTGGGATCTGTCAGACGACAGTCGCACCACATTGGCCGATGCGTTGGATGATCCATGTGTAAACGTCGCTGGTGTATCTCATTACAATGTAGCGGGGTATGCCGTAGGGGGTTACACGACGGGGTGGGCGGTTCTCTTGGATGTGCAAAAGGTGACATATGCGACTGATGCCACCAGCGTGACCAGTAACGCATTGTCTGGCAACTGGTCCGATTCGTGTGGTATGAGCAACTCGCCAACCGCTGGTTATCTGTCGGGGGCGTGGACGGGTGCCGTCAACTCAACTGCTATCAAGAAACTGACTTACAGCGGTGAGACATTGAGCACTATCAGCGCCACGTTGAGTCAGGAGGGTTACTCATCCGCGCAGAATGTGGTCACCAAAGGGGTCGCTGGTTACCACGCGGGTGGCAACACGGGAGGATCTTCGGTCACGGATCGCATAGAGAAACTGACCTTTTCGGGGGAAACTACGTCCACACTAAGCGCCGTTCTAGCCACAGCGGTCAGAGGGTGCGGAGGTATGTCTAACAATGCCGTGGCAGGCTACATCTTTGGTTCCACCGCTCCCGCTACAAATACCATACAGAAACTCACATTCTCTACTGAAGCAATAGCGACTTTGGGCATCACACTCAGTACCACAAGGAGCGAAGCAGGGGGGTTTGCTCAGGCGGGTGTCGCTGGCTACTGCATGGGGGACTCGGGGTACACCGCATGTAACAAGATAGATTTCAGCGACGATACGATTTCTACCTTGTCGTCGGGGTTGTCCACCGCTCGCTACCAGTACGCCTCTTTGAGCAACGATACGGCTTTGGCATAACCATGAACATTCAGGAAGCAGTCGAAGAAGTCCAACAGACCCGTTCGCGTTACCAGTTGATCCATTTCGTGATCGGGCAGCACGACACCCCCGAAATGCGTTTCTACCAGTTGTGTCTGGAACTACAGGACATGGGTTACAAACTGCGTCACGCCGATATTACTAGACGCAAGTTGGAGGTCGAAATCCAACGGCTGTTGGCGACCGGTGACGAACTGGACGCACTAGACGCTGAGGAAAAGCAGGTGGGGTTGGAGCATCAACTCGTCGTGGAACATGGGGCAAAGCGGGAGATGGCAATTCTTGTCGATCTGTTCAACGAATGCGAGAAGCATTACACCCGCGACGAGATCGAACACGCACAACCCGATTACTGGCGGGCACGCATGACACGCCAAACCAACTTACAGATCATGTCGGGCAGCGTGGGGTGGGCGCAACTGGACTCCATGCAGCAGATCGGGCTGTTGGACGAGATGGTGGCTGAACGGGAACAGCAGGTTGCGGAACAGGCGCAGATGGAGTTGATGCAATGATCTACTTGAAGTGGAAGTTGTCGGGGGGCACTTGGGGTAGCGGGCCTGAGAGGAAAATCAGTCAGCGTGGAGGTACAGCCGAAGGGTCGTGGGCGTTGGATGGCGTCTATCACCTCGGTTATCTGACGGAAACAGCACCCCTAACGGGGTTGGACGAACCGTGGGATGTGTCAGAGCAGACGGAGGCTGAGGCGTTGGCGTTCTGCCAAGAGTTGTACGCCGATGCGGAGGTGTTGGCCGATGGGACCATTTCTGGACCCGTTTGGGAGCATCCAGATGAGTGATGTGCCGTCCGACATCCGCCAAGTCAGAATCCCAACCGTAGCGTTGGGGCTGATTCTGTCCGTGGCAGCAATCGTCGGCACAGTCACATGGTCCTCAGCGCGCCTAGTGGCGCGCATCGATCATTTGGAAGCAACAGTGTCATCTATTGAGCAGACGATGGACATGAATGCGTATGCGCGATCTGCTGATTTGGAGGATTTGCAGGTCACTGTGGATTCGTTGTCTGTGGCTATGCAGGATTTGGGCGACATGATTGATGACGATTGGTCGGTGGAGGACTAATGCCAGTCGAATACAAGCCCACACATAAGATGTTGGGACAGAATGCTCGTTCTATTGAATACGAACTTCGTAAGATACAAGAGAAGTTGGACGATCTGGAAGCGCGAGTAACCGCGCTGGGCGGTTAGGAGCAGGTATGGGTATACGTAGGTCAGCAGCAGAGTACGGGGCCAGCGTAGGCGACGAACAACTAGCCGTTGCAGGTACGGCAGTTTCTCTGGCGTCTGTACCGGCTACCGCCATAGCGGCAATGATTACCAATGGCGCGGAACCCATTCGGGTTCGATGGGGGACGCCTACAGCCAGTGTGGGTCATTATCTGAACCCATATAGCGTCTTGGACTTGTATCAGGACGATTTGACGGATGTGAAGTTCATTCGGGTTTCGTCTAGTAGCACTATTGATGTCACCTACTTCGGTTAGGAAAGAGTATGCCATCAAGGATTACTCAGAGAATAGATCAAGTCCCTACCGGGGACATTACTGCTGTAACGACCTCTTCCACCAGCGGTTTATCCGGGGGCGGGACGAGTGGCGCTATTGCCCTTACTGTGGACGCGAGCAGGCTGACGGCCCTAGGCGCAACTATCGCCGCTACCGACTACCTGATTATGTACGACACGGATGGGACCGCGACCAAGAAAGTTTTGGTTTCTAACACGGTAGGTGTTTGGGGCTAATGGCCTATTCCGATTATTCGGAACGCCGGGGGTCGATGGGGCGTCGTACTCAAGAGTACGGCTATGGCCTTGATGACATTCAGCGGGCGTCTGAGCGGCTGGGCCGCGAGCAGGCGACGAGTATGTTTCGTACTAATCAGCAGGTGAAGAAGGCGGCGCGTGCGCTGCCGGGTGCTTTCAACAGGCGTGGCATGTTGGATTCGGGCCAGTTCCGCCGGGGCAAAGAGATCGCTGCCGGTGAGGCTGAGATGGGCCGTTACGGGGTTGAGGCTTCGGCGGAAGCGGCGCGACGCCAACTGGACAAGCAGCGCAATTTGTTGGAAGAGAACATGTACGGGGGGTTGATTGACGATCAGATCGCTAATGCTATGCGCAGGTTTGCGGTGTCTCAGACGTTGCAGGGGATAGTGCCGTAATGCCACATATGCCGGGAAATCAGGGTCACGGTAACCAAACTACTGCTCAGCGTCCTCGTCAGGAGATTGAGTCAGAGGCATCAAAGAAAATCAATACTGCTATCACGAATGTGGCAGCGAAACATTTGACGGATCAGTCTAAGACGGCAGCGCCTCCTGCCCCCGGTGGTTTCTTTCCCGGTGGTTCCTTTGTGGGTGGTAATCCGGCTAGCCCGGTTTACAACACCCAGCCTAGGGTGCCTGCACCTAACACTCCGGGTGGTTCGTTCGTTGGTGGCAACCCGGCTAGCCCGGTTTATAACACAGCGCCCCAATTGTCCGCAGCGGATCGGGAGCAATTGAACGAGTTTTTGTACGCTAGTGGGGCTGTACCACGACCTGCTGCACCCACTGGGAACATGTTGGATATTGTTGCCGGGTTGGAGAACATGAAGGCACAGCCTCAGGGGGCTGCTCCGACTGGCGGCGGTGGGAACATGTTGGACATTGTTGCTGGGTTGGAGAACAACCGAGCGGCTATTGAAGCGGCAAACGCGCCTACGGGCGGCAACCCTTGGTTGGAGAAACTGGCCTCTTTTGGCGACGAAGGCGATGCGGCTGCGGAGGAAGCCCGCATAGCGTTCGCTGAAAAATTGGGTGTGGTAGACGCCAACGCTGCGGCCAAGTTACGCGAGCAGGTTGCTGCGATGGGTATTGGAAACGTCAACGATCCCAATGTGTTCCAATGGGATGCTGGCGAAGATGGTGTGCCTCAGATCACTATGGTTCCGTCACCAACGGGGACAGTCCCGGCAGGCCCCGCCGCACCAGCAGGGCCAGCGGGACCAGCAGGGCCAGCGGCACCAGCGGGACCAGCAGGCCCAGCGGGGCCAGCAGCCCCAGCGGGGCCAGCAGCACCAGCGGGACCAGTCCCCGTAAACCCGTATGCGCCCGCTATCAACCTATCGAGTTACCGTCGCCCTGAGGATCTGGACGCCCAGATCCGTGCGTTGATGGGAGAACGCACCACACAGGACTTCAGTGACGACATTAGGAATCTGATCTCTGGGCGTCGAACTGGTTTGGAGGAAGCGGAAGCGCGCCGTATGGGGCAGATCGGTGACATTGAAACCCAGTTGGGTACCGACATCGGCGCTCTTGAAACTGATCGGTTGGCTCAGCAGCAGGCAATGATCGACGCTATCGCTGGCCGCGCTAGTGGCCTTACTGGTGGTATTGAGGATCGTTTGACTGCCGCACGGGAGGCGTTGGGGCCGCAGGTTACTGACGAGTTTGAGCAGGTTGCTCAGTTGGTTGGTGGTTTGGGTGGTTCGCAGGCCGCGTCGTCGCAGGATGCGATGGCGCGTCTGGCTCAGGTGGCGAACATGGCTGCCGCTGAGCGTGGCGCAGCGCCGGGGCAGTTGGCTGCTGAATCGAAGTTGGCTTTGGGCGATGAGGCTTTCCGCATGTTCCAAGGACTAGATCAGGAACAGACTCAGCGTTTGATGGACGAGTCGATGCGTCAGGAGCAGTTCAACACGCGCCGTGATGAGGACATGGTGAACGCGTTGCTTGGCGACGTTGGTCGCCGTGAGGACTTCTTGACCCGTGAGACAGAGCGTCAGCAGCAGATGGATTATGGCCGTGGCGAACGCATAGAGGGTCAGCAGTTCCAGACTGGTGAGCGTGAAGCGGGTCAGGATTGGCGTACTGGCGAGCGTGAAGCGGCTCAACTGTATGGCACGGGTGAGCGGGAGGCAGGTCAGACTTGGCAGGGTCAGCAAGCCGTTGATGATCGCACTTGGCGCGGCCAACAGGCCGTTGATGATCGTACTTGGCGAGGTGAGCAGGCTGTTGATGAACGCACTTGGCGTCAGGGTGAGTCGGCGTTGGACCGGACGCTCCGTCAGGACGAGTCAAAGTTGGAGCGGGACTTCCGCGAAGATGCCGCAAAGACTGCATGGGATCGCAGCGTCAAGGGGGCTACTACGGCCCATGACCGTCAGGTGCTACGCGAGGACGCGGATCGGACTTGGCGCGACGAGGCGATCAAGACCGAAACGGAACGTGCTACGGATGCTGCTAAAGCGGAAGCCGCAGGTAATGAGGCAGCCGCACGGTTGTATGGTCTGGGTCCAGAGGGCGCTGCCCTTTGGGGGCAGATGGGAGCGTCTGAGCGTAAGGCTGTACGCGACCGTTGGCACGCTGACTTGGATCTGTTGGGTGAGGGCGGTTTCGCTCAGGGCAGCAAGGAGCGCATGATCCGCCGGTACGGTGAGGATCAGGCCGACATGATTGGTCACGCAGAGTCGTTGTTGAAGATGTACCCGGACCTCAGGGACGATGCAGAAGGAACAGCAGCGAACCAAGAGCATCGTGATGAGTTCTACGCAGGTCTAATGGAGGGTGATCCGATCAGCGGGCGTGGCGCGCTGAGCCGGTCACAGATCGAAACGATCAAGCAGTATTTCGCTGAGATGCAGACCGGGCAACACGCTGACAGGCTTGCCGCTAGGCAGGCTGAGATTGCTGCCGAAGCGAAGTGGTGGGGTGCTGGTATCTCACCGGGTGCCATGCAACCGAATGACTTCGCCCGGTACCCCGCTACTGGTCAGCCACCAGAACCGACAGGTCTTGATCTCCGACTTGGACATCTCGGGGGAACCGATAAGACCGCCCCGATTTCACCAGCGGCAAACCAACCAGCCGTGATACCGCCCCTACAGGCTACGGGTAGTGGACCGATGGCTCAGGCGCAACAGGGAGCGATGGACATTATCAACGCCGATTCAGGTTCCTATATAGACGTATCAGGTGTGACGAGAGATTCGCAGGGTCGGTCGGCTATAGACATTTTGATAGAGCAGCAAGGCGGCTGAGTGGCATGAGTCATGGCCGCGTATGACCCCAGTCAGCACCACCGGGGACGCATAGCAGACATCCTTGGGACTGCCGACGCTCCCGCGTCGGCGCATGTCGCCCCCAAACCGGTGGGTAGTCAGCGTATCGCTGACATTCTTGGCGTATCAGCGCCCTATCAGGCGCAAGGTTTGTCGTACCAGCCTGTCGCTGAGCAGAGCAGATGGGTTGAAGAGGGGTACATCAAGAGCAACACCCCGTGGTACATGAAGGCGCTTACGAGCGGGCCTGTAGGCGGCTTTCTAAACGCTATTCAGAAGCCTTTGGCGTTTACCACATCTGCCATCAAAGAGGGCATCGACCTGTTCACAGGTCAGGATGCCAGTTGGGGCGATTTCACAAAGCAGTACAAAGACAACTATACGTTTGGTCGTTTGCTCCACGATTACGATGTTATGCAGGATCGTGATAGTGGTTGGCAGAAGTTTGGTGCTGCCGCGTTGGGGTTCATCGGGGATGTGGCCTTTGACCCGTTCTCCTATTTGGGGCTGGTCGGTAAGGGTGTCGCGTTTGGTTCGGTGTTGGCTAGGGGGGGTGCCCGGAACGTCACGCAGGAGTTGGTGCGTAAGAGTGTTTTGAATCAGGTTCGTGCGTTGGGCGACGACGTTGTGGGTGCTGTTGGTAAGAGCATGAAGCAGGGTGATTGGGGGGCGTTGGCTGATGACATTGCCCGGAAGGCTCATCATGGCGGTAAGAAGAACCTGAAGATCAGTACGGCCCCGGATGGCAGTATCACTACTGAATGGGTTTCACGGGTGAGTCGTCAGGGGCTTGACGATACGGGTGCTGTAACTATCAAGTTCGCTGATGATGAAATCGCTGACTTGGAACGGCTCATGCAGATTGGCGCGGAGGCTATGGACGGTGGCGCTACTGCCGTAGCGGGCGACAACCTGCGGTTCGCTGGGAGGATGTTCGCAGACAGCGGGCTGGATAAGAACTTGCGTTACGGCGCAGACGATTTCGTGGATGAGTTGGGTCAGACGATCCGCAATCAGGTGGATGTGGAAGCGGACGACATCATCAAGAACTTTGGGGGGGCGTGGTTCTCTCCGGGTGAGGCTGACAAGTTGGCCTTGTCGTTTGGTATGAAAGTGCCGGGTACCGGCCCGATCGGGCGGGCGCTCAGGATCAACCGTCCGATTGAAAAGATAAAGCGTTCCATTACCAGTAAGGGTTTGGATTCCCCTATGGGTATTCGCTTTATGACTTCGGAAGCGCCGGTAATAGGCAAGATGGTGACCGGTATCCCGCAGGGGTTGAGGAACGGGATCATCCGTCAGGCGGTCAAGGCTGCTGGCGGTAAGGCCGATAACGCATTGTTGAGGCGTGGGGGGCTGACCCGTCTGGTTACGGGTGGCAAACTCAGCGGACGCATGGGCGACCTGAAGAACGCTATTCGGGATTCTACCGATGCTGTCTTTGTTCATCAGGGTAAACGCCTTCTTCATGCCACGGGTCGTGGCAATTCAAAGGCGCGGTCTGCGAAAACGGAACTTCAGCGGATAGCGCAAGACTTTATGAGCGAAGTCGATGCGGTGGGAGCGGACTATTCGGCTGTCTACCATGCGATAGCAGGCGATGCTGATGCTATCGCTCTGGTCGGGGATGACCTGACCCGCAAGGGGACGGAACTGTTTGAGACTTTGCGCACCGAAGCGCACCGTTTGGGTGGTCGGGATTTCCTTGGGCAAGTAGATAACTACGTTCCACGGCAACTAACTGACGATGCTCGTACTGCGATACGCGAAGCGTTCGCAACAAAGGGCAAATACAGCGAGCGGTTGCATAAAGGGCGTGGGAAATACAAGGTCACTGGCCCTGAGATGAGTCGTAAGTATATGAGTGTCGAAGAGTTCGACGCCAAGGTTGCTGAACGCGCCACTAAAGATGGCATAAGTGTCGCGGAAGCCGACAAGTTGCTGAGGGAGGAAGGCGACATATCGGGGAAGTTCTTCGGGGACGAACTGCATACACCGGGTTCCGCAGTAGAGGGCGGAGAAGCCGGAGAAGTATGGGGGTCCATTGAGAAGCAGATCATGGACATCACCGAACGGCACGGAGGCGACTATTCGCTGTTCGTTGACGACATCGAAGTAGCCCTAAAGGGGTATGTGAACACTATCGCCGGTCGTACCGGCGAGGTTTACACGGAAACGCTGCTGTTCAACGAAGGCATCCTTCTCAACCGCATGGCCGAGTACACGACGATACCCACGGCGGAGGCTGTACGCGTCGGACGCGAACTGAACCGGGCCACAGATGCGGTGATGCGCGCTAAGGCCGATCTGATGCAGGCCATGAATCGTCAGGCCAACAACATCGGTGAGCCTGCCGCTGTTGCCAAGGAAATAGAAGAACTTGAGGCTGTTTCTAGGCAGGCTGATGAGCGGTTGGAGATGGCTAACCGTCGGCAGGAGGACTGGTATTCGGAGCGGACACGCCATGAAGCCGAATACATGGAACATCGCCAGAAGGTCAAGGACGTAGACGACCGTTTAGAAAGGATACAACGGCAGATAGACGAGGGGGAGGGGGACGAGGCTCTTGTCGTCCAGTTGGAGAAGGAACGCGTAGCGTTGCTGGACCGGGTGGCGGATCTGCGGGCAGATGGTGCGTCGTTGCGTTTCTCGTATGGTCGGCTGAGTAGTGGTACCGCTCAGGTTCTCTTCATGGAGCGTGCCGTCAACAAGATTTTCGGACAGTCGGAAACCTTTGAGGCGTTTGTCAGGGATTTCGGTGGGTTCAATCCGACTTCCCCGAACCGGCAGTTGGATGAACTGGCCGCTTCGGGACGAGCGCTTCCTGAATTTGTTCGGAATGTTGATGGACGGTGGAAGTACATCACCCCCGATGGGGGCGATTTGGACATTGAAGAAACCTTCATGCAACTTGACGGTGTTCTACAGCAGGCCGATGAGGGCGGTATAGGTATTTGGCTGGGTGTTGAGCGCGAGTTGGACATTATGGCTGCCAACCCGAAGGTACGGGTTGGCGAGCGTGTCGCTGCGGAAGAAGAAGGATTCTTTGGTGAAGCGTATGAGGTGATGTTCGGAGGGTTCGACACGGGGAACGCTGCGAACAAGATCGACTACATGCTGAAGCGCACACGGTTGGAGATTGACGAAGCCACCAGAGTCTTGGACGAGTACGCAGAGTTTGCGCCTACAGACGTATGGGAACCGACACCGGAAGCGGTGGTGCAGGCCCAGACGGCGATTCTCAGGAACCTAGACGAAGGCTTTGCGAACGCAGCCACCTTTGATGATTTGATGAACGACCCAGCGATGCTGGATGATTTGTATACGTACCATGCTGGGAATCCTCAGCCGGTACGGGCCACCCTGTTCGATGGCCGTGATCTGGATGAAATCGTGGGGCAGATGGAATCCACCATGACCAGAGAGATGGAGGGTGTCGAAGCCACCATTGGGATGATCGAAGAGGTCGCACAGGCTGAGGGGAAACCCATCCGGTTCATGTACGAGGATCAGGGCATGACCCGGTGGGCGACTGTACGCGACTACGTGATGATGCAAGACATGCGTAACGCGATGCGGCGTTCATTGCGCACATCGCAGTCGCCCATTGACGAAGTGGGCGTGTCGATAGACGACATTCTCCAACGTGGTGAGTTCATGGAAGGCCCGTTGGGGTCCAACATGGGAGGCAAGTACACGCTTGACGGTAAAGAGTATTACGTCAAGGAGTACACGGATGAGGCTGCTGACGGGGTGTTTGTTGGGGAAGGCAACGGGCGCGAACGGGTCACAGGTGAGGTGTTGAGCAACGCTTTGTACCGTGAGTTGAGCGGTGGTGCGGGGTATAAGAACCTTGGCGCACCCAACGGGTATGCGTCAAGAAGCGCGAATGGTTCTCTTTGGCATGTGTCTCCGTGGATTGCCGATCTGGACACTGTGGCAGCGTCGGGGTTGGACCCTCGCACGGCAGTAATCGTGACGTTGGAGGATGGCAGAAAGTTTCTAACTACCCCAGATGCAGTCCCCGAAGGGGCAGCAGCGCAAACTTTGGCTAACGCGACGACACGCGGTACGGCAGCGGATCTGCTGTTAGCGAACTGGGATGTGTTGGGAACTGGTTACGACAATATAGGGATTTCGACTGCGGATGGTTTAGTTCGTGTCGATCAGGGGGGGACTTTCTTTCACAGGGCGCAGGGGTACCGGAAGCCCGGTCGTCCCCATAACGTGCAGTCAACCATTGAGAACATGCTTGACCCGGCGCGTCCTTACGGCGAGTTGGTGCGGATTGGGATACCGGATGAAACGTCGTTGACTGGGGTGTTGGGTCGTCAGACTGCTGACCTGTTAGAAATGCGTGCGCGTTACGGCGGCATGGGCGACTTTGTTCGCCGCCACATGCCGGGTATTACCACCGATCAGCAGCAACCGTATATTGATTTCTTAGAGGAACGCCTACGCGGCATGGCTGATTACTTCGGTCAAGAATTCCATGAGGCTGGTTCGGAAGAAATGTTGAAGGCCACTCTTGCGGCGCGTGGCATTTCAGAAGAGGTGATTGAAGCAGCCGTGAAAACTGGTGATGGCCTGCGGGTCATGCACATGAGCAGCGGTGAGTTCATCAATCCGTTGTTGCGGTATGGCCGACCCGAACACGGGTGGGTGGATAAACCGTTTTTGAATGGGATGCCTAATGGTTTGACATGGGGTGGAACATTCAACAATCCGGGTAGGCACCCGTACAACCTTGTTTTGGAAACCCCGATGGGGGCCAGAAACATAAAGGTGTACGGGGTTCACCCCGACTCTGAGGTGCGTGCTGCTGAGATTGCTATGGGCATGACAGCGGACATGTCCCCGGATGACATTCTTGAAGCGGTGGAAGAACTAGCGCGAATAGACAAGCACGGTTATGCGGGTGGACAGGGGATGGATAGTCAGGCCGGGGGCCACATGATGTTGGATCAGTTCGCCCGTGTAGGCGACGCTGATCCTGAGTTCTTTGAAAAGTTTATTCGCGTGCTGCAAGATCAGGCGAGAGATGCGGACGTAATCCCCGGCACGGGGATTGGACGCCCCGGTCCTCATAGCCGGTCGGTTGCCACTATTGAACTTGCGTGGAACATGGGCCGTATCGACATCCCAGCGGGTGCTTACGAGTGGAACCCGAATGTGCCTCGCGCTCAGATGGTTCAGAAACTCAAGGACGCGTCGTTTGAGGAGCGCTTACGGTTCGCTATCTGGTTGGGTGACGCTGACGGGGCAGGCAGGCAGGGGTTCGCTGAGGTTTATCCAGCGTTTATGGACGTTGATGCTGGCGAAGTGATCGGACGGGTACGTTTACCATCGGGGGAAGCGGAAGCGGGGCTGTTGAGCAACGCTGTGGAGTTGGCTATGAAGCAGCAGGCGAAGGCTGCCCGATTGGGGGAAAACGCTCTTCAAGATTTGCCTGAATTGTATTCGGTGTATCTAGCAAAAATCGACCCGAACATAAACCCGTTCACTTGGGCGCAGGAGATAGCCAAGAACAATGGCACGCTAACTGATTGGGCTGTTTACTTGGATTCCCTTCTTTACGGGCATGAGGGGATGATGCCGAAGGGCACACCGGCTACTTTTGAACAGTTCGATAGGTTGGGTAAGAAGTGGTTTGGGGGCAAGTTTATTCACATGTACCGGCGGTCGTTGACTGCCGACGGGTACAACGGTGCGGTGTGGTTCAACGATTTCGACGGTGGGCAGGCGAAACTAACGATGTCCCCTACGGGCGAATCGTTGCCTCTTCTCACCACGGACGGCACGCAGACACCGTTCCCGAACATGATGTTCACCAATCCGCTAGCGCTACATTCCGGCGACGTTCTACAAACGCATCGGAACCTCAACCGGTTGATGGATCGTGCCCCTGAGGTGATATTGGACGACTTGACAGAGGACGCTATAGCAACCTTGAAGCGTCAGGCTCAAGATTTGGGGATGGACGAGGATGCGCTGCTACCGCCGCGTGACATGAATGAGATCGTGTCGTTTGATCCGGTGGATCAAACGCCGATAACGGCGGGCGACGAATACGCTGCCCTGTTGGGAAGGATCGAAGATCCCGAAGATAGCCCGCTGTTCCGGGGTTTGGTGGAGGCCGTTACGGGCGAGAGCAAGTACATGGATTCGGCTGCTTTCATGGACTGGTGGGATGAGCAGGCGTACAGTCTGATGTCAGCACCCGACGCTCCTATCAACATTCAGGCAGCGAACGCTGATCTGTTGCAGGACATCGCAGGTCATCGCGCCATTCTGGTTGGGAACATGAACTCTGCGAAGGGCAAGTACGGGGCGACGGTACGGGAGTTCAACCGTGCGGTGAGGGAGGCGGACGCAGCGAGGCTGGCTGCCCAGTACACGCCAGATGAGATAGCGATACGGGAGTCTCTTATAGCGTCGTCGGTCATTGAGCGTACTGCGAAGATGGACCGGGCTATGGATACTCTCGCCCGCTTGGGTGCGGGCGGTGACATCCCCTTGGAGAACCTGCCAGATGATCTGATCGAACTTCGACTCGCTGTAGGCGCTCTCATTGAAACCGATCAGAAGATGTTGGACTTCGCAATGGGCGAGTTGCAGGACGGTGCCGACGATTGGTTGGAGTTGATTTCACAGTTGCCCGAGGGGGCGCGCGACATCCATAAGATCGGGCAGCGGGAAGAGATTCTGGATTCGGTGTTCCGTTCTGGGATGAAATCGTTCGGTGAACTTCAGGGACCAGCGACGATCGTTGAGGCGATGACTGCCACGGAGCGCTACGTCGCCCGTGGCGGAGCCGATGGTTTCTTCCGCAAGTACGACAAACTCCACAACCTGTTACGCGCATACATGATCGCTAAGCCGGGGTTCCACGGCAGGAACTTCATGTCAGCCACGTTTATGAACCATCTGGCCGGGATGAACTGGTCTAGTTACCGTCGGTTCATGCGGGCGTATTGGAAGCATCAGGCAGATGAGGCTGAGCGGCTGGGTCTAACCCAGCGCGCTAAGGATGTGAAGCGGGCGATGCGCAAGAGGGGCATCAACCCGGACAATGTGAACCCGGAGCATGTGGAGTACGTGCGCCAGTTGGCTGAGAGCGGTTCCCTTGGGGCTGCTGGTGGTCAGGTCGCCACGGAGTTCGTGGAAACTCAGGCGGGTGCTAGTCGCTTGTCGAAGATCACTCCGACGATCAAGATACGTGGGAAGAAAATCAACCTTGGTGATGCGTTCAATCCGTTTAGTACGCGTAACGCTCCGCTGCGCTTGTCGCGTCAGTTCGGTATGGCAACTGAGACTTTCGTGCGTGGGTCGTTGGGGTTCGACACGCTGCTCAAGGGCGGGCGTGTTGACGATGCGTTCGATGACATTATGAAGTTCCATTTCGATTACGACGACCTGTCCGATTTTGAGCGGAATGTCGTGAAGCGGGTGGTGCCGTTCTATACGTGGACTCGTAAGAACCTGCCGTTGATGATGGAGATGATGGCTCGTAAGCCGCAGGTGTTCAACCGGTACATGAGTCTGAAGAAAGAAATCGAAATGACAACGGAAGGGGAACCGAATATTGTTCCTAAGTGGATGGTGCGTCAGGGCGCTATCCAGTTGCCGTTCAAGTTTGAGGGCGAGGACATGTTCATCCTGCCTGACCTGCCGTTCAAAACTCCGTTGGAACTACTTGATCCGGCGATGGCGTTTGATCGCAAGTTGAGCGTTGGTGACCGTGCTGCTATTGCTTTGGGTAGTTTCGGTTCGATGGTCACTCCGCTTATCAAGGCACCGTATGAGTGGAAGTCGAAGCAGAATCTTTGGAAGGGCTACCACTTCGACGGCAAGTACGAGGTGGTACCTCGTGCGTATCGGTTAGTTCCGGGGTTGATGCCGTTGTTGGGGGCTGCTGGGTTGACACGCAAGACGCACGCTGGCGAGTGGGCCATGAAAGATTATGAACTGCATACGATGGCGCAGTTGATGCCAGTGTTCTCTGATTTGCGCAGGTTGTTTCCTGACGAAACCCGCTATCAGGAGCGGGCTTTGAGCAGTTGGATGTCGTGGGCGTTCGGGCTGGGGTTGCGTACCAACACACGGTACGAGCAGGAGATGGAAAGAATCAGGCGTGCTTACGACCAGCGTGAAGAGATTTCGCAGGACCGTTCGTTGAGGGGCGCGACACTCCGTTAGGGACAAACTATCCTTAGGGCATGAGATACGTTGAACGTGGCGAGTGGGGGGCTATCGACTCAGGGAAGCGCCTGAAGCGCTTCAGGCGTTCGGTGCAGGGGATTGTCATTCATCACACCACGGGGCCGTCAGACGGCCCGTGGAGGCGTGTGAGAGGACATGACAGGTACCACGTAGAGACTAAGGGATGGGATTCCATCGCCTACAACTGGCTGGTATCCGGGGAAACAGGGGAAATCTTTGAAGGGAGAGGCTGGCACCGTGGCGCAGCCACGCGTGGGTGGAACTCTAAAACTATTTCCGTTGCCTACATTGGCGACGCAGATGAACAGTTCACTGTTATCGGCAAGGAAACTTTGCTTGCCGTCGTCGGGGCCACAAGGGAAAAATACGGCAACCACCTTTGGGTTAGGTGCCACATGGATTTTTCCTCAACCTCATGTCCCGGCGTAAACCTAAGCACATGGGTACAGGAAGGGATGCCCATGCAGGTAGGGCCGTCCACCAATGTCGCTATCGACTGGAACGGGATCATTCGCTACATCATTGAGGGGGGACAGGAAGCCCTTCCTATTAGACGACGTTCCAAAGGCAAGTGGGTAGCACTCGCACAGGGACGGTTGAATGACCGGACTGGAGCCGGTCTGAAAGTGGACGGTATTTACGGCAGCAAATCAATCGCTGCTTGTAAACAGTTCCAATCGAACTACGCAATCAAAGTCAATGGAACCATTGACGCACACACATGGAAGGTGTTGTGGACAGTATGAAGGATCTAATCGAACGAGCAGGATGGACATTCGCTCAAGCATTCTTAGCCCTATTCGTAATGGGAGATTATGGCACCCTGAAGGTTGCCCTTATCGGTGGCGTGGCTGCGGCCCTGTCAGTCATCAAGAGTTACGCAAAGGACAGGATCACGTAATGGACGAGGACGCTGTGAACGCTGAGTTCGACAAGTGGGCAAGCGAATACGGCTACATGGCGACCGAAATCTACGAAGAAATAAAAGGCACATCGCACCTACTAGACGTAGCAGACCTCAACCACGCGAAGTGGCACAACGACACATTAGGCGTGTTAGTGGTGTTGCCTTATGAACATGCGATGGCGTTCGCAGCGGAAAGTATTATGAATGACTTTGAAAACAGTCCTCTTCATAACCACGTATTCTCTACTATTAGCGGGCTGATAATGAATTCAGTGGACGCTATGAAAGAAATAGATTCGTTAGACGATGACTGAATCTGGGTTGCGCATCGGCAGATTCCAGATCCCGTAGTTGACCATCATCCCGATGATGCAGTAGCCGACCAAATCCATGAACGAATCCATGACGGGTTCGTTCGTGGGGTCGGCACCCTTTGCTGCAAGGTTCTCCAAGCGTGCGATCTTGTCGTGCATCCGCACGATGATGCCGTCTTGCCCGAACCGGTTGATGTTCTCGTACCCGTAGTCAGCCTGCTTACCTGCCAGCATGGGGAGAATCCCTTCGGCTGTAAGCGCCTCTATCCCTGTGCATTGCATCGCTGTGGACAGGGTGGTTTGGGCGAGTGACCGGTAGTATTCGGCCTCGCCATCCCCGCAATTCAAACGCTTACGTCCGTACCATTCGCCTTCAAGGTAATCGAACTCTTCACGCAACAAAGCCAACCACTCTGAGTGGTCCCTTTTTGCTTGAAACGCAGGGTGCGCAGCGCTGAAATCAGGGTGAGTGCTGTCTATTTGACCGGCGCACAGGGAGGCAGCAGCCTCCCACGATAGGGGTCTAATCTCTGGGTCTATCATCACGTAGGTACTCCCTTACTAACGGATGGGCGGATAGTTCTTGCTTCAATCTGTCCAAGATGCGGTCACGTTTACGGGCAACAGTCGTCTTGGGTATTCCTAGCACATGTTCTACTTGGCGCAGACTCATGCGTTCAAAGAGCAGAGCGTTTAGAAGCCAATGCTCCCACGGTTGAAGGGTTTCAAGGGCACTAAGGACAACTTCTTGTAGGTCAGCACGTTCTTGTTTAGAAATACGTGGTTCGCTGTGCGGGCTAGCCTGTTGAAGTGCTTGTAAGAGTGTGTCCGGCGCACCTCGTACTTCCGTTTGAGATGATCCTCGTAACCCAACGAGGGGATCAAACGGAAACTCCTTCTTCGCCATCCTCCCCAGCATACGCCATCAAGGGATGCAGGTATTCTTCAGCGATGACTCTTGTGTCCTCGCTGTAACCGGAGGGTTCGCCCTTTTCCCACGCTTCATCATGGTCGATCCACCCTAGGATTTCAACTGATCTGAACTCTGGGGCTACGGGCTTGACCACGAAGAGAACTAAACCTTTGCCTAGTTGTCTTTGCCTGACGGCGGCTGATGTTGAGGTCCGTACCCGGCGCACTTCCACGTTGTCTCCGACATCAGGCAAGTGTCTGTATTCTTTATGCACCGACTTGTGCCACACATGACCAGACCAGTACTGGTTGGTGGCTTTCGCCACCGCTAGTTCGCCTACACAGGCAGCCACCTGCGCTGTTCGGTCGTCCTCCATGCGCTTCTTGTCGTAGTAGGGGGCGTCCGCTTTACCCCAGTTTTCTATGTATCTGCGAGCGCCCACATGAGAGGCCCATTCGTATTCCCAAGGTTCTAGTTCTACGACGATCATTCTTTGCTCGCTTTCAGGCGAACCACAAGCCGGTCGTTGGGGATAACGCCCGCACGTTGGCACCCATCTAGGCATAGTTTGATGTAGTTGTCTAAATCCCCACGTAGCGGGGTTTTCCATTCCGTCAAGGAGCGGACAGTGATATACGTTGCTTCCTCGCAAAACGTCATCTCCACCGTGACTGGCCCGTCAAAGACGGGCGGGTCATCGCCAACCGCTTGAGCGTATGCTTTCTCCGCTTCGACGGTTTCCTTCGGAGTGTAAACGCGACCTTTCCGCGACATTCGGGGACGACCCTTGGGCTGTGGCCTGCCGGGGACAACGAACGAGAACTCATCGGGTGATTGTTGCCCGCTGTTGGGCGTCGGTGACGAGCCTGTCGATTTGCCTGTCGGAGTCGTGTCTCCCTGCGAACTTCGGGCCATCATCCCACCATTGTCCTAAGCGCGAATCCAAGTCTTTAGTCCACGAGATGACATCGGTGCGAGTGTAACCCGACTCAAACATTGAACGAGCGAACCTGTTCAGGAAACCGTGCCGTCCCTTTCCTGCGCCATGTTCACGATAGTACGGGACTGGACCGTTGTTGAACATCTCTGATGCCAAACCTCGCAGACGAGAACCGTCTACCTGCATAAGAGGTTCCTTGCTGTAGTCCCTCTTGGGTGGCAGGTCTGGGATCACCGGCTTGGGTGGTTCGTACAGGACTGCGGCACGTTCCAGCACCGCTGTAGGCGTCCGGTCTTGTTCAGCCAAGATGATGAAGTCGAATAGGTCTAAGCCCTCGTCGTCTGTGTCTAGGATTACTTGCCGGTCCAGCAGGCCAGTACCGGGTGGACGGTTCCCACCATACGGCAAGCGCATGTAGTTGCCGGGTGGTCCCTTCAGGGAATCCTGCTTGGGGTACACGGCGTCGTACTTCGCTCCCGCTAGATCCAACGCTGCCTTCATGGCACGGCGCATCACTGATGCACGCACCCATTCTTTGTTGAATATCCACAGGTGACAGCCCTTGCTGCGTGAGAGTTCTACCCACGATTTGATGTCCATTGCTCGTAGCACCATCGACACGTTGCGGGCGATGACTAGGGACTCATCGCCTTCGTCTATGTCGATGGACCCCCACTTGCACATCCACAGATCAGGGTTCATGTCCCTGTAATAGCGGTTATTATCAACGTCCTCACGCCATGTGTCAGGACCACCTGACTCGTAGTTGGGGTCGTAGACCATCGGGTAAATGCCGATCATCTCTTCGCCTGTGAGGTGACGTTCTAGCAGGTCATCGTCTACTTCCGCCCAACGACAACCGCCTTCGTCTGTTCCATAGGCAAGCGGAAAGCCTGTGAATAGAATACGGAACTGAGGTACAGGTAAGTCACTCATCTAAACTCATCTGTTCCCATACAATTCCCGGCTCTAAGAGCCTCCCGCTTGTGTGGATTGTGAGGTTGACTTCCGCTTTCTCGCCATCACCTGATTTATTCTTCCACAATCCGACACTGATTTCATCCTCATAGTGCCTGCGGGTATCTTCCTCAAGGTTCGTATCATCCCACCTGCGCCATGTCTCAATGAGGAAATGACTCTCACTGGTGGATGCGTACCGCCCTGCTTCTATGCCACCGGCACGGCCACGGTTCCCTGAGCCGCGCCCAGACTGGTGGAGTATCACGCCTACGACACGCCAGTCGGACACCAACTGTTTGAACGATTCGATCTTGGCTTGGACGCTGGCCGCATCGCCAGCGCCACCACCCCGGATCAGTTCTAGGTAGTCGTAGACGATTACGTCTGGTCGTTGCCCTCCCCATAGTTCCACTGATGCGATGCGCATGGCCTTGTCGATGTCATCGACAGTCATCCCCGTGGATTCAAAGTGAAGGTTCGTTTCGTCACGCATGACCTGCTCCACCCTTTCCCACGCTGTCCTGTCCTCACGGATAAGACGGTTGATCCATTCCTTCTGGTCGATCTCTAGGCGTATGGCTGTGTACCTACCCCAGAACATCGTTTCGGTTTCATCCGGGCTAACCCACAGCGTGCGGTGGTTGCGGTTGCGGGCCACCATGTTCAACGCCAGCAGGGTCTTACCCGTATGGGATCGACCGATGACGGTGACCAGTTGCCCACCACGAGCGCCACCCAAGGTGGCGTCATCAAACACCCGCACCCCGAACGACCATTCGTTCCCCGAACGAAGGTCGTGGCGCATACGACGCACCTGTTCCTTCTTCGGAGTGAAGAGCCGTTGCAGGTCAGCGGCAGAAATCCCCTCTATTTCAGTTGGAGGCTGAGAGGGAGGTGCCGGAGCGGAATGCGAATCCGATTCCGCCCCGGCTACAAGCGCTAAGGCTTCCTCCAACGATAGTTCCTCAGGCATTGGCCTTTGCCAGCCAGCCCTGCGGATCTACAGGGTCGGGGCGTTCGCCCCAGTTGAACGGGCTGTTCTTCACCAGTCCGGCGAAGTACCCGCTCTTGTTGGCGAGGGGGTGGTTACCCTCACCCTCACCCAAGTAGAGCGAACCGTCGCTTGCGACGCTCACGCCCTTCTTCAGTTTGAAGTCACCCAGCCCACACTTGCCTGTCTTGGTGGTTGGGATCTCTTTGCCTTGGAGGGTCTGCGCCCAATAGTCCGCTGGGAACGTGCGCGTACCATCCTGAAAGAGTTTGCGTATCGCTTGGTTGTCCAAGAACATGCTGTCCTTGGATGCGTAAGCGACACCCGCATTCTTTTCCGATAGCCAAATCTTATGGACGAGAGCGTACTGCTCATCGTCTATGTACTTGGATACAGGCTTGTCCGAAGCGACCTCAGTCGCACCGGGGAATGCTGCTTCAATGATCGCTACCTCAGGCGCATACGCTGGTCCTTCGGGGGCATACGCAATCTCAGCACCATCTCCCAGATTCACGAGAGAGTCCTTGAGGTTGGGTAGTTCCTTAGCCAACGCGCGTGCGTTTTCAATAGCCATCGTGACGGCTACGCCGTCGGGTTCGTTGCCAACCTCAGCGACAGCGAGTTCAACCGCTGCTTTGAGGATGACCTGTGCTTCAATACTTGCCCGCTCTAGCGGACTCATAGGCTTGAAAGCCATAACTATGCGCCTCCTTGCGTTGCGCCTTTGCACCGTGCGAAATTTTCGCACCACTTTTCGGAACACCACCAACCGTTATCACCCAACGGGTACGGACCCGTCTGGGTTTCCAA
>Ga0310345_10001627_pt1 | contig 24583 bp, 15 predicted proteins | sample HC15DNA20500_MG_FD_204667 | JGI IMG/M metagenome (GOLD analysis project Ga0310345, IMG submission 204667) | Marine microbial communities from station ALOHA, North Pacific Subtropical Gyre - HC15-DNA-20-500_MG | ecosystem: Environmental > Aquatic > Marine > Oceanic | place: Pacific Ocean: North... | reverse complement strand
TCGCTGGCTGGTTGGGTCGCGCTCGGAATCCCCATCTCGTTCCTGGGAGCATTCCTGCTCATGGGCCCCATGGACGTGTCGATCAACATGATCACCTTATTTGCGTTCATCATCACGTTGGGGCTCGTGGTCGATGACGCGATCATCGTAGCTGAGAACATCCACCAGAAGAGCCAGGAGGGCCTCGGCCGTCTCGACGCTGCGATCGAGGGCGCCAGGGAAATGTCGATGCCGGTCACGTTTTCGGTACTCACGACGATGGTCGCGTTCGCGCCGCTACTGTTCGTTCCGGGCGTGATGGGGAAGATCTTCCGTTTCATTCCGACCGTCGTGATCGGTGTCCTCTTCTTCTCTCTCGTCGAGTCGTTTTTCGTGCTGCCGGCGCACCTTGGGCACGTGCGCGGCAAGCCCTGGAAGCTCTTCAGGGTGGTGACAGCCCCGGTCGATCGCACACAGACATGGGTCAGCGCACGACTCGAACACTTCATTCAAGAGACGTACCACCCGCTCCTGAAGACGCTGCTCGAATATCGGTACATGACGCTCACCGGCGCCCTCGCGGTACTCTTGGTCACGATCGGGAGCGTAGCCGGGGGACTCGTCCCGTTCTCGTTTTTCCCCCAACTCGAGGCAGACCTGGTCGTAGCCTCGGCGCGCCTGCCCTTCGGGGCGCCGCTTGAGCGAACACTGCAGGTCCGCGACCAACTACAGGCGGGGCTGGACCGTGCGCTCGCACAGACGGAGGGTGATGAAGCCGTTCGAGGCGTGATCTCGCTCGTGGGGCAGAGGCCCGCACAGCTCGGTCCGGTCGGCGGGGACGGCGCCCGCGGGAGCCATTTGACGTCGATCGAAGTCAACCTGGTCCCACCGGACGATCGGAACTTCAGCACCTCCGACTTTGTGGAGCGCTGGCGCGCGGAGGTCGGCATCATCCCAGAGGTCGAGGCGCTGCGGATCAGCAGTGCGGGGGGGCCGAACGCCGGTGCCGCGGTCGACGTGCAGTTGAGCCATGTGGACGAGGCTGTTCTCGCGGAGGCGTCGAGGGCGCTCGCAGACCGATTGCGGAAGTTTCCAGCACTGATCAATGTGGACAACAGCTATGCGGCAGGTAAGACGCAACTGGATTTTCGCTTGAGGCCAGAGGCCGCGGGCCTAGGACTCACGAGCACGGATGTCGCCCGTGCGATCCGTTCCGCCTTCTTCGGTGCGGAAGCTCTGCGGGAGCAGCGCGGCAGGCACGAGGTCAAAGTCATGGTGCGGCTGCCAGAGCACCAACGTGCTTCGGAGCAGGATATCCACGATCTGATCGTTCCGACCGCGAACGGCGCTGTGCCGCTCACGTATGCGGCGGACTTTTCGCGGACGCGGTCACCGACACAGATCACGCGCGAGGACGGCCGGCGCACGGTGAACGTGACCGCGGACCTGGCGCCAGGCATCGCCTCCAACCAGGCGATCGTGCGCGAGCTCGATCGCACGGTGTTTCCGCTGCTGCAGGCTGAATACCCCGGCTTGTCGACCGGCTTGGTCGGCCAGCAACGGGAAATGACGGAGAGCTTCGGCGCCCTGGGGCCGATGTATGTCTTGGCGCTGATCCTCATGTTCGGCATGCTGGCGATTCCCTTCCGCAGCTACATCCAGCCGCTCATCGTGCTGGGCGCTGTGCCGTTCGGGGTCGTGGGAGCGGTCCTCGGCCACTTCATCATGGGCTACCAGCTTAGCCTTGTGAGCGTGCTGGGGATCATTGCGCTCTCGGGCGTCGTGGTGAACGACTCGCTCGTCCTCGTGGACGCGGTGAACCGCTACCGGCGGGCCGGAATGCCGCTTCGAGAAGCCATCGTCCAGGGAAGCGCCCGCCGGCTACGCCCCATCCTGTTGACCTCACTGACGACCTTTTTTGGTCTGCTACCGATGATTTTTGAGACGTCGATGCAGGCGCGGTTCCTGATCCCGATGGCGATTAGCCTTGGCTTCGGGGCGCTCTTCGTCACGGCGGTCGCGCTGCTCATCGTCCCCGCACTGTACCTGGCTGTCGAAGACCTCAGGGAGCTTTCGTGGTTCTCTGTAGCGGAAGGATCAGAGACTCCCGCGATGGCGGGCGACTGAACCTGTGTCCGTCCGATCTGTCACGTTTTGGACCGGACGACGCGGTCATCCGCTCTACTGACGTGACCCCCTCCCTGAATCTGCGACCAGCGCAAGATCCTAACATTCGCACTGGTCTCGTTTCAGGGGGTCACGTCACCACTGTAGGACGCACCTGGCACAAACCCCTCCCGGCGGGCATAATCGCGAGGCGCCCCGGGCGCGACACACTCGACCACCACGGGAATCGAGGCTCCATGCACGTCCGACTTTGGGTCGCGGTCTGTGCCGCGGCCGCCTTGGCCTGCGCCCCCGGGCACATCCCTGGACCCCCAGATGACCATCCCCACCGGGTGACGTTCGACGGCACGTCCGGACCGGGAGCGGGGAGGCACGTGGTATTGATCTCCGGCGACCACGAATACCGATCGGAAGAACTCCTTCCGGCCATGGGGCGGATTCTCGCGCAGCGGTACGGTTTCAAGGCCAGCGTGTTCTTCACCCTGGACGACGAAGGCTTCATCGAACCGGGCAGCTCGAACATCGCGGGACTGGAGGCGCTGGAAACGGCGGATCTCATGGTGGTGGCGCTACGGTTCCAGGACTTCCCCGCCGCGGAGATGCAGCACATTGTCGACTACCTCGATCGGGGTGGCCCGGTCATGGGTCTCCGTACCGCTACCCATGCGTTCCAGATCGACGACGGCCCCTTCGTGAAGTACTCGTGGAACTACGCGGGAGAAGAATATCTGCAGGGATTCGGGGAACAGGTGCTGGGCGAGACCTGGGTCGGACACTACGGGAAGAACCACGAGCAGAGCTCACGCCTGATACCTGTCGAGTCACGGCTCGATCATCCGATCCTGCGGGGCGTCGACGACGTGCACGTGCAGTCCGGCGGGTACCAGGCCTATCCCCCGGACGATGCGGACGTCCTCGCCGGTGGTCTGGTTCTGAACGGCATGGGATTCGGTGCAACACCGGACCCGGACAAAGAGACACTCCCGGTAGCCTGGACCCGCGTCTATACCGGGGCGAGCGGAACACCTGCCCGCGTATTCACCTCCACCCACGGCGCCTCGGAGGATTTCCTGAACGACGGGTTCCGACGGATGCTGATCAACGCCGTCCTGTGGACCGTGGGCCTGGAGGACGAAATCCGGCGTGACGACGACGTCTCGCTGGTCGGGCCGTACCACCCGGTTGGTTTCAGCTTCGACGGATACCGACGCGGTGTCCGGCCGGCCGACCTCGCGGGCTTCGACACTCCCATCATGTCACCAGACAGACCGACCTCAACGGACTCCGCGGGTTCGGATGGAGCACTCGATGGATGAAGAGACCGATTCTGTTGACCCTCGACAACTCGGTCGACGCGAGTGGCATACGCGCTCAGGCTACAGCACGCGCAGCCTTGTGGAGAATACCGTCTTCCGATACAAGATGATCGTCGGTCGAAGTATGCGAAGTAGAACCTTCGACGGACAACGAGTCGAGGTGCGGCTTACATGCTAAAGGCCGGACCCCGAGGAAGTCGATGCGCGGCCGCTCCAGGTCGGTAACGCCAGCACCAGCATCCAGCCCGCGATGAGGAGGAGACCGAAGGCCTCGCGCCCGATCTCGATCTCCGGGGAATCCATCCGAGCCTCCTGGAAAAGCTCGAGGAATCCCACTTTTTCCAGGGCCCCTGGTGCGAGGAACAGACCCCAAACCAGAGCCACGGCCCCGACCGCCGCCGGGAGCCAACGGGGGAGCTTTCCGAAGACGAACAGCACGGAGGCGACCATGGCTGCCACGTACACGGCTATCCAACTCAATCGGTCGGGGTCGTTGTACTGAACGGCGGCGCCGAGAAGGAAGAGGAGCGCGCAAAACCCCGACGCCCAGCGGACGAAACGGATCATTTGCTGCCTCCGCGAAAGGTCGTCGTGAAGACCAGGCGACTCGTGCGCCCGGCGGCCGGATAGAAGAAGCGCACGTCCGAGCCTGCGGGATCGGGAAAGCCGGTCGCCTGATACTCCTCGTCGAAGACGTTCGCGACCTCGAAGGAGAGCGTCCCGCCCGCGACTTGATGCGAGAGCAGAACGTCGACCGTCGTGTAGTCCGGGATTCGCTCGGAGTTGGCATCGTTCAGGTACATCGTACGCGTGGAAGTGAAGAACACGGCCCCTTCCAGGCCCCCAATGAGCCCCCCCAACAAACCACCGGTCCAATGGTGCTTGGGCACGGCCTTGAGCTGCTTTCCCTCGAAGTCCCCGACCCGCGAGGTGACGTCCTGTAGAGTGTAGTTCAGGTACGCCGAGGCGCGCGCTCCCTTGTGGAACTTGAGGCCCGCTTCGACTCCCCGGTGACGGCTCTCGGTGATGTTCACGAAGCGGAAGGTCTGGAGGTCGAAGTCAATCTCGTCCTTCATGTCCATATCATATACGGAGAGGCTCAACTCCCCGGACAGATCCGACCGCGACGGCGTCACCCGGTGGTAGATACCGGTCTCGAAGCTCGTGCCCGTCTGGGGGTCCAGCGCATCGTTCGCAGTCGTGATACTGAAGGGGGGGAAGGGGACGGGCGTGCTGCGCTGGTCGTAGAGCTGGTCGAGAGTGGGCGCCTTGAAGGATCGCGCGACGTTGACGTACCAGTGTCCGGTGTGTCGATCGGACTCCGTGTAGGTCACGTTCAGCCCGGCCTTCGGGCTGAAGGCCGCATGATCCGTGGTCGTGCGCCCGCCCTGGCTCGGGGTCCGTGGCTCGAAAGCGTCCAGGATCACGTCGGCGCGCCCCCCGACCGACAGCCTGGCGCGACGGGTCGACAAAAACTCGTACTGGAAGAAGCCGGCGGCTGCGGCTCGCCGTCCGCCACCCGCGGCATCGAGATCGCCGCGTCGACCAACCGCTGCCGCGTAGTCATCCGCCCCGCCCGAAGCGAAGGCGAAGTACTGGGCGTCGAGTGAACCCACTGAAGCGTCGACCCCGACCACGAGACGATCACGGTCTCCGAGCAGGCTGGATGTGGTCAACTGAGCGCTCGCGGTCAGGCGGCGGGTATCCAACTGACGTTCCTTGGTATCCGCAAAGTCGGGGGTAAGTGGAAGGGTCCGGACCCGCTCCACACCCCGCAGCTCGCCGGCGAGCACTGCCGAGAAAAGTGCCTGCCGGCCAACGTCGGTCCGGGCGTTCAGCGCCAGCCGGTGGTTCCGTTCGTCGAGGTGGTCGAACAGAAAGAAGGGGGAGACCTGAGTGCGTGAGAAATCGATACGATCCTGGGCTAATGGACCCGGATCGTCGAGCGAGCGCCACCGGTGCTGGGTGGAAACGGTGATGACGCGGGAATCCGTCTGCACGAGTCCGATCGACCCGCTGACGCCCCCGAGCGTCCGGCCTGCGTGTCGGCGGAAGCCTCCGGTCGTGCGCACATCGGTCGCCACTGTGAACGGCCGGCCGGTGACTCCGCCGCTCACTCCAAGCGATCCATCGAACGAGGCGTACGAGCTGGCCGCGAGCGTTGCGGTCACATCCGTCGGGGCGGCCACGTCCCCCGTTCGCGTGATGATGTTGATCACCCCGCCGAGTGCCGCGTCGCCGTAGAGGGACGAGGCCCCGCCCCGTAGAATCTCGACCGACTCGACGTTCTCGCGCGGCACGCGGTTCCAATCGATGAGGCCGGTCTCGAGGTCGTTGAGGGGTTGTCCATCAAGCAGCACGAGCACGTACTCGACTTCGCCGCCGCCGTAGAAGCCACGTACAGTGGCCTTCGGGTCGTATCCCGACCCGTCGAACGGAAGGAACGCGAACCCGGGAACAGAGTGGAGCGCGGAGGCCAGGCCACCCGCCTCGGACAGGCGCTCCAATTCCGCACCGCGCAGCACCGAGACCGACGCGGTCGACGACTCCAGCAGGCTAGGGGCCCGGTTGGCGGTGACCACCAGGGAGGCGAGCTCGTGCACCACCGTGTCCGTCGGCGGGGCTTGTAGCGCGTCGACCGGGGAGAAGCTCCCGAGCACGAGGGCTCCAACGAGCAACGCCGAGGTCCTGAGAGACCCGACCTTGTTCATCTCGCCTGCTCCTCTCGCTGACTCCTCATCGTCCCTCCCTCATGGCTTCGCTTCAGACCCTGCCCAGCGACGTTACCGTAAATGCAAACTCCGATGAATGGGGCGGAATATCTGTGGCTTGTGATGCTTGAGCCAATACAATTGCTATACCGGCTTCCTGAGGGATACTATGCGAATTCACTGACCGGTACGACGCAGCCGCGCGGTGGGCGAACCTTCAACAGCCAGATCCGATGGGGCTCAGCGGTGATGTCCGACTTCTAAGATACCGCTGAGACACCGACACCGAGTGCCGCGCTTCAAGGCCTGATCCAAACCCAACGACTCGAGAAAGAGAAAGCATTCGATTCGATGAAGAGACCCATTCTGTTGAGCCTGACACTCCTCGTCGCCGCGTGCACGCCACCGGCCGTGGAGTTGGAGCCTGGAGCTCATATCGTCCTCGTCGGCAATGCTCTCGCCGACCGCATGCAGCACCACGGCTGGCTGGAAGCGTATCTGCAAGCGGCCTTGCCGGACTATGAGCTGGTAATTCGCAATCATGGACTTAGCGGCGACCGCGTCGATCATCGTCCACGAAGCGAGGGCTTCCCTTCCCCGGACGACTACCTCGGGCTCTCACAGGCCACCGTGATCTTCGCGATGTTCGGCTACAACGAGTCCTACGATGATGACGCGCCCGCCTACGGCGTCGAGCTGACGAACTGGATCACCCACACGCGGGCGCAGGACTACTCGGGCCACGGGCCGCCGAACGTCGTGCTCTTCTCACCCATCGCGCACGAGAACCTCAACGATCTCAACTTGCCGGACGGAATCGAAAACAACGTGCGGCTCGCTCGTTACACCGAGGCCACCGAGGCCGTTGCCCGCGAACAGGGCGTTGCTTTCATCGACCTGTACTCCGCTTCTCAGCGGCTATTCGAGGCCTCCGACGAGCCACTCACCCTCGACGGAGTCCATCTCAACGAGATCGGCAACAGGCAGATCGCCGAGGTCATCGTCCGCGAGGTGACGGGACGCGCGCCCTCCACAGACACCGAATCGATCGAAGCGATTCGCACTGCCGTGCTCGACAAGAACCTGCACTGGTTCAATCGCTATAGGGCCACGGACGGCAACGACGTCTGGGGTACCCGGTCTACGCTCGCATTCACGGACGGCCAGACGAACTATGACGTCCTGCAACAGGAGTTGGTTCAATTCGATCGCATGACGGCGAACCGGGACCGCGTGATCTGGGCGGTGGCAAGGGGGGAATCCATCCAACCCGACGACTCCGATGTGCCCGCCGCGGTCGAGGTCGTCTCGAACCTCGACGAGCCGCAGGAGCAGGACGGCGTCAGTAAGCTAGGCTCCCTCGACTTCCTGACCGCCGAGCAGGGCATCGACCAGATGCGCCTGGAGCCCGGCCTCAGTGCCAACGTCTTCGCCTCCGAGGAGATGTTTCCGGAGCTCGTGAATCCCGTGCAGCTCGGCGTCGACACCCGAGGCCGTCTGTGGGCCGCGACGTGGGGCACCTACCCGAAGTGGGAGCCGACCGGTGAGATGAACGACCGACTCCTCATTCTGCCGGACGACGACCGCAACGGCGTCGCCGACCGCGCCATCACCTTTGCATACGTCCAAAACCCCACCGGCTTCGAGTTCTGGAACGGAGGCGTGCTCGTGGCCTCCGTCCCGGACCTATTGTTTCTCAAAGACACCGACGGTGACGACGTGGCGGACGTCCGGATCCGGATCATGGGTGGCCTGGGCTCGGCGGACACACACCATTCGGCCAACAACTTCGTCTACGGACCGGACGGTTTCCTTTACTATCAGCGCGGGATCTTCAACGTCTCCAACGTCGAGTCGCCCTGGACCACCAACCAAGAGTCGGGCGTGGCCGGCATGTACCGGTTCAATCCGCGAACGCGCGAGTTCAGCTTCCATGCCCTGAACCCCCCCAATCCCCACGGCATCAGCTTCGACTACTGGGGCTATCACTACGCGACTGATGGGACCAACGGCGCGGCCTTCCAGGTCAAACCGAATCGGGATGGTACGTTTGAGATGCGGAGCCTCCTGGATCACACCGTCAGACCGGTGCCTTCCAGCGGAATCATTTCTAGCACTCACCTACCGCCGAGAATGGAAGGGAACTTCATCATTCTGAACGTGATCGCATTCCTCGGAATCAAGCAGTACACGCTGGGATTCGATGAGGTGAGCGGTGACGTAACCGGGACCGAAACGGCGGATATCCTGCTCTCGTCGGACCCCGACTTCCGCCCCGCGGACTTCGAGATCGGGGACGATGGCGCGCTGTACGTGGCAGACTGGGCGAACGCCATCATCGGGCACATGCAGCACAACATTCGTGACCCCGCCCGCGATCACACGCACGGACGCATCTATCGAGTCACCGCGCCGGGCCGGCCTCTGCAAGCACACGTGGAGCTGGACGGACAGCCGATCCCGGTCCTTCTCACCGCACTCCAGCATCCCGTCAATGGCGTCCGCCAGCGCGCACGGGTCGAGCTGTCGGAGCGACCGACCTCCGAAGTCATCAGCGAAACGGAAGCGTGGATAGCCCAGTGGGAACCCAGCGAACCCGAGCACGCCCACCACCTGCTCGAGGCCTTGTGGCTGCACCAGCAGCACAATGTCGAGAACCAGGATCTGCTCGATCTGGTGTTGAACTCGCCGGTGGCTCACGCCCGCATCGCCGCACGCACCGTCGAGCGCATGTGGGAGCACAACGCGGCGGCCCCCGTGCGCATGTCCTCCGCCGAGACCTCCGCCGACGGGGGGCCGGCTGCCGCAGCGAGGCCCGACCTCGGCGAGGACGCGATCGTCATCAAGGCCGTCATGGAGCAGATGCGCTACGACGTGCCCACGTTCGCGGTCACCGCCGGCGCCCCGGTTACGATTCTCTTCGACAACGAAGACTACACGCCCCACAACCTCGTCATCGCACAACCGGGAGCGGGCGAAGCGATCGGCGCCGCAGCCGATGCATTGGGTGCGCAGGGCTTCGAGAAACGGTTCATCCCCGACTCGGATGACATCATCGCGGCGTCCGACCTGTTGAGTCACGGGGAGTTCGAGGTCCTCACCTTTACCGCGCCGACTGAACCGGCCGACTACGAAGTCCTGTGCACCTTCCCGGGCCATCGCGGCACCATGCACGGAATCATGACGGTCGAGCATTGACGTGAGTGCGCGGCGCCAGGCGTCCACGCAGTCGGGGCCGACCGACTAGGCGGTCGGCCCCGGTCAGGGAGCGGCGGCGGTAAACTGGTAGCGGCCTGAGCCCAACGACAGGCGAACGGTATCGGGCCTTGTGGCAGGCAGCGTCCCCAGGGCGGGAGCGTCGGCGACGAGTCGCCCTCCTTCCCGGACCGACGGTCCTGCTGACGTCGGGATCTGCACGACCGCCTGAGTGTTGACCGGGATCTCGATGTCCAGTTGCAGTTGCCCATCTGCAACGCGCCAACGGCTGGAGATGGTTCCTCGGACGGACTCGTATGTTGCGTCCACCCACTCCAGGTCTCCGGTCACCGAGGGCTCGATCCTGAAGCGGTCGAATCCAATAGCCTGTTCCTCCGGTCTGATCCCCCCGAGCGATTTGAAGAACCACTCGCTCACCGATCCGAACATGGGGTGGTTCTGCGAGTACACGTCGTCGCTCGCAGCCCAGGTCTCCCAGAGCGTAGTCGCTCCGTTGTCCAGCATGTGACCCCATCCGGGGTACGTCGCCTGGTCCACCAGGCGGTAGGCTACGTCGGAATGACCCGCGTCCGAGAGGGCGTTCAACAGATACTTCGTGCCGAAGATTCCGGTCGCCACATGTCCGCCGTGGTCGACGACAACCGCTTCGACCATTCGACCGATTGCCCCGTCGACCGCGTTCTCGGGTGAGAGTCCCAAATGCAAGGCGGTGGCCTGTGCAGCCTGAGTGGCGATTCCGAACCGCCCGGTGCCTGGATCGAGGAAGCGCTCGACGAAGGCTGCCCTGATGCGCAGAGCTAGACCCTGATAGCGATCCGCTTGGTCCGACTCCGCGAGTAGGCTGGCGAAACCCGCTACCAAGGACGCCGCTTGGTAGAAATGAGCGGTGGCCATCAACTCGATGGCCTTGGGATCCAGACTCTCGTGGTCTCCGATGCAACGGTCGATGATATAGCCGTCGGAGGACGTCTCCAGGAGGTCTACCCACGCCCTAGCTGCATAGAAATGCTCTTCGACGATTCGTCGGTCGCCGTAATACTGGTGCAGTTGGGCGATCAGCAACGGGTAGGCGAGTCCCCAGCCGATGGGGCCGGCCCCCTCAGCGAAGTTCTCAGCCGCGATGCCCACGAACGGAGCCGTCTCGGTGAGCCACCCGTCTTCACGCCGGGCATCCCGATGGTCGGCAACGGTCTTCGCATAGAAGGTGGCCATGTCGTAGTTGTAGATCGCCATTTCGCTCGTGGCGACGATATCCCCGCCATACTGGAATTTTTCCCGGGCGGGGCAGTCGGACTGGACACTGAAGAGGTTGCTGAGGAAGGTCCATCGGACCATTTCCTGAATACGGTTGAAGCGCTCGTTCGAGCAACTGAACGCACCGGCTGATTCGACATCCGTATTGAGCCGGAGACCTTCCAGAGAGGCGAGACCCGGTTCCCCTGGGAACCCCATGACCTCGACGTACCGAAATCCATGATAGGTGAAGCGCGGTGTGTATTGCTCGCGATCGTCGCCCCGGAGGGTATAGGAGTTCGCTTGCCAGGCTATTTCGGGTGATCCAGGCCCGCCTCGTGGCGTACCGTCGGACGTCAGACCCTTGATCTGCCCGGCGACCGATGTCATCGGATTCAGCTTGCCATCCGCGTGGAGCAGCTCGCCCATGCGCATGCTGACCGTCGTACCTCGTGGTCCTCCTACTCGAAGGCTGACCCACCCGGCGAAGTTTTGACCAAAGTCGAAGATGTAGACGCCTTCCTCGACCTCAGTCACACTGACAGGAGACAGCCTCGTCGCCACTCGGATCGGGGGGAGCGGCGAGGTGCGAAGTTCACCCTCTTCCGAGTCGGCTTCAGACGCGCGGCCCCAACCCGAGTCGTCGAAACCGGGCGCATCCCATCCGGACTGCTCCAACCTGGCATCGTACTTCTCGCCGAGATAGACGCTGTTCCTGAGTATGGGGCCGTCGGCGACCCGCCACGTTTCGTCGCTCACCAAGGCCTGCGACGTGCCGTCTCGGTACTCGATGACGAGTTGGGCCAAAAGCTTGGGGCGCCCGACCACGAGGTGCTCGCGGATATTGATCCGGCCCCACATACGCAAGGGAAGGGGATTGTACCAACCGTTCCCAAGCATGGCCCCGATTACGTTTTCGCCTTCGCTCAACCGGTCCGTCAGATCGTGGCACGTGTAAAGAATTCTCTTTTCGGGATGGGTCCACGCCGGATCGAGAGCATGGTCCGAAACCGAACGGCCATTCAGACGGAACTCGTGGTAACCCAAGGCAGCCACGTAAAGGCGGGCACGCTGGATCGGCTTCTCGACGTGGAAGCTCCTACGAAAGAGTGGCGCCGGATCGTCCTCGTAGAAGTCTTCGTCGCTCGCGGGATTGTCCTTCCCGTCGGAGATCCAGGTTCCTGTCCAGTCTGAAGAAGACAGTAATCCCATTTCCCACCAGGCGGTCGGACTCGAAGGCGACTTCAGGCCCGCGCCGTCCCATACCTCCACTTGCCAGTAGCATCGTTCACCACTCTGCAGCGTCTTTCCGTCGTACTCGATGTGAAGCTGCCGATTCGATGACACCCGACCGGTGTCCCATAGGTCTACGTTCTCCCCCGACAGTTGAGCCGGCGTCGTAGCGGCTCGGATCCGGTAGGCGGCCTGAGACTGATTTCGCGCGTCACCCCCAGCGTCGAGCTTCCAACTCAGGCGGGGACGACGGGCATCGATCCCGAGCGGGTTGTAGAGGGACTCGCAGCGCAGATCAAAGGGAGAGATCAGCGCGTCGTCCGGCTCGTCTTCAGATGCCGACCGCTCGCTGGCGAGCAGGGATCGACCTGTCGCCGAGGTGACCATCGCTCCTACACCGGCGGCCACCGAACCGCTCAGGAAATCGCGTCTACGCATCGTGAATGCGGACGAGAAACACGGCCTTCGTAGCGAGGTGTCTCATCCGTCCGTGAACTCCACCCCCGTGTCGTCCCCGTAGTGCTCCCGCAGTCGCCTCAGCTCCGCCTTCAGCGTGGCGACCAAATTCGCACGCTCGGGTGCGTCGTACACACTTCGCATTTCCTGCGGATCGTCTACGAGATCGAATAACTCCCACTCTTTGGTCTCGTAGTAATAGATCAACTTGTGTTGGTCCGTACGGACGCCGTAGTGCGGCGCGACTCTATGCGGCTCGGGATACTCGTAGTAGTGGTAGTAAATCGAGTCGCGCCAATTACTCGGGGTCTCGCCCGCCATGAGGCCCAGCAGAGAATTTCCTTGGATGTCCGCGGGCACAGTCTCGCCCGCCAACTCCAGGAACGTCGGCGCGTAGTCGATGTTCTGAATCAATTGTGACACGCGCGTGCCCGCGGGGATTCTTCCCGGCCAGCGCGCCACAAAAGGCATTTCCAGCGACTCCTCGTACATCCAGCGCTTGTCGTACCAGCCGTGCTCGCCCAGGTAGAAGCCCTGGTCGGAGCTGTAGATGACGAGCGTATTTTCGGCTAGGCCGGACTCGTCCAGGTAGTCGAGCACCCGCCCGATGCTGTCGTCGATCCCTGCGATACACCGCAGGTAGTCCGTGATGTAGCGCTGGTAATACCAGCGCACGAGGTCGTCGCCCTGGGGGTTCGCGGAGTAGAAGGCAGCATTTCGCGGATCGTAGGCCGCATCCCAGTCGGCCTTTTGCGCATCCGTCATCCGGTCGTAGGTCCGCGCCAGATTGCCGATGTCGCGGGGCACTTCGGGATTTTCAGGTTTGATCTTGAGATCGTAGGCGGGCATCATGTGATCGCGGATCGACATCTCCTGATCACCGGCGGGGAACGCGCGACCGCTATAGTCGTCCAGCAGCGTCGGGGGCTCCGGAATGTCGATGCCTTCGTACGTCATCAGGTGATCGGGGCCGGGCATCCAGTTCCGGTGTGGCGCCTTGTGCTGGCACATGAGCAGGAAAGGCTTCTCTCCGTCGCGGCCGTTCCGCAGCCAATCCAACGAAAGATCGGTGACGATGTCCGTCACGTAGCCCTCGATCTGCTCGTCACCCGCGGGTGTTCTGAAATCCGGGTTGTAGTAGTGCCCCTGACCCGGCAGCACCTTCCAGAAGTCGAAGCCCTCCGGCTCGGAGCGCAGGTGCCACTTCCCGATCATCGCGGTCTCGTACCCGGCAGCCTGCAGCATCTTATTGAACGTCGGCTGCGACATGTCGAACGGATCCCGCGCCCCATTATCGATCTTGCCGTTGATGTGGCTGTGCTTGCCGGTGAGCACCACCGCGCGGCTGGGGGCACAGATCGAATTGGTGCAGAAGCTGTTCAGGAAGATCGCGCCTTCATTAGCGATCCTGTCGATGTTCGGAGTCTGATTGATGCGCGAGCCGTAGGCCGAGATGGCCTGAGTGGCGTGGTCGTCGGAGAAAATGAAGACGATGTTCGGGCGCTCCTGCCCCAGGGCCGGCGCACAGCGGGCCAGCAGCGGAAGTGACCCGAGTACATACGCTCCGGCCCCGACGCGTGCAGCACGTTCGAGCACCTCCCGGCGCGTGATCGTGCCCGAAGCGGAGCGGTGGGTAGCCCCGCCGGTGGAGGGGGCCTTCATTCAACTCTCCTCAGGGATGTGTCAGGCTTCTGCGTGCAGCGACCCCCAACATATCCACCACCCGTGCCATTCGCTCGTGCCTTCATGCCGCGGAGCAGAGAATGCAGTAAAGTCACGTCTGCGGACTTCAATGCCTCCAAGATGGCAGCTATGAATAGTCAGGCTTTTAGGTATGTCGATCACCTGTGGGATACTGCACAGGCTTCGGCACTCGGCGACGATCAGGTCGCTCTGTTTCTCTATCGATCCAATCTCCTGGGCGCCGACCTAGTCCCCCGAGAGCTGCGCGGCATTGAAAACGCTCTCGGCCTCATAATGCGAGCCCGCCAAGTAGCCGAGCACGTTCCGAATGGTTTGCAGGCACATCCGGCGATACGTGGACGCCGTGAGGGCAGCGGAATGCGGGGTGATGATGGCGCGCGCGTGATGGATAAGCCGATCGCCTGGCGCGGGCGGTTCCGGGTCGACGCCATCCGCCGCGTATCCGGCGAGCCGACCTGAATCGAGCGCCTCCAGCAGTGCTTCGACGTCGACCAGGGCGCCGCGCGCGGCGTTCACCAGTAGTGCGCCAGGCTTCATCGTCGCCAGTTCGGGGCGTCCGATGAGCCCCCGGGTCTCCGGCGTGAACGCGACGTGAAGGCTGACGATGTCCGATTCCGCCAGCAACTCGGCGAAGGGAAGCCGGCGCACCGATGTCCCATCCTCAGTGCCATCGCGATTCGTTCGATTGTAGGCGACGACCTCCATGCCAAGCGCCATTGACACCTCGGCGACGCGGCGGCCGATTGCTCCGAGACCGACGACGCCAATCGTCTTACCGGCGCACTCATCGGCGTCCACACGGGCCCGAACGGCCCAGTCGTCGCTCTTGACCGCCGCGACCTGTGGGTAGAGCCGCCGGGTGAGGGCGAGCATCAACATGATGGTGTGCTCGGCAGTCGTGATGGTGGGGCTGCCGGGGGCGTTGATTACCGCTACTCCAGCCGCGGTGGCGGCAGCGACGTCGACGTTGTCGAGACCGACTCCGCAGCGGCCGATGACCCGGAGATTCGGGCACCGGGCTAGGAGCTGCGAGGTCACCTGTCCGCGCCCGCGCGTGATGATCACTTCGACGTCGGTGAGGTCTTCGGCGCCGAGGTCAGCGTCCGGCGTCGCGGCGAGGGTCGTCGTCGACTGCTGTTCGAGCTCCGAGTGAGCGGCCTCGTCGATCGTCTCGAGCAGCAGCGTGTGCAAGGTGCTCAGTCGCTCGGCTCGTCGTCGTGGTAGAGCGTGGCGTCCTCACTCTGCAGGCCGCGGGCGTCGTCACGGCCCGAGACATAGGCGCCGGGCTCCGACTCGACGAGCTCGTCTTGGAAGAAGCTCTCGTCGACGTGGTCACTCGCCGGGCACACGATCTCGACCAAGTTCCCCGATGGATCGCGAATGAACATCTGCATGACGCCGTCCGGGAGGCGCCGGACCTTGCCCCAGGGGGTGGTATCGATCGCGCCGCGGGCCTTCATGCGCCGGAAACAGTCGCTGAAATCGGCGACCTGAATGGCGACGTGGCCACGAAACGACGGCTTGTCCTCCCACTCGGTGAGGTGAAGCTGCTGCTCGTCGTTGATTCTGTAGAACTGCGCGGGATAGTCGAACTTGAACGCCGGCAGCGGCTCGAGATCGAACTCCTGCTCGTAGAAGCGACACGCCTCGGCGAGGTCATCGACCACGAGGGTCACATGATTGATGCGCAGCATTCGCGGCATGTAGTCATTCCTGTCCGGTTGGCAGAACTCGGTGCGCCGTCACGGGCGCATTGTGTGTTCTTCGATGAATGCCGCGTCGGGAGTTACGCCGAGGCCGGGCGCAGCAGGAGCCTCGAAGACGCCTTCCGTTGGGCGCAGATCCTCCTGCACCAGGTCGTGGAGGAGTGGGTTGTCGCCGAGCGAGTACTCGAGGATGGCGGCGGCGGGGCAAGCGAACGCGACATGCAGACCCGCCGCGAACGACAATGCGGAACCCCATAGGTGCGGCGCGAGCTCTCGCTGAAAGGCGCTCGCTAGCTCCCCGATGCGGCGAGCCTCGGTGATTCCACCCACGATCGCGGTGTCGGGCTGCAAAACATCGACCGCCCCCGCCCGCAAAAGTTCGAGAAAATCGAAGCGGGTGAACTCGCTCTCGCCTGAAGCGATCGGGATCGAAGTCGTGGCTCGTACTTCCGCGAGCCCGACGCGGTCGTCGGCGTTCACGGGTTCCTCGAACCAGCGTAGCCCGCAGTCTTCGACTTCGTGGACAAACCGTTTGGCTTCCGCGACGCTGAACGTCCCGTGGCTGTCCACCATGATGTCGATGCTGCGACCGAGGTGAGCGCGCGCCGCGCGCACGCGTTCGACGCTGACGTCGACGGTGCCGTCCATCGCCCCCACGCGCATCTTGACCGCCGTAAATCCCTGTTGCGTGTAGCTCTCGAGCTGCGGACCGATGCCGTCGGCGTCCGCCCATCCGCCGCTCGCGTAAGCCGGCATGCGATCGCGGCACGAGCCACCGAGCAGCTGGACCACGGGTACGCCGAGCGCCTTGCCGACCAGGTCGTGAAGAGCGATGTCGATCGCCCCCATGGCGGCAACGGTGATCCCCCGACGACCGAGCGCGGGAAACCCGCGACCACGCGCACGCGCATAGTGATCTCGGGTGCCGTTGTAGAGCGTCTCCCACGCTCGGGTGATCTGGCGGCCGTCGTGTCCGATGAGCCGTGGACCGAGTTCGTGCCGCACACAGGACACTAGCGAAGCGCATTCGCCGGCGCTGCCTACGGCGCCCTTGGCCTCGCCGAATCCCTCGAGCCCGTCCTCGCTGCGGATGCGCACCAGCGCCATGTCAAAAGTCTCGATGCGCCCGAAGTCGGAAACGTGCTGTCGTTCCTCCGGAATCGGACAGCGGATCCAACGCGCCTCGACCTCGCTGATGGTCAGGTTCATATCAGCGGCAGCAGCGTCTGCGCGGAGGTCTCGACCAGGAAGGAGTAGAACGCCTCACTGATCGAGGCCGAACCGTGCTCCTCGAGAAACTTTTGTTGCTCGGGGCTGATATCGATGGGCTCTCGTTCGAGCGCGTCGGGATGTGGGTCGGCCGGGGTCCGGTCGATGGGTGCACAGAATTCGACAGAGAGCGGACCGTCGTAGCCGATCTCCTCGAGCGTCTCGACGATGGCGGGCCAGTCGAGCGTCCCCATGCCAGGAGCCATACGGTTGTTGTCCGCCACGTGGAAATCGACCAGCCGGTCCCCTGCCCTGCGAATGGCCGCCAGCACGTCGGTCTCCTCGATGTTCATGTGGAAGATGTCTAGGCAGACGCCACACTCCGGACCGACCGCTTCGGCGAGCGCTATCGCCTGGTCGCCGCGATTGATGAAATAGGTCTCGAAGCGGTTGATGGGCTCGATGCCGAGGCGCACCCCGGACGCCATGCCATGCTCGTAAATCTCCTTGAGGGAGTCGACGGCCCACTGCCATTCGTTCTCTGGAGTCGAGTCCGGAGCGACCTTGCCTACGGTGCCGGGAACGATTGAGATCTCCTCGCCACCGAGTTCCTTGACCATCGTGATGCAGTCGTTCACATAGGCGATGGACCGTGTCCGCACGCCCTCTGACGCGGCGAGGAGATTGCGTTCGCCCAGCATGAGCGTGACCGAGCCAAAGCATCGAATTCCGTGTTTACTCAGCAGCGCGCGCACCTCGTCGACGTCGTGCCGCTCGGGCTCGCCGCTGATTTCCAGTGCCTTGTAGCCGAGCGGCCCGATGCGACTGATGGCCGCCTCGATAGGCTCAGCGCGCATCCAGGTGTGCATGGCCAGGTACACGAGGTCTCCTTCGGTTCTTGAAGCGTGGGCGAGGCAATGTCTGGCCGGGCGGGGGAAAAAAACAGTCCAGGCCTCGACGAGAGTCCGGATCCTAGCCGGAGGGGCCTGACTCTTCTCCCAAGTGCACCGCCTCGTATCCGCCTCTCGAACGGAAATAGAGCAGCAGCGACAGGTAACCGACCGCCAACATCAGCGGCACCAGCGCGGTCCACCTCAACGCCACTTGCCCTCCGTGGGTAGAGGCGCGCAGCAGTGCCCCCCGGTATTCGTTCTCGACCGCCGTCAACTCGGACTGTGGCGCCTCCAGGATGGCGCCGACCGCGGCCCCGTCCAAGCCAGCGATCTTCGGGAACATCAGGAAGCCGTGCTCCGTGGGCGCGCGGAATTGCTCGTAGACGAAAGCGTGCCGTTCTTCGAGGTACTGGGAAGCGAAGTAGTCCTGCTTGTAGCCGATCCCGGGCCCTCCGAGAAGTCCCGCCGACAGCATTCCCGCGGCCCCGACGGCTCCCAGGGTCAGGGCCCCGCCGCGCGGATACAGCTCGGAGACGACGCCGAGCATCGTGGGCCAGAGGAACGTCTTGCCGAGGCCGTAGACGGTTGCCGCCGCGAGAATCGCGAAGCCGGTGTTGGACGAGCCCAGCATCATCAGGCCGGCACAAGCGAGCAGCGAGCTGACGAACAGCAGGCCCAGTGGGTTGATGCGGTGGGCGATCGGGCCGGCGAAGAAGCGCAGCACGAACATCAAGGCGGAGGTATAAATGAACAGCAAGAACGCTTGGCCCTGGATGACGTTCTGCATGATGTTGACGATCCAGCTATCGGTGCCGAGCTCGACGTAGCCGATCAAGGCGTGCAAGAACACCAGCAGCAGCAACACGGGAGCCGCGAACTCCTGTAGCATTCCCTCGAACGAGATGCCGGCGGCGCGAGCCTCGGACACCGGGAAGCGCACCCGATAGAGCAACAAACCGTAAAGTGCTGTGGGGACGAGAAATAAGCCGACGAGGACCTCCCAACGTACGTGGCTGATACGCGCGTCTGCGCTGGCGAAGCAATAGGCGATCACGCCGCCGATGATGAGTCCCGCGGGCCAGCCAGCATGAAGCACGTTCAGATAGTGCGTCCGGTTCTTCGGATAGAGTGTTGCGGCCAATGGATTGATGACGGCTTCGCACACACCGTTGGCGATGGCGAACATGAAGGTCCCGACGTAGAGGACCCAATAGGCCGAGGCGTTACCGCCGCTGCCGTCGCCGTAGATCGTCGTGGCGGCGATGGTCACCACAGCGGAGGTCGCGTGGAGAATGAACGCCAACCAGAGCAGCCTTCCGTAGCCCACTCGATCGGCGATCGCGCTCGCCGCCAGGATGACGATGCCGAAGCCCACCAGCCCGCCACCGGTGATGGCTCCCAGCTCGGTCTTGGTGAAACCGAACTGGGTGGCCCAATCGGCGAGAATCGCTCCGCGAATCGCGAAACCGACACCGGCCACGACGAGGGTCGTGAAGCTGGCCGCGAACAACCGCTTTCTGTGTTCCATCCGATGGAGACCTAGCTCAGCGTTGAGAGATTTCCTGCGATCCGGGCAAACGGTGAACGGTCAAGTACGTCACCTCTTTGTACGGTGTCCCGTCGCTCGCGACGAAGTCCATGCGAACCATCATCTGATCGACGGGCCGTAGGTCGTCGATCATCAGGAGCACCGAACGGCCGTCTTCGCCGATCACGGCGCCGCGCACTGGAACCGAATCGTGGCCGGTGGCCGAGGGATCGTCGAGCGACCAGTGGTCCGACCCGTAGTCGGCCGTCCAGCGATAATTCCAGCGCTCCACCGAGTAGTTGGCGACGGTCGCGGCGCTCTCGACATCGACCTCGAAACTGAACACCAACTCGATCCCGTTACTGTGGATATGAGTTTCGGTGAGCAGATGAGCGGGCGCGCCGGTGTAGCGAACGCGGTTGAGGCTGCCGTCGCGTTCCGTCGCCTCCCCGTCCCAGCCGGTGAGGCCGACAAGATAGACCTGCCCGTCAGCCGGGTTCACTCGCAACCTCTGCACGCCCGTATCGAACTGGAAAGGAAGCGCGACCACCGAGCCTTGATTCACGCCTTCCACGTCTTCCTGCATGTGGTAATAGATCCAGCCCTTGCCGAAGCTCACGTGCATGAGCTTGCCGTTGAGGGGCCCGAAGCGCTCATCGCGCACGACGAGCTCACCGCCGGTTGAGCTGTCGAGCTCGCGCGGCATCCAGATGAACGGCTGGACGAAGGCGTCGAAGGGTTTATCACGGGTCTGCGAGACGCCGAACCATGGCTGAACGTCCTCACCCACGGGAAGGATGCTGATCTTCGACGCCGGGACCCACTGTCCCTCCTGGCCGCTCACGTAGATCTGGTCGTCCTGGGGATCGACGGCCATTCCGTTGGGGACCCGAAAGCCACGGGCGAGAATCTCGATGTCCTCGCCGTCGGGAGAGATCTTCAACAGCGCGCCGGGCTGTGAGTAATCGGTGTAGCGACCCGGCTTGGTGAAGTAGATGTTGCCCTCCGAATCGGTTTGTAGATCGAAGTTGAAGGCGTGAAATCCGTTGGACACGTCGGTGTCGGTGTAGAAGTCCTCGTAGTAATCCGCTTCGCCGTCGTCGTTGAGATCGTGGAGGCGGAGAATCCCGTCGCGCGTGGTCACGTAGACGAGACCGTCGATGATGCGCACACCGAGCGGCTCGAACAGACCGGTCGCGAATCGGCGCCAGCGCAGCCGCTCTAGGGATTCGTCCACCCCCGAGACAAGCCACACGTCGCCACCGAGCGTGGTGACCGCGATGCGGCCGTCGTCGAAGAAGTCGAGCGCTGCCGTCCTCATCCAGGCGTTCCACGGGTTGTCCTCCGGGAGCGTCAGGTCGTCGACGACGTAGGCTGGGTCGGTCGGCAAAGACACCCGCGGCCGATCCTTGATCCTGGTCGGACTGATGCCTTCGTTGTTACGGTAGTCGATCGGGTCGTAGCGAGCCTTCTTGACGTCGAGGGTTCCAGCGGTCTCGATGACCGTGGTCCAACGCGGTACCCCACCCGACTCTACCGCGGACAGATCGGGAGCGGTCATCAGTCCGTTCTGGACGACTAGGTCGGCGTAGTCGCGAAAGCGAGCCCATTCTTCAGCACCGCTACCGGCGAAGCGAAGCACTCGGACGACCAGCGGCGTGCTGCTCGCCGGGATGTGCAGGCCGAGACGATGTTGCGACGTCACTTCCCACCGCAACTGCTCGGTATCGCCAGCCACAGCGGCGGCGATGAAATCGCCGATCCCGAATGCCCCGCCTGGTGCCGCCCCATCAGCAGCCAGGACGATGGCGCCGTGAGCAGACCCGGTCTTGTCGAGTGCCGCAGACAGCTCGCCGGCGAGCCCGAGCACACCCTCGGTACCGGGGTCGCCATCGAATGCCCCAGTGGTGAGTTGGAGCGCGGTCTCGCCCGAGGCGACGCGGATGACATTCTCGAGCACCACGAAGTCCTCCAGTCGATGCACGCGCGGACGCTCCAGCACCTCGCGGCCCAATACCGAGAAGGAGAGCGTGGCCGTGCGGCCGTCCAGATAGTGCCCGTTGTAGCGCATCAGCTCGGGATCCGTCGGGCCCATCGACTTGCTGTTCTCGAGCCCCTCCATGAGCGAGTTCTCAGGCGACGGATTGAAGTCGGCACCGTACGCCCAGTGGTAGGTCTGCAGACCCGCCAACGGCTCGCCGTCGGGGAAAGGCTGACGTTCCCCTCGGTACCGCATGTGCTGGGTCTGGGACAGGTTCAGAAAGCCGTCCCAGACGTGATGTTGCCTCATGCGGTGCAGGTCGTACGAGGCGAACACGTGCCCGCCGAGGTCGAACGTCATCGCCCGGTTCACTTCACGCCGGAATTGCGAAGTGAGCACCGGGCCGTAGTCGCGCGGGTGACCGTCGGGCGGTACCAGATTTTCGCGAGGCGTCCCTTTGGGCAACGAGTCCAGATATTCGTCGCTGACCTCGAAGTACTGATCTCGGTTCGGCCCCCTGATGAAGACCTCACGAATGAAGTGGACGACGTCGTAACGCTCTTCGGGTGTGTACTGCATCTGCGGCACCATCTGACCGAATCCTTCGGTCAGCGTCAGCCACATCGCGTACGGGTCGCCCCCGGCGCGCAGCTCGTCGCTGTTGAAAGCCCGGGCATCGGGCAACCTGGCGGCGCCTTCGTAGCCGTGACAGCTGACACAGTGGTTGTCGTAGATCCGCTGCCCGCGTGCACGATTTACATCGGTCCAGGAACGAATGATCCCGGCGTGGTCGACGTCTTCTCCGGTGGACCTGGCCTGCTCCTGCGCAGCGGCCGGATATGCGAGGCACAGCACCAGAATCAGCGCGGCCTCGCAAAGAGGCGGCCGACGACTGTGGACCCAAGCACGCATCGCCTACTCGTTGTGGGGGTGGATCGCTGCCTTATCGGACCGAGCCGCGCTCCCAGGTGCGGGGGAAGGTCTGACCTGGACCTCCTGATGTCCACTACGGTTCGATCAGTTCGCGTTCCTCGTCAGCTTTCAGCCACGAGTAGAACGGAGCGGTGGACATCTGGCCCACTTCTGGTGGGAGATTGGCGAGGAGCTTTCGGACGCTCCTGTGCTTCATATACAACTCGAAAATTATGTCTTCACCGTAGGTGTCGAGCCGTATGCGAGAAGGGCGCGACCTAACGTCTCGCGATTCAGCTGCGCGACAACAATGCTGAGCGCAAGCGAAGTACGCGACCCTCTTGATACTTCCGCGTCTGTAGCAATCGCTTGTTAGAAAGCACACTCACATGGCGATATTTGTGGCTCGAATCCCCTCGCCGTAGACGAACTGCGATCCGACAGCACCCACCACAGCGGTTCTCCGACTAAGGTTGAGGCCAATGCGCAGGCGCAGTAGCGGTTCAATGCCAGTACAATGGCCTGCCATCAGGTGTTGCACACCAATCTCCCGAAGCCGGTCGTCCGTCCACCCAGGCATCTCGTCTGACGCGTTGAGAAGATGGTGTCCGCCCATCAGCGCATGGATGGGAGCGTCCTCGATGCTAGCCTGGATGTGTTGGAGCGCATTCACGACCCCAGAGTGACCACAACCCAGCAGCACAACATGGCCGCGTTCGGTGAGTATTGTGAGGCCCTGACTATCGGGGACGTAATCCTCGACCCACTCGTCGTCTACAGGATCTCGCCTAGGGCCTCTTCGAGTTTCTCGACCGTGCGGTCGATATTCTGCAGCTTGTCCAGGCCGAAGAGGCCCAGCCGGAACGTCTGAAAACCTTCTGGCTCGTCACACCTGAGCGGCACCCCCGCCGCGATTTGGATGCCCATCTCGGCGAACTTCTTTCCCGTCTTGATGCCCTCGTCTTCGGTATAGCTCACGACCACCCCGGGTGCTTGGAACCCGGGCGCAGCCACGCTCCTGATGCCCCTGCTCTCCAGCAGCGCGCGGACCTTGCTGCCGAGCTCTTCCTGTCGCGCGCGCATGCGATCGAAGCCGTAAGCCTCGGTCTCTTCCATGACCGTCGCGAAGATCCTGAGCGCGTCGGTCGGCATCGTTGCGTGATAGGCGTGGCCTCCGTTCTCGTACGCTTGCATGATCTGATGCCACTTGCCGAGGTCGCACGCGAAGCTCGTGCTCATCGTGGCTACCAGGCGCTCGAGGCCGAGAGCGCTCAGCATGACGAGACCGCAGCACGGAGATCCACTCCAGCCCTTTTGCGGAGCGCTTATGAGTGCGTCGACACCGCACTCCTCCATGTCCACCCAGATCGTGCCCGAGGCGATGCAGTCGAGCACGAGCATGCCGCCCACCGCGTGGACCGCGTCGCCCATGGCCCGAACGTAGCTCTCCGGCAACATCATGCCGGATGAGGTCTCCACATGAGGCGCGAACACGACGCCGGGCCTCTCTCGTTCGATGGTCGCGACGACTTCCTCGATGGGCGCCGGCGCGAAGGCAGCCCGCGGGCCGTCTTCGACGGGGCGAGCCTTCAGGACGATCTCGTCGGATGGGATGCTCGCCATCTCGAAAATCTGCGTCCAACGGAAGCTGAACCACCCATTCCGAATCACCAGGCACTTTTTGTTCGTGCCGAACTGTCGCGCGACGGCTTCCATACCGAACGTGCCGCTGCCGGGGACGACCACGACCGCCTGGGCGTTATAGACTCGCTTGAGCGTCGCGGAGATGTCGTTCATGACGCCTTGGAACGACTGCGACATATGGTTGAGTGAACGATCCGTGTATACGACCGAGTACTCGAGCAGTCCGTCGGGATCGACGTGAGGAACTAGTCCGGGCATTTGTCCTCCGATGGGGGTGCCTGACACGGTTGATGACGAGGGTGGACGGGAGCGTGACTCGACGGCTCCGCTGCAGGTCAGCATGGTGGTCGGGCCCCGGAATCGCAATTCGACACGTCTGTGACGCGCGCTCTCATGAGCGCGAAGGCGCTCCGCACGCGGACTGGCGAATGCCGCCTATTGGCCGAACTGCCGCAAGTGGTGGTCGATGTGCCGATAGCCGCAGCGGCCCGATTCTCCGCTGCTCATCGACCCGAAGAGGGGTGGTTCCAGTATGCCCTCGAGCAGTATCAGCTCGCCATCGACTGCGGTGACACCCGGCCCACCGATGTTGGAGACGCCACGCTTCGGTGGAACGCTTGCGTGAGGATGATCGAACGCCACCCGCACTGTGTTCCGGCCCCTGAGGAGCGCGCGGAGCTCGGACTCGAGTGATCACCACGCGAGACCAGTCCGCTAAGTCGCTGACCGAGGCGA
>Ga0310345_10001625_pt1 | contig 24599 bp, 23 predicted proteins | sample HC15DNA20500_MG_FD_204667 | JGI IMG/M metagenome (GOLD analysis project Ga0310345, IMG submission 204667) | Marine microbial communities from station ALOHA, North Pacific Subtropical Gyre - HC15-DNA-20-500_MG | ecosystem: Environmental > Aquatic > Marine > Oceanic | place: Pacific Ocean: North... | reverse complement strand
CGGGCATCTTGATATCGGAGAGAAGCAGATCGAATCCGGCGCCCGCGCTGAGTTTCTCCAGTCCGGCTTCGCCGTCGCAGGCGCTGACGACCTGGTGACCGTCCATCACCAGCGCGCGCTCGACGAATGCACGGACGGAATCGTCGTCTTCAGCAATCAGGATCTTGGCCATCGCGTTTGCTCCTGCAGTTTGAGCTTTCAAGTCTCGCCGGTAACGACACCGACAAAGGGAAGTTCACGGAAGGCATGGCCAACATCCATGCCGTAGCCGACGACAAACTTGTCGGGGCATTCGAAACCGACATAGTCGGCCCTTACATCGGTTTTCCGCTTCATGCTCTTGTCGAGCAGGGCGACGATCGCAACACGGGCGGCTCCGCGCTCCAGCATTCGGTCGCGGGTGAATTTCAAAGTGTTGCCGGATTCCAGAATGTCGTCGATCAGCAATACGTCACGTCCGGCGACGTCGGTCTCGACATCGCGCAGCAGTTTGAGTTCGCCTGGTTCGGTTCCCGCGCCATAGCTTGAAACGGAAATGAATTCGACTTCGGGTGCGAGCCCGGCGGCATGCAGGGCACGGATGAGGTCAGCGGCGAAAACGAAGGAACCCTTCAGGATCGAGATGACAACCAGATTCTTCAGGTCGCCAAGGGCGATCTCCTCGGCAAGTTCGTTGTTGCGCCGCGCAATGTCGCCGGCGCTGAACAGCACTTCTATCTTCTTGTCGCGAACGATGGGCATGAACCGGTTTGGAGCCTCTCAAAGATTGCGCGAGCTGGTGACGCCGGAATGACCAATCTCCACCCGGCTGGCAAGGCGGGGGATACTGCCGTCAGCAGTTGTAAACCGGATAACCTTGCCGGGCGCCAGCTCGCGCAGGCCGGGTGTGTAGGTCCAGCGGTAGAAGCGGTGGTCTTCGTTCTGCATCAACACGATCTCGACCGGACCGAGCGGTAGAGGCCGGCTCGTCGAATTGGTGATAATACCCTTTACCCGGACCGCGATGCGCCCGTCTCGTTCGATCTGGATCGCGTCGGTTATGGTCAATTGTGATCCGGATTGTCCGGCCAGCAACCATGTGGCCGCGGCAAAGGTCAAACCGGTCAGCGCCAGAAGGGCAGCAGGGCGGAGGACCGAGTAGGCAACGTCCCTGATCCGGTTCCAGGCGTCGCCCAGATCCAGCCATGTTACCGATGTCTGCCTTCCCGCTGCAGGCTTGGCCGATACCTCAACCCATGTGCTGCCGCAATCGGCGCAGAACATGCGCCCGTCAGCGCCAATGCGAGTGCGGCCCGCCATGTTACGGGTGAATTCACAATGAGGGCAATTGCTACCGTGCGGGATTGGGGGCAAATGCGCGTTCAATGCTATTTCCCAAACTATTGCCTGATTCGACCTGCCGTTCGCCTGTTTGAACGGCTTGGCAAATCGGCTACACAAAAAATGTTAATGCATTGTTAACCATATTCGATGGGGTTGGCAGTGAGGTGGCAGGGCGGGGCCGGGTAGACGCTTGATCAATTTTGAAAATGTCGGATTACGTTACGGCGTGGGTCCTGAAATCCTCAGCGACCTGACATTCCGCGTTGCGCCCAATTCATTCCAGTTCCTGACCGGCCCGTCCGGCGCGGGCAAGACCAGCCTGTTGCGGCTGATGCTTTTGTCAATGCGGCCTACCCGCGGGCTGGTGCGCATTTTCGGCAAGGAGGCGAGCAGCATTACCCGGCGCGAGATGCCGCAGATCAGACGCCGTATCGGCGTGGTGTTCCAGGATTTCAGGCTGCTCGATCATCTTACAACGTATGAAAACGTGGCATTGCCCTTGCGCGTGCGCGGCAGGGAGGAATCCGGCTACCGAACCGATGTGACCGAACTGCTGAAATGGGTCGGTCTTGGCGACCGGATGCATGTTCTGCCGCCGGTGCTTTCGGGAGGGGAGAAGCAGCGTGCGGCTATCGCGCGCGCTCTCATCGACCAGCCCAGTATCCTGCTGGCTGACGAGCCGACCGGCAATGTTGATCCGCCTTTGGCGCAGCGCCTGCTACGGCTCTTCATCGAACTCAACCGCTCCGGCACCTCTGTGGTCATCGCCACCCATGATTTGGGGCTGATGGACCAGTACGATGCGCGGCGTCTGGTACTGCACGAAGGCAGGCTGCAGATCTATGACTGAGGCGGCGCAGGGAACCCGTAACGCAAGACCGGACGCAGCGCGGATGCGTGAGCGCTACAATCTGCATAGCGGGCGAAACATCATTCCCGGCGAAAGTGTTTCGGGTCAGGCGCTGGCGATCGTTGTCGCGATCATGGCTTTCCTCGCCTGCATGACAGTAGGCGGTGTTTCGATCATCGCCGAAACCTCATCGAAGTGGCAAAGCGATGTCGCCCGCGAAATCACCATACAGATCCGGCCGTCGGACGCAGTGAACATGGAGGACGCAGTGCGCCGGGCGAGTCGGCTGGTGCTTCAGTTCGACGGTATCGAGAAGGTCACCGCGCTGGATGACGATGCCTCCGCCGAACTGCTGGCGCCGTGGCTCGGAACCGGGTTCAGTCTCGAGGAACTCCCGGTGCCGCGTCTGCTGACGGTGTCCGTGCGCGAGGGGGCGGCGCCTGATCTGGAGGCGATCGCGCAGCGTCTGCGCGCCGAGGTGCCGGCTGCCTCGCTGGACAATCACCGCGCCTGGCTCGAGCGGCTCAACCGGATGGCGCTCGTCATGGTGACGGGGGGGATGATGATAATGGCACTGGTGCTGGCGGCGGCGGTGCTGATTGTCGTCTTCGCTACTCGCGGCGCCATGTCTGGCAACAAGGATATCATCGACGTGCTGCATTTTGTCGGAGCCGATGCAAGGTTCATCGCCCGCGAATTCGAGCGGCATTTTCTGGTGCTGGCGCTAAAGGGAGCCGCCATTGGCGGCGCATCGGCGGCAGCGCTGTTTGCGGCGTTGACGCTGTGGTTCTACGTCAACCGGACCAGTCCCCAGGCCGATCAGATGTCGGTGCTTTTCGGCAATTTCACCATTCCGCTGACGGGCTATGCAGGCATATTGATCGTTGTCGGCGCTATTGCGGCGCTAGCCACGCTGACCTCCAGATTCGTGGTTCTGCGCCATGTCGGCAGTCTGGAGGACTACCGAAGAACACCTCGTTAGGGCGCTCGTCAAGCCGAATCCGGGCCGGTTCATGTATTTTGACATCCGTGTGACAAAAACCGGTTGCCTCCCGTCCGCCTTATTCGTCAAATAGGGACAGGGGAGATGTCCGCACCGATGGATCGCAAGGTTTGATTGAGCCAGGAACAGACAGGGGCGAGGAGACAAAGGCTTCAAGCGAAAGCAGATTGCGCCGCTTGGGTGCCGGTTTGGCGCGCTTTGGTGTCATGGCAGTGCTGGCGATTGCCGTGTTTTCTGCTGCGTCATTTGCCCGCTTTGTCTGGGAAATCACCAATCTTTCCAACCCTGCGGAGATCGTGGAAGCCGACGGTATCGTCGTTCTTACGGGCGACAGGTCGCGCATCGAGACCGGGCTGCGCCTGCTCGAGGGCGGCAAGGCGAAGCGAATGCTGATCAGCGGCGTCAATGAGGTGACTTCCGCCGATGCAATCCGCAACGCTGTCAGCGGCAGCGGCGAATTGTTCGACTGCTGCATCGATATCGACAAGGCTGCGCTCGATACGGTCGGAAATGCCGAGCAGGCCGCGATCTGGGCAAGGGACAACGCGTTTGCTTCGTTGATCGTGGTAACCAGCGACTATCACATGCCGCGCTCCCTGCTGGAACTGCGCCGCAAGGCACGCGATGTGGCGCTGCAGCCCTATCTCGTGCAAACCGAGGCCAGCCTTGCAAACGCGCCGCTCACAGACCCGCAGGCGCTGCACCGGATTCTTCCCGAGTTTGCGAAATACCTAGTGGCCTGGATCAGGCTCGGAATAAGAGAGCGCCAGACACGAACCGCGCTTGCCTCGGCTGTGATGCTCTAACCACTACTGATTGGGACGGACTGGTTCAAATAGCCGGCAGGGGATAGATTGATGTTTGGAATCATTCTTTGCCGGGGCCGGGCGTGCTGTTTCTGCGATCGCTGATCTTTCACATTCTCTTCTACATTTCGAACGCGTTTCAGATGATCTTCTGGACGCCTGCCTACTTCCTCATCCCGCGCCCGCTGGCGTGGCGTATCGTGCGGTTGTGGGGCAGGTCGCATTTGTGGTTGCAGCAGCTTTGCATCGGCTCGACTTACGAGTTCCGTGGATTGGAAAACATACCGAAAGACCGGCCCTTCATCGTGGCGTCCAAACATCAGTCTGCGTGGGAAACCTACACGGTGCTACTGTTTCTCGATGATCCGACCTACATCCTGAAGCGGGAGCTTATCTACGTTCCGCTGTTTGGCTGGTACATGGCCAAGATGAATGTCGTGCCCGTGGACCGGGGCACACGCAGCAAGGCGCTGAAGTCAATGACCGTCGGGTCCCGCAAGCAATATCATGACGGGCGCAAGATCATCATCTATCCGGAAGGTACGCGCACGAGACCCGGCGCCGATCCAAAGTACAAATATGGAATTACCCATCTCTACAAGGAACTGGATGCCACCATCCTTCCGGTCGCGCTCAACTCGGGACTGTTCTGGCCGCGCAATTCATTCATGCTGTATCCCGGCAAGATCGTGATGGAGTTCCTGCCGCCCATTGAGCCGGGAATGGAACCGGAAGTCTTCTCCGCCGAGTTGGAAAACAGGATCGAGTCGGCCACTGACAAGCTGATCGAGGAAGCCGCCTCTTCACCAAATCCGCCACCGCTGGCGAGGCAGATCAAGGCAGGGACCAAATCTGCGTAAGGCATGGGGGCTAATGACGCGGCAGGAAGTCGGCAACCGCTTCCAGATGCGGGTCGAAAATGCCCTCCCGGCGCAAGTGGGCGACGGTATTGAGAACATATTCCAGATTGTGGCCCGATCTGCCCTGTGAGCCGGTGACAATTCTGCCGATCTCCTCGTCGGCCAAGCGTCCGGCATATTGTTCATGGTTGCGGTCGACCACATAAACCAGCGCTTCGACGCGGCGGCCGCTGTCCAGTTTCACAGGCCGCTGCTGCTCCTTGTAGACATCGGTCACCAGTTCGCGCTCACGCAGATAGGCTACGATCTCGTCGGCGCCCTTGCGTGGCACTTTCAGAGCCACGCCACGGCAAGACCCGCCCTTGTCGAGACCCAGCACAAGACCGGGGCTTTCCTTCGTGCCTCTATGCACCCAGGAATAGACGCATAGCGAGCGGTGGAAACCGTGTACCGTTGCCATGTGGCGGTCGGCGGGCTCAAAGCCCGGATTCCACATCAGCGACCCGTATCCGAATACCCAGAAGTCGCTCATCGATCAGTAGGGATATTCCTGGTCTGTCATGGCGACATAGACGCTCTTGGGCTGGCTGTATGCTTCGAGCGCGGCGCGGCCGTTCTCCATGCCTAGCCCCGACAGCTTGTGGCCGCCGAAGGGGATTTCGATAGGGGTAATGTTGAACGTGTTGATCCAGCAGGTGCCTGCATGCAGCCGGCTCATCATGCGGTGGGCGCGGGCCATGTCCTTCGTATAGACGCCGGCTGCCAGACCATAACGCGTGTCGTTGGCGCGCATCGTCGCTTCGTCTTCGTTCGAGAACGAAAAAAGTGAGACCAGCGGACCGAATATTTCCTCGCGTGCGATCGCCACGTCATCATTGTGCGGGCGGTAGATTGCGGGGCCGATCCAGTTTCCCTTCTCGAAACCCTGTATCGATGGTTTGCCGCCGTAGTAAAGGCACTCGCCCTGCTCAGGGGCTTGCCGGTAGTAGCTCTCCACCTTTTGCAGATGCTGAGCCGAGACTAGTGGACCCATCTGGGTGGCCTCGTCCATCGGATCGCCAATGACCAAGCGGGCGGCGCGGGCGACGAGTTTCTCTGTGAACTCGTCCTGCACCGATTCATGTACGAATACGCGGGTGCCGTTGGAGCAGACCTGGCCGGTCGAATAGAAATTGGCCAGCATGGCACCGCCCACTGCCGCGTCGATATCTGCATCATCGAAAACGACCAGCGGCGACTTGCCGCCCAGTTCCAGCGTTACCTTCTTGATGTCGTCTGCGGCGCCCTTGAGCACCTTGGCGCCGGTGGTTGCCTCGCCGGTGAGAGAGACCTTGGCGACCATTGGATGCGACACCAGTTTCGCGCCAACGGAACCGTCTCCCTGCAGGACGCTGAAGACGCCGTCAGGCAGGCCGGCTTCCTTGTATGCCGCTGCCAGCCGTAGGGCCGACAGTGGCGTCAGCTCGGCGGGCTTGAGGATGATAGCGTTTCCGCAGGCAATCGCCGGCGCGGATTTCCACGCGGCGATCTGGATGGGATAGTTCCAGGCGGTGATGCCGACGCATACGCCCAGCGGTTCGCGCAGCACATAGCCCCAATCGCCCTCCATGCCGGAGAAGCTCACCTGCTCGCCGGATAGCGTCGCGGCATGGGCGGCGAAATACTCGATGGCGTCGGCGGCAGAGGTCACATCGACGGCAAGCGTTTCCTGCAGCGCCTTGCCGGTGTCGAGTGTTTCAACGCGGGCGATATCGTCATTGTCACGGCGCAGGATCTGTGCCGCCCGATGCATGATGCGCGCACGTTCGCGCGGGGGTGTGCGCCGCCATTTATTGAAACCGATTGCCGCGGTTTCCATTGCCTGTTCGATCTCGTAGTCGGTTGCCCAGCGAACGCCACGCAGCGTCTCGTTGGTAGCGGGATAGAGATCGGGCACCTCCTCACCCTCGCCTTGGATGAACTGGCCGTCGATGAAGTGGCTGGCTTCAGGCAGAAGCGTGTCAAGAGAATGCATTGTCGGGCTCTTCAGCGTTGGTTGGCTGCCATTGTCGCAAGTGCTCTGCTCATATGCTGCCTGCACAGCGCTATGGCTTCCTTCGCATCGGGGCCACCCGGACGCAAGGTCTGGCGGATGTAGATGCCGTCGATCAGCGAAGCTAGGCTTTCGGCCAGCCGCTCGGCTTCTGCCCTCGGTGCGAGTGAGCAAAGCGCGTGCATAAGGTTGGACCGCAAACGTGCGGTGTAGACAGCCAGCAGTCGGGCGGCGGGGGGCGAGGAATAAGATTTCAGATAGAATACGAGCCATGCCGCGACCGTGTTGCGGTCGAACTGGCTCGCACCAAAACTGGTGCTGATTATCGCGTCGATACGCGCTTGGGGGGAACCCGCCCGTTTGAGCGCGTCGCGGATTTCGTTGGAATATTCTCGCAGCAAGTGGCGCATGGTCTCCAGTATGATGCCGTCCTTGCCGTCGAAATAGTGAAAGGCCAGCGCCGGAGACATGCCAGCGCGCACCGCGATATCCTTGACGGGAACGTCAAGCGACCCCGCCTCGCCGATCAGGCTGATCGCGGCATTGATGAGCGACTGCCGGCGCACCGGCTGCATTCCGACCTTGGGCATTGGCGAAGCTCCCGCACTTCGAAAATGCGTTTTATTGACTGGTGAGTCAAAATAGGCAGTATACCGCGCAGGGTAAAGGGGCCTTGCCGCCAACCGTTCAAAGTGTTGAAACAGGGCGCATGAATGTCCCGTCGAAGGCGACCGCATGAGGTTTGCCGCCCGGCAAAGAAAAACCTTAAGGGAGAACTCCATGCAGATGAACTTGTTGAAACTGCCTGCCGCGGCGGCACTTGCGCTGTCGCTTGCCGCCGCGCCCGCCATTGCAGCCGATCCCGAATCCTGCTCGACCGTGAACTTCTCGGATGTGGGTTGGACCGATATTACCGCAACGACCGCCGTCACCACCTTCATCATGAAGTCGCTCGGTTACGAGACCGATATCAAGGTCCTTTCCGTTCCGGTGACCTACGCCTCGCTCAAGAAGGGCGACATCGACGTCTTCCTCGGCAACTGGATGCCGACGATGGAAGGCGACATTGCGCCCTATCGTGACGACGGTTCGGTCGAGACGACCGGAGCCAATCTTGAGGGCGCCAAGTATACGCTTGCCGTAAACAAGGCCGCCGCCGACATGGGCATCAAGGATTTCGCCGACATCGCCGCGCACAAGGATGCGCTTGAAGGCAAGATCTACGGCATCGAGCCGGGCAATGACGGTAACCGCCTGATCCTGGACATGATCGAAAAGGATGCTTTCGGCCTCTCCGGTTTCGAGGTTGTCGAATCCTCCGAACAGGGCATGCTGGCGCAGGTCGCCCGCGCGGTGAAGAGCGAGGAGCCGATTGTCTTCCTCGGATGGGAGCCGCATCCGATGAACGCCAATTTCGAACTCACCTACCTGACAGGCGGCGACGATTTCTTCGGACCGAACCTGGGGGGCGCAACGGTCTACACCAATGTGCGAGCCGGTTATGCAGAGGAATGCCCGAATGCGGGCAAGCTGATCTCCAACATGAAGTTCACGCTGGCGATGGAAAACGCCATCATGGGTTCTATCCTTAACGACAATATGGAGCCGGAAGCGGCAGCCGTTGCGTGGCTGAAGGAAAACCCAGACGCAATCGGCCCCTGGCTTGAAGGCGTGACCACGCTTGACGGCGGAGATGCCACTGCTGCCGTCAAGAGCGCGCTCGGAATGTAAGTCTTCAGCGGGGCCGGTCCGCCGGCCCCGTTTCTATTGGCTGGGACCAATCAGGTGGAATTCCTCACCGGAACCAAGATACCCGTTGGCATTTGGGCGCGTCAGGTTGTTGACTGGCTGACCGAAAATGCCGGCTGGTTTTTCGACGCGCTTGCCTCCGTGTTGGAGTTCCTGATCGACGGGCTGCTGGCAATCCTCAACTGGCCGCATCCGCTCATCGTTGTAGCACTGTTTACCGCGCTTGCATGGTATCTGCGCCGCTCGTGGCAGGTGCCCACACTCACGGCAATCGGCTTCCTGTTTATCATCAACCAGGGCTATTGGGACGAGACGATGGAGACGCTCACCCTCGTCCTGTCTTCCTGTATCCTATGCATGATTATCGGCGTTCCGATCGGTATTGCGGCAGCGCACCGGCCGAGGCTCTACGCGGCGATCCGTCCCGTGCTCGACCTGATGCAGACGCTGCCGACCTTCGTCTATCTTATTCCGGCCATCGTCTTCTTCGGCATCGGCATGGTGCCGGGGCTGATCGCAACAGCGATTTTCGTGCTCCCCGCGCCGATCCGGCTGACGCATCTGGGCATCTCCTCGACGCCGCAGCAGCTGATCGAGGCGGGGCTGGCCTTCGGCGCTTCCAAACGGCAATTGCTGTGGAAGATTGAACTGCCCTATGCGGTGCCGCAGATCATGGCGGGGCTGACACAAACCATCATGCTGTCGCTTTCCATGGTGGTGATTGCTGCACTTGTCGGCGCCGACGGGCTGGGCGTGCCGGTGGTGCGCGCACTCAACTCGGTCAATACCGCACTTGGCTTCGAGGCGGGCATCGTGATCGTCGTGGTCGCCATCGTGCTGGACCGCATGTTCCGCGCAGGGCGGGAGAAATAAGATGAGCGACGCTCCCGACGTTAAGCCCGCCATCGAGATCGACAATGTCTCCATCATGTTCGGCGACGATACAGGCAAGGCATTGGCTCTGGCCGATGAGGGCAAGGAGCGGCCCGAAATCCAGAAGGAAACCGGCTGCGTATTGGGCGTACACGACTGCTCGATCACGATCGGCGAAGGCGAGATCGTGGTGCTGATGGGGCTTTCGGGTTCCGGCAAGTCGACGCTGCTGCGCGCCATCAACCGGCTCAACCCAATCACCCGCGGCGACGTGCGCATCTGGCGCGAAGGCGCGCCGCAATCGGTGGCAGAAGCCAAGCCCGACGAGCTACGTGACATCCGCTCCGATGATGTCTCGATGGTGTTCCAGCAATTTGCACTTCTGCCCTGGCGTAGCGTGGCGGCCAATGTCGGGCTGGGGCTGGAACTGTCGGGCATGGGCGAGGCCGAGCGTGCCGAGAAAGTGCGCAACCAGCTCGAACTGGTCGGTCTTTCCGACTGGGCCGAGCGGCAGGTCGGCGAGCTATCAGGCGGCATGCAGCAGCGCGTGGGGCTGGCGCGCGCCTTTGCCACCGGTGCGCCGATCCTCTTGATGGACGAACCGTTTTCCGCGCTCGACCCGCTGATCCGCGCACGCTTGCAGGACGAATTGCTGGACCTTCAGGACAGGCTCAAAAAGACGATCGTTTTTGTCAGCCACGACCTCGATGAGGCGCTGAAGCTGGGTAACCGTATCGCCATCATGGAGGGCGGACGTATCGTCCAGTGCGGGGAGGCTTCGGACATCCTCAATAATCCGGCGAACGAATATGTGGCTGATTTCGTGGCTCATATGAACCCGCTTGCGGTATGCACGGCCGCCGATGCAATGCAGCCCGTCGAGGCGCGGCGCAAGGGCGAGGGGACCTGCGAGTTCGTCGCGCCGGAAACCCCGCTTAAAGACGTCATGCAGATGCAACTGGACAGCGGCCGGGCGGTCTATGTGAAGGCCGACGACAAGGTGATTGGCCGCGTCGATAGTGACGACGTGCAGCGCACGTTACTGCGCTAGATTTTCTCTGGCTTAGATACCCCGCAGGATCGCCGCCAGCACGTTGGAATAATCATCCGTCCAGGGGGTGGTGTTTTTCGCATCAAGCGGTTGCCAGCGCTCGTCGCGCAGTATTGGTCCGAGATCGGCTTCGCTGTTGGCCAGCACGACCACCTCGCTCGGGTTGATGTGCTCGCCCTCGCTCAGCTGCTCCGGCGGATAGAATTTGCCGGTGCGACCCGTCATTCCGGTCGTCTCTGCGAGTGCAGCGACCACGGATTGCAGTTCCATGTAGCGGTTGGAAATGTGGATGGCGAGGATGCCGCCCGGCCTCAGCTTCGACCGGTAGAGTTCCAGCGCCTCCACCGTCAGCAGATGCACGGGGATCGAGTCCGAGGAGAATGCGTCGATCAGCAGGTAATCGAACTTGCCATCGGGTTGCTTGGCCAGCGTGATGCGGGCGTCACCCAGTATTATCGGGTCACCTTCGTTGCAGGCGGGGACGAAGCGGAACAGTACCGGATCCGAGGCGACATCGACCACGGCCTTGTCGATCTCGAAGGAGGTCCAGTTCTCGGTCGGTCTGCGGTGGCACAGCAGACTCCCTGCGCCGAGACCGACCGCGCCGACCTGCATCGGCTCGGTTGAGGTAGACGCGGCATATTTCTCCTGTGCCGCGAAGAGTGCAGCCGCGATGCCGCCGGATTCATGATAGTAAGCGATTGGCGTCGGCCTGCCGCTTGTCTCGGCGGTGCGCATCGCACCATGTTCGGTCGTGCCATGCGCCATGACAGTGAATTTGCCGTCCTGCGCGTGGAACGCTTTCACCACCCCGAAGAAGGAACGCTCTGCATGCAGATTGCCGCTGGCCGCCTGCATGGCGAAGCTCAGGCCCGCCACCAGAAGTACGAACAGCAGATGCAGTGCCTCGGAGCGCCATAGCGAGATTGCGGCGGCGACCGCAAAGGCGCTGATGGCGATTGCGTAGAAACCCGCCCCTTGCGGCATGACAAAATGCTCGACTAGCGGATTGTTGATCGTGACAGCCACCAGCAACCCGATCAGGGCAAAGATACGGATCTCGCGGCGCTCGGCACGCCACAGTGCCGGGCGGCAGAACAGGGCTGCAACTATGAGTAGCGGGTACTCTGCAACCCAGTTGAACACGAAGGGTGAGACCAGCGTCGTGAATGCGCCGCCCATAACACCGCCGAGCGACATGTAGAAATAGAAACCGGTCAGGCCGCTGGCGGCAGGGCGCTTTGACACCAGTACGGAATGGGCGAGCAGCGCTGCGAAGAAGAAGAACACCAAATGACCGGCAAGGGTGAGCAACATCGGAATGTGCTTGCCCGTCACCATCGACACGAACACAAACGCGGCGAGTATGGGGACGATCGCCGAAAGGTGCTCGATCGAGAAGACCGGCTTGCGCGCGAAGGCCAGCACAAAGGTCAACAGAAACAGTGCCAGCGGGATTACCCAGAGAAAGGGTGCGGCGGCGATATCGGTCGAGATATGCGCGGTAACGGCAACCAGCAGGCCCGAGGGAACGGCGGCAAGCGCCATCCATGTCACTTTGGTTCTGACTGGCACCGCCGTTTCCAGCGCGGGTTTTTCCGCATGCAATGCAACGGGTGCAGATTGCAGGGAGCCACGGCTGGCGGTGATCCAGCCGCAGCCGGCTATGGCCAGTCCTAGCGCCGCATAGCCCGCCGTCCATGCCAACGACTGACCCGACACGGTGAAGAAGGGCTCTATTGCCACGATGTACAAAATGAGCGAGGCAAAGCTGCCGATATTGCTGGCGCCGTACAGGAAATACGGGTCATCGGCATGGGGATGGGACGTGCGCGAGAACCATGCCTGCAGCAGGGGGCCGTTGGCGGAGACGGCGAAGAAGGGCAGGCCGACTGCCAGCGTGAACAAGGCCAGCAGCCAGAAGGTCTGGCCGGTTTGCGGCGGCTCTGTCCACCCGGCAGGAATGGCAATCGGCAGCACGATGAAGGCCAGTGCGATGACGCCAAGATGGACAAGCGCCGCGGTTCTAAGCGTAAACCTGCTCACCAGCAGATGCGCATAGGCATACCCGGCCAGCAGCATGGCCTGAAAGAATACCATCGCCACGGACCACACGCCGGGTGAGCCGCCGAGGATCGGCAGCACCATTTTGGCGAAGAAGGGCTGAACCGAAAACAGCAGGAAGGCGCTCAGGAACAGCGTCGCCGAGAAAACCGTGAGAACCGCGCGGTCCGAAAACGCTGTGACCGTTCCGGTGCGAACCGATTGCAATTGTGCCGGCATGTTTCCCCGCATGCGTTGTTCCACTAGGAATATGACTACCGGCAAGGTCTTAATGTTCGGTGATCTGGCGGTCGCCCAGCGCCGATGGGCTAAAGCTTTTCTGCTGTCAGATGCCGCTTTTCGGCAGATGCTTGACCCCTGCGGCGATTATGGTTTGCTCGCATTGCCGTGTGAAACAAACCGGGACCGGAACATTCGATGCGCTACTCCGCGCTGCAGATCCTCAAACAGGGCCTGACCGGCAACAAGGGCTGGAAGCCAATATGGCGCGAGCCGGAGCCGAAGGCGGAGTATGACATCCTCATTGTCGGTGGCGGCGGGCACGGGCTGGCAACTGCCTACTATCTGGCAAAGGAGTTCGGCCTGACCAATGTCGCAGTGCTGGAGAAGGGCTGGCTCGGCTCCGGCAATATCGGCCGCAACACCACCATAGTGCGTTCCAACTACCTGCTGCCCGGCAACGAACCCTTCTACGAAATGTCGCTGAAGCTGTGGGAAGGGATGGAGCAGGACTTCAACTATAACGCGATGATGTCGCAACGTGGCGTCATCAATCTCTACCACACCGACGGCCAGCGCGACGCCTATGCAAGGCGCGGCAATGCTGCCCGCCTAGAGGGTGTCGATGCCGAACTGCTGGACGAGAAACAGTTAAGGCGGATGTGCCCGTTTCTGGATTTCGACAATGGCCGCTTTCCGATCAAGGGTGGCTTGCTGCAGCGGCGCGGCGGCACGGCGCGCCATGATGCGGTAGCGTGGGGCTATGCGCGCGGCGCCGACATGCGTGGCGTCGACATCATCCAGAACTGCGAGGTTACCGGCTTTCGCATCGAGGATAGCCTTGTGAAGGGCGTGGAGACCTCGAAGGGGCCGATCCGGGCAAAGAAGATCGGCGTGGCTGTAGCGGGTAGCACCACGCGGGTGATGGAAAAGGCAGGCGTGCGCCTGCCTATCGAGAGCCATGTGCTGCAGGCCTTCGTTTCAGAGGGGCTGAAACCGATTATCCCCGGCGTCATCACTTATGGCATGGGGCATTTCTATCTGAGCCAATCCGACAAGGGCGGACTGGTTTTTGGCGGCGATCTCGACGGCTACAACTCCTATGCCCAGCGCGGCAATCTGCCAATCGTGGAGCATGTCTGCGAGGCGGGCATGGCGATGGTGCCAATGATCGGGCGGGCGCGCATCCTGCGGTCATGGGGCGGCGTGATGGACATGTCGATGGACGGCTCGCCAATCATCGACAAGACGCATATCGAAGGTCTCTATCTCAATTGCGGCTGGTGCTATGGCGGCTTCAAGGCAACGCCTGCATCGGGGTTCAGCTTCGCACATCTGATTGCCAGGGACGAGCCGCACAGGGTCGCGCGGTTCATGCGGCTCGACCGGTTCGAAACCGGTCATGTGATCGATGAATCCGGGCACGGCGCCCAGCCGAATTTGCATTAGGGGAAACGATGCGTATTTCCTGCCCCCTTTGCGGCGAACGCGACCATTCCGAATTCACCTATCTGGGTGACGCCACCGTGAAGCGGCCCGACCCCGAAGCGGCGGACGCGGCTGCGGCCTTCCATGCCTATGTGCATTTGCGCAAGAACCCTGCGGGCTGGCATCACGAGCACTGGTATCATGCTTCTGGCTGCCGTGCCTGGATCGTGGTGGAGCGCAACACGGTGACGCACGAGATACGCGGCTCGGAACTGGCGAGTACGTTCGGCCGCGATCTGGAACCGGTCGTACCCTTTGCTGACGAAGATGCAGCTAACGAAGACAGCGAGGGCGGCAGAGCTGAAGACACCGATGACAACCGCGATGGAGCCGAGTATTGAGCGGCTCTTCCAAACCTAATGCGAGGCTCGACAAAGGCGGACTGATTGACCGGGCGAAACCCGTTTCCTTCAGCTTCGACGGCAGGAAACTGGGCGGCTACGAGGGCGACACGCTGGCATCTGCCTTGCTGGCGAACGACGTCCGGCTGGTCGGGCGTTCGTTCAAGTATCACCGGCCGCGCGGTATTCTTACAGCCGGTTCGGAGGAACCCAACGCGCTGGTCGAGTTGCGCGAGGGGGCGAGGCGCGAACCCAATACACGGGCGACCGTGGCCGAACTCTATGACGGGCTTGTCGCGCGCAGCCAAAACCGGTTTCCCTCGCTCAACCACGACATTCTCGCCTTCAACGATCTTCTCTCCTCCTTCCTCTCAGCCGGCTTCTACTACAAGACCTTTATGTGGCCGGCGGCTTTCTGGGAGAAAGTCTACGAGCCGCTGATCCGCCGGGCGGCGGGTCTGGGTTCCATGTCCGGCAAAGCCGACCCCGACAGCTATGAAAAGTCCTGGGCGCATTGCGACATTCTGGTGATCGGCTCAGGCCCGGCCGGTCTGCAAGCCGCGCTCACCGCGGGTGAGGCAGGAGCGCGGGTAATCCTTTGCGAAGAGGATTTCCGGTTCGGCGGCCGGCTTAATTGCGAGCGGCAGGAGATTGCCCGCACACCTGCCGGCGAATGGGCTGCAAGGGCATGGACAATGTCCGGCTGATGGCGCGCACCACCGTCTTCGGCGCCTATGATGGCGGCAGCTACGGCGCGCTGGAGCGGGTTAGCGATCATCTGCCCGAACCGCCGCCCCGCCAGCCGCGACAGCGGCTCCGGCATATCGATGCGAAGCGCGCGATCCTGTGCGCAGGCGCTATCGAACGGCCCATCACCTTCGCAAATAACGACCGGCCCGGCATCATGCTCGCCTCGGCAGTGCGGACCTATCTCAACCGTTTCGCGGTTAGTCCCGGCGGTTCGACCATCGTGTTCACCAATAATGACGATGGCTGGCGCACTGCGGCAGACCTTGTTTCGGCGTGCCGCGCGGTCGAGGCGATAATCGACACAAGGGCGGCCGAGGACAGCGCGCATTTGCGTGAAACGGTTGGCGACACGCCGGTCTTCACCCGGTCGCGGATCGTCGATACGGCGGGCAGGAAGGGGCTGAAATCCGTTACGTTCCTCAATGCCAATGACAAGAGGGTCACTTTGGAGGCCGAATGTCTTGCCGTCTCCGGCGGCTGGAATCCTTCCGTTCACTTGACCTGCCATCAGCGCGGCAGGCCGGTGTGGAGTGACAGGCTGGCGGCATTCGTGCCGGGATCAGAAATGCCGCCGGGAATGTTGGTGGCGGGTGCTGCGCGAGGCAATCTCTCCACGCATGGAGCGTTGATGCAGGCAAGCGAGGCGGCGGCCAAAGCTGTGGGCGATCTCGGTTTCAAGCCCCCGCGAACAGCGGTGCCCGATGCCGAGGATGCGCCGGTCAATATCACGCCCTTCTGGCATGTGGGCGAATCCGGCGGTCGCGCCTGGCTCGACTTCCAGAACGATGTAACCGTCAAGGATATCAGGATCGCCCGCGACGAGGGCTTCCACGCTTCCGAACACATGAAGCGCTACACGACGCTGGGCATGGCGACCGACCAGGGCAAGACCGCCAATGTCAACGCGCTCGCCGTGATGGCCGGGCTGACTGGCAAGACGATTGCCGAAACCGGCACCACGATCTACCGCCCGCCCTACACGCCCGTGGCGATTGCCGCCTTTGCCGGTCCTGCGAAAGGCAAGAACTACAGGCCGTTTCGCCTGCCGCCTTCGCATGATTGGGCGAAGGAGCGTGGCGCGTCTTTCACGGAGGCGGGGCTGTGGCTGCGCGCGGAATGGTTTCCGCTCAAAGGCGAGAAACACTGGCGCGAGAGCGTAGACCGAGAGGCGCGGGCGGTGCGCAAATCGGTTGGCCTGTGCGACGTGTCCACGCTCGGCAAGATCGATGTGAAGGGCAGGGATGCCGGAATTTTCCTCGACCAGCTCTACGCCAACATGATGTCGACGCTGGCGGTGGGAAAAGTGCGCTACGGGCTGATGCTGCGCGAGGACGGTTTCGTCATGGATGACGGCACCGCGGCGCGTCTGGCCGAAGATCACTACCTAATTACTACGACTACCGCCAATGCGGGGCCGGTGATGCAGCATGCCGATTTCTGTGCGCAGGTGTTGTGGCCGGAACTCGACGTGCATCTCGTCTCCGTCACCGACCAGCATGCGCAGTTTGCCGTTGCTGGGCCAAAATCCCGCGACGTTCTGCGCAAGATCATCGACGCCGGGCACGATATCTCCAACGAGGCCTTCCCCTACATGGCCTGTGGCAGGGTGAGCGTGTGCGGCGGGGTGCCGGCCCGGCTCTACCGCATCTCATTTTCGGGCGAACTGGCCTATGAAATCTCGGTTGGCGCGCGGTACGGCGATGCACTGGCGCGGGTCATCATGGAGGCCGGCGCGGAGTTCGGCATCGTTCCCTATGGCGTCGAGGCGCTCAACGTGCTGCGAATCGAGAAAGGCCACATGACCGGCGCAGAATTGAACGGTCAGACTACGGCGGGTGATCTCGGCCTCGGCAAGATGATCTCGGCCAAGATGGATTGCATCGGCAAGGTGATGGCGCAGCGGCCCGGACTGGTAGCCGAAGACCGGATGGCGCTGGCCGGGTTCAAGGCGGTGAAGCTGGAGGACGAACTGACGGCGGGGGCGCACTTCATAGCCATAGGCAACGAGGCCAATACGGAGAATGACGAGGGCTGGATGACCTCGGTTTGCTTCTCCCCGGCGCTCGGGCAGTCGATAGGGTTAGGCTTCATCCGGCGTGGGCCGGACCGGCACGGCGAGCGTGTGCGCGCGGTGGACCCGGTGCGCGGCAAGGACATCGAAGTGGAAATCTGCTCGCCGCATTTCGTCGATCCGAAAGGGGAGCGGTTGCGTGTCTGATTTGAAGCTCGAAGCGAAGACCGCGCTCAATCTGGATCAGCCGGTGGAGGAGCACTGGGCCGGGTTCTCGTTTGTGGAGATAACCGGCGAGAATTACTGGTGGCTGGCGGCGAGCCGTGGCGGCGAGGAGAAACTGTCGAGGCGATGCGAGAAGCACCTCGGTGCTGCATTGCCGGAGCCGCGCAGGTTCAGCCGGGGTAAGTCAGGTGGCGCATCGGTGGATCTGCTCTGGGCCGGCGAGCGCCAATGGATGATTGCCGGGGCACTTCCTGATCTTCCTCCTTCGACAGGAAAGGCCGGATATCTGACCGATCAATCGGACGGCTGGGTTGCCTTCACTGTCTCAGGAAGCAAGACCCGGAACGTGCTGGAAAAACTCTGCCAGCTTGATCTGCACCCTGCCAGCTTTCCTGACGGAGCCTGCGCACGGATGGCGGTGGAAGGCATGATCGCCATCATCGCCTGCGAGGATTCAGATGAGCCGCGATACCGGCTGATGTTCCAGCGCTCGTCTGCGCGCAGCATGGCCGGACATATCCGTCATGCCGCCTTTTCCACCTGCGGCGAGAAGATTGAGGCACCAAGTGCGCCTGCGGCTGTTTGAGGGGTCCAAACTGGCAAGCCGGGGGCAATTGCCGCGTCGGCTGTACACTATCGAACGCGGCCTCGCGAGCCGACTGTAACCGAGAATTCAGACCCTGCTCCACTTCGCCGGCAATCATACCAATCACTGTCCAAAATCCGGGCTTGCGATTCAGTGAGCTTCTTGCTTTGTTGTTGAGGCGCTGAACAAAAAAAACGAATCGGCGCGGGAGGAAAAATTTGGATATCGCCCAGCTTCTGCTCGGAGGCATAGCCGGTGGCTGTGTCTACGGCCTTGTCGCCCTCGGCTTCGTGCTAATCTACAAGGCGACTGAATCGGTCAATTTCGCGCAGGGCGACATCATGATGCTCGGCGCCTTCATCACGCTGCAGTTCGTCAATGCCGCCTACTGGAACATGCCGTTCTGGCTGGGCGTGCTGATCGCCGTCGCGGTCATGGCGGTGATCGGCTATCTCATGGAAGCGTTGGTCATTAGACGGCTGTTTGGCCAGCCGCAATTCGCCATTGTCATTCTCACCATCGCCATCGGCTTCGTGCTGCGCTTCATCGCCGGTTTCATCTGGGGGCATGAGCCGCTGACGCTTGAGACACCGTTTGCCGGTCGCAATGTGCAGTTCGGCGGGCTGGTGATCGGGCTCGACGAAATCTTCGTCATCGGCATGACCATATTGTTGACCGGTGTATTGTATCTCTTCTTCGCCCGCACGCGGCTCGGCATGGCCATGCAGGCTTCCTCGCAGAACCAGCTCGCTGCATACTATATGGGCGTTCCGGTGAAGCGTATTCACGGATTGGTCTGGGCACTCTCGGGTGGGATCGCCACTATCGCTGGCGTCATGTTTGCGGCACGCGGTTCCATCGATCCCAATCTCGGCCTGCTCGGCATCAAGGCCTTTGCTGCTGCGGTGATCGGCGGGTTCGGGTCACTGCCCGGCGCGCTGGCAGGTGGCCTGATTGTCGGCATCGTCGAACCGTTCTCAGGGCGCTACGTGCCCGCCGGCTACAGCCAGATCATGCCCTACGCCATCATGTTGCTGGTGCTGATCCTGCGGCCGAACGGGCTGTTCGCGCAGGTCCAGAGCAAGAAGGTCTGACCAGTGATGCGCATTCATCAGAAACGCAGCTACGACGACGACATCAACCTGCATGATGATGGCCGGCAGCTGTTCTGGTACGGATTGCTGATCGTGGCGGCCATCGCGCTGCCATTCGTGCTCGACACCTATCACCTTGGTGAAGTGGTCAATGTGCTGATCCTTGCGATTGCCGGGATGGGGCTGATGATCCTTGCCGGTCATACCGGGCAGCCAAGCCTCGGTCATGCGGCGTTTCTGGCCTGTGGGGCCTATATGCAGGCATGGCTGCACAATCAGGGCGTGCCGTTCCTGATCTCGTTTCCCATCGCCGGGTTGTTCGCCGGGATTGTGGGCGCGGTCATCGCAATACCGGCGATGCGCATGTCGGGCGTCTATCTGGCAATTGCGACCCTGGCCATGGGTATCGTCGCCGAGGACGTCATCATTCTGCTGGAGGCGTATACAGGCGGAGTGAGCGGTACATTCGTCGGGGCGATCAGCATTTTCGGCCTCGAGTTCGACCGCTACATCAATCCCGACCGGTTCTACTGGCTGTGTCTGGCTGTCGCGATCCTTGTCGCAATCGCCTATGCCAATCTGCTGCGTTCCTCCACGGGACGGTCGTTCGTTGCGATCAGGGATTCGGAAGTCTCGGCCAAGGCCATGGGCATCAATATCGCGCGGACCAAGACACTTTCCTTCTTCCTGTCATGTTTCGTCACCGGTCTCGCCGGGGCGCTGATGGCGCACAATCTGGGCGCGTTCAATTACGAGGCGTTCCTGATCACCATCTCGATCTCGCTGCTGCTGATGATCGTCATTGGCGGGATGGGCTCGATCCACGGCGCATTTTTCGGGGCAATGGTCGTCGGCCTGCTGCCGGCATTCATCACCGCGGTGCGCCAGCAGATCGCCATCTCCACCATACCGGGGCTGGACACCGGGCTGTTCGCGCTCATCCTCGTCGTGATCCTCATTCTGGAGCCGCTCGGCATCTACGGCAGGTGGCTGAAAACGAAAGCCTGGATACAGCTCTTCCCGCTCGCCCGGCGTGACATGTTCCGCCGCCACAAGAGCTACCTCAAGACGGAGCGCATGCGTTGACGACTATTCTCACGGCCGAGAACCTGTCAAAATACTTCGGCGGCGTGAAAGCCGTTGATGGCGTTTCCTTCGAGGTGGAGGAGGGCGAGGTCTTCACGATTGTTGGCCCCAACGGCGCCGGCAAGTCGACGATCTTCAACCTGATCTCGCGCTTCTATGATGTCACAACCGGCAAGATCTATTTCGAAGGCAAGGACATCACCAATGTGCGGCCCGACGAAATCATCTCCCACGGCATCGCCCGCACGTTCCAAAACATCGAACTGTTCGATCACTCCACGGTGCTTCAGAACCTGCTCGTCGGCCGCCATAGCCGCCGCGGAACAAACTTTCTGCAGAACCTGCTCTTCCTGCCCTCGGTGCGGGCCGAGGAGAAGGAGCACCGCCACGAAGTCGAGGAAGTCATCGAGTTTCTCGATTTGCACGCCTATCGCGACAAGATGATCGCGGGTCTCCCCTATGGTGTGCGCAAGGTTGTTGAGATCGGTCGGGCGCTGGCCTGTGGCCCCAAACTGCTGCTGCTTGACGAACCGGCCTCCGGCCTGTCGGTCGAGGAAACCCAGGATGTGGCCTTCTGGATCGAGGACATGCAGAAGGATATGGGCCTGACCATCCTCATGGTCGAACACGATATGAGCCTGGTCAGCCAGGTTTCCGACCGGGTGCTGGCGCTCGCCGACGGACACCCGATTGCGCTCGGCACGTCCGCGGAAGTGCAGTCGCATCCGGCTGTCGTCGAAGCCTATCTTGGCATCGAGGAGAATGCCGCATGAATGTCTCGGTCATGGAAAAGCCCGGCAAGCAGGCGCAAGGCAAGGCCCGCCCGGTTCTCGAGGTCAAGAACATCGAGACGTTCTACGGCGCGGTCATGGCGATACGCGGCGTGTCGCTGGAGGTGCATGAGGGCAAGATCGTCACCATTCTCGGCGCCAACGGCGCCGGCAAAACAACGCTGCTCAAGACCATCTCGGGCGTGATGGATCCCGAAAAGGGAAAGATCCTGCTCGACGGCAAGGAAATACAGGGCCGGGACCCGGATGTGATCGTGCGCCGTGGTGTGGCGCATGTACCCGAGGGACGAGAGGTGTTTCCCTTCCTCACGGTTGAAGAAAATCTGCGCATGGGCGCGTTCACCCGTAACGACAAGGAAGTCAGCTCGGATATCGAAATGGTCTATGGCTATTTCCCGATCCTGCGCGAACGTCGCCGCCAGCAAGCCGGCTATCTGTCCGGCGGGCAGCAGCAAATGCTGGCTATTGGCCGCGGACTGATGACGCGACCACGCGTGCTGCTGCTGGACGAGCCGTCACTCGGACTTTCGCCGATCCTAGTGCAGGAGATATTCGGGATCATTCGCAGGCTCAACAAGGAGCAGGGCGTCACCATGATGTTGGTAGAGCAGAACGCCAATGTGGCTCTGAGGACAGCCGACTACGGTTACGTTATGGAAATCGGGCGCATCGTCATGGGTGGCAGTTCGCAGGAACTGCTTGCCTCGGAGGATATTCAGGAATTCTATCTGGGCGTTCAGGGCGAAAGCCAGCGCGGACAAAAGCGCTGGAAGCGCCGCAAGACCTGGCGCTAGGAATTGCTCATCGGAGGAGGATGTCGATGAACATGCAGATTGCGACGGCTTCAGCTGGCGCCGGAGAGGACAAGACCGACTACACCAGCTGGCTTGGGTGCAGCACTGTCCCTGCGCTCTTCAGGCACCGCTGCAAACAGTTCGGCGATCGCGCGGCGCATCGCGAGAAGGATCTCGGGATCTGGAAGTCATTCTCCTGGAACGACTACTGGAATCACGCGCAATGGATCGCGCTTGGCCTGATCAAACTCGGACTGAAGCGCGGGCAGGTGATCTCCATCCTGTCGGAAGACAACAAGGAATGGTTCTATTTCGACATGGCGGCAGCGTGCGCCGGTGCGATTCCCTCAGGCGTCTATACCACGGACGCCGCGCAGCAGCTTGCCTACCTCGTCAACGATTCCGACACCAAATTCCTGATCGTCGAGAATGACGAGCAGCTGGACAAGTTCCTCGAGGCGCGAAAGCAGATGCCGGGCCTCGTCAAGGTCATCGTCCTCGACAAGGAAGGGCTGCGTGACTTCACCGATGACAAGGTGATGTTTCTCGACGAGTTGTACGAAATCGGCAAGGCGGAGGCGGCGGCACATCCCGACCGTTTCGACGAGGAAATCGACAAATGTGCGCCGGCGGATGTGCGCATGCTGATCTACACATCGGGCACGACCGGCAAGCCCAAGGGCGCGATGATCACGCATGCCAACATCATCTATCAGATCAACGCGGTTAACCAGTGCCTGCCCAGCTATGAGACCGACGAGCAACTATGCTTCCTGCCGCTGTGTCACGTCCTTGAGCGACTGTTCTCGGTCGAAACCCAGCTGGCGGCCGGTAGCACCATCAACTTCGCCGAGAGCCCGGAAACGGTGTTCGACAATCTGCGGGAGGTTTCCCCGCATGTCTTTATCGCGGTGCCGCGGCTCTGGGAAAAGATCTTCTCCACCCTGCAGATCATGCGCAAGGAAGCAACGCCAATCGGCAGGTGGGCGCTGGACCGGGCCGTGGCTGCGGGGCTGAAACGCGCTGAACACACGATGGATGGCGGTCGCGCGCCGGCAATGACAGAGCTTGTCTACAAGTTCTGGGACTTCGTACTTCTGGGCAATCTGCGGCGGATGATCGGAATGGACCGGATCCGCCGCGGCGGGACGGGTGCGGCACCCATCGCGCCGGAACTTCTCAAATGGTTCTGGGCCATTGGCGTGCCGATCTTTGAAGGCTTTGGCCAGACCGAAAGTTCCGGCGTCGCATCGATAAACTATCCGGGCCACAACAAGCTTGGAACGATTGGCAAGTCGCTTCCCGGCGTCGAGACCAAGCTCGGGACCGATGGCGAAATCCTGTTGCGCGGCCCGCATGTCTTCAAGGGATACTGGAACAACCCCGAAAAGACGTCAGAGACCATCTCCAAGGATGGCTGGCTGCATACGGGTGATGTCGGCCGGATGGACAATGAAGGCTACTTCACCATTACCGGCCGGATCAAGGACATCATCATCACCGCCGGGGGCAAGAACATCACGCCTGCCGAAATCGAAAGCGCGCTCAAATTTTCACCATATATTTCGGACGCGGTTGTGATCGGCGACAAACGCAAATACCTTACCTGCCTGATCATGATTGATCAGGAAAATGTCGAGAACTTCGCGCAGGAAAAGCGGATACCGTTTGGTGATTTCGCCTCGCTTTGCGCCGCACCGGAGGTGGTGGCGCTGATCGGCGAGGAAGTTGCGAAGGTGAACAAGCAGTTCGCACGGGTGGAGCAAATCAAGGACTTCAGGCTGATCAACATTTTGCTGACGGCCGAAGACGAGGAACTGACCCCGACAATGAAGCTCAAGCGAAGCTTCGTCGAGGAAAAGCATGGCGGTCTGATCGAGTCGATGTATTCGCAGGCGGCCTGATGAAGGACTACAGATAACCGGCCAAGCGCCGGAATGCCAAAAAGGGAGGATACCAATGAAGGCATTACTGACCAGCGTGGCACTTGCAGCAGCACTCGCTGCGGCGCCCGCATTTGCCCAGACGCAGGGCGTGAGCGACGACGAAATCAAGATCGGCGGCCACCACGACCTGTCGGGCATTTTCGCTGCGTTTTCCGTGCCTGCGGTGAAGGCTGCCCAGCACTATTTCGACGAGGTCAACGCCGCGGGCGGCGTGCATGGCCGCAAGATCACCTATATCGTGGAAGACCACGGCTACAACCCGTCAAAGGCGGTGCAGATCGTCAACAAGCTGGTCAATTCCGACAAGGTTTTCGCCATGCTGCTGTCGCTGGGCACGCCGCACAATCTGGCAGCCTTCAAGATCCAGGACCCGGCAGGCATCCCGAACGTTTATCCGCTGACGGCCGCGCGCCAGATGCTGGATGAGCCACTTGATCTGCACTATGCAGGCGGCTCGGCCTATTACGACCAGATCCGCGCTGCGTTGAAGTGGATGAAGGAAGAGCAGGGCGTTTCAACGGTCTGCTCGATGTACCTTCCAACCGATTTCGGCATCGAAATCGAGGAAGGCACCAAGGATGAGGCTGAGGCCTCGGGCCTGACCTATGCCGACCAGACGACCCACAAACCTGATGAAGGCGAATTCGTCGGCGCGCT
>Ga0310345_10001624_pt1 | contig 24603 bp, 18 predicted proteins | sample HC15DNA20500_MG_FD_204667 | JGI IMG/M metagenome (GOLD analysis project Ga0310345, IMG submission 204667) | Marine microbial communities from station ALOHA, North Pacific Subtropical Gyre - HC15-DNA-20-500_MG | ecosystem: Environmental > Aquatic > Marine > Oceanic | place: Pacific Ocean: North... | reverse complement strand
TTCCAGGTCATCGACTTCGAAGTAACCGAGATCCTCCATCAGGTCGTTGCTGAGGTTTTGCAGCACCTGACGTGCTGCCGATTGGAGGGCATAAGACAGCTCGACGTGTCCCTGGCGGTTTTGCGAAATCCGCTCCTCGACCTTGGTCACAAAGACCAGCTGGGTGATCAACACCGTCAGCACCAGAACCAGTACCAGTACCACAAACAGCGCCATCCCCTCCTGTCGGAGAGAAGGGTGATGCAGCGTGGTAGGCGGCAAATTCTTCATCGAGAACTCCTGGTTCTGTCCAAACAACGAGCGGGAAACGACATCTCGCTCTCTGGTCAATTCATCGGCAGATATCATGCCAGTCTACACTGATCTTCGACCTTGATTTGAAACCAGAGATAATTCGTAACTCAATATCATTTAATAGGTTACAGAGATGCATCCAAAATCAGTTTGAAGGCATCCCGCTGATTCTGCCCGAATCGAGCCATCCAGTGTTCAAAAACACTACACCGAAGCCGGGGTCGGCGCATCGATCGCCTCTGTATCGTCGTCCCTGCGCCGTAGAAAGAAGGAAAGGACCACAGGAAGAACCACCAGTGTCAGCACGGTGGAAGTCGAAAGGCCGCCGATGATGGTCTTGCCGAGGGTATAGAACTGGGGCCCAACCGTCATCTGGGTACCGTAAGCCATCGGGATCAACCCCAGTACCGTGGTCAACGCAGTGATGAGGATGGGGCGAAGTCGATCACTGGCGCCATTTTTGATGGCCACGATCGGATCCAGGCCACTCTTCAAATGACGCAGAACCTGATCGATGAGAACGATGCCATTATTCACGACAATACCACACAACAGAATCATTCCGACTGCAGCAGGAGTATCGAGATGATCCCCCTGGAGATAGAGACACCAAATCACGCCCGGGATGGCTAGCAGTACCGTGACCATCAGAACCAACGGTGTTCGGAGTGATTCAAACAGACATGCAAGCACCAGGTAGACCAGAAATACCGACAGGTACATTCCTTCGCCGAAGGAGGCGCGGTTGCGCCAGCGACCGGACCAACCTTCACCCAGATCCCATTCGTATCCGACCGGCCAGGAGAACGCGGCTAGTGCCTGCTCCAGACGAGGGATCACCGTATCCTTCTTCCCGGCCTCATAACGTACCGATACGCTCAGGTTGGCAAGACGATCACGCCGATTACGCTCATCGGGGGCCTCTTGCTGAACCAGCTGACCGATCTCTTCGATCGGAAGATCGAGAAAATCGGTCAATTGAAAACGCATCAGCCTCAACTCCGCCACCGTATCGGTCTCCTCTTCGTCGAGACCCAATGTGATATCCAGATCCCCTGAGCGGGTTCGCATCTGGGACAGTCGGCTTCCGGCAAAGGCGGAACTGACGGTACGTGCCACCGTATCTCCGGTGACCTGAAGGCGGCCGAGCAAATCCTCGTTCGGCTCGAGACGCAGCTCATCCACATCATCGAAACCAGCAATCTCTGACTCGATGATCCCCTCAATGCCTGACATGTACTGGACAAGCCTCTCGCCCAGATCGTCGAGAAGATTACTGGAATCACCACGGAGCCGAACCTGGATCGACCCTGCAGAGCTGCGAGATCCGCCACCACGGCCGTGCCCACCCCATCCCCAGTCTTCACCAGTTTTGATGGTGAACCCGGGAACTGTGGGCAAAATCTCGTCGAGACGAGCACGCAGATCAGTGAGGTACTCCTCAGTAGCGATCTCCGTCGGCGGATAGATTCTGGTCAGCGCGTATCCGTCTCTGAACCAGGAATAGATGTCTCCCTCACCGATCACTTCTCGCTTTGATTCGAGGTAATTTTCGACGTCGGTCACGACCTTTTCCATCTCCCGAAAGTCGAGACCTTTGACCGGTCGGTAGGAGATGTTGGCGTGGTTGTTCTTCCAGTCCGCATCGGAAAGATCGACCCTGAAGCCGTTATTGAACGGAATCACGGTGCTCATCGTGGCCGTCAGAGCCACCAGCAAAGCAATCACCCGGTGCTTCAAGGCCAATGCCAGAAACTTGTCGTAACCGACCCGGAAACTGGAAAACCATGAAGACTTACCTGGATCGTCACCGCCGTAAATTCTGGCGGCCACCATCGGAACCAACGTCAGAGAGACGAACAAGCTCGCGATGATGGTGAGAGAAATGACCAGTCCGACGCTCGCCAGAGAATCGGTAAACTCGTTACGATCAGAGATGAGTACCGGAAGAAAAACCACCACGGTGGTCAGGGTCGCCGCGAAAACGGGCGTCGCCACCTCCATCGTTCCTTGAGTTGCCGCGGTTTTCGGCTCATCTCCTAGCCCTGCACGACGAACGATCGACTCCACCACCACTACGGCGGTGTCGACCAACATTCCCACTCCCAACATCAGTGCCATAATGGTGACAACGTTGAGCTCCATATCGAGCATGTGCAACACCGCGAGTGCGAACAGTACGGAGATGGGGATTGCCATTCCGACAAGCAGCGTGGCGGAGATCCTGCGTAAAAACAGCAGCAGGATCATCACCGCCATCCCTCCACCGATGAGACCTGCATCGCGAAGTCGAACCAGTGAATCGACGATCATTTTGCCCTGATCCTGCCAGACCAGTAGATCGATCCCTTCCAGTTGAGGATCCTTTGAGATCTCCTCGACCGTTTCACGTACGGCTCGACAAACCTCGACCGTGTTGGCACCCGATTCCTGGGAGATCTCCAGTGAAACAGCATAGGATCCGTTGAGATGTCTACCCCAGCGACGTTCCCCTTCCACCTTCTTGATGGTGGCCACCTGGCCAAGACGGAGTCCATTCGCATTGATGGGTAACTGCGACAGTTGCTCGACATTCTCCATCGCATTGATGAGACGGAGACGGCGTACCTTTCCATCCTTCCAGATCCTACCGATGGTGGTATTGATGTTGGAATTCTGGATCACCTGAGAGATGTTCCTCAGGGTCAACCCATGGCGCTCCAGATCTTCTTTGCGAAAGCTGATCTTCACCTCAAGCGGAGAGACACCATCCATCTCCACCTGTCCGATACCCTCGATCCGTTCGATCGGGCGCTGGATTCTGTTTACCAGCAGATCGTAGTTCTGGGACAGGTCGACACCCTTGGCGCTAATCCGTGCTTCCATGATGGTATCGATGCCGGCTCCCCAGCCATCTTCCCGGATCCGGATCCTCTCGATGTCCTCGACCGGAAGTTGTTCCATCGCCCGGGCCAAACGTTCCCGGATCTCGACCTTCACCGCCTCGATATCGGTGCCGTAATCGAAACGAAGACGGACACGCCCATTGCCCTCCCGTGACTCACTATCGATTTCACGTACGCCTTTCAGTGTCGCGAGAGCCTCCTCTAGCGGTCGCACCACCTCGTTTTCGATCTGGATCGGCGATGCATTCGGATAAGGAACGGAGACCGAAACTCGCATCTTCTTGAAATCCGGCATGGCACTGAGAGGAATCTGCTGGATCGACAGAACACCGGCCAGCAACAGGATGATGTGTACCGTCAATGTGGTGATGGGACGGTCGAGGCAAAAACGGACGAATTTTCTCAAGCCGACCTCCCATCTTTGGAAGAACGTTGTAATAAACGATAGCCACTCGGAATCACCACTAACGTCATCATAGTCGCCGCGGCCAACCCCCAGACTAACGTAATCGCGAGGGGTTTGCGCAGTTCCGCTCCTGGGCCAAAACCCAGTGCCAGCGGCAATAGTCCCAAGATGGTCGTGGCACTGGTGATGAGAATTGGGCGAAGTCTCTCGACACCAGCTTCTCGTGCTGCAGAAGTTGGGTCTGACCCCGCTTCCTGAAGTTGTTGGATCCTGGCAACGAAGATGATTCCGTTGTTCACCACGATTCCGCACAACACGATCACACCGATCATCGAGAGTACACCCAACGGAATCCCGGTGAAGAACATGGCAAAGATCGCTCCACAGATTCCCAGCGGAACCGTGAGGATGACGATGAAGGGTAACTTCAACGATTCGAAGGTACTCGCCAGCACCAGGTAAACCACGAAGATCGCCAGCGCGAGAGCCTCGGCAAGACTCCGGAGTGACTCCTTCATTTCCAGGTTCTGACCGGACATCCGGGCAGCCGTTGTCGGCGGTAGATATCGTCCTTGAAGAGCTTGTTCGGCATTCATGGTCGCGGTTCCCAGGTCCACCCCATCGGTACGCGCGGTCACCAGAACAGATCGCTCTCCTCCCACACGACGGATTTCCACCGGCCCTAATGCCTCTTCCAATCGACCGAGCGAGGCCACCCTCAACGGAGCCAACGCATCGGGCCCAGAAACAGCAACGGAATCCAGCTCGGCGTCTTCGATCCCCTTTTCCAGCGCTCCCTTCATCCGCACTCGAACATCGATTGGCTTTTCTGCATATCGATACTGAGTGGCGATTTCACCGATCCCCTTGGCCCTCAGACCATCGGCGACCTGCCCGAGGGTAAGTCCATAGGCAGAAAGACGCACCGGATCCAGACGAACATGCACCTCGGGTACCTGATCGGCAACCTGGGCATGGACATCCAACAGGTTGGGAACCAGTTCCAGACGCTCCTCTATCGCCAGAGCCGAGTTGCGTAAAGTCTCCAAATCTTCATCAAAAACTTCGACTTCGATCGGATCTCGAAAGGTGAACAGGGAAGGACGTCCCAGAGTCACCGGGCAATCAGGGACCTTCGCGAATTCCTGTTCGATGCGTTCGATCACATCCGCTTCCTGCTGCCGCGTCGCCTCGCTTGTCAGCGTCAGTGAAATTCGGGCGACATGTTCGCGGCGATCTCCCGATTGCACTTCCCCCAGTACCGGTGCATCTCCGACAGTTGAAGTCACCATGGCGATGGGCTGACCCGCGACCTTGAGTCTATCTATCGCCAGTTCCAGCGAAGCAATTTTACGATCTGTCTCCTCTAATGGTGTCCCCTCCGTCAGTTCCACATCGAAGTGGAACTGTCCCTGGAACAAATCCGGGACCAGTTCTGATCCGAGATCATCCGCCTGTGGAAGAACGAGGATGCATAGCATCACGGCCAACACCGGAGCCACCCAGGAAACTGCCAGCACCTGATCGAGAATCCTGGCGTAGTATCGTTGGGCTGTATTCAACAGATAACTGAATGCCATCGAGAGAGGACTCAGCACTCGATCGATGGCATGGATCAGACGTACCAGCTTGCCCGGCGAAGAACCGGTTCCATTGGCGATGACGGTCGGTATTACGGTGACCGCCACAAACAGGCTCGCGAGCAAGGAGTAGGTCACCGTCAGTGCTTGATCACGGAAAATCTCGCCGCCGATTCCCTGAACGAAGACTAACGGAAGGAACACGGCGATAGTGGTGAGTGTCGAAGCAATGATGCCACCCATCACTTGTCCGGTACCCTCTGTTACCGCATCTCTTATATCCAGCCCCTTCTCTCGTAGACGCTGGATCGACTCCAGTACCACGACACTGTTGTCGACCAGCATTCCGATCCCCAGGGCAAGTCCTCCCAGTGAAAGGACATTCAGGCTCACATCGGTCAGCTCCATCAGCAAAAACGTGACGGCCACTGAAACTGGTATCGACAATGCAATGGTGAGCGTGCTGAGCAGGTCACGAAGAAATAGGTACAGGACCAGTGCTGCCAGCAGCGCTCCCAACAGAGCTGTAGACTCAACGCTGGAGATGGAGTCCTCGATGAAACGAGCCTGATCCGTGAGAACCTCGAGCTGGCAACCAGTGAGACTCCGATCATCCTCCAGTTGTGCAAGGCGCTCGCGAACCCGATGCGCAACGGAAACTGAGTTAGCATCGCCTTCCTTGTAGAGATCGAGTTGGACCGCAGGACGACCATTGACCCGCACCAGGATCTCGTCATCGCGGGGAACGATGGCTACCGATCCGATGTCGCGCACCCTCAACGTACCCGTCTCTCCGTGGCGAATGATTACATCTTCGATGTCCTCGATCGACTCGAACTCGTGTACCGTTCGCAACCGGTAGGCGGTTTGACGATCACGAATCTCTCCCCCGGATCGGTTCACGTTCTCCTGGCCCAGTTTCCGAGCCACTTCCTGAACCGTGAGAGACAGCACGTCGAGACGCTGGGGATCGAGATCGACCAGCACCTCATCTTCGGCTCCTCCGATGACCCGCGCTGCGGCAACTCCGGTCACCGTTTCAAGTCGTCGTTTGACCCGCAATTCGGCGAGTTTACGTAGATCGGGAACTGACCGGTTCCCTGACAGCGCCAGTCGCATCATTGGATCGAGCGAAGGATCGAAGCGATAAACCAGCGGAGCCCGTGCGTCATCGGGGAGGTTGACGAGGTCTAACTTCTCTCGGACATCCAGACTGGCCCGCTGCATGTCCGTGTCCCAGCTAAATTCCAGAACCACCTCGGAAACCCCAGCTCGGGAGTTACTGACGTACCTTCGCAACCCTTGTGTCACTCCCACCACATCTTCGATGGGATCGGTGACGAGCTGTTCCACTTCTTGAGGAGAGGCGTCCGGCAACTCAGTCTGTACGGTCAATGTCGGATAGGTGATGTCAGGTAAAAGCTCTACCGGTAGTCGGCCCAGAGCAAGGACTCCGAAGGTCACTGCAGCGATGGTGATCATCGCAACGGTCACCGGTCGGCGGATGATCCCCTTGAGCCACTCCTGCATCGATCACTCCTCGTCCGAACAACTTCAGTCGTCGGAAGATCCGGATCCTGCGGAGGAACCCGCACCCGGTACCACAGGTGTGACAGGAGCGCTGGTACCACCACCTGTTCGGGCACCCGCCGGTGCATTGCCTCCACCTTGTCCACTACCACCCTGAGCTCCCGGAGATCCACGGCGACGTCCTTCAACTGCGCCTCTCTTGGCATCCTCCGGACGCTTCCGTTGCACTTCATCCGTTTTTGGTGTCGTTGCATCGAGACGCTCCACCGTAAGGGAGTCGACTTGAACAGGGATCTCGCGATAGACGCTGACCTTGGCTCGATCCTGAAGATCGTCGATGCCCTGCACCACCACTCGGTCTCCCAGCGTCAGTCCTTCTTCGATGACGACGATGGATTCGTTCTCGTATCCGCTGACCACCTCAAGCTCCTGCACCGTTTCTCCATCTTCGAGCAGGCGAAAAAGCCTGGATCGACCATCGGTGTTGAGCATGGCAGAGCGAGGCACGATGATACGATTCTCCAGGGTCCTGGTGATTACATCGACATGGACGAAAGAACCGGGCCTCAAGATGACCGCCGCATCCGGAAAACGGGTGAGAACCTCCACCGTCAGGCTTTCCCTGTCGACTACCGGACTGACCCGTTCCACCGTTCCCTCGGCCAGGGCAGGACCGTCACTCTCTGTCCGCAGAACACAGCGTTGCCCCAGCTCAAGATCAGTAACTTCACTCTCGGGAAGATGTAGGCGCACTCTCAACGGCTCGAAGTCTGCGAAAGCAAACAGTTCATCTCCCACCCGGACATATTGCCCCGGCTCGATGCGGCGACGGATAATTATCCCATCGAACAAAGCCTCTGGTTGTGAATGCCCCAGATCGATGAGCGCCCGAGCATGGCTGGCTTCCGCCTTACGGAGGGTAAATCTGGCATCGTCCAGTTCCTTGGTCGTCCCGGCTCGAGTCTTCGCAAGTCCTTCCATTCTCTCCATGCCTGTTTGGGCCTGCTCCTTCTCGATCAGTGCAACTCGCTCGGCGATGCGCAGTTCCTCCTGATCGATGGAGCACAGGACCTTGCCCTTTACGACCCTCTGCCCCTCTTCCACCTCGACCGCATCGACACTCCCTTCGACACGGGAAAGGAGAACGACCTGGCGCTCTGGCTCCAGGATCCCACTGCCACGGACTCGCTCCCGGATCACCGCAAGCAAGGAGGAAGTCACTTCGACCGGGATTACATCTCGTTTCACTGCTGAAGTACCCTCATACCCGGAACCGCTACCGCGCCTCATTTGCTGTCTGCGAGACATGTCCCTGCCACCAGAAGGGTTCGATTCATCAACATTGAAGATGCTGTGGGCAAACCAACCGATGACGACAAGGCAGGTCGCGGCAATGAGCTGAGGAATCCAGCGTGTCATTCGTTGCTCCCATCGCATTCAGGGCAGGCACAGCTGGCCCGAAGACGTTCAAAGGACCAGATTCCGGTAGCATGGCCATCGGAGAATCTGAGGTTCAATCCATAATTCCCGGTCAAATCAAAACCGGTACAGTGCAGATCCACCGGTAGAGTCGCTGAATCGAGAATCGGCTCCCTCGACCATTCGTCGACACAGCTAGCACACTCACAGCTTTCGCGCAGGGATCGGTGGGAAAAGAGGCTCTCGTGGCCATCTCCCCATACGATCAGCAAGGTGGTCGGCTCAAGTAGTTCCACCACTTCTGCCTGGTAGTTGCTGGAACCACTCAAAATCGCGATCCTCCCAATCCCGAACTAGGCAGGATTGTACCTCGTGACGGTGTTTTCCACACTGGAAGCTGAGAGACCAGATACGGAAAAGAGGTCCCCACAAAAGGCGTGAGCCCCCTCCGGAATTGGGTCGATCCCGGAGAAGGCCGTTTGGAAGGCTAGATGTTCATGACCTTATCTTCCGCAGCCAGGTGGCCGAGCAGGAAGAAAAGGTGGACCGGAGAGAGGTACGCCGCGTCAACTTCGGGGAAAACCACTCCACGGGCTCGACAACTCCCCAACTCTCTCCGGCCGTCGAACCGTCGACGAATCTACTTTGTATAATATAAAATGTAAAGTACATTTTTGTGGGATTCGCATTTCCTTCCTTCAGAACATCTTGAAGCGCAGAATGCCCGCACCCACGGTTCAGTGCTCAGCGCCCAACGGGGCCACTTTGACGAGACTTCCAGTCCTGGAGGACCAAAATTTATGGCGGATCACAACACCTTTCAGAAGTGGCTACTCCAACTCCAGGACCAGATCTGCAGCACTCTGGAGAAAGAAGACGGAAAAGCCCACTTCGAGTCCTCTCGCTGGCAAAGAGACGGGGGCGGTGGTGGCGAAAGTCGCCTGCTGAGAGATGGAGGCCTGTTCGAACAGGCCGGTGTCAACTTCTCGCTGGTCAGTGGTGATTCGTTACCCGCCTCCGCCAGTGCCCAGAGACCCGAACTCGCAGGAAGAAGTTTCGAAGCGATGGGGATCTCCCTGGTTCTGCATCCGTGGAACCCTCACGTACCCACCACCCACATGAACGTCCGGCTGTTTCATTCCCACCAACAAGGAACCGATCCGATCTGGTGGTTCGGAGGCGGGTTTGACCTGACCCCCTACTACCCCCACCTCGAGGATGCACAACACTGGCATCAGGTGGCCCGAAAGGCCCTCGACCCGCATGGCACCGATCTATATCCGCGTTTCAAGGAATGGTGCGATCGGTATTTCTTTCTGCCCCATCGAAACGAAACTCGGGGTGTCGGCGGGATCTTTTTTGACGACTTCGACGACAACGGATTCGACCATTCGATGGCGGTCACTCAATCAATTGGAGAAGCGTTTCTCGAGGCCTATCTGCCCATCGCGCGACGCCGCAGGGAACTGGAATACGGTGACCGAGAAAGACAGTTCCAGCTCTATCGTCGAGGTCGTTATGTCGAGTTCAATCTGCTGTTTGATCGGGGCACCCTGTTCGGCATTCAGAGTGGTGGCCGGGCCGAGGCGATTTTGATGTCGCTGCCACCGCAGGTTCGCTGGCAAACCGGCTGGAGCGCCGAAACCGGATCCGAAGAAGAGAAATTACTCGATTACCTGAGACCTCGAGAATGGCTGTAAGCGCCCAAAAGAACGGCTGTATCCGCTTCTAGATCAATAGCTTACGTTCCATCCAGTGGGGTCACCCCCGATCGGTATTGCCAATTTGGCAATTCTCTTGTTGCCAATTTGGCAATATTGGATATATTCCAGTGCAGTGAGACGACGACGGATTCGACAGCGTCATGGAAAAGAAGTGCTCGACGAGAAAGGCGTACACAGATGAACCAGGAACTCCACGAAGAGGATCGAGAACTCTACCAAGAGGATAACGATGAGTTTGATGACGGGCCTGCTAATACCGGTTGGCTCAGCAACACTCCTTACTGGCTGATCTCAGTGGTCGCCCATGGAATCTTACTCTTCGTACTCGGCGGAATCGTGATTCTTGAGGTCAGAGAAGAGAAGGAAGAACGCAAGGTAGTGGTGAGGAATGAAATCAAACCTCCCGTCTACGATCCAACCAAAAAGCGAGACATCGAACGCAAGCCTGAAATCCTCGAAAAGAAAAAGACCGACCCCATCAAGCTGCTCAAACCCGACAAGATCAGTCGGACTCCCAAGGGCACCAGCAAGAACAACAAGACCAACAAAAACATCAAGAACCAGCTCAATGATGCCTTCGGCATGACCGGAGCCGGAGCTGGAGCCTACGGCAACCGATTCGGAAAAGGTTCGCTATCGCGAGAAGGCGGCAGTGAAGCCACCGAAAGCGCCGTCCTGGCGGCACTGAAATGGCTTGAGCGTCATCAACACCCGGATGGCCACTGGTCCTCCAACGGTTTCTTGCGACCGGATGGATGTGAAAAAGAAGAGGGGGACGGCTTCGATGGATACGATGTCGGCTGCACCGCGCTGGCGATGCTTGCCTACCTCGGATTCGGACACACCCACGAGAGTGGAGAGTTCCCCGAGTTCGTCGTCGTCATGCGCAAGGCGATGGACTGGATGCTGGCTCAACAGATCAAGGACGCCGATCCGAAACTGAACGGCCTGTTCGGATTACCTCTGGAAGAAACCGACGAGTGGATTTACAACCACTCCATCGCCACGATGGCGATGGCCGAACTGCTGCTTTTGTCCCATGACAAGATCAAGCTCTCGAAGCCGGTCGAAAACGCCACCAAGTGGTGCCTGCGAGCTCAGAACCCCGGATACGGTTGGAAGTACGGTTATCAGGCTGGACACAACGACACTTCGGTGACTGGCTGGATGGTGCTCGCACTCAAAACCGCCAAAGTGTGCGCCCAATCGCGCTACATCAAAAAGGTCCGCAAAAAGGACTTCGACCCTGCTTTTGAAGGTGCCTTGAAGTGGTTCGCTTCATGTACGTCGCCTCGTAATGGAGTTTGTGGATACGAGAACTCTGGTGATCCAGGTTCCCAGCTGCAGAAACACTACCCAGAACCCTACCCCTACTCGAAGGATCTCTCCTGCATGACAGCGGTGGGCGTTCTGTGTCGCATCTTTGCCGGAGAAAAGACCAACACCGATGCCATCAAGCAAGGGACCTCGGTGCTGATGGAGCAGATCCCCAGATGGCGCCCACAGGAGGGGAAGAGGAAATCGAAGATCAACCTCTACTACTGGTACTACGCCACCTACGCGATGTTCCAGATCGGCGGTAGCAAGTGGCGTGAATGGAATGAGGCGATGATCGAGGCTCTGGTCCGCAACCAGCGAGTCGGCGGTTGCGAGGATGGCTCCTGGGATCCGATCGGTGAATGGGGAATTGCTGGAGGTCGGGTCTATAACACCGCCATCGGGGCGATGACCCTAGAGGTCTACTACCGTTTCGCTCGCGCCAGCAACTAGAGGGACACTTTGAACAAGATCGACCATCAATTACCCGACAAGGGAATCGAGGTACACCTCAACGGTGAACCTCACCTACTCCCTTTCAATTGCACCGTTTCTGCGCTGGTAAGATCGCTTCCAGTGGAGCCAACCGCCGTTGCGGTAGAGCGTAACCGCACCATCGTTCCGCGCTCTCTCCATGAGAAAACCATCCTTGAACCAGGAGATCAAATCGAAGTCGTGACCATCGTCGGAGGAGGATAATCTTGAATCGAGAAACCACTCAGGAGTCTTGTACCCAACCCACTCCTCTGCAACTCGGCGACCGGACCTTTCGGTCGCGGTTATTCGTCGGCACCGGGAAGTATTCCGATGCTGAAACGATGAATGCTGCTCTGGAAGCTTCCGGCTGCGAGGTAGTGACGATTGCCATCCGCAGGGTCGACTTGAAGGCGGGAGAAAATCTTCTGACCCAGCTCGACCGAGATCGTTACTTCCTGCTGCCCAATACCGCCGGCTGTTTCAACGCCGAAGATGCCATTCGTGTATGCCATCTGTCCCGGGAACTGGGACTGGGTGATTGGGTCAAACTGGAGGTTCTGGGCGACAAAAAGACCTTGCTGCCCGATCCAGTCGGCACCCTGGAGGCCTGCAAGACACTGGTCGACGAGGGATTCAAGGTGCTGGTATACAGCAGCGACGACCCGGTTCTGGCACTTCGCCTTCAAGACGCCGGTGCCACCTCCGTGATGCCCGCGGGCTCTCCCATCGGCAGCGGCCAGGGTGTCCTCAACCCCAACAGCCTGTCGATCATCATCGAACAACTCGATGTTCCGGTGATCATCGATGCCGGTGTCGGAACCGCTAGCGATGTGACCATCGCGATGGAGCTGGGAGCCGAAGGAGTTCTTCTCAACACCGGAATCGCTGCTGCGAAAGACCCGATCGCGATGGCCCACGCCATGCGACACGGTCTCGAAGCCGGTTGGTTCGCCGCCCGAGCGGGTCGAATTCCCAGGCGTCGCTACGCACTGGCTTCCAGTCCCACCGAGGGTGTGATCGGCGAGTAATGGAGACCTCAATCGAGGAATTGGCCGAAGCGAGTGCGCTGAATACCTTTTTCGTCTCTGTGGTGTTTCTCACCATTTCCATCTTTCTGCTGCGAGCACTCGGCCGTTCGATTCAGAAATCGACTCAGCCGACCGCCCCCCCAGCCAACAGCACTTCTCCCTGGAATATTTCAACGGTCTTGATGCTGTTCGGTTTTTTCCTGCTCGGTCAAATGGCGGTCCTTGCCTTCGCCAGCAGCTCCTCTCCAGGACCCGATGGAACCGTGACCATCGAACTCGATCAGACCAGCGTGTTCATCGGACTCTCTGTGGCCAATCTGGCTCTCTCGACCCTGGCGGTCCTGACTTATCGCCTGTTGCAAAAGCAACAGCTGGAAAACACGGAACAGCCAGCCGCTTCCTTCTGGTCGGAATCGGGGGGCCATCCATTCAGCGCAATACGACTCGGAATCCTCGCCTTGCTGTGCTGGATTCCCGGACACCTGGGACTGACAGGGTTGTGGTCCCTGTGCCTCGAAGGCCTCGATATAGAAATCAACGCCCAGGAGAGCGTCCAGTTGATGTCCGATGCACTGGAACAATCGGACTGGTCTGTGATCATTCCCATGTGGATTTATGGAATCGTGCTGGCTCCACTGGCCGAAGAAATCCTCTTTCGCGGGGTTCTCTTTCGCTGGCTTCGCGGTCACTGGGGGTTCTTCGCAGCACTGGCCGTCTCCTCGGTAGCCTTCGCCCTGGTTCACGATTCTGTCGCTTCGTGGCTACCGATCGCGGCTCTCGGGGGCTTGTGCTGCTGGCTCTACCACCGTAGCGGTCAGTTGCTCGCCACTATCACCCTGCACGCAGCCTTCAACTCCTGCATGTTTCTGCTGATCAGCTTGTTACCGGAGGGGATCTGATATGGCGAATATCGGAGACGTCATCCGGACATTGAGAGAGGGGAAGGGAGTCACCGCAAAGGATCTTGCTGAACGCGTCGGGCTGTCGGCGTCTCAGATGAGTCGCCTGGAAAATGGTCAGAGGAGAGTCAACAGCGAGGTTCTGGCGCGCATCGCCCGAGCTCTGGAGGTGACTCCTTCCGAGTTCTTCGATGACGGCGACTCTTCCACTGTCCGCCCTCTGGCTCGCTCTGCTGCAGCTCCTTTGCGAATCGCCATCGGCAAAATCCTACGCTCTGCCCGTCGACAGAAGCACTGGACCCTTGAAGATTTCGCTCGCAAGACCTCCACCTCTCGTGCCTATTGCCTTTCGGTGGAAGAAGGACGACGCAGCGGCCTGGAAACCGATTTCATCCGAAAATCGTGTCGGTTGCTGGGTCTGTCGGCGATAGATTTGCTGTTCTCCATCGAGGAAAAACTCGATGTCTCGGAAGTCGATTCTTCCGAGCGGATCTCTCAGCCGCCGATACCTGCCGGCGAAATGGTGCCGGGAATTCCTCTCATCGTTTCCGAGCTGACCGCTTATCCAGAAGAACTCGATGATCGAGGAGTGCCAGCAGGAGCCGTGGAAGAATGGCTTCGTCTGCCAGGAATCGACCCGAACCGATCCTTCGCTGTGCGAGTGGTCGGAGATGCGATGGCCGGCGCTGGTGAAGATTGTTTTCGGGCTGGCGATGTGATCGTCCTGTCGCTGGACCAACCCATCGCCAACGGAAATTTGGCTCTGGTCCGAACTACCTGGGAGGGCCGAAAAGGTGAGAAGTCGTCAAGAACCGTCTTTTGCCGCTATTTCGCTGACGATTCAGAGGCAATTCGCCTCCAGTTCTTGCGATCTGAGGTCCCCCCGTACATACTTCCGGCGTCGGAGGTGGAGAGAACCTGGGGGTTGGTTCTTCATCTTCGTCGCACGGAAAAGCACCGCTCATGATCCTGAGTCCTTTTCTGGTGCGGGTTTAGGGGACCACTTTCTTCTTGAATCCACACACTGGAATCTGGTTTATTAGGAACTCGATCGGATTTTCCTGCGTTAATTTAGAAGACACACCTCCTCACGGGTCGGGGGGAACTCAGTTCCCTCCGACTCTATTTTTGTTTCATATTAAAGCAGTCGATCCTCTTCCCTCCCCAGCCAGCCGACTTCCACTCGATATTTTGCCTCGAATTGAAGCGGCGGAGGCACGGCACGCTGCACCGAACCTCCGCCGAAAAAGAGAGGGCTGAGTTCAACGAATCTCGTGGATCCGCATGTCGGGCTGTAACGCCTGCAAGGTCTGCAGCACTTCATTCTGACGCGAGGATCCACCGACACGCAGGTATCGTTCGAAACTTGTGATCGCTTCGGCTCGTTGGTTTCGGATCATCTGGACTCGACCAAGCCAGTAGTGCGGCTCTGCAAAAGTCGGGTCCACCTGGAGACATGTCTCCAGGTAAGTGGTGGCTTTGTCGTTCCGTTCCATCTGAATATAGAGCAGCGCCAGCTGCAGCAGCGGTCCTGAATACTGGTTTTCATCGGTGGCTTCTAACATCGCGAGGTAGGACTTCTCAGCAGCTGCAAAATGTCCAATTCCTTCATAAATCTGTCCGGCGAAGTAATCGTAACGAGGATTCTCCGGATCGATCTTCTGAGCTCGTGCCAAAGATTTGAGAGCCTGAGTGTGATCCGACTTCTCCCAGTACAGACGGGCAAGGCGTTCCTGATACCGAGGATTTTTCGGGAATTCGCTGGCCAGTCTCTGATATTTCTCAAGTTTCACATCGACGATTGTCGCATGGCCTTTTTCGTCATCGGTGATCACTTGCTCAGAAATGGGCCGGATTGTCTGGGTGAGGCAACCTGCGCTGCAGCAAAGCACTATCAGCATCAAAGCTGCTTTTAAATTGGATTCCATGACCGAGTTCCTCTCTCGGAGACGATTCCCTGACGGAATCTTCTCCATGGAGAATTGATCGGACTTCGTCTCGTTATTCTTGAGGAAAATGCGGGGATTTGCCCCAGATCACACTCCAGGAACCTCGCTGGGTAATCCTTGCCACTGTCGCCTTGTCCTGACAGCGCTCCGACTCACTGTCCAACTTGGTTGTGGTTATCGGCTGTCAACGGATCACCTCCGAGCAAGCGACCTCAGAAAGCCATTCGTCTGCGAAAGCGGTTTTCATCGACAGAAACTCTCAGGATCCGGGTGCCCACCACGATCTGGTCGAGGAGATCGAGTCCATCCACTACCTGCCCGAACACCGTGTAACGGCCATCCAGATGCGGCGTCGGAAGGTGCGTGATGAAGATCTGGGATCCTCCCGTGTCGTCGCCAGCTTTCGGCATGCCGACCGTTCCGCGACGATAGGTACGTGGATGAATCTCATCGACCAGGTGCCAGCCTTCATCTCCCCAGCCATCTCCACGGGGACCGCCACCCTGGGCAACAAAGGAAGGAACCACCCGGTGAAAGAGACGCCCGTCATAGATTCCGTTTCGAATGCCATCGATGAAGGCACTGACGTGACGTGGAGCTGCTTCCAGATCAAGCTCGATGACCATCGTGCCCAGGTCCAGTTCCAGAAACACCCTCGGAGGACCCTCACCTGTCAGCTGTTGAGGAGTCAGGCGCGGAGCCGGACTACGTCCCTTACGGCGAGGGACAGGCATCTGGAGGATGCGCGCCGCCGCAGTACGCACGGTACGGAAAGGATCCTCCAGAGATTGTCGAGCCAGCAACTTACCGGCAGCGGTATCGGCCAGCAGCTCGAGGATCTTCACTCGCAATTCCCAGCTCTGTGCATCGAGAGAACGAACCCAGGTTTCCTGAATCAGTTGCTGCCACGCTGCTATCTTGCGTTTCGCTACCAGATCAACGGCGGCTTGTCGAACTGAAACATCTTCATCGTGGAGCGCTGATCGAATTAACAGGGCAACCGCAGGAGTGTTGATCTCTGACAATCCGCTGACTGCAGCGTAGCGAACCCGACGATCGGGATCCCTCAGATAGCCCTCCAGCGCCGTCAATCCCTCAGCACCGAGACTCCCAATGGCGGTGGCACAGGCAACCCGAAACCAGGGAGATGGGTTCTGAATATAGTCAGCGAGAATCTCGGCGCAGCGAGAGCGAGTCAGTAGTCCTTGTCGTGCCGCTGCTGCCAGAGCACCCACAGCGGCGGCACGAACTTGATCGGATCGCTGCAGATCCAGGGATCCGATGATGAAGGGCAACTCGATGGTGGTGGCCCCCATACCGAGACTCTCGACCACTACCGGCGCAACCAGTGGATGCTGTTCCTGGATCAGATGCCTCAGCAACACATCTCGTGCTCGTCCGGTGCGTCCCCATTTCTTCTCTCGCATCTTTCCGATGGTGCGTAATGCTTCGACCCTGGCCGTCCAGGGACTGTTCGGATCGAGCAGCAATCCATCGAGACCTTCGAGCGCCTGGGAATCGAGAGGTTGTCGCAACCCCCATGCTGCATAGGTCCTGACCAGCCCTGATCGATGAGCCAGCACCCCGCGCAACGGTTCCGACGTATCACCATGCTCGATTTTCATCAGGGCATAGGCGTAGGGCCATGGATCTTCGTCAGAGGCAGAGTCATCCGAATGGAGCCGTGATGCCAGGACGGGAATCGCCTGCGACGCTGCCTCTCCATGTCGCCACACGGCCAGCGCAGCCTCCTTCGTGATCCGGTAAGGATTTTCCTCTTCAAGCAGGGGGATCAATGCATCAACCGCCTGCTGCGCCACCTCGACACCCTGTTCATCTTGACCGGAGATTCTTCCCAGTGCAGTGACAGCGCGGACACGAACTTCCTGATATTCGGCGTCTTGTGCCAGTTTCAATAGAAACCTGAAAGCGCGACCATCACCGATCTGCCCCAACGAAAATGCGATCTCCTGGAGAACTTCGGGGTTCCTCTCCCGCTGGCCCACTGTGATGAGGATGGGAGCTCCCTCAGCGAATCGAACTCGTCCCGCCACTTCGGCAGCACGACGCCGAACTTGCACCGACCGATGGCTTAGCATCTTCTCGAGGAAGAACAGCTCCAGACTTCTTTCGCCTTCCGCCTTATCGAGCAACTCAAGCGAGAGTATTTCCACTCTCTTTCGGGCGTCTTCAGGTGTTGATTTTCGAACCGATTTCGAATCTGGAATGGAATCGGAATCTTGCACTGCCTTCCCTTGCGGTACCTGGCAGGAGCAAATGAAAACTAGCATTAGCAGAATGCACCGGTGCATCTTCAGGACTCCTTCTTGTTGGTCTCCCCACGATCTTGCAACAAAACGGTGATCTCCTCGCGAGAGTAGACTGGTCCGATTCCGGCACCAGGGCATTCTTCCACGACCTCCAACCAGGTCTCCAGCGATTGAAGATTCTGGGGCCAGAAGGGGAAAGTCTTGCACTGAGGAGGCCGGGCGGGATAGACGCTGCAGCCCTTGTCCCAAAAAATACACTCGTAATTAGGTTTTTCGATCAGACTTCGTTTGTGCCCCACCTGACGAACATATTGCTTCTCGAATTGTTCGGGCTGGATCTCCAGGTACTTCGCCAATTTCTGAATATCTTCATCTTCGACCCAGACGTAGCCCTCGACACGGCAGCAATTACCGCACTGGGTGCACTTGAAAGGCAAACCTTCGTCCCACCAGCGTTGAGCCATCCTGATCCTCTCCCGTCGCAGCACCGTAACAGGGAAGACCAGTTCTGGAAACGACAGCCATGGTCACTTCTCGGAACCGGGGACATGGCGCCGAAAGCCCACCCCCGTTACGATCCCGGCGGAGGAGCAATATGAAGAAGCTGAACTTGTTCTCGTTGTCGTTGATCTCACTGGTTCTACTTTGCTCCGGTTGTGTAGAGCGAACCCTGGTGATCCGTACCGAACCGGTAGGAGCTAGAGTGCTCATCGATGGCATCGATGCAGGGACTTCCCCTGTCCGTATTCCTTTCGATTTTTATGGCACCAGGGATATTCTGGTCCGGATGGAAGAAGATGAAAAACGGGGGGAGCGTTCACTGGCTCCTATTCGGAGGATCGTCAAACTAACCCCACCCTGGTACCAAAGATTCCCGCTCGATTTCATCTCCGAGATATTGTGGCCTGGAAAGCTGACGGTGATTCACGAAGAGGTGTTCGTTCTGGAACCTCAGGATCTCGATGCTCTATCGGAGCGTTTCCGTAATAGTGCCCGGGGCTTCGGTGTTGCCAGCCCTCTTGATGATTCTCCCTGATGAGAATCCGATGACCGAAACATCTGTTGTCGCCGAAAGCTGGGATCTGCAATTCCAACCTCCTGATCGGACTTCCGATCAACTGTCTGGACTCCGGGTCCTGGTTCTCGGTCTCGGCAGTCATGGCGGCGGAACCGATCTGATCCGATTTCTCATCTCCCGCGGCGCACAGGTTTCCGTCTCTGACCAGTCCTCTGAGCAAGAACTGGCCGATTCCCTCCAGCAATTGAGAGACCTGAATCTTTGCCGAACAACTTTCGGTGGCCACCAGAGGGAAGATCTGACCGGATGCGACTGGGTGGTGGTGAATCCGGCGATTCCACCCAGCAGCTCTTTCCTGCGGCAAGTCGCCGATAGCGATGTTCGCGCTGTTACCGAGATGGGGCTGGTCCTGTCCTGGTTGCCGTCGCAACATCTGGCGGCGATCACCGGCACCAACGGTAAGAGCACAACCTGCGTCCTGGCCAGTCAGATGGTCAAGGAATCTGGTATCCCTGTCACGGCAGGCGGGAACCTCGGCGGAAGCCTGCTGCAAGAACTGGATCGGCCCGAAAAGGAGCGTCGATTCGTGGTCGAGATCTCCTCCTTCCAGGCACAACGACTGGAGCAAGGTGGTTCGCGACCCAGAATCGTATCGATCACGAACCTGAGTCCCGATCATCTCGACTGGCATAGCGATCAGCAACAGTACCAGAACGCCAAGTCACGCTTGCTGGAACCATATAGACAAGATGGTGCAGTGGCGATCCTTCCCACCACCGGCCCCTTCGGGCGGGACTATTGTTGTCCCCATCGTGAAATCATCCGGTGCGGAAATGACGGCGAGAGTCAACCGGGAGATGGAGTCCTGCAAGTCCAATCTCCCGCTGGAGAGATATTCATCCCGTATCGTCCGACCGCTGCACTCGGAGGGACTGCGGGACTTGAAAACGCTTTGCACGCAGCTACCGTCGCGGCTCACCTGGGGGCCACCGTCGAAGGGATCGCGCAAGCCATCGAGACCTTTGAAGGACTGCCTCATCGCTATCAGAATCTCGGAGAACTGAACGGCATTCGTTTCATCAATGATTCGAAAGCAACCTCTCCCGAATCCGCTGCGGCGGCACTGGAAAGGATCGACACCCCTGTCCACTGGCTGTGTGGAGGAAAATCGAAGGGGTCCGATCTGGCTGCACTGGTGAATCTCGCGTCCAAACGGAGTCTGCAGGCCTACTGCTTTGGTTCCGTGAGGGAGAAACTGGGCGATGCTCTGCTTCAAGGCGGGCTCACAGATGGCCATCTTCAACGACACGAAACGCTGGAACTGGCCTTCAACTCCGCTGTCGAGGGTGCAAGACCTGGAGATGCGGTCCTTCTCAGCCCCGCATTTGCATCCTTCGACCAATACAGCTCGTTCGAGAAGCGCGGCGAACATTTCCAGCAATTGGTCGCAAAACGATCAGGTTCTCACCAGCAGGATGGTCACAGTGACGAAACTGGTCCCTGAGGCGACCCGTTCCGATGCCGTGGTCTGGATGCAACGGCTTCTCCAGTTCAGGATAGTGGAGGAGCCATGCCTGTCAGTTGACGAGATCTCACGGTGGTACTTGGAGGAATCTTGGCAAAGAGCCGCTCGATTTTCATGTGCCTGGAATGCGGCACTTCTCACGAACGCCACATGGGACGCTGCCCAGATTGCGGCACCTTCAACTCACTCAAGGAACACCGATTGGGCTCGCACAGCAAAGAGCCAGCGTCCCGGCTCACAATCGAGAAGACCAGTGCCGTTCCCATCGCTCAGGTCGAGGCCAATGAGGAAGACCGCATCTCCACTGGAATGAGAGAAGTGGATCGGGTACTCGGTGGCGGGCTGGTACCCGGTTGCGGAATGCTTCTGTCTGGAGAACCAGGAGTCGGAAAATCGACCTTGCTGCTGCAGATCGCCCAGGCTATCTCACTCACAGGCAAACGTTTCCTCTACATCACCGGCGAGGAATCTGCAGCCCAGGTGCGATTGCGCGCCGATCGAATCGGCGCGTCCTCGCAAGAACTCTGGCTCCTTTCCGAATGTGATCTGGATACCATCGAACAACAGATCCTGGCCAACAAACCTGCCGTTGTTGGCATCGACAGCATCCAGACGTTGCGCTGGGAGGAGATCCCCGCAGGTGCCGGGGGAGTGGTTCAGGTTCGCGAAGTCACTTCCAGATTGATGACCCTCTCACGACGTGAAGGATTCCCGCTATTGCTGGTCGGCCATGTCACCAAAGATGGTGGAGTTGCCGGACCCCGTGCGCTGGAACATATGGTCGATGGAGTACTGCAGTTCGAGGGAGAACGAGGACACGCACTGAGAGTGTTACGTGGACTGAAGAACCGCTTCGGATCGACTGAAGAAGTAGGCATCTTCGAGATGCGCTCCGATGGTCTCGCCGAGGTAGAGAATCCTTCAGGCCTTTTGCTGGGAGATCGACCCCATAACGCACCGGGTTCCGCTGCAGCAGCGGTACTCGAAGGAACTCGTCCACTGCTGGTCGAGATCCAGGCACTGGTCACACCCGCGGCTCACGGAGCTCCAGCACGGAAAACATCCGGAATCGATAACGGTCGTCTGTCGATGCTCGCCGCAGTACTGGAGAAACGACTGGGAGTTCCGCTCGGTGGTTGCGACATCCATGCCAACGCCGTCGGCGGAGTGAAACTGCGCGGAACCGCTGGAGATCTGGCACTGGCCGCAGCCATCCTGTCCTCCTTCCATGATCGTGCACTGCCAAAGGATGTAATTTTCGCCGGCGAGGTGGGTCTACTCGGGGAAGTGAGACCTGTACCCGGAACCCGCCAGCGACTCGAAGAAGCCAGCCGACTCGGATTCAAATCGGCCTGCCTGGCGCCCAACAGTCTCGAAGGATCTGGTCCCGACGGAATGCGTCTCCACGAAACCCCGGAACTGGCAAACCTGGCGAGACGCTTCGTCGAATGAGCCAGGAGCCATTGATTCCTGCAGAACTCGATCCGACCCGACCACGGGGTCTTCGTCACTGGCTCACCATCTGGGTGCTGTTGTGCATCACCATCGCGTTCGGCATGTATCTGCCCGTTTACTCCTTCAACGACAATCCAGCGTTTCGCAGCTGGCAAGTTCACATCAAAGAACAAACCGATCAGGCGCCCTCGCCGAGCTGGCCTGCGAAGGATCAACAGGGAATCTGCTTCGACTCGCAAATGATCCTGGAAGTTCGTCGCTGCTGGGACGAACCAGGGCATCCAGACTCCGCCAGCACCACGGTGCAGATGGCCCGAAACTGGGCAACCTACAGCACTCATCTGGCCAAGGGAGAAGTGGTACTGGTGGCCCTGTTACTGATCTGGCTCTTCTCGTGGCGGCGAAAACTGCACGAGCCGGTGCAGAAACTACTGCTGGCCGGTTTTCTCGGTCTGCTGGTCGCTTCCGTGATCGCCACCACACTCAAATTCGTGATCGGTCGTGGCCGACCCAACGAATTGCTGTGGCGTGGTCGTCTTCACTGGGATTCCTTCGCACTCGATCATAATCATCACGGTTTTCCGTCGGGACATGCCACCGCTAGCGGAGCACTGGTGATGGTTCTGATACTCATCTATCCACGTGGCTGGCCCATCTGGTTGGCGGCAGGAATATGGCTGTCGGCAACACGCGTTCTCATGACGGAGCACTGGCCCACCGACACGCTGATGGGTTTCGTGCTCGGAGCCTTCTGTGTTGCGATGTTGGCAACGCTGCTGGAACGGCAGCGAACAAATCAGGGCCCCGACAGCAACCACAGTTGCAGGGAAACGGTACTCCCGTTGGAATAGTTGAGGATACCTTCAGGGCCGGTCGACCAGATCAGCTGACAGCCCTGCTGTTCCAGATCGACCCCGCTTCTCGATAACTCGACTACTGACGCCAGCAACCAGGCAGGCCCTCCGGCGGCCAACCACTGTGAGATTCCATCAGGAAAACGCTCGTGCAACGCCGGAACGGTTTTTTGACCCTCAGCCGGGTCGCGATCAAGGGCAAAGACCAGGGAAGGCTCATCGTACCCGAGGGTGGTGATGGAAGCCGAGTGCGCAATACCCTCCGCTTCACTCTGTTCGATGACTGCAGCCAGTGGACGAGCCACCTTCCAGCGTTGTTCCATCGCCCCGGCACCGAAGGCGATCAGAGCAATCCCCGTAACCGTCGCCAGCACCGGGCCCGCCAGGCCACGACGACCGAACAGAGCTGTGCCCGGTTTCATCGCAAGCGTCAACAGCGCCGACAGGGCAAAGGCCACTGCAACCGGAACCACATGGAGCAAATTTCCTGCGCCCTGTTGAATCGCCACGGCCCACAGGAACGGCATTGAAATTAACAACAGTGCCGTGATCCGACGGCCGATCTGCCACGACAGACCGGTCAGGGCCGACTCATCGAGTTGCCCCTGTTCCGCCCGGGTCCAGACGAGAGCCACGGCAACGGCCACCCCTGGAAACGCAGCCAGAATGTAGTGCGGTAACTTGGTGGCCACCAATGTCATCAGCAACAACGTCGGTAAGATCAGCGCTGCGATGAGAACCGCCTGGCCGCGGGTCTTGAATAACAATTTGCTTCGGCTAACCAGCGGCACCAACAACGCCGAGCCAGGAGCGGCTCCCAGTAGCAAAATCGGTAGATAGAACGGCAAGCTGAGTAGCCAACCGAGAATGCCATCGCCGCCGTGGCTCTCGAGTGCTTCAGTACTTCGCTGGATCAGGTGACGCCCGATCCCGACGCGAGCCAGCTCGCCATCGGTAGCCTCGTTGGCCGGGATTCCCCAGCACAAGAAGATCGTGACCGCCAGCAGTGAGGCGACCCCCACCTTTGCCCACCAGTCCCGTCCTAGCTGGAGGCTGTCTCTTCCCCAGTAACTGGCAGTTGCCGAGGCAAGCAAGAAGATGACCAGACCGACCGGCCCCTTGGCCAGCAAAGCAAATGCCAGAGCGATGACCAACAGCGGGAAATGGCTGGTACGGGAACCGTGCAGGGCACGATCAACCAGAATCGCCAGTGCCACCGATACTCCTGCCAGCAACAGCCCATCGGCTGTCGCCGCGGTACCGATGATCAGGGGAAGCGGCATCAAACCACCAATTCCCATCGCTCGAATAGCGACTCTGTCTCCTGCCAGATTCCTGGCGATGTGAAAGGTGGCAGTAGCAGCGATGAGACTACCGATGATGGATGGGACTCTTACTGCTAGATCGACCGCTCCAAACATCAAGATCCATGGAATCATCCACCAGTAGACCATCGGCGGCTTGTCGGGACGAAGTTCTCCATCAAATCTGGGCACCAGATAATCACCAGTATGAACCATCTCCACCGCTGCCCTGGCAAAACGTGGCTCGTCTCGATCCCACAGAGTCGTGAGGGATGCCAGCAACAGATACAGCAGCCCCAGCCCCAGGAGCAACAGAAACGGTCGGGTCATCGACCCCAGCGTTACTCGGCCGTTCGTTCCGATCATTCGCCGACAGCCGCCTGGAGTGCCGGCCAGTCGATCTCAGGTGGACGTTGACCCGAGCTACTCTCTTGTGAGGCCCATTGCCGGATCGTGCTGGCTCGCTGTCCCGGATCCGGGTGAGTTGAAAACCAGGCCGGCGGTGATACGTCCTCGCTCTCGTGCTCCAGCTTTTCGAAGAAAGAAGCCAACGCCTCCGGATCCCAGCCTGCTGCCATCATCATTCGCAACCCCTCAAGATCAGCCTCTCTCTCATGATCACGACTGTATCCCTGGCGAATCAGAAACTCGGCACCCTCTACACCCAGT
>Ga0310345_10001623_pt1 | contig 24607 bp, 21 predicted proteins | sample HC15DNA20500_MG_FD_204667 | JGI IMG/M metagenome (GOLD analysis project Ga0310345, IMG submission 204667) | Marine microbial communities from station ALOHA, North Pacific Subtropical Gyre - HC15-DNA-20-500_MG | ecosystem: Environmental > Aquatic > Marine > Oceanic | place: Pacific Ocean: North... | reverse complement strand
GTGCATAACAACATCACGAACCTCGTCGCGGGCAGCGGTACGCCCGACCAAGTTGCTGCTTATCTACCGGGCCTGATGCGCGGCGAGACTATCGGTGGATTTCTTTTAACGGAACCCGGCGCAGGCAGTGATGCGACGTCGATCAGCACGCAAGCCGACAAGACGGCATCGGGTTGGGTGGTGAACGGCAGCAAGGCTTGGGTCAGCAACGGCGTGAACGTCGATCTACTCTGCACTTGGGTGCAGACAGAAGCCGGGACGGGTGCAAAAGGCATCGCTTGTTTCCTGATAGACGCGAATACACCCGGTGCCATCAGGGGTGAATCCTATGCATTGCTTGGCAGTCACGCGCTGGGCACCACGGGCTTCGACTTCGAAAACTGCGCGATCGCCGACGGGGCGCTCATGGTCGATCCGGGCCAGGCGTTTCGGACTGCGATGAAAGGTATCGATTTCGCGCGCGTCTGTGTCGCGGCGATGTGTTGCGGGTTATTGCAACGCGCGTTGTCGGAAGCGATCGATTACACCGCGGCGCGCCCCGCCTTCGGTCAGCATGTCGGTGATTTTCAAGGGATACAGTGGATGCTGGCCGATGCCGCAACGGATCTGGAGGCCGCGCGCCTGCTGACTTATACCGCTGCCGCCCTACTCGACGAGGGCCAGGATGCGACCGTTGCTGCCGCCCACGCCAAGAAATTCGCAACCCGCGCCGCCTTCAATCGGATCGGTGAGTGCATGCAGACGATGGGGGCGACGAGCTTATCGCGCGAACGCCCGCTGGCGCGCAATCTCGCGGCCGCCAAGATGGCACAGTTTACCGACGGCGCCACAGAAATCCAAAATCTGGTGATTTCTCGATCACTAAAAAAGGTCTACGGCCAGACGGATTAAGTACGCCTTAAACCTCGATACCTAGTGAGTCTGCCCCGTCTCCAACAGTCTACGCGCCTCGGCGTGCACGGATAAAAAAGGCTGTTCGTCTGAGAAGATTAATTGCATCCATTCGCGACTTTCGGTCCATACCCGCTCTGAGTCCACAATGACCCCGGGCGCGGTGGCATCAGTCAGCAAGTTCAGTCCCTCAATCAAACCGGCACGCTGATCGCCCGGATCGTCTGGCCGCCCCACAGGGTTGCCTAGGGGGTAGTTTGTAAAGATCGCGCGCGGCGTTAACGCCTGTGCCGTAATGTCGCGCGCGTTAGACAATACCACTGTTGGCATCCCATTCTCTTCTAGATGACGCGCGACCAGACTCACGGTCTGATGACAAACGGGTCATATAGGCGTGAGTATTACGGCGTCAACACCCCCCTCTCGAAACCGCCTGAGCACCTCAGGTGCATCGACGTTCAGTACCTTTCGCTGCGAATAGTTAGGCAAAATACGGAGACATTCGTCAGCAAAGCTTCCGATGATTGCCTCCTTAGCAAAAGAGCGAAGGTGATCTTTCGGAAAGTAGGCATTTACATCTTTCATATCTGTTTGGAATCGATCGTGGTCTTCGCTCGTCGGTCTGAGGCGATCGACTGGCCAACGGGCACTTACGGGATAGACTTCGAGTTTGCTGCTGCCCATGATTTGGGTTTTATCGATCGGTTCCAGGCGTGGGTCCAACCTCACGATGGAGGCGGTCGAGACAAGCCCGATACGGCACTCTGACAACGGCTTCGTTAGCCGAGTAAAGGCACAGACAACGTTTTTCGCCCACGCGTAGTCACGAACGTATCCCGCTCGACGATAGTAGTCGCGGGTCTTTTCGATATAACAGACATGTTCTACCACGGGTGTTCTCTCATTTTTATCAGAGCCAACCGTCAAGCCGACAAATCGTTTTCTTGGGCGAAGCCCGGTCCTCTGATGAAAGAGGCCACATTTGCCTCAAATAAAATAGAAACTATTCAAGAGGATCCAGAGGCTCGTCACTACTAAACCTATCTAGCACGTTGCCGGTCAACTCCGATACGTTGTTATCGTAATTATTGTCCGAAAGACTGCCGCACCATGCCATCGACGAAACGCTAAAGACCGCCCCACCGTTACGTGTTGTAAAGTACACGATGTCGGCTCGTACTCTGGAATCCTGAATGCCGTCGATGCCGGGACTGACGAAGTACTGCTCCTCGGGTACCAGCAACGCGTTTTGTGAATGGCCGTGGGAACTCGCGATAAGCTGAGTGTGAGGTGGAGTTCCAAGCGCATAGTCTATACGGTCCATCTCTAGACCCGCGGCACCTCCGTTCACCAGGCCAAAATTCCCGATCGTTTCGTGGGTATCAATGCCCTTCGTCATCCAAGCCAACCGCGGGTCGCGCGCATCCGGCATCTGCACATAGCCAGCCGACACGTCCAAGCCGTGCGCGGTATACCCAGTGCCCCATAGCTTTTGCGGCGGTCGCGCTCTGTTGCGCCACAAGCCACCACGTTCGCCGGTAGTGCTGTGATGCAGCTCACCCGGTCGAGCTCGCCAAGCTTGGTCACCGCTTTCGCCTTTCCGAACTTCGATCACCCACGGTTTGCGCGGGTGCAGCGAAGTCACCCAATAGAATCCGTTAGCAGCCATATACATGCCACGCCCGCCGGAATCCAAGTAATCCTCCCAGGCATCTAACATCTCTTCGCTGTAGTACTCGGGGTGTGTTCCTGTCATTACCACTTTGTATTGCTCAAGTAGCGACGTCCCCTGATCGACGAGATCATGATCGGTGATAACGTCGTACTTCGTACCGCGGGCCTCGAGCCAATCGATAAGATGCAAGTCGGCCGGAAACTGCCACACTGCGCCAAACTCGTGTCGGTAATCGGGGCGCATATTCAGGATCGGGCGCCTCCAGGAACTGTACTGGCACCCGCGCCCGTCGCTGTGTAGATCGTAGGTGGAGAGTCCATACTCTCGCCACGCTTCGTTGAGCTCCAGATCGCGGTCGTTAAGTGTCGCAAAAATCCCCATTATCACCTGACCCGGCACATATTGGAGAACCTGAGTGTTTGCGTAGGCCAAGTAGCTAAAAGTAGGCATTAATACCGCAACACTGGCGGTTGCCGTACCCCGTATTGGCGTGACGAAAAATGGTATGTGATCGACGTGGCTACCTTTGGTAAGTTCAACAGCGTAAACACCTGTCCTCAACTCCGCGGGGATAGTGAAACGAAAAGCCGACGGCCAGCGACAATCATCCAACGCATCCATGTGGAACCATAGCGCCCCGAACTCTTCGGGGCAGTGAATGAAGTTTTCTTCCTTTCCGGTCCAATTCCAACCGGTCATCCCACGGTCGGGTTGATTTACGCAAACGCCGTGCAATTCACTACCCGATACATCTGTAACATCGTCGCTAGGAATTCCCGCCTTCTCTACACCGGACGCGAAATCCCAGTGGGCCAGTAGAGCGGCGTTCGGCATGAGGCCCCCGGCCAACTGTGAAATCTCGGAATCCGAGAGAACCGCGCCGAAACATTTCGGGCTATCGATTTTGCCGTTGAAATCCGCGATCACCCACCCAGGCATGCCCGCCGACTCCGCGAATCCGGCGACTACGACCGGAACATCCTGCGCACAGGGTGTGATGTCGAGGGTTGAGACCGCACAAGTATCGCTATCGAGCGGCACAATTCTACCGAATCGGCCATTAACGCTGTTCCGTACGGTAGTTTGCGTAAGACTTAACCGACCGCCCGAACCGTCAATATTCAAAACAACCGAGTACCATGTTTCTGCGAAGAGTCGTTTATCGCTGCGCACGACTCTTGTGCGCTCACCATCTCCCGCTGACCCCGTCAGGTAACCGTCTTCCAATGTCAACGCCCAACCCGCGGAATCTCGATCGTTCCATCGACTCAGTATCCCTTGGCGGGGACGCGGCGTGGTAACCCATACGAACACATGCAGCGAAAAGCTGCCAGCGCCTACAAGACGTCCGTCGGGATCGGGAATTTTTACGAAGCTCCCTATCTGGGTCCGGTGTTTCTCTCCTTCATAAGTACCATCAATCGACGAGCTTACATGGGTGTAGTTGGGACCGGGACCGGCCGGATCCAGGTCCCCGTTAACGACCCGTATAAGGCGAGCCTTATAGGGTCCCGGTTCATCGCAACTCACATGAAAACTGATGTCATCATGAGGCGCAACATTCGGTCGGTCGCAGTAACCACGGATACCGAGCCGGTTCATCGCTCCGCCTCCGAATCATCCTTCAGTAACTTCAACGCCCGTAGTCGATATAAAAATACTGCGTGAATCGCTTCTTTTTCGCTAGCAAAGATTTGCTCTTCTAGAATTCGAGGCGTTTCGCCCCGGCCGTTCATCAGTCCTATGCAGTATTTCCGGTGCGGTTCCTGAACATAGACAAAGGCTTTGCCGTCGACAGGTTGCATGCGGAGATAAATCAACAGCGCTTGTAGTTTCGAACTGTGCCTAGCTTTGGAGCCAGATGGATCGTTTTTATGTTCGGCTATGACCTCGGGCGTTGCTGCGTGCGCAAGGGCATCCCGACGCTTGTGGTTGAAATAAGCCATCCAATCGAGTGTTTTGTCAGGGTATACATTTGGATCAGTTAACGGCATTTCTCATCTCCTGTTCGACATTCTGGCGAGCAACAACCATTTGTAACGCGATTTCTCGCCGGGAGTCACCTTCAGAATCGCGGTGCTGGTTGGCTTTCATCAGAATTCCGCACTAGTACTAAGAATCGGTAATCGAAGCCGCACGATGCAGTACCTCTACCGTGCTTGCGTATACTGTGATTATGTCTGGACCACTAGAAAAAACCCACTCCCGCTACCTAATGATGTTTGCGCTGATTCTGTCGGGGGAAATGGTTTTCAGTCTGCCCTTCCATGTCCCGCGCTATTTTCGACCAAGCATCCTGGAGGCATTCCACTTTAGCAATGCGGATCTTGGGGATGTTTTCGCCGTCTATGGCGTTATGGCGATGCTGGCATATTTTCCTGGAGGGGCAATCGCGCAGCGCTTTTCGGGACGAAAATTAATGACTTTATCGCTAGCGGCAACAGCGCTAGGTGGTTTCTTCATGGCGACGCTACCGGGGACCTTCGGCATGTCGATGCTCTACGGGTACTGGGGCGTGACGACCATACTGCTATTTTGGGCCGCGATGGTGCGAGCGACCCGACAATGGGGGGGACCACTTGCGCAGGGTCGCGCTTTCGGTATTTTAGACGGCGGACGCGGACTGACCAGTGCCTTATTTGCAACCATCGCCGTCTGGTGTTTCAGCGTGTTTGTGAGTGCCGATCTACAGCAAGTCAGTGATCAAGAACGCCGGGAGGCCATCCGATCGGTAATCATATTTTATTCGTGTGCAACGTTAGGCACGTCTGCATTAGTTTGGTTCCTAGTGCCAGATCCCCCCGACGATGTTCGGAACAGCAGACCACCGGGGTTGTCAGACATGCGTGCCGTTATAGCTCGACCGATTATCTGGCTACAAGCCCTGGTCGTAGTCTGCGCATACTGCGGTTACAAAGGCCTCGATAACTACTCACTCTATGCCTTCGATGTTCTGTCGATGAGCGAAACAGACTCGGCAAACTTTGCGGCTAAATGTGCCTACATACGACCTTTCGCCGCGATATCAGCAGGTATTCTTGCCGATCGCTTCGGCGTCGCTCGTAACATCGGTGTTATTTTTGGCATCCTCGTCGCGGCTTATGCATTGCTGGGAACGATGTCGCCTACAGTGAGATTAGCTGGGATCATTTATGCAAACATTTTTATCACGTTTTTTTGTGTGTTCAGCTTGCGGGGCATTTATTTCGCCCTGCTCGGTGCGAGTCAGCTGCCACATCATTTAACAGGCGCCGCAGTGGGTTTGATTTCGCTAGTGGGTTATACGCCGGATATTTTTTTTGCGCCCGTCGCCGGAAGGCTACTGGACGCCACACCGGGGGTAGGTGGCCACCAACATTACTTCATACTGCTCGCTGGCACCGCTATCATCGGTACAACAACGGCCGTGTTTCTTGCTCGGCGACTTTCCAGGGCAGAACCTCGATAGTCTTATTTTTTGGAGATTGAAATGACCCAAAGTGTTTGTGCAATCATCGGAGCCGGTGAAGGTCTAGGCCAATCACTCGCCGCTAAATTCTCAGGCGAGGGATTCGATTTAGCGCTTGTTTCGCGTTCTGAACAAGGCAGCAGCGCGGCTATGGCGGCGGCGACGGCGGCAAACTCGTCCGCACTAGTGCGCTACTTCAAAGCCGACGCAACAGAGCCCTCAACAATCGAGGGTTCTTTAAACAGTATTTTCCAAGAGATGGGGAATATAGAAGTCCTTATTTACAACGCTCGTGGCGGGTACTCGCCAATCAAACCTCTAGACATAACCTATAGCCAACTCGAGGAAAACTACCAAATCGAGGTCGTCGGTGCATTTGCGGCCGCCAAGAGTGTAATACCAACAATGCTCGAACATGGACATGGTACGATTTTATTCTCAAGTGCAACGGCAGCGCTGCGAGGTTCGGGCAGCAACCCACTTTTTGCCATAGGGAAATTTGGCTTGCGCGCCCTATCGCAGTGCCTTAGTAAAGCTTATGCCATAAACGGTATCCATATCGCACACGTAAGGCTTGATTGTGCGCTGGATGTCCCCTTAATAAGGCAATACTACGGCGAAAATTTTAAGGAAGAGGAGACCTCCAATACTGACGATGTAGCAGAAACTTACTGGTGGGTGCATCAACAACCGAAGTCGGCCTGGAGCAATGAAGTCGAACTTCGACCATATACGGAAAATTGGACGTATTGAACCAAAAAGTCGCCCTAGTCACCGGTGCTAGCCGGGGGATCGGCAAATGTATCGCGCTTGAGTTAGCCAATACGGGAGCCCATGTCGCCTGCGCCGCAACGCTCGCCGACAATGCTCTGGATACGGTGAGAGAAATCAAAAACAGCGGTGGCAAAGCCAGCGCCTACGGTTGCCGCGTCGAAGTCGCCACAGAAGTGACTGATATGTTCTCTAAAATTGAATCTGAATTTGGGTCGATCGATATCCTTATAAACAATGCTGGGATCTCACGGCCGGAAATCACCCTCGATATGACCGAAGAAAATTGGGATCTGCACATGGATGTGAATTGCAAATCCGTTTTCCTCTGTTCCCAGGCAGCAGCCCGACAAATGAAATTACAGGGTGGCGGCTCCATCATTAACATTGGTTCGATCTTAGGACGAAATGCATTTCCGGCGACACTAGGGTATTGCACTACCAAGGCCGCAGTCGATCACATGACACGCGTTATGGCTATCGAATGGGCTCGTTACGAGATACGTGTCAATTGCGTGGTACCGGGATACGTCCGGACCGACCTGATAGATACCCTCGAAGAAGAAGGAAAGCTGAACGTACGGGATCTAGAACTCCGAACGCCGATGCGACGGCTCGGCACAGGTGAAGAAATTGCCAAAGCGGTACGGTTCGTGGCCAGTGACGACGCCCGCTTTGTGACCGGTGAAACTTTGGTTATAGATGGCGGCTGGTCAGCTTTCGGTTATTACCAAGCGAAGGGGAAATAAAGTGGAAGACCTCGAAGGAAAAGTTGCCGTCATCACGGGCGGCGCTAGTGGGATCGGGCTAGAAACCGCCAAATTACTGGCGGATGCCGGCATGCGGCTCGTATTAGCAGATATCGAACCCACCCCGCTCGACGAGGCGGCACACGAGCTAAATGCGCGTGGTGCGGAGGTCATTGGAGTTATAACCGACGTTGGCGAGCTGACTCAAGTCGAACATCTTGCCAGCAAAAGCTTTGATCACTTCGGCGCCGCGCACGTGGTTTTCAATAACGCCGGCGTTGCGGTATTTGGGGCAATCCAAGACATGACACATGAGGACTGGGAATGGATCATCCGAGTTGACTTGTGGGGTGTCATCCACGGCGTCGAGGCTTTCCTGCCACGGATAATCAAACAAGGACAGGGGGGGCACTTCGTTAACACCGCGTCGTTCGCCGGCCTCGTCCCCAACCGGGGCCTTGGCGTATATTGCGTTGCAAAGTACGGTGTAGTTGCTCTTTCAGAGTGCTTGGCCCGGGATGTCAAAGAACACGGCATCGGCGCGTCGGTACTATGCCCCATGGTCGTGGCGACCAACATCAACAATTCGGCGCGCAATAGACCTGAAATATTGGGCGGTCCCGCCCGTCAGCTCGACGTACCCGTCCAACAAAGGGAAAAACTCCGGGGGTGCGTGCTGCCCGTCGAAGGAGTCGCGCAACAAGTGGTGACGGGGATCCGAAATAACGAGCTTTACATCGTGACCCACGAGGAGTCTCGCGAATTTGTCAGGCGACGTTTTGAGCGTATCGACCAGGCTTTCGATAGGTGAGTGGAGCTTTAGCGAAGGGAGATTGAGGCCTATCAAACGATATGCTTTGAGTTAGTACGCGTTTGCCAAACGGAGCCGTACCGCCTAACCTAACGCTCCCATCAGGCCTATAAGAATTGGAGCCCACACCATGCCCTTAACTTCGGAGTGCGAAGCAGTCCTGTCGATACTTCGAGAACGCGGCGTACAACCTTTGGATGCTATGCCGGCGGCGGAAGGGCGCACCTATTTCAATGAAGTATTCCGAACCCAAGCCGAGGATCAAGAAGATTGCGCTCGCGTAGAAGACATTAAGATTCCGGTGGACGGTGGTGATATCCCTGCAAGAATCTACGCACCTAGAACAGACGGACCACTCCCAGTGATGGTGCATTTTCACGGAGGCGGCTGGGTTTATTTAAATTTGGATACCCACGACGGCTATTGTCGCGTTATAGCTAATCGCACCAATTGCGCCGTGGTGGCGGTGGAGTATCGCAAGGCGCCCGAGTATCCTTTTCCAACTCCCGCCGACGACTGTTATGAAGCCTTATGTTGGGTGTCCGACAATGCGAGCAGCCTTGGGTTAGATAATTCCCGTATAGGTGTCATCGGAGATAGCGCCGGAGGGAACCTCGCTGCAGCAACTGCCTTGACGGCCCGCGATCGCGGCGGCCCAGAACTTACACTCCAAGTCCTGACTTATCCCGCTGTAGATGCCACGATGTCCGCTCCCTCCATCGAAGAAAATGCTGCAGCGCCCCTTTTAGGGCGTCAGCAGATGGCGTGGTTCTGGGGCCACTACGTACCTAAAGGGACGGATGTTCGTGACCCACGCTTATCCCCTCTGCATGCCTCGTCCCACAGTAACCTGCCGTCGGCTTTCATTTCTACAGCTGAATTTGATCCTCTACGTGATGAAGGAGAAGAGTACGCGAATAAACTTAAAACGTCGGGAGTGAAGGTGGATTACAAGCGATACGACGGCGTATTCCACGGTTTTATGCTGATGGCAAAGGTTATCCCAGAAGGGTCGAATCTAGTGGAGGCCCAGTGCGAATTTATTCGGAAAGGCCTCACGAATTGAGTAGCGAGTATTAGATTATGAAACTAGTTGACGCCATCAAAACCAAGTCCGTTCAACACGCAAAGTGGCGACGGGAAATTCATGCTCATCCCGAACTTGCATATGAGGAACACCGCACCTCCGATTTCGTCGCCGAAAAACTCGAATCGTTCGGAATTCCAATCGTTCGAGGGCTTGGGAAAACGGGAGTGGTAGGGACGATCAAATCAGGCACAAGTGACCGTAGTGTGGGGTTACGCGCTGACATGGACGCTCTGCCGTTGCGGGAAATGAACGAATTCGAGCACCGCTCACAGCACGAGGGCGTAATGCACGCTTGTGGCCACGACGGGCACACTACAATGTTATTGGCCGCGGCCGAGTACTTAGCCCAAAACCAAGACTTTGACGGTATCGTACATTTTATTTTCCAACCCGCCGAAGAAGGCGAGGCTGGCGCGAAAGCGATGATGGACGACGGTCTATTTGACGATTTCCCGATGGACGCCGTCTATGCCCTGCACAACTGGCCCGGTTTGGAAGTCGGCAAGATGGCCATGCGTGCCGGCCCGGCCATGGCGGCGATGGATATCTTCGAGGCAAAAATCATTGGCAGCGGCGGACATGCTGCTTTACCGCATCTTGCGGTGGACCCCATTGTAGTTGGCTCAGAATTGGTTCAGGCATGGCAAAAAATCGTGTCGCGCGAAGTTAAACCGATTGACCCGGCGGTGGTCACCGTTACCCAATTTCACGCCGGAGACGCCTTCAACGTCATTCCTGAAGAAGTCGTCTTGCGCGGCACGGTGCGTTGCTTTGGCTCCGATGTCCGCGCGATGATCAAAACCAGAATGGAAGAGATCGGCAACGGTCTCTGCGAGGCGAATAACTGCAAACTCGAGTGGTGGTACGATCATCGGTTCCCGCCGACTGTGAACTCCGAAAACGAAATGTTTATCTCGGCGGGAGTTGCACGCGCGGTACTTGGCGACGAGAACGTTAATTCAAACGTTGAACCGGTGACAGGCTCTGAGGATTTCGGCTATATGCTGGAAGCCAAACCGGGCTGTTATGCCTTCATAGGAAACGGTCCAGGGGACGGTGGGTGTTTGCTCCACAGTCCACGCTTTGACTTCAACGACGAAATAATCGCAATCGGCGCCAGTTACTGGGTTGAACTGGTGAGCAACGTTCTGGATTTTCAGCCATAGGCCGCACTAAAACCTGATCACAGCGGGCTATTCGTCATCGTCCCCCGGTCGAAACTCGGCAGCAAGCTCTTTCTGAGTTTTTGCCGGAACCGGATCGTAGTGACTTAGCTCAAGTGCGAAGCTTCCGGCCCCTGCAGTGATTGATCGTAATTGCGATTGATAGCCACCAAGTTCCGCGAGCGGGACTTGCGCCGTAATCACGCTTGTCCCATCGGCATTAGCGGTCGTTTCGTTGATCCGGCCGCGCTTACTCGACAAATCACCAGTAATGTCTCCGACATTTACACTTGGAGCGACAATCTCTACATCGACGATCGGCTCCAGTACCACCGGTTTGGCTTTTTTCACTGCATCGATGAAAGCTTTTTTTCCAGCCGCGACAAAAGCGACTTCCTTGGAATCGACAGCGTGGTGTTTTCCATCGTAAATTTCGACTTGGACGTCCTCGATAGAATAGCCAGCGACTATACCTTCAGTCATGGCCTGCTTGATCCCTTTCTCTACGGCGGGAATAAACTGCCGAGGAATCACCCCTCCGACAATCTTATCTACAAAATTGAACCCTTCTCCACGCGCAAGGGGCTTAATCCTTAGGTAGACTTCACCAAATTGACCGGCGCCACCCGTTTGTTTTTTGTGCCGATGATGGCCCTCCGCAGCTGCCTGAACTGTTTCGAGATACGCGATCTTGGGTGGACTGGTCTCAACTTCGACATTAAATCTTTCGGACAGACCTTCGAGCAGAATACGTAGGTGCAAATCGCCCACAGCACGCATGATTGTTTGATTTTGCGCGTGATTATGTTCGATGACGAGACTAGGATCCTCAGCTCTCAGCTTACTCAGGGCATCGGATAATTTCTGCTCTTGACCGCGACTCTTCGCCTTCAGCGCCACACCCTGCATGGGTGTCGGTAATTGGATAGACCGTGGGTGTATTTCACTATCGTCCTGCGCATTGTGGAGCACTGAATTGAATTCTATCTCGTCGACTTTCGCGACAGCACATATGTCACCAGGCACTCCAGCGTCGATTTCCCTAGTCTCCCCCCCCTGCAGTTTCAAAAGATGACTGATTCGAAAAGGGCGACGCGCGTCGCCGATACAGAGCTGGCTATCTTTAGATACCGTACCCTGATGAATACGAAAAACGCCCAGACGGCCGATGAAGGGGTCAATATTGACCTTGAAAGTATGAGCTAAAATATCCTTGCCCGAAACGGGATCGAAATGGATCGGATCTCCGCTTTCGTCTTCACCGCGGAAGAAATCGGGCGGGTTTCCTTCGGCGGGGCTCGGTAAAAGTTTGCAGAAAACTTCTAACAGTTGAGAGATGCCGGCATCGCTTTCGTTCGATGTAAAACATACCGGAATAAGGTGGTCTTCTCGGAGAGCCTTCTCAAATGGATCGTGTAATTGCTCAGGGGAAATATCCTCGCCTTGCTCGAGATACAATTCCATCAGATCATCGTCGACCTCTACAACTTGGTCGACGATCTGCGTGTGCGCAGCCTCGACAGTCGAAAAGTCTGTTTCGGCACCGTTCGGCTTAAAAAAACAGTCAATTACTTCGCTGCCATTATTTGCCGGAAGATTGAGCGGCAAGCAATTAGAACCAAAGGTCTCCTGCACCCGATCAAGGCAACCTTCTAGCTCACCCGGTGCTTCATCGATGCGGTTCACGATTATTAACCGATCCAGACCCCGCACCCTAGCCCATTCCATCATCCGCCTTGCAGTCGAATCCGGACCAGAAGACGCATTTACGACTACCGCTACCGTTTCGACAGCAGGTAATACAGACATTGTACGACCGATGAAATCAGGCGACCCGGGGGTATCTATAATATTGAGATGTTTTCCTGAATAATCCAGACTTACAACCGCTGCATCCAGCGAGTGTTGATGTGCTTGTTCTTGGGCTGTGTAATCAGAAATCGTCGTGCCGCGGGAGATTTCGCCTTTCTGTTTGATAGCTCCAGCGGCGGCAAACAACGATTCCACCAGCATGGTCTTGCCGGTCCCACCAGCGCCAACAAGTGCAATGTTTCGGATGTCTTCTGTCGAATAATTGGACATACAAGGGTTCCCCCCAAGAAGGTAATGCAGCCGCGTCGGAAGTCGCTGACGAAGTCCCTTTGGGTGCACAACTGACGGGCGCGGATGGAATCGACGCTCCCAACAAACTAGCGTAACTTGATACAACCGCTAGCTGTGAGAATTCCGTCACGTCCCCATCGGCCTGTGGGCGATAACCGGCGCATTATGTTTTCGTTTCCCCGATTATATGAAGCTGGCCGAACGCTTCAAGTCGGGGCGCCAATATAAAGCTAAGGGGCCTATTTGCGCGCCACTAACCCGCAGAAAAAAGGTTACTATTACGGGACATACCGCGGATAATCCCAGCTTAAAACCCGCAATATGAGTAGTAAACCCTTGACCGCCATCGTCATAGGCGGTTCAGTCGGCGGCCTCGCGGCCGCTATCATGCTTCGACGCCAAGGGTGGACCGTCGACATATACGAACGCGCTAATGTGGATCTCGTCAATCGTGGGGCCGGAATTGCGACCCAAGATTTACTTTATGACGCCCTGAATAACGCAGGTATGGAACTCCGCGAAGAGATGGGTGTGCATTCACAAGGTCGGATCATGTTCAACCATAACGGAGACGTCATAGGTACCCACCCCATGGAACAGACCATGACGTCGTGGGGCATGATTTATCGTTTTTTGAAAAAACAAATTCCCGGTGCTAACTATCATTTCGGGCATTCTCTATCGGCGTTAGAACAAGAACCGAATGGCGTTCGTGTGCAGTTCGAAAATGGCCAAACGGCCGCCGCCGATTGGCTTATTGGGGCAGATGGCCCGCATTCGACAGTACGTAAAATTTTAGCGCCTGAAATTTCTCTCCAATATTGCGGGTATTTTCTTTGGCGCGGTTTGATCGACGAAACATTGATTCACTCTGAGGTACTAGAACAGATAGCACACCGCCTGATGTTTAACATGGCACCGGGCGGCCACTCCGTGGGTTATCTCGTCGCCGGACCCGGCGACTCTATGGAGCCCGGCACTAGGTGGTACAACTGGGGGTGGTACAGAACAGCACCAATCGAAACCCTCCAAGATCACCTCACGGATAGCGAGGGCACATACTACGCACAAGGCATCCCCCACGACAGAATCCGACTCGAGTTGACTGCAGCGATGCGAGACGAAGCTCAGCTCCATCTCGGACCGCAAATCCGAGCCGTAATCGATGCGACGGAACGGCCTTTCCTTCAAGGAATTTACGATGGTGGCTGTGAGCAAATGCTGTTCGGTCGATGCGCGATCATAGGGGACGCGGCTTTCACGGCCAGACCGCACGTCGGAATGGGTGTTTGTAAAGCCATCGACGACGCCGCGACGCTCGCCATAGCATTGAACAGTCCGGAATGCGAAACGACCTCTATCGGTTGGGAACAAGAACGTCTTCGCTACGGCCTCGCCGTGCTGCAGTGGGGTCGTGATATGGGCAGCTACATCGGTCCTACCCCAACCGACGATGTAGGTCGAGCCAAGGCGAAATACTACCAACAGCCCAACGTATTGATGGCGGAATCAGCCGCCATTAATCCATCAGAGTATCTACAGTTAGACGAGTTGGGGCTCGACTCGAAACCCCAATCTTAGTAACCGACAGGTGCGACAAAAGCCCTGCCGTAGAAATGTGCCATACAATATTGTCGAGACGGCAGCCCTTTCTTCGTAATCGACGATGAAAGATTCTCCTCAACCAATACTGCCGGGCAGACGGCGTGAAACGAATACACAATAGCTCACTTTAAGGAATATCAATGACTAAAGGCCTAGATCTGGAAATATGTGACAAACTTCTAACGACTACCCGTTCCGTGCGTCTGCGATTGGATTTCTCACGTCCCGTGGAACCACAAGTAATCGAGGATTGCATTGAGATCGCTCTGCAAGGACCATCATCAACCAATACCCAGCTCTGGCAATTTGTCGTCGTAACCGACGCGGGGAAACGTGCCGCACTTGGCAAAATTTATAAAGAGACTTTCGATATCTACTGGGCCGAATCGATAGCTGCCAATCCAGAGGCATTTGAAAACATTACACCCCATACACAACGTATGATTGATTCCGCCCAATATTTGGCTGCGCATATGGGTGACGCGCCCGTACTTATTTTATTTTGCATTACTGAGAACTGCACGGAGTTACCATTATTTGAACAGGCCGGCGCCTATGGATCGATACTTCCGGCAGCCTGGTCTTTTATGCTCGCTGCCCGCGCCCGCGGCCTTGGAAGTTGTTGGACGACTGTGCACTTAAAAAAAGCCGCAGAAGCCGCTGCGGTTGTCGGTATTCCGGACGGTGTGACCCAAACGGTCCTCCTCCCTGTCGCTTACTACAAAGGAAAGGATTTTAAGTCGGCGGCTCGTAATCCAGCATCAACGGTTACCCACTGGAACACGTGGGGGACGCAGCGCTAGAGTTCGTCACCCAACTCATCTAGCTAATCCGGGATGACCGCCATCAGGTCTATGGCTACTTTGCAGTCAGGAACTAACAATGGTTCGGGTAAGCGGACCGTTGTACTTGCCGGTGGCTCGTCAGGAAATTCTTCCGCCCAAGTAACAAACGACGTAAAAAATTCTGTGAAGTCTGTATAGAGCCCACGGCGCCGTACTAGGTGATCTCGAGTGGTCCCTGCGGCCCTACAAATCGCGTCGATGTTGTGGACAATGTAGCGGACTTGTTGTTCCGCGGCGGACGTGAAGAAAGGAAAGCTTGGATTGACACGTGCGGATGGTGCCAGTCCGTTTTGGTAATCGGTCGCCATCTGGGCCGAAAAGAAGAGGAAAGACCCGGCTTGTACTGCTTGCGGTTCATGTACTGTTGGGGTCGGCGCATCCTCGGTATGAATGGTTCTTTTAGACGACCCGTCCTCCGGAACATACGCCACTAGATCGACGGCGATCTTGAGTCCCGGAACTCCGAGACCGCTCACTGGCACTGTACATCGCGCCGGTGGGTCGGTCGGGAAATGGCTCTTCCAAACCTCTTCGAAGCGGTAAAAATCAGTCGGATCCGTCAAATATACGTTCGCTTTTACAACGTCCGACAGTGAAGCCCCGCCCTCTTCCAGGATGACGCGAAGCTTCTCAAGTATATACTCGGTCTGCAACCGAGCGCTTTCTCCATAGTAAACAAAGTTCGGGTCTAAAAAGGCTTCTGGCGCAATACCATGGCTATAGTCTGTAGCAGTAATTCCAGCGGTAAAAATGTAGGGTCCAGCCTTTGCCCCATAATTAAACAGCGCCTGACCATCCAAACCAGTCGGTACAGGAACCGGCAGTGAGACCGGATTCAGAAGCTGAATGCTCTCGCCATTCTCGGGGGCGTATCCGATCGCATCGACCTCAAGCGTGCAGCCTGGAACTGGTAGTTCCTCTAGACAAACGGTCGTGTGCGGTGCGACTCCGTTTTGACCAAAAGCGTGTTGCATGGTCTTCGATGCGTCGTGTAACTCTCCAGCATCAGTTTGGTAGCAGATCATCGACAAACAGTTCTCAAGCGACGATCCTCCTGCTTCTAGGGTCGTCTTGAGGTTCTTCGCGATAAATTCCGTTTGACGCTGGATGTTCGAACCGTGATGCGGAAACTCGTCATTAGTCTTGGCCGCCGGCGGGATCCCGGTTACGAAATCGGAAGCAACTTGACCGGAAATAAAAACTAAAGGACCCGCTTTGACAAGAGGTGAATACTGAACGCGTGGGCGCGGCAAAGAATCGGGGAAAATGGCTTTCTTTTTCATAATTTTTCCTCCTGTGGGCCGCCGCATCGTCTATCCTTTTAATCAGGCGTGTCAATAGGCGGATTTCTGTTGTGGACGACCAGCGACCATAATGGAGATGTCCCGAACAGAGGAAACGCGATGTCAGACCCAGAGTTCAACCCATCCAAAACCGCACTGTTGGTCATGGATGTACAAAATGATCAATACAGCATGCTGGTGTCGGCGGGCCAAGCCAGTGGATTCCTTAAAAACATAAGAGAAGTACTAGAGGCCGCGCGGGCAGCGAAGATGCTCATCATTTACGTTGTCGCTCAATTTCGCCCCGGTCATCCCGAAGCGAGCCCGAATAATCGTTTTAACACTTACAACAAAGCCAAAGGGCGTCTAGTTGAAGGCACTGAAAGTTCGCAAATCCATAATGAAATTAAACCTTTGCCGGATGAAATTGTCGTGACTAAAAGACGAATTAATGCTTTTTTCGGCACAGACCTAGATGGCATATTACGGGCTAACGGAATCGAAAGTATCGTGTTGACTGGAATCGCGACGCGAGGCGTCATCTTATCAAGTGCGCGTTATGCTGGCGATGCGGATTACAATATCTTAATCCTGCGCGACTGCGTAGGTGATCCAGATCCTGAACTACACGCTGTTCTGATGGACAAAGTCTTTCCCATGCAAGCCGTCGTGTCGACAGCTTCCGAATTCGTAAATACGCTAATGCGTAGCCGTTAAATGCGCTTCGGCCTTTTTCAATCTGCCCAGTGGCCCAAAGGTACTTCCCAACAAGAGCGACTTCGGAACGCAATCGACCAAAGTATCCTCGCCGAGGAGCTGGGATTCGACTCCGTATTTATGACGGAACATCATTTTAGCCGCCATGGCATTGTTCCGGACAGTTTGACAATGCTTGCCTTCCTAGCAGCGAAAACTGAACGCATCCGTCTGGGAACTGCTGTAAGCGTATTGCCGTTACACGATCCAGTGCGCCTAGCAGAATCAGCCGCACTGTTTGATGTCCTTTCAAATGGTCGCTTCGAATTCGGCATTGGTCGCGGTTATCAATGGGGAGAATTCAATGGTTTTGCACGTTCCTTGGATGAACGCGTGGAACGATTCGACGAATGTATAGATGTGATACTTCGTGCATGGTCGACCGAGAAGCCTTTCACACACAATGGTAAGTTCTGGCAATACCGAGATGCGAACCCTCAACCACAACCGCTACAAAAACCGCACCCTCCTATATGGATGGCGACCGTCAGTGAAGACGGCTTCGATCTTTGCGTTAAAAATGAATGGGGCGTGATGCTTCCACAAGCGGTGCCGCTCGAGACCGTCGCCAAGTGGGTCGCGGATTACCGAGATACCTTTGACCGGTACGGGAAGCCGTTTGATCCTAACAAACTCATATTGGCTCGCGGATTACACGTTGGCGATGATGATGCCAGCGCTCGCGCGGAATTCAGTCCTTCCTATAACGAATTTCTCGAACTGGCTCGACGAGTAGCCCGGTCACCCGACGGCAATGTGTCCCCCATGCCGTTTGGAGCCGAAGGCCTTGCTGAAACCGCCGTGATCGGGAGTCCTGCCACCTGTATGGCAAAGTTACTCCTTATCAGAGAACTCGGTATTGAATACGTCATCTTCTTCAGCAACATGGGAGGACTCACCCACTCCCAAGTCACCGAATCCATGAAACGTTTCGCAACAGACGTGATGCCCAGGTTCTCCGATAAGTAGCGGGTTAAATTTCGCCTGGCATTTTACAAAATGCACTAAGCTGAATTCCCTCAACACACTTTTCATTTTCAAACAGTGTCGTTCCGATTTCTGCACGCCATCGTCTACTGGAAATCCGTATCCTTTCGTCTTAGGCGCGCTGCCCCGAAGCTTTTTGCGGAATATCAATCTGAAAGTCACCGCGAGCGTTGACCTTCAGCCTGTGCCCAGGGAAAACAATGACCGTGGTGGTCTTCAGTTCGACAACACCAGGTCCCTCGATAACCATGCCCGACTTGAGTGCCTCACCGACATAAATCGCCGTCTCGATAAAGTCTTTATATTCTAGAAAATACAGCGCTCTGGTACCGGATCTCGCGGGCGACGGATCCTCGGTTCCTAGCGTTAATGTTTCCAATGACAGAGTCGGAAGTTTTCCAGTAGCCGTAAGTCGCCAACCGTTCATATCGACTGGCATCTCTCGCAGGCAGTAAGTGTATAAGCGCTCATGTGTGTCGTGGAACGACTCGGCCAAACGCGTCACATCATCTTCCCCCAGGCGACCATTCGGAATGGGCACGATGATCTCATGCGTCTGGTACGGGTATTTAGCGTCGGCAAATCGGGTGAGTTTTATGTTGGGACTTTCGAATCCTTGCGACTCCAGTTCAGCGACGGCCTGCTGCTCCATTGATGCATAGATATCGTTAACGGCATCAATATTTATGTTACCGGTATTCATGGGCCGGGTAGTAAGGTATGAATGACTCACGTCCGCAGCAAGCATGCCAAAAGCACACAGTCCACCCGCCACAGTAGGACAGATTGCCTTGCTGACGCCAAGCTCTTGGGCAATCATCGCTGCGTGTGCACCACCAGCACCTCCACCGACGACCACCGTGTAGCCCCGGGGATCCACACCGCGCATGACCGAGACGGCCCGCATTGCACCCACCATCTCTGTATTAACGATACGGTAAACCGCTGCGGCTGTTTCAACGGCGGACATCCCGAGGGGCTTGCCGACGATGTTGAGAGCTGACTCGGCTGCCTCAGGATCCAACACCATGCGACCTCCGAGAAAATTCTGCGGGTTGATATAACCCAAGACTAGATTCGCATCAGTAACGGTTGGCTCTGTTCCGCCTTGCCGGTAACAAGCAGGCCCGGGAACCGCGCCAGCACTATGCGGCCCGACGCGAAGCATACCGCCGGCATCGAGCCAAGCCTTACTGCCGCCGCCAGCGCCGATCGAATGGATATCCACGGCGGCTACGCCCAGGGGATAGCCAGCCAGCTCCATGTCCGAACTCATGGGAACCTCGCCGTCCGTGATCATGGAGACTTCGAAACTCGTGCCGCCCATTTCGACCAGCATTTGATTTCGTTCATCATCCTGCGATCCGATAAAGAGACTCGCAGGCGGACCAGCGGCAGGCCCAGAACCCACGGCGAGTATCGGCCTTTTTTGAATTTCCGCTACTCGTGCGGACCCTCCAGTCACTTGCATGATTAGGAGTTCTTTTTGAAAACCGTTTGCGCAAAAGAAATCCGCAATCTTCGTTAGATAGTCTCCTATCGCAGGTCCAACGTAGGCACTCAAAACTGTGGCACAAGCCCGCGGATATTCACGAATCCGAGGAAGAATATCCGTGCTCAACGAAACATACGCCTCGGGCATTTTCTCATTCACAATTTCCTTAACACGTCTTTCATGCGCGGGATTGATCATCGACCACATCAGGCAGACGGCAACTGATTTAACGCCCTCTTTTCTCAGGTGTTCGAGGGCACGACCCACACTTTCCTCGTCCAATGGCTCTTCTACATCACCCGTATAGAGCACCCGTTCACGGACACCCAAGCGCAAGTGGCGCGGGATCAGAGGTTCGGGTGGTAAAAGTTGAAGGTTATATCGGTCCGGCTTATGTCCATCGCGCAGATATAAAATGTCGCGAAAACCATCGGTATGGAGAATCCCCATCTTGGGACCGCTGCGATTGATGACGGTATTGGTAGCGATAGTGGTGCCGTGAATGATGTGATCACATCGTGCCACGAACTGTCCGACCTCCATGTTTTGCTGCTCGGCAAGTTCTCCTACGCCATTGAACACGGCCTTTTCAGGAGCCTCCGGAGTGCTAGGCGTCTTCCAAACTTCAAGGCCGCCATCTTCGGTAGCGAGAACAAAATCGGTAAAGGTACCGCCAATATCTATACCGAGGCGCATGCCCACGATGGTTGCCTCCTAACCTGTCTTGCCATGAATTACTAAAAGGTACTGTAGCGTAAGTTCGTGAGGAGCGAGTCTAGACCAATACGGAAGAGCTCGCGGTGCCAACGTATTTATTAGGAGGCACGAGAAAATTATTTTGGCGACCTCTGTCGCACGCAATAGGGATAAACAAATCATGGGGACCTTTGTGAAGCAATACCGGCTACTAGAGCGTCGCATCCGCATCCCCGGGCGGGAGCGGGTTAAGAACGTATTCATCCTCGGGTCCAAGGATTGCTCGAAAAAAGGTACCGGCATTGGGCCCCGGCGGGTCAATGAGTTGGATGTTCTGATTTTTACGCATCTCAGCCCTCAACGCATTGGTACCGTGTTGATCCACGACAAACGTCGTGGGATCAAGAACTACACCGTAATCATCGCGCGCCGTGTCAACGCTAATAAATTCGTCGCGCGCATCACTGGCAACCTTGTCTGCCGGTCGGTTCAGAGGATTACCCCAGCCCCCACCGCCGGTGGACACCGCACACCACGTCTCGCCTTCATGTGTACGAAAATATGAAGAAGCGCTAACGATATACTTTTCCCCATCGGTTCCGACACGATAGAGAGCACCGCCATCGCCTGGTTTTCCTCCAAATAAACCGAACGGCGGATTCGACATGCCATCGCCGTACCCATAATTATCGATCTGACCCGTACCTCTCGGGGTAAGAAAAAAATTAAGCCCGGGGCCGCCACAATTTTCCCCCGCCCCCATGGAATCAATACGCACCTGATATTCACGCACGACCAACGGAAAGTGTAGTTCGATGATTTCCGTCGGCGCAAAACGCAACCCACCCGCGGTACCTGGAGTCACTAAAAACGGCCAACCATCGGAAGTGGCAGAGGCACCACCGCCTGAACTGCCGTTGAAAAGAATGACCCCAAAAGATTTTTCCGCACCCTCAACACGCCGATCAACACCCGTCGTTACGCAATTCGGCGTCACGTGTCCGCAGCCTGCCACGGCTTTTTCAGGAATCGCCTGGGCAAGGCACTTCCATACCGCATCGGTTATCGAATCTGCAGGAACGATAGTCGCTGCCGCCGTCGGAGCTGGCCATTCGGCATTTACGATCGTGCCTTTCGGGGCTTTCACTTCAATGTGCTGCAGGCAGCCCTCATTGTGCGGAATGCTCGGATCAATGCACATCAAAATTGCCGTCGAAACAGAATTGCGACACGTCGCCCAACCGGCGTTGACCCCGCCGCGCCCCTGTGGATCTGATCCCTCGAAATCGACACTAACCTTATGTCCGTCGATGGTGAGCTTGCAACGAATAGCCAGATCTGTACGTCCGTAACCATCAGAATCAACCCATGCCTCTGACTCGTACGTGCCATCGGGCCATACCTCCAATTCTTCTCTAGTACGCCTATCCGCATAATCAATAATTTCCTGGGAGAAGCGTTTAACGGTCTCGATACCCCACGTATCCAACATTTCCAGTAATCGCTTTTTGCCGGTCTTCACGGAGCCAATCTGCGACATCAGATCGCCGTATATGAAGTCGCGATATCTCAGATTCTCAAGTAAAAAGTTCATGACATCCTTTCGGATCTCACCGCGCTCCGCTATCTTCAAGGGCGATATCTGAAGCCCTTCACTCCAAATATCCGTAGCATAGGTGGGCACGCTAGTGCGAAAAGCAGAACCAACATCCATGTGGTGTCCGGTTGCCGCCGACCAAAACAAGTGCTGGCCTTCGTAAAAAATCGGTGTCGCTAGAACGAAATCACCTAGATGTGTGTTCCCGTAGTAAGCGCTGTTCACTAATATGAGATCACCGTCATAAAGTTCATCGGGTCCAAAAAATTTCGCTATTTCTCCGATCGTGACTGGTTGCGCATTCACATGAATGGGCAGCCCATCGAACACACAGAGGGCATTGGGTGGTATACCTGCGTCGTATACGGCGCACGAGAAGTCTCGCGCCTCGGCAATGATCGAGGACCATGCCGAGTACTCAAAAGTGAGGGACATCTCTTTGACGATTCCGTTAAGAGCGTTAAAGATGACCGCGAAGGTAGTCGGGTCGAGTTTTTGAAGCGCCCCCTCTAACGAAGCGCCCGCCGTCGTTAACTCTTCAGCGGCGGTTTCTTTTTTTCTCGTATTCACCTGCAAATGTCTCGCTACGCGACACGGCTTTCATGTACCGGCAGCTTTCGAAAGGCCGCAAGCACTTCATCCAGGCTCCACACAACGCCCCAGCCCACCTCGCACATCCGAATCGTCGGCTCATGTAATTCCGGCAGCGTCGTGCCACAACAATCCTCGACCATAAAGGTCTTATAGTCCCGGTACATCGCGTCTTTCGTAGTGGCGGCAACGCATTGATTGGTGAGCACACCTGAAATAACGATTGTTTCCACATCAAGACCCTTGAGGATAGTGTCGAGTTCCGTGTTAAAGAAAGCGCTCAGCCGGCGCTTGTCCACAACCCATTCATTGGGGAGCACTTCATACTCATCGTAAACCCTGTGCCCCCACGACCCCACGCGAAAACCGCCACCATGCAGAAAGGGTCGCGTGTCCCAAAAAACACCAGCGTCAATCTCGTTGTGCAAACCATGGGTCGTCCAGATGACCGGCACCCCCTTGCTTCGCGCACCAACTAACATCTGCTTCGTGGGCTCGATTACACGCTGCATGTGTTTGATGTCGATCCCACTTTTTGCATACCAACCATCGTCCGACAAAACGTCGTTTTGCAAATCTATGAGTATGAGTACGGTACGGTCTGCACTAAGTGACCATTTCGGGGTGACGAAGGGTTGAGTGTCGGACATATTTACATACCTCGTGTACCACTTATCGTTCTTAACGAATGTGTGGCATCACCTTATCGGCGAATAACTCCATGGACTCCGCAACCTTCTCGTGCGGCAAACCGGGATAGTGCCACAATCCCCAGATCTCGTGAACGTCCGGGTAGTCGGCCTTGAGTTTATTAATTCTCACGATCGCCTGCTCAGGCGTCCCGACGATGTACAGATCGTCTTTGAGGAGATCGTCCGCATCGAGTTCGGCGCCGGTTACCTGGGTTACGCCGATATCGCCGGAACTCCGGATCCAATCGTCATAGACCTTCATCATGTTTTCGGCATAGGGCTTCAATTCCGCCCAAGCTTTATCCGGATCCTCAGCGACGACGAAGTAGCGGAGGTGGCGTACATCGCCGGGTCCCCACCCTTCTTTCTTACACTGTTCGGCATAGTAAATAGGCGCCTCCATGCCCGGCCCCTGCGACAGGACGCCGACCCGGTCTCGCGCGGCACGGCGCAAGCCGGCCGGCGCCCGGCCACCGTATAGGACCGGGATATCGTGCGCGGGGGGTGGATCCGGCGTGATGTTCTTGTATTGCCAGAATTTCCCGTCGTAGCTAAAGGTCTCGCCTTTCCAACACTCGCGGATAATCTTCGTACCCTCGCTCATGCGAGGTCCGCGCTCCTTCAGTGGGATCCCCCAGCCGTCGTACTCCACCGGACGGTAGCCCTGCACGAGACCGAGACAAAAGCGTCCGCCGGACATCAAGTCGATGACGGCCGCTTCTTCGGCCACCAAAACTGGATCGTGCAGGGGTAAGATGAGATTAGAGCCGATCTCCATGCGCTTCGTGCGAGCCGCGAGTGCGGCGCAAATGGCCATGGGCGTCGTGCAATGACCTTCAGGCTCGGTGAAATGGTGCTCATAGACCCAACAACAATCGTAACCGAGCTCTTCGGCATAAGCGGCGAGATCGATTTCGTCCTGATAAAGCTGCGACCAAGACTTTGTGCGAAACTGTTTCGGGTACCGCATGTGGATTGAGAAACCAACTTTCATTTAATACTCCAATCTGGATTCTTAATTCGTCCATGAGAGATGATCGCCGCCTTGGCCATATATGCAGGCGGAGACCCGCAGCGCGAAGGCTAGTACTTGATTTGTTGTATGACAACACCCGAAATCGTTTTCTTACCCACTAGTCGGAAACTGCAGGTCAATACCCGCTCTGATACCAGTTGGCCAACGCGAGGTAACCGTCTTCACACGCGTATAGAAGCGCACACCTTCCGGACCATAAATCGGCATGTCGCCGAACAAAGAACGCTTCCATCCACCAAAGCTATAGTAGGCCATCGGAACCGGGATCGGCACATTAACTCCGATCATTCCGGTGTCTACTCGAACTGCAAATTCGCGCGCTG
>Ga0310345_10001622_pt1 | contig 24615 bp, 18 predicted proteins | sample HC15DNA20500_MG_FD_204667 | JGI IMG/M metagenome (GOLD analysis project Ga0310345, IMG submission 204667) | Marine microbial communities from station ALOHA, North Pacific Subtropical Gyre - HC15-DNA-20-500_MG | ecosystem: Environmental > Aquatic > Marine > Oceanic | place: Pacific Ocean: North... | reverse complement strand
CAGGGTGCAGGAAACCTCATCGGGGAGGACCCCGCTGATAAATCTACCGAGGTTGTAGGCGTGCGTGCCGATGTCCCCGAAACATCCGGCCGCGCCACTCTTGGCCGGATCGGTTCTCCAGGAGGCCTGCTTCTGGTCCTCGAGCTCGAGCCTAGTGCGAAGCCAGCCCTGGATGTAGGAGGCCCGGATGGCCTGGATCTCTCCAAGCTCACCGGACTGGACCATCTCTCTGGCCTGGCGCACCAGTGGGTAGCCGGTGTAATTATGGGTGACGGCGAAGACGACCTTGTGCTGCTCGACAAGGCGTGCCAGCTCTTCGGCCTGGGGCAGGTCGAAGGTCAGGGGCTTGTCACAGACGACGTTGAAGCCGGCCTCTACAGCAGCCTTGGCGATCTCAAAGTGGGTGTGATTCGGGGTGGCGATCGAAATGAAATCGACGCGCTCGGATTCAGCGAGGGCCAGCTCGCCGTCGATCATCTCCTGGTAGGAGCCGTAGGCCCTCTCCGGAGCGATACCGTAATCCCCGGCGGAGTCCCTGGCCCTCTGGGGGTCGGAGGAGAGGGCGCCGGCAACGAGGTCGGCGCGGCCGTCGAGCTGCGCGGCGATCGAGTGAACGCGTCCGATGAACGATCCCTGTCCACCGCCTACGAGTGCGAACCTGAGCTTTCTGTCGAGGCTTTCGTTGAGAGGCATATTTGCTCCTGGTCGGTTATTCAGCGCCGGCGACGGCATTTACGCCGACAGGCGGTATCCTGTTATACCGAGTATCCTTGTTGTTTATCTTACCCTGCATAAAATGCACTCCGGCCACGGAGCGCGGCCGCACAGTTTAGGAAAACAGCGCTTCGGGTGTCCATCAAAAAAGGCGTATCGCGAAGGAGCGGTTCAGATCGGTGCCGGAATCCAGACGAATCATCCTCCATGTAGACATGGATGCTTTCTATTGTTCCGTTGAGGAACTCGACAACCCTTCGCTGAAGGGCCGGCCGGTGGTGGTGGGAGGTACTCCCGAGGGCCGCGGGGTCGTCGCCACGGCAAACTACGCTGCCCGCGAGTTCGGCGTTCACAGCGCGATGCCGGCCGCCCGGGCCATACGGCTCTGTCCCCGGGCGGAGTTCCTGCGTCCTAGGCCGAAGCGGTATTCGGAGGTGTCCCGCGAGGTTTTCTCGATCTTCGGAAAGTACACGCCGCTCGTTGAGCCGCTGTCGATCGATGAAGCCTTCCTCGACGTCACCGGGTCGAGGCTTCCCGGCGTGCCTGCGAATGTCGATGAGGAAGGCTACGGGGCGGGAGTGGCCATAGCCAGGGCGCTGCGGGAGAGAGTCGAGAAGGAGACGGGAGGGCTCACCTGCTCGATAGGGATCGCCTCCAATAAGTATCTTGCCAAGATCGCCAGCGACCTGCGCAAGCCCCGGGGAATGGTGATCGTTCCCCTCGGCGCGGAGGAAGAGTTCCTCGGGCCCCTGCCGATAGAGAAAATATGGGGCGTGGGCCCGAAGATGGCGGGGCGGCTGCGGGCGATTGGGCTCGACCTCGTAGGTGACATGCAGCGACTCGGTGTGGAGCCTCTGCAGCGGGCTCTCGGGGACGAGACGGGCGAGCATTTCTGGAGGCTCTGCCGGGGCGTGGATCATCGTCCCGTGGTCACCGAGCAGGAGGTGAAATCCATCAGCCAGGAGAAGACCTACGGGCAGTTTCTGGCGCCATCGGACAGGGAGACGATAGAGAGGGAGCTCTTTCGAATGAGCGACAAGGTCGCTGCGAGATTGCGTGCCAGGGAGCTCTGGGGACGCACGGTCCAGCTGAAGGCGCGGGATGAGAAATTCCACACGGTGACGCGCTCCGCCTCCCTCGATTCCCCGACCTGCCTGGTCGAGGAGATCTACCGGGCCGTGCTCGGGATGTTCGACGAGCGGGTGGATTTCGGAAACCTGCGAATTCGGCTGCTTGGTGTCGGGGTCAGCGGCTTGACGGGGGAGCCCCGGCGCCAGCTTGATTTCTTCGACTCGGGCCGGCTGGAACAGGCCGAGAGCATGGCCGCCATCAGTGATGCGGTTCGCCGGAAGATAGGCGACAAGGCGATCCTGCGCGCGAAGATGCTCGAGGGGGAAAAAAGAAAGAAGCCTCCGGGCTCCGCTTGACTCGGCCAGGCCTCAGGAGCCGGCAGCCTTCAGCACCTTATCCCATTCTTTTTTTGTGACGGGACAGACGCTCAGGCGGGAGTTTTTCACCAGCGCCATCTGTGAGAGCACCTTGTCAGCCTTGATGTCGGAGAGGTGTATCGCCTTCTTGAGGCGCTTGGCGGGCTTGATGTCGACGCAGACCCAGGCCTCGTCAGCGGTGGTCGGATCCTGGTAGGCCTCCTTCGTGACCCGGGCGATGCCGACAATCTCCTTCGGCCCGACCGAATGGTAGATGAAGCAGAGGTCACCCTTCTTCATCTTCCGCAGATTGTTGCGTGCCTGGTAATTTCTGACCCCATCCCAGAGGGTGCCCTTGTCACGGATGAGATCGTCCCAGCAGTAGTCGCCCGGTTCGGTTTTCAGCAGCCAGTAAGCCATGGTTCACTCTCGCTCCATCAATTTTCCACGGTGGATACGGTAACCTTCGCGGGCTCGATATAGTCCCAGTACTTTTTCTCGTAGCGTTCGACGGAAACATTCGAGTGCTTCTTCGTATCGACGATGAAGATACGGTAGCGCAGCTCGAGCTTTTCGCCTTTCTTCAGATCCTTTTCGAAGTAGGCCCCAAAACGTCCGTAGTTACGGGTCGAGTAGACGGTCGGACGCGGATTCTTCGGATGGTCCATATGGGTAACGGCGTAGTTGTTCTCGCCATGCCGGAAGATACCCGTAATCCACTCGGCCCCTTCCCAGACGTCGTTCTTGCCGCCGGTGGATTCCGTTGAGCGGACGTAGGTGGTCTTATTGCCCTTGCCGGTCTGTGATTCCACCGCCCGGTATTGGAAGCCCGCGTGCTGGGGGTCGCCCTTCAGGCTGACGTCGCCGGAGACGGCCTCGAGGGTGATGACGAAATCGATCAGGGCCTGGGCATCGACCTGGCGCCAGGCCGTAACCCGGCGCCAGTCACGGACGGCCACCTTGCCCTCGGGATCGTACCAGCCGGTTTGCGAGAGGGTTCTGCCGAGCACGGAGCCCAGCACCTGCGCCTGGGGGTCGTATTTTTCGTGCCGCACGGAGACCCCCTTGCAGTGCCAGAAATCCCACTGCCTGTCGCCGACGCGGGTCCTGCTGAAGCCGATGAAGAGGCCCCGGTGGTGGGTGTACTGCCCTCCCGCTCCCTTGGTGATGAAGCCATCATCGTGGAATCCGTAGACGTGGTGGAAGGTTTTGTAGGTCTGGTGCAGGGAATCCTTGCTGGCCGGGTCGTAGGCCGTCATGTGTCTCAGCACAGGCCTCTTGCCGTAGAAAAGGTCCGAGAAACCCGCTTCCTCTTTGAAGTTGAAGGCCGGGGATGCTGTTTTGCCTCCCGCACGCAGGCGCAGCGTGTAGCTGGAGACCATGCCCGGATCGAGTTTCTTCTCGATCCAGTAGACCTCCAGTCCCTTCGTTGTTCCAGTCGTGACAACCTGGGCATCGATCGGTTTGGCGCCGCCGACGGGGGTAAGGATGGCCGAGAGCCCGTTGCCGCCGGGCGCGGTCCAGTTTGCGGGAAGCTCCTTGCCGGGGCGCAGCTCGATACTGGTCGGGGAATTTCTTCGAGCGATCCCGGCTGGATCGACGCTGATCTTGAATCGCAGATCAGCGGCGGGGCAGATGGCCGGCGCCAGCAGGAAGGTGAGGGTGCAGATGGCTCTCATATGCGAAGCGGTCCTGTTCGTGGTTGTTGAAATGTCCGGGAGAGTATAGCCGTGTGGTTCCTGGGGCCCGGCGCGCGTGGTCAAGGGGCTCAATCGGCGGTTTCGAGCGCCAGCGAGGCCTGGTTGAGATAGCTGCATTTGCAGCCCGCGGAGGCATCGGGTACCAGCACGATTCCTCCCGCCGGTATCGCGTTGACCCAGCAGCCGAGTCTCAGGCCGCCGTAGTTGTAGGTTTTCTTGGTATCGAGGAGGTCGAAGTAGCCCATGGTGGCGGAGCGGAAGAGCATGATGTTGCTCCCTCCCGCGAGGATTCCGCAGCCGTAGGAGCGCTTGAACTTGAATTCTCTGTCGACGCCGGTCTTGAGATCCCAGGCTCCGCCCTCGGCGTAGATGGTCTTGTCGTTGAGCATGGGGCGGGAGGAGTAGTCGACCTTCCGGTCCCATACGCGGTAGCCATCGGTGGTATGGAATACCGCCATTCGCCCTCCGAGCTCCGAGGGGAGCCGGAAGCGGGTCGGCTGGTAGCCCATCAGGAGGATGTTTTTTTCAGCGCTCAGGGCGAGCATGGTCCCGAAGACGTCTTTGGTTTTCTTCCAGTCCACCTTCCCTGTGGCAGCCTCGAGAGCCAGGATAGCGCCACCGGGATGGGGAATGTCTTTTTCGCCTTTCTCCCTGCGATACTTGACCCTGTCGATGGCGGCTGTCTTCCTGTCGATGAGGTAGACCTTGCCGCCGCCGATGGCGATCGCGTTGTGGCGGATGGAATGCTCCGCATCGTATCGCCACAGGGTCTTGCCGCTTTCTCCATCGAGGGCGAAGAAGGTTTTTGACTCCGTCAGCAGGTCCTGCATCTCTCCCTTGAGGTAGCGCCACTTGACGATGTGTTCAGGGTCGGCGATGGTGCCGTAGACTATCCCATCGACAGCCGCGAGGTAGCCCCAGAGCCCGGGCTTTCCATTGGCGGCGGCCGGGGTCTTGAACTCGCCGAGCTTGCGGCCGGTGGCGAGGTCGATTCTCAGGCAGGTCTGCTTCTGATGGATGTACACGCTGTCGCGGTTGGCGCAGAGATTGCTGCCGGTTCCCGCGGTTCCCATGAGGTGGTCCTGGTTGAAGGCCTTGAGGATTCCCGGCAGGGAGTATTCCCAGATCGTACGGCCGTTGTAGGCATCGGCGGCCCGGACCGCGTTGAGGCCCTCCACGACCAGGTAGCCCTTGTGGAAAAGCGGTGCCGGTCCCCTTCCATGCCGTTGGGGCACGGGGAGGTCCGCATCACGGAACCACAGCATGCGCAGCGGACCCTTGACGATGGCATCCTCTGAACAGCAGGTATTGGCGGGATTGGAGTATTGATGCGTCCAGCTTCCTGCGCCCGCCAGGGCTCCCCGGCGCCGTATTTCGAGTGCTCCCTTTTTACCGGAGACAACGACTCCTCCCCATGGGCGGCTCAGACGCGTCACCTCCTCAGCGTTGATTTTCACGGGAGCTCCGGCAACGCCCCGCCCGGAGACGATCAGGTTGGCGAGGTATTTCGGGTAGTCGGTTTTTTCGAGGGATGCCTGGTGGACAACGACCCGGGTCCCGTACAGCCCGGCCTTATCGAGGCGGTCCCTGGCCTGTTTCACCAGGGCGGGATCCTCCTCGATGCAGTAGATCTTCAGGGCGCTCTGGCGGGCGAGCTCGAGGGCGAGGCTTCCATCTCCGCAGCCCAGGTCGAGGCAGTAGCCCTCCCGGACCCCTGATTTCTCGAGAATTTCATCCGCCACGTCGGCGAAGTCCTCGATATGGCCTGGAAGGGCTCTCTTGCGGGCGGGCTCGGCGGCCTGGCCGCCGTTGTCTTTGCCGGAGAAACAGTAGATGAAGCCCTGGTCTGTGCTGACGTAGAGGCGTCCAGCCGCCGAGGAGAGGCCGTAGGCCGCGCCCTTTACCTTCGTCTTCCAGGTGACGCTCCTGTCGGTGGAGTCGATGAGAGCGATGTCTTCGCCTCCGGCGCTGACGATGGCCGAGCCCGAGCAGATCAGCTCCGTTCCGCCCGGCACTCCGGCGATGTTCCAGAGGGGCGCGATGCCCGTAAACTTGATCGTTTTGCCCTTGCGGTCCTTCCTTGTTTTTTTCGCCCAGCGGTAAACGTGGATGCCGCCCTTTGAGAAGCTGGCGAGGTTTTCACCGAGCCGCGCCGTGGGGCCTCCGATCTCCGCCTGGGCTATTCCGGTGGCGGCGTCGAAGAGCCGGCCGCTGTTGACGAAGTGGGTGCCGAGGCCGACGATCGAGGAGCCGCCGAGCTGTCCGTATTTCTGCAGGTGGAAATACTGGAGCTTTCCATTGGTCCTGGTGAGAGCGGCGGGGACAGCGCGGCCGGTGGGAAGATAGACCCGGGGACCGTCCAGGACCAGGTGCCCCTGGGCGGAGACTCCGCTGGCGGCGTTCGCTCCCCCGTGGGGCTGGGGCATGAACCGGAAGCCATCGGTATCGTTCAACCACGCGCGCTTACCGTCATCGAGGCGAAGGGCCTCGATGAATATCCCCTCGGTTGGCCAGATGCCCGCGGCCCAGTAGATGATCCCATCGGCGATGGCCGGTCCGCCTCGCGCCGGCCAGATAGAGGAGATGTTGTCGTTGCCGAGGATCCTTCTGCCGGTGGGGCCTCCTCTCTTTCGCCAGTGAAGCTTGCCGGATTTCGCGTCGAGACAGTAGAGGTGTCCGTCGTCGCTGACGCAGTAGACCCTGTCTTTCGAGCAGACGGGCGCCAGGCGGATCGGGCCGTCGGTAAAGTGACTCCAGCGTTCTTCGCCGGTGACGGCATCGAGCGCGTGAAGCTGGTGGTCGGCAGAGCTGCCGAAAAACAACAGGCCGCCGGAGATTACCGTGTGGAAGGCGCGGTCAAACTCCTGCCTGCCCGAGCTCGGCCAGGCGGAGTCCGGCACCTGCGAGCGGTAGGTCCACTGCAGCGAGAGCTTCCGGGGAAGCTCGTCGGAGGTATAGCCGCTTCGGGCCGGGTCGCCACGGTAGGTATTCCAGCCCTCGGCGCTGAGGAGGCCAGGGCAGAGAAGCAGGAGCGGCAGAAGACAGCGGGTTTTCATCTGTAGCCTCGTTGGTTCGAAATACGGTTTTCCGAGATTTCAGATCTCCACACCATATTGAAGCATCGGGGCCCTTAGTGAAAGGTCCGGCTGCGAGGAATCGGGAACCCGGCGGGTGGACGCGGCCTCAGCCGAGCCGTGAGAGAGCGGCTGCCGGTTCGAGCACGGGCCCGGCAGCCCTGGCGCAATAGGCGAGCCGGCGCCCGGGATCGTCCTCGCGTTCGACCGAGTACCCCTCATCGCCGTAGAGAGCGGCGAGGACTTCCTCTGCTGTCGGACGAACCAGGGCGTCCATCTCATCGTTGTTGGGAACCAGCAGCCGATCGTTGAATGCGATATCGAGCTCTCCGTAGAGGATCGTCACTCCCCGGGGAAATTCTTTTTCGCCAGCCAGGCGCTGGAATTTTTCCAGCGCGCTGACCAGGACAGAGCGCAGCCGTGCGCCGAGGTCTCCCTCGAGGCCCTTGCGGCTGGCGTAGAGGAGGCCGGCCCAGCCGTCGGCGCGGTCTTCACCCGTTCCCCTGGAAAAATCGACTCCCAGCTGCCAGCGTTTGCTTACGAGGATGATGCTGGGCGCCTCCGGCACGTGGCTGTAGTCCGCCAGGTCGAGGATTTCTTCTCCCTCCTCCAGCCTCCAGCGGCTGAAGATATTCAGCAGGGCGTCCCAGTCGGCATCGGCGGGGGCGTCGATGCCGAACTTGACGTTGATTTTCTGGAGATCCGGAACGGTTGTCATAGTCCGGAAGGTTAGAGCAAAAAAGTCTCCTGTTCAAGCGGCAGAAGGCCAGCCGTTCTTCATTATAGGGGGTACTATGGGTGGGCTTTTATTCACGGAGGGAGATTATGAAAAGGCTGCTGGCGTCTAAGGGGTTTTTGTTGAGCGTGGTATTCTCCATTTTGCTGACGGGAGCTCGGGCCGAGGAGGCTGGGGTAGCCTCGCGCCCGGGCAAGGGTAGGCTCTACTTTCCCCCCGCAAAGGGCGAGTGGGAGAAGGTCGATCCGGCCCGGTCCGGCTGGGACCGCGCGAAGCTGGAGTCGGCGCTCGAGCTGGCAGGCCAGCGGAAGTCCTCGGCGGTGGTCATCCTCTACCGCGGCCGGCTTCTTGCCGAGCGGTATTGGGAGCTCCCGGCGAAGCCAACGGATGAGAAGGGCAGGCTGAACCGGTACTTCCACATGAGCCACGGCAAGGGCTCGGGCGGCCGGATCATCGAGGACGTCGCATCGGCGCAGAAGAGCGTCGTTTCGCTGCTGGTGGGGATCGCTCAGCACAAGGGCCTGCTGAAGATCAGCGACCAGGTCGACAAGCATCTCGGGGAGGGCTGGTCAAAGGCTACCCGTGAGCAGGAAGCGAAGATCACCCTGCGCGACCTCATCACCATGAGCAGCGGCCTCAGGGACAACCTCGAGTACGAGGCGCCGCCGGGCAGAAAGTGGAAATACAATACCAGCGCCTATTCGCGTTCTCTCCAGGTGGTCGCGAAGGCCTCGGGCATGACACCCAACGAGCTGACGAAGAAATGGCTCACGGCCCCGCTGGGGATGGTCGACTCCCGCTGGATCGAGAGGGCCTGGATCAGGAGGCGTCCGACGGCGAACACGCTGGGTTTCGCGACCACGGCCCGTGACCTGGCGCGCGTCGGGTTGATGACGCTGGCGGGCGGAACCTGGGAAGGCCGGGTCATCGTGGCGGATAAGAGGTATCTGGGGGATTCGGTGAAACCTTCGCAGAAGATGAATCCCGCCTACGGTTACCTGTGGTGGCTGAACAGCTCGGCGAGGGTGGTGGCTTCCAATGGTGAACGCAGGACCCGGATCCTGGTCCCCACGGCGCCGCCCGATCTCTTCGCCGCCCAGGGGGCCCTCGGGCGCAGGCTCTGGGTGGTTCCCAGCCTCGGTATTGTCGCCACCCGTCTGGGGGACGATCCCAGGGCAAGCGGCAGCGGAGATTTTGATCGCCTGTTCTGGAAGGCCATCATCGAGGCCGCTTCGCCGGCGCAAAAATCACCGAAAAAGTCCCCGGGGGCGGACGACTGAGGGGTTCTCTACTTCACCTGCGAGCCGGCCATGCGGCTGTAGAGGATGTGGGCCTCCTCGATGAAGAGGTTGGACTCCTCGACTCTCTGGCGGGAGCGCTCGGCCGAGACCTCCTCGGCTTCCTCGGCGTGGGCCTTGCCGTAGTATTCGGCTACACCGATGAGGAACTCCCCGGTATCGATGAAGTGCTTCTTGAATTCGGAGTGGGTGTCGTAGTTGTCCGACAAGAGCAGCCCCCGGGTTGAGAGCAGGCCATCGGCAGCCTTCTCCATTCCCTCGAAAGACACCCTGGCGGCGTCCTGATTTTTCGCCGCCTCGAGATGCAGGGAGGCTTCGAAGATCATCCGCTCGGCGTCATCGAGCATGAACTCCGCCTGGTCGACCATCTCGCCGGCACACTCGCCCTTGCCGACCTCCTTGATGTATTCCCATGGCTGCCTGTTGTCGAAGAAGTCGGCCTCGCTCTCGCCGACCTCGCTGAATTCCTCGAGATCTTCGTGGATCCTGGCCTTTCCAAGCCGCTCCATGCAATCGCGGAAGGACTCGCCTTCGCGCTTCTCGCTGTCGTAGATACCGGTCAGCTTGCGAATGACCTCCGGCGCCCTGCGGGCGGGCACCTTGGCGACCATCAGCCCGTAGGAGTCGGCGTTGTTCTCGGCGGTGCCGCCGAGGATGACCTGGAAAAGGGGCGCCACGCGGCCCGATTTTCTTTTCGAGGTGCCGAAGAAGCCGATATTGGCGATGTGGTGCTGGGCGCAGGAATTGAAGCAGCCGCTGATCTTGATCGTGATGTCGTCACGCAGGCCGCCATCGCCGTCACCCATCCCCTGCCCGGTCACGGCGTCCTGGATGAATTGCCGGTGCAGTACGCCTGCGAGGCCGCGAGAGGAGGCTATTCCGAGCTTGCAGGAATCGGTTCCGGGGCAGGCCGTGATGTCGGCGACGCTGTCGGCGAGCGGAGCGGCCAGCCGCAGGTCGTCGAGATCCCTGTAGAGGGCGGGCAGATCCTCGTTGGAGACCCAGCGCAGCAGAAGGTTCTGGGGGACCGTGGCCCGGATGGTGTCCTTGATGTACTTGCGCGAGAGTGTTCCCACGCCGCGAAGCTGGTCAGCGGTGAGATCTCCCAGGGCCAGCGAGACAGTCACCATGGAGTAGCCGTCCTGCCCCTGGGCGCGGACATTGTGGCGATGCCAGATCTTGAAACTCTCGTCGAGCCCCGGGGATTCCAGGTCGAACTCGGAGGGAGGCTTCAGGGCCTCCTCCTTCTGCGCGTGGGCCTCTTCCATGATTTTTTCGCGCAGAGCGTCTTCGGGCAGTCGGTCGAGCTCTTCCTCGATGTTCTTTCGGAACTCATCGACGCCGAGGCTGGCGACGAGGAATTTCATCCGCGCTCTGGCGCGCTGCTTTTTTTCGCCCAGCCTGGCGAAGACCCGGGCGATCGCCTGGGCAAGGGGAAGCATCTCGTCGGCGGGAACGAACTCGCTGTAGAGCTGGGCCTGGTGCGGCACGGCTCCGAGCCCGCCGCCGACGTAGACCGTGAAGCCCTCGACCTCTTCACCATCGATTTCCTTCGTGGCGGCGATGGCGCCGATATCGTGAATTCGTGCCAGGCCGCAGTGATGCTGATGGCAGCCCGAGAAGGAGATCTTGAACTTGCGTCCGAAGTTCTGCGCGTCCGGATGGCGCAGCAGGAAATAGGCCATCGCCCTGGCGTGGGGGGTGACGTCGAAGAGCTCGTCGGCGCAGACTCCCGCATCGGGGCAGCAGGTCACGTTGCGAACCGTATTGCCGCAGGCCTCCTTGGTGGTGATCCCGCACGAGGCCAGCCGCCGCATGATGTTCGGAGTGTCGAGGATGTCGACGAAGTGGTACTGGACGTCCTGGCGGGTGGTGATGTGGGAGATGGAGTCGGCGTATTCTTCGGAGAGGTCGGCGAGCACCTCGCAGTGGCGGGCGGTGAGTATCCCCAGCGGGATCTTGATACGGAGCATCTGGGTGCCGTCCTGGCGCTGCCCGTAGACCCCGTGACGCAGGCGGAACTCGAGAAAGACCTTCTCGGGCATCTGGCCGTCGAGAAAGCGGTTGAGCTCGGTCTCGAAGATGTCGATCTCTTCGCCGGCCTGCTCGGGAAGGTCCGGCCAGGAAAGCCGGTTGTTTGTTGAAGTGCTCATAAGTGTCGAAGGTATGGGGAACCGGGTTCTAAAACGCACGGCGGCTTGCCGCCGCCCGCGGGCATCTCAAGACGCATTCTACAACCTGTCATCGTATCGACAAGTTCGGAGGTCATCCAGAGGCTATAGATGGAGAAAAACCGCGCAGGGTTTTTATGCGCTAATAAGGAACTTAGTAACAATAAAAATATGTAGAATACGGAGCGGTGATTAAGGGTCCACACCACCTGCTCATTGGCGTACCATCTTGACGACTATTTAATAGTCAACTTGTCATGACAAGGGAGCTTTCCATGAAACGGAAGAATGATGCTTTGGTTCGTCTGCTTGCGTTTGGGCTTCTGCTTAGCACCATGCTCCTCGGGGCAGGATGCTCAGGAGGTAGTGATTCTGATGGGCCAGAGCGTAGTAATAATACTCCAGGCGCACCCGATCCCGGCCCAGGCGCACCCGATCCCGGGAATATCTCACTTAGTTGCAATAGGCGTTCATCGGAGGTCAGGGTCAGTCTCAGCCAACCCTATGAATATGAGATCCGGCTTTATGAACCCGATGGTTCCAACAGGAGGATTTCGTGGGGTGGGAGTATAACTTCCCACACCATTGATTTTCCTATTGCGGATCTGGGCTTTGGGAACAAAACCTTTCGTGCAGTTTGGACTTATATTGGAAGTTCTAATAATCCGGCCTTCGGGCGGCAAACTGAGAGGCAATGTTCTGTTTATATTCCCCAGGCAGCTCTCGAACAGCCGGAGCTTTACTGTGAATATTCTTCAGGCCTACACCTCGTGACCCTGACGGTTTCTTTTGGCGACTATGACGGACCTTTCTATGTGGATCTTTTTTCGGCGGCTACCTTCGGAGTCATACAGGAAGTGAACTTGGTCAGTCCAATGTCAGTTTCCTCCCACGGCCAACAATTCACCCATACTCCCGGCTTATCAGGGCGTTATCGGTATTCCCTAAAGGATGTATCAGGGCGGGAAGTGGATAATTGCCAGGTAAATGTCGGTCGGGGTGCTCCGATCCATGAGATCTGTTGTGAATTTCAAGAAATTTGGGGTTTGGACGCTAACAATCGCAGAACCATCAACCATTTTTATTTGACCTATATTCTTCCTGTTCATATAGCGGCTAATACATGCGGACAAGGGACCGTATACCATGTCCCAGGGGAACGATCGTACAGTCGTTGGTCGTTTGCCTCTTGTGTTGCCTGCTCTCAGGAAGGCCCTGCCGTTGCGCTTGTCCGTGGTTCCTCTGTAAGAACGGTGGCGTGTAGAGACGTGGTAACCTATCTGGATCAGGGTTGGGCTCCTACGTTCACGGACTATTGGAACCCAATACATGTTTATGATTGAAGTAGTGAGAAACCCAGAGCAACTTCCCGCCATACGGTCAATCCCGAGGAGAGCTTGCTTTGACGCTCGCAAGCGGCGGCGGTCTTATTCACCGAGGGCGAAGAGGCGGTGGGTAATGTCGCTGGTGGCGGGGTAGAGGTCGCGGTAGATCGCGAAACGCTCGTCGTAGAGGCGGGTTTGTTCCGCGCGCGGCTCGAGGACGCGGGTGACCTCCGAGCAGCCGGCGATGAAGTCGTTGAGCTCGCCTTCGTTGGCCAGGATTCCGGCCGCCAGCGCGCCTGTGGCCGCGGCTCCGACCCCGGGCACCTCGTTGATCGCCAGGATGGCAACCGGTCGTCCAAGGATGTCGGCGGCGATCTGCATCCAGGTCTCGGAGCGGGAGGCGCCGCCGATGGCCTTGTAGAGCTGGATGTCCACCCCGGCCTGGGCGTAGATCTCGCTGTTGAGACGGATCTCGTGCAGCAGCCCCTCGAGGATGGCCTTGACGACCTCCTTGCGGGTGGTCGTCAGCCGCATTCCGAGGATGGCTCCGAGGGCGCGGTCGTCGAGCCAGGGAGTTCCCGTGGTGGCGAAGTGGGGCAGGACCAGCAGGTCGGTCGGGTTCTCGGGGAGCCCGGAGCAGATGATGTCGTAGGGGTCCTTGCCGCAGTCCTTCGCCTCCGGGATCTCGTCGCCGGCGAGGTTGTCGCGGTACCACTTCAGGAGCGAGCCGCCGGTGAAGTTATAGGCGATCGAGATATACTGGCCTTCGCCGAGGGTGGGGTAATAGCAGAGGTTGTTCTCGACCATGGCCTGCGCCTCGGGCAGGCCCTCGAGGTGTACGCCGAGACAGATTACCGTCCCGGTGGCGAGCATCGATTCGCCGGGCTGGATGCCGGCGCCGAGGATGCCGGCGGGCTGGTCGTGGAGCCCCGCGGCAACGACGCAGTCCGGCGGCAGGCCGAGGTCGTTGGCGCCGAGGGCGCCGAGGTTCGTTCCGGGCGCGGCGACGGGAGGCAGGAGCTCGCTGGAGAGCCCCACGGCGTCGAGAATCTCCGGCGACCAGTCGAGCTTCCTGACGTCGAATGCCAGGGTCCGCGAGGCCATCGAGTAGTCGATGTGGGGCTCGATTCCCAGCGAGGCCTGGATGAAGTCGCCGAAGGACAGGAATTTTCTGGTTCGGGAGAAAACCTCGGGATCGTGGTCGCGCCGCCACAGCAGCTTGAAGATGGAGTGGAAGCTGTTGATGCCGTGGCCGGCGATGTCGAAGACCTCGCGGTCGGTGAGTTTTTCGCTGAGCAGGGGGACGGACTCCTGGCCGCGGGCATCGAAGCCGATGATGGCGTTGCCGAGCGGTCGGTTCTCGCCGTCGACCGGCACCATCGCCTCGCCGAGCGTGCTGGTGGCCAGCGAGCGGATGGGGTCATCTTTCGTTTCAGCGGCGGCCTTGCCCAGCACCTCCCGGACCGCGTCGAGGACCTCGTTCGGGTTCAGCTCGAGGTGCCCGTGCTTCGGACTCTCGAGATCGTATTCGCGGTAGGGGGCGGTAAGGAAGGTTCCATCTTCACGGAAAACGACCGCCTTGACGCCGGTGGTGCCGATATCGAGGCCGACAATGGACATGGCGGAGACCTTCTGCTGCGGGACTGCCCGGACTCGGGCGAAACGAACACGAAGGCGGCAGTTTACCGCAGACAGGCGGTTTTTTCACCCGGCAGCGGCTCTCAGCTCGAATGAATTCGAGGGCCGGAGGGCAGGGAGGCTATGAGCTGTCCCTCAAACCGGCGCAATTCTTCGAGGCGTTCGAGGGTTCGGTTTTCACCTGCGTGATCCACTCCGAGCTCGACGAAGAGCCGGTAGTGGTTGACCTCGCTGGCGTAGAGATCCTCGTAGAAGTTACCGAGGGTCGAGCCACGCAGCTCGGTGGCCAGCAGCTGGAAGCGCTCGGCGCTTCGCGCCTCGATGAGGCTGCACACCAGCAGCTTGTCGAGGAAGCTCGCCCGGCCGTCCTTGTGGATGAAACGCCGCAGCCCGATGGCGTAGGGGTTGCCGCCGCGCGGCTGGGTGGCGGGCGGATAGTTCTCGAGCAGGCGCTCGACCTGGTCGAAGTGTTCCTGTTCTTCCGCCGCCAGGTCCTCCATCAGCTTGATGAGGACCGGCTTTCCTTCACCGTGACGGCGGGAGATCGCCAGGGCCATGGCGGCGGCTTTCTGTTCGCAGAAGAGGTGGTCGAGGAGCAGGGTGCCGGGTTCCTCGAGCGCGCGGCCGGCCCAGCCTTCCGGTGTTTCGTAGTGGAGGCCGAGCATGGGACTCAGTGGTCTACCGCCGCGGGCGCGGTATCCTCGGCGGTCTCCGGCCGCCGTGCCGAGTCGACAAGGGCGCAGACTCTCTCGTCAGGCGGAGGACAGAGCGGTGTCAGCGTCAGGGTGACGATGAAGTTGAGCAGCATTCCGATGGTGCCGATCCCCTGCGCCTTGATGCCGAAGCACCAGGGCTCCATGCCGCCGTAGACCTGTCCGATGATGTAGCTGGCGGTGAAGCCGATGCCGGCCAGCATACCGCAGATGGCAGGGATCGTTCCGACCCGCTTGTTGAAGATGCCCAGCACGATGGCGGGGAAGAAGCTCGCCGCGGCCAGCCCGAAGGCGAAGGCGACCACCTGGCTGACGAAGCCCGGAGGATAGATGCCGAAGAGTCCCGCGATGACGACGGCGATGCCGATCACTCCGCGGCCTACCAGGAGCCGCCTGGCCTCCGAAGCCTCGGGGTTGATCATGCGGTAGTAGACATCGTGGGCGACGCTGGATGAGACCACCAGCAGGAGACCGCTGGCGGTGGAGAGGGCGGCGGCGAGGCCGCCGGCCGCCACCAGCGCGATGATCCAGGCGTATAGATTGGCCATCTCCGGTGTCGCCAGGACGATGATGTCCTTGTCCGGTCCGCGGATCTTTTTCTGGCCGTTGAGGAGCTTGAGGGCTTCTTTTCTTTCGGCCCCCTGGCTGCCAATGATCTTGTCCCAGCCCAGCAATGCCGCCGGGCCTGTGAGCCCGCCCTTGTTGAAGACCTCGTTGTCATCCCTGTTGGAGTATCTCAGCTTGCCATCTCCATCATCGAGCCAGAGGATGAGGCCGGTTTTTTCCCAGTTTTCAAACCAGGCGGGCAGCTCCTGCTGGGTCTTTCCGTCGATGCTGTCGATCATATAGTAGCGGGCGAAGGCGGCGGTGGCGGGCGCCGTCAGGTAGAGCATTCCGATGAACAGGAGAGCCCAGAAGGCGCTCCAGCGCGCCGCCTTGACGTTCTTGACCGTGTAGAAGCGGACGATGACGTGCGGCAGGCCGGCGGTTCCGGCCATCAGCGCCAGGGTTACGCAGAAGACGTTGAGCATGGCGTCTCCGCCGAAGGCGTCCGTGTAGCGCGCGAAGCCGAGGTCGGTATTGATCTGGTTCAGTTTTTCAAGCAGCCCGGTTCCCTTGCCATCCCCGGTGATCAGCTCGCTTCCCAGTCCTATCTGGGGAACCGGGTTGCCGGTGAGCTTGAAGCTGATGGCGATGGCGGGAATCAGGAAGGCGGTGATCAGCACCCAGTATTGCGCCACCTGGGTCCAGGTGATGCCCTTCATGCCGCCGAGGGTGGCGTAGACGAAGACGATCGCCATGCCGATCATGACACCGATATTGATATCCACCTCCAGGAAGCGCGAGAAGACGACCCCGACCCCGCGCATCTGCCCGGCCACGTAGGTGAAGCTGATGAAGATGGCGCAGAGGACGGCGACGGAGCGGGCGACGTTCGATGAGTAGCGGTCGCCGACGAAATCCGGAACCGTGAAGTGGCCGAATTTTCTCAGGTAGGGCGCCAGCAGCAGCGCCAGCAGCACGTAGCCCCCGGTCCAGCCCATCAGGTATTGACTCCCGGCATAGCCCATGGTGGAGATCAGGCCCGCCATCGAGATGAAGGAGGCGGCGCTCATCCAGTCGGCCGCGGTGGCCATGCCGTTGGCGGCCGCCGGAACGCCGCGTCCGGCGACGTAGAATCCCTTCGTGTCCCGCACCCGGCTGATCCAGGCGATCACCAGGTAGAGGGTGAAGGAGGCGCCGACGAAGATGATGGTCCAGTCCTTGATTCCCATCGGGTTATTCCTCTGTCTCCTCGGTGCCGCCCGCGGATTCGGTGGTCGCCGTGAGCTCTTCCTTGCCGGCATCACCGGAATATTCGTTGTCGAGGCGGTTCAGCAGGATGGCGTAGATCAGGATCAGGAGGATGAAGACGATGATGCTGCCTTGCTGGGCGAACCAGAAGCCCAGGGGGAAGCCTCCGAGGTGCCACTGGTTGAGGGTCTTGGCGAAGAGAACGCCGCAGCCGAGCCCGACGAAGGCCCAGATCGCCAGCAGGACGACCATGATCGTTACGTTCTTACGCCAGTAGCCCTGCATCGAAACAATCCTGCGTAGGGGAGGGGAGGTTCCCGAGGAATCCAACGAGGCCCCATGGTACAGAGCGAGTGTTGGGGGCGCAAGCGGGGGGTTACGGCCGGGAGGGATCAGAATTTCCAGTCAAGGCCGATGATCGCGTTCAGCCCCGGCTCGTTCTGGCCCGAGCCGTGGTTGCGGTAATCCTTGTCGGATATGTTCTCGAGTCCCAGGAAGAGGTCGAGATTTTCGCTCAGTTCTTTGCCGCCCCGGATCGAATAGATCGTAAAGCCGGGAGTGCCGCCCAGTGGAATGCGCTGGGTGTCGGCGGCGTCCCTCGCCGAGAGACGATCCTGTCCCTTGACCATGGTGAGGGTTCCCTCGATCCACCAGCTGCGATCTTCGGAGGTCCAGCGCAGCCCGAGCAGGCCGGTAAGCGGCATCAGCCGGCTGAGGGGCTCCGCTTCGCCGGTGGCCGGGTTGTCGGACTCGCCTTCGAGCCAGGCGAGAGCTCCAATGAGGCTCATCCGCTCCGACAGGAGCCAGGAGCCGCCAAGCTCGAGGCCCTGCACGAACCCGTCGGAGGTGTTTTCCTTGGTCACCACGGGCATTCCCTCGATCGTATCGCCGGTCGGGGATCGAACGATCAGACCGTCGATAAAGGTGTGGTGCGCGGCGGCGTAGGCCGTGAGGTCACCGATGGAAAGCCTTGTGCCCAACTCCAGGGAGGTAAACTCCTCGGGCTCCAGTCCCGGGGCGGGTATCTCGATCTCCCCGCTGCGCGAAACGTCGAAGCGGGTCAGGTCGGAGAGGTTGGGGGCTCGGAAGCCCTCCGAGACGCCGCCATAGAGATTCCAGTCAGCGTTGATCCTGTAGGTACCCCTGAGGCTCCCGACCGCGGCCGAGAAGCTTTCCGAAACCGGATCGATGACATTGTCATCGTCGGGATTCGGGTCGACGATCTGCGCATCGGCGCTGGCGTAGTTCAGCCGGCCTCCGGCGGTGAGCTCGGTACGATCACCGAGGCTGAAGACATCCTGGACATAGATTCCAAGGAGGTCGTAGGTCGCGTCATCGGCCACCGGGCCGCGCGGCCGGCCCGGGGTCACCAGGGAACCGGCGGGATCGAACTCCTCGAAGAAGGAGTCGACTGAGTCGCGGTAGTACTCCACTCCCCAGGTCAGGAGACCGATGCTCGAGGCGCTTTCGGTCTGGAGAAAACTTCCGAAGACCGTGTCGTCGAAGCCCTGCCTCCTGAGCACGTCGGGGGAGCTCCCACGGATTCTGTTTTCGATCTCCTCGTGCCGCTGGCAGGACAGGCTCAGGGTCACGCGGTCGAGCCAGCTCGAGTTGGCCGGCTCCCAATGCGTCTGGACGTAGGCGAGGCGGCGGACCTGGTCGAAGTCCCGCCTGAGGTCGAGTTGGAGATGGCTGTCGTCGTCCCTGGCCTCGAGAATGTCGAAATCATCAGTGCCCCTGTAGCTTCTCGTGAACACGGTCGAGTGAGTTCTCGGCGCGTTATTCATCTTGACGCTCTGCAGGGCGAGCACCACCTTGAGGTCCTCGTTCGGGTAGAGAACCACCTTGGCATCACCATCAAATTCATTGTAGCCGGTTTCGGGCAGGCTCCCGGTGTCTCCCCCGGCCTGGAGGTTTCCGAAATCGCGTGCGGTGAGTCCCAGCAGGATGGCGGAGTATTTGGTGAGGGCACCGTGGATTTCATATCGTGAGGTGAGGGAGCGCTCGGCGCTCGAGTAGCGGTGGTAAAGTCGGCTGCCGTCCTCACTCCGATAATAGGGGGAATCCAGAACGGTGGGGCTCCTGGTGAGGGCGTTGACGGTTCCTCCGATCGCATCGCTTCCATAGAGGACCGAGGCGGGTCCCTTGAAGATCTCGACGCGGTCGAGGGTCAGGGGGTCGACGGTTCCCCAGTACTGGTTGGGCCCGCTGCGCATCGCCGCGTGGTTGAGGCGGATTCCATCGACCAGCAGGAGGGTACGAAAGCCGGTGAAGCCGCGAATATAGGGAGAGCCCTGGCCACGGCCGGTCTTCTGGACAAGGACGCCGGGGACCTCGGCGAGGGCCTCCGGCAGGGTCCGGTAGGCGCGCCTGCGGGTGAGGAAGCTACCCGAGAGCGATTCAACGGTGGAGGGAACCTCGAAGATCTCGTCTTCCTTGCGCCGTCCGATCACGATGGTGGTGTTGACGGGGTCCTCTCCGGCCGCGCCGTCCGCCTCCCCATCGCCATCTTCCGCGACCGTCTCACGGGGCGGCCTGGCGGCGTCCTGGCCCCTGGCGGTTTCCGTTGTTGTGGCGAGGGCCGCGATGAGGAAACCGCAGAGCAGGCAGATGGTAAAAGGAAGGGGTCTGGTCATGATGATGGGGCGTTATTTTAATTCGTTGAGACCTCTTCTCCAAGAGGGTTCACGACCCGCGTGCGCGGCGTTAATAGATCTCCGCCACCAGGCAGCGTACGCTGCCACCGGCCTTCTCAAATTCCTCAACCTCCAGGAAATGGAGCCTGAAGCCCCATTCATCGAGCTTCAACCTCGTCTCCCGCCTCAGGGCCGTCGCGGCTGTCCGGCTGAAGAGAAGGTCCCGCCTGGTGGCTGTGATGCAATTGCCGGCAAAGGAATTTTTTTCCGCCTGGTCGAGGACCAGCAGCCTGTTTTCATAGATCGACCGGAGAGATTTGAGCAGGAAGGGATCAGGGGCGGATTCCGGATGTACGAGACAGGCCTCTCCCGCCAGGACGGCAAGAACGAGGTTCGCGTGGTATTCGCCCGGCGCGAGCTGGAAGCGCAGCACCGCCTCCAGCCCGAGGGCATCGGCCATGAACGCGCAGCCGGCCTCATCGACACGTGAGCTCATGCCGCAGAAGCCGATATTCCTCGCCCGGTCGATGACCAGCGGGCCGGTCAATTCGGCGATGCAGTCTTCTCCCGAGAGATCGAGGATCTCATAGTCCAGCGAGTCGCTGAAGAAGGCCCGGATGTCTTTTCGCCGGGCTTCCCGCTGTCGTACGGGGTGGCGCATCGAGCCGATGACCAGCCGGCCCGCCGCGGTGGCGAAGACGTTGTTGGGGAAGACCCCATCATCGTGGCCCTCGATCCCACCGAAGATGTGAACGGGCACACCGAGCTCCTCAAGCTTCGCCGCGAGAGCCGCGTGTTGTCCACAGGCCCTCGCGAGGTCGAGTGGACAGCCTGGTTTCATATAGGGATTGTCAGCGGCGGATTCTTCACTGATGCGGAATTTTTCCGGAGAGATGAGCAGGGCCGCCTTCATGACGGCGGCGGCCGCAGGCCCCTCCCTGCCCACGGGTTTTACGGCTTCGAGGAAGCTGTCCGCTGTCGTAAAGATTGTCGTCATGGGCCGCCGCTCCTTCCATCGGCATCATCTCCCATGCATCGGGCCGCTGCAAGCGTCTCGAAAAGGCGTGAAACGTTCATTCCTCCCGATGTGTTATGCTGGGCCCGGCTATAGTTCCGTCGGGCGCAGGGAATAAGAGATGGAAGACATAGAGGATCCCGATCACAGCGGGGAAAACGATCCGGAGCCCGGGTCCGGACTGGACGTTCCGGGCTATCGAGGCGCTGCAGCGCCGGCGAGGAGCTATCCGGCGCTGGCCTGGGCCGCCATCGCGGCCTGTACAATCCTTACGGTCTACGCCCAGAACAACACCGAGCTCCCGGCCGATGATGCCCGCGCAGGAAACCTGACGCGGGATGCCATGCTCGATTTCCAGGGACGCTATTGGGTCGCCGCGGCGGAGCTGGCCCGCCGCGAAGGAGTGGAGCTCGAGACCGGGCTCGAGTTTCTGGATTCCGGCGATCCCTCGCAGCGTCTGCGCTACCTGGTGCTGCTTGGAGAGCTGGAAGGCTCGAAGCGCGCCCTCGAAGAGCTCGAGGAGTTGCGCGGCAGGCTCAGGGAGGCGGGCGTTGAGCTGACTGAAAAACAGGCCGCCGTTTCCACCCTGCTGGAGAGCCTCTGGAGCGCGGCAATCGAAAACGAGGAACCTGCCGTCAAGCTCGAGCTGGACGAGAAGGATCGACTCGTCCTCACCGGGGAGCTTGGCTGGTATGGCGAGTTGGCCCGGGCGACCTTCGCTCCCGGCGGGGCGCCGTCTCCCGGTGATCCCCACGAGGCCGCGAGGGAAACGCTCAACTCCGCCGTGGTGATGTTTCTCTGTGGCGGCACGGCCCTGCTGTTGGGGGTCCTGGCCTTGGCGTTTTTTTTCCGGGCGGTCGCTCAAAAGAGGCTGAAGCTCGGTATCGGCGGCCAGGCGAGTTTCGGAGGCATCTACCTGGAGACCTTCGCTGTCTGGATGGGGTTGTTCATACTCCTCAACCTGGTTCTCGGGCGGCTGGAGCTGGCGGGGGAATCGCTCTATCCGGCTCTCTTCATGTTTTTCTTCAGCCTGGCCGCGCTTACCTGGCCTCTGCTGAGGGGGGTCTCCTGGGCGAGACTTCGAGCCGACATCGGCTTGACGACGGGAAAAAGCGCGGTAGAGGAGCTTATCTTCGGATTGCTCGGCTACCTGATGGCCCTGCCGATGATGCTGCTGGGAGTGATGTTTTTTTTCGTGATCATGTTTTTTTCGGGTCCTGCCGTGCCCGCGGCCGGCGCCGAGTTTGAGCCGGTATCTTACCCGTCCCATCCCATCATGGAGTGGATCCTGGCCGATGGCGGAGACTTCATGGTGGTGGTGCTGCTGGCCTGCGTCGCGGCTCCCATCGTCGAGGAGATCATGTTCAGGGGCCTGCTCTATCGCTATCTCAGGGAGGCGAGTCTTCAGCGCGGGCTCTTTTCCAGCGCCCTGATCAGCGCGCTGGTCTCGAGTTTTCTTTTCGCCGTGATCCATCCCCAGGGACTGGCGGCTGTTCCCATCCTGATGGGGCTGGCCGGCGGTTTCTGCCTGGTGCGGGAATGGCGCGCCAGCCTCCTGTCGTCCATGGTCGCCCACGGGCTCAATAATTACATAGCCCTGAGCATGACCCGGTTCATCCTGGGCGGCTGAGGCGTCTGCCAGGGGCAAGCCCCGGGCTCTATCCGCGTGTCCTGGAGCGAGGGGAGTTTTTCTTCGCTTCCTCGGCGATTCTCTTCCCGGTGGCCGCCCAGGAGCAGATGGGGCATTGGGCGAGGTCGTGTCCCCGCGCGGGACAGTGCTCGCGGCCGAAGTAGATGATCTGCAGGTGGAGCTTTGCCCAGCTTCTCTCGGGAAATACGGCCTTCAGATCACGCTCTGTTTTCTCGACGTTTTTCCCGTTGGAGAGTCCCCAGCGCGCCGCCAGGCGGTGGATGTGGGTGTCGACCGGGAAGGCCGGCCGGTCGAAGGCCTGGATCATCACGACGCTGGCGGTCTTGTGCCCGACCCCGGGCAGGGCCTCGAGTTTTTCCATGTCGGCGGGAACCTTGCCGCCGTGCTCTTCCAGCAGGATCCGTGACAGGGCGTGGATATTGCGGGCCTTGCCGGGAGCGAGTCCACAGGTGCGGATGATCCCGAGGATCTCATCGACATCCAGCTTCACCATCTTTCGCGGTGTCGGCGCCCGGCGAAAGAGCTCGGGCGTGACCATGTTGACGCGCTTGTCGGTGGTCTGGGCGGAAAGGAGTACGGACACCAGCAGGGTATAGGGATCCTTGTGGACGAGAGGGATCGGGGGGTTCTTGTAGAGCTCATCGAGGATGGCGTGGATCTTCACGGCTTTTTCCAGGCGCTTCATGGTTCAAAAGGATACCCGCTGGGCATTCAGGGTTGAAGCGTTCCACCTCTTTGTTCAGGAGCTTCCAATGTTCGGGAGCCAGTGATCGAGCGCGTCACGGATCACATCCCGGATCCTGCGGAACTCGTCGGAACCTCTGCCGAGGGGGTCCTCGATCTCGCCGGCCTCCCTGCCCGCGGGGCAATACTCCCAGAGACGCACGATGGAATCCCGTGTGTCCGGGTAGCGGGTCCCGAGGTCCTCTTCATGCTCCGGCGCCATGACGATGACGGCGAAGGCATCCTCGAGGATGTCCCGGGAGACTCCGCGGGAGCGGTGGTTTCGCAGGTCGATGCCTTCTTCTCCGACGGCCTTGATCGCATCGGGATCGGCGGCGTGATCCTCGATGCCCAGCGTGCCGGCCGAGGAGGCCTCCAGGTCGAGGCCCTGTTTTTCTATGCTGGCGCTGAGCATCGCCTCCGCCATCGGGGAGCGGCAGATGTTCCCGCTGCAGATGAAGACAACCCGTTTTCTCCCGCTCATGTTTTCGACGCTCGCATTACTCCCGGAGGGTGATTGCCTGTCAGCCGCCTTGTGCGATATCTTGCTGTTCCCGGCGGCGGGGGTACAGGGCCGATTTTACAGCATTGGAGGTCTGGGATGGGAGCGCTCGAAGACATGACCGTGGTGGTTACCGGGGCAAGCCGCGGGATCGGACGATCCCTGGCCGGACGTCTCGCGGTTGAAGGTGCCCGGCTGGGCATCTGCGGCCGGGATAAGGCCGCGCTCTCTGAGCTCGAGGGCGAGCTTGGAAGACCGGTGGTGACGGCGGCCTTCGATCTCTGTCTCGAAGCGCCGACGCTCGATTTTCTCGCGAAGGTGCGGGCGGAGCTTGGCGGCATCGATGTCCTCATCAACAACGCGGGCTTCAATCCGCGCAAGGCGCCGCTTGTCGAGGTCGCCACCGAGGAATTCGATTCCATCATGGCGGTGAATCTGAGGGCTCCCTTCCTGCTCATGCGCGAGTGCGCCCGGGATATGAAGGAGAAGGGCGGGGGGCACGTGATCAATATCCTCTCAACGGTATGTCATAGCGATATGGAGACGATGGGAGCCTATACGGCGGCCAAGGAGGGCCTCCGTGCGCTCACGAACGTCTTCCGCAAGGAGGTGCTCGATGATGGGATCCGGGTAACCGCGGTCTATCCGGGCGGAACGGATACCGACTTCAGGCCGAATCCGAGGCCGGACTACATGAAACCTTCAAGTGTCGCCGATGCCGTTCTTACCGCCCTGACTCTCCCCGAAGACCTCGTCGTGCACGAGCTGACCTTCCGGCCCATGGTCGAGAACAACTTCTGAGGCTTCAGTCCTGCTCGAAGCTCCGCAGCGCGTCCATGTCCACCTCGATGCCGAGCCCGGGTTTGCGGGGGATCGAGAGCTTGCCGTCGATGAGCTGGATCTCGTCTTTTACGAGCTCCTTCCTGAGCAGCGAGTCGGTGAGCTCGGCCGGCAGGAATTCGAAATACGGGCAGTGAGGGGTCACCGCGGCGAGGTGGGCGCTGGCGGCGATGCTGATCCCCGTCTTCCAGCAGTGGGGGATGATCTTGCGGCCCCGCTCGGCCGCCAGGTCGCAGACCCGCAGCGCCTCGGTCAGGCCGCCGACGCGGCCGACATCAGGTTGGGCGATGTCTACCTTGCCGATGTCCATCAGGTCGAGGAACTCAAACCGGGTGTTCTGCCATTCTCCGGCCGCTATGGCGACGGGTGATTCGTCATGAAGCCTGGCGTAGCCCGCGAGGTCATCGATCTGCAGGGGGGTCTCGATGAAGTAGATGTCGAGGTCGCCCCAGTCCCTGAGGGTATTGAGGGCCCGCTCGACATCGTTCCAGGCGTACTGTACATCGACCATGAGAACGAAGTCTTCACCAACGGCCTCTCGACAGGCGGCGACGACCTCGGTGACCTTTTCATCCGGTTCGTCCATGCCGCTGTGGTTGTACGGGCCGCCGAGGGTGACCTCCAGCTTGGCGGCGGTGAAACCCGTTTCCTTTGCATG
>Ga0310345_10001621_pt1 | contig 24637 bp, 22 predicted proteins | sample HC15DNA20500_MG_FD_204667 | JGI IMG/M metagenome (GOLD analysis project Ga0310345, IMG submission 204667) | Marine microbial communities from station ALOHA, North Pacific Subtropical Gyre - HC15-DNA-20-500_MG | ecosystem: Environmental > Aquatic > Marine > Oceanic | place: Pacific Ocean: North... | reverse complement strand
ACGGATCTGCTAAAAGCTGTCGTAGTTCGGCAGCAAAAGCTCTTGCGTCATCTACGGGCGCAAACACTCCCTCTTCCCCGAGCAGTTCACGATTCACAGGTGTGTCTGACGCCACAACAGGAAGACCACACCCCATATAGTTCAGTAATTTTCCGTTTGCTTCGGTCAATGAACGTTTCGGTGATACGGCAACATCACCAAGGCATAAAAACTTCGCCGCTTCGCCGTACGGTACTCTCCCAGGAAAAGTTATGCTCGAATCGATTCCACGGGTCCTAGCTTTCGACTGATACTTAGTCTCATTCGGATAACCTAGAACCAACAAATGTATGTCTGGATCAGATCCCGCAAACACTTCCGCCACGTCGAGTAGTAGGTCAACTCCCTGATAGTCAGTTAAAACACCAAGAAACACGACGACCTTCTTTCCCTCCAAACCCAGTTTTTGCACCAATTCCCGATCACGAGGTTGAGGACTAAACACCGTGACGTCAACACCGTCAGGCAACGGAGAAATTCGATGAGGCTCCACCCCCTGAGCCTTTAGCAGTGACACCACTTGATTCGAACTCGTCACTAGTCGGGTGGGCTGTCGAACCAACCAGCTCTCTATGCTTCGCATCAGAGTCGCCGATAATCCATCATCTCTAAATACTCCCTGATCAACCATCTCTGACGTCAAACTACCTTGAAGATCGGCTACAAGGGGCAGACGATGCCGCTTCTGCAAGAGAGTCCCGATCGCTATCCCTTCGTGAAGATGAGCATGAATTAGATCCGGTTGAAAACGAGTCACTTCACGATTGGCGGTTAGCAAGACAGCCATGTCCAGAACAGGACGCCCTGGAGCGAAACCGATCGGGTCTCCCGCTATACCCGGAATGTAAGGTGCCCGCACCGTTCTAACATCGTCAAGATCTCGACCTGCCGGATAGGTCACTATCGAGGAATCAATACCCAGCGACGCGACCGCACGGACTTCCTCGTAGACCCTAACGTGGCAGCCTCGGTCTCCAAAAAAAGGAGTAGGAGCAATTACCAAAACACGCGATGGCTTCCGAACCTCAGCCAAACTGTCACGTCTTTCAACTGATTCACGACTCACGGATAATAAATAGTGTCTTGGCGTGTTGCACTTCGGCGTTCATTCGCGCCTCGCTCCAGCCTAAACACCTCCCCATAATTTCAGCGCACCGGCGCAAACACTCGTCTCCGGGATCACCTAGCGTACCTAAGCCGGTGCGGCGAAACAGTACGTCTGACAATTTAACTGCCATCTCTCGTTCAACAGCGAATCGAACTTCCGCGCCAAGCGTTGACCGTTGTTTCGACAGGGACGTCAGCAACCCTTGATCGCTGTCGGTCCCGAGTGAGACAACGTCATCAACCTCTGTTCCATACTGACAAACGAGCTGCTCGACAGAACTACGATCTAAGACTTTTTTGTGCCGCTGAACGGATTCGCCTGTAAACCCTACGAGGTCGCTAATCTCCCCTCCAACGAGTGCAACCTCGTCGCTGCGACTCGACTCGGTCCTCCGACTAAGGCGCTGGCAGACCAATGAGATTGCCCGTTCGGCTAATCGCCTTGCGGTCGTGAATTTCGCACCTAATACCGATATCACACCATCCATTCCATCCGCGCGACGATGTTCGATAATCTGATAGTCTCCACTGCCCTGATAGAGGTCTGGGCGAATATCGTTCACGGTGAGCGGGTACAAGCCGGCAAAGGCGTATGACACATCCGAACGGGTCACCCGCGCGCCGGGCAACGCCGAATGCAAATCACTTAGCAGCTCGGCTATGTCGACCTCGGTCGGTCCAACACTATCCAGCTCAGCTCTAAACGGTCGATTGCTGGTGCCTACCAGTGAGTGTCCCCGCCACGGAATCACAAACAAATGACGGCCGCCACGGTCGATCAGTGAACCTGAACTATGATCAGTGGTCAGGGCGAGCGCATATTTGTCGACGATCTGACGGGTAACAATATGTACCCCTTTTGAAAATCCACTGATGGGTTTTCGAAGCTCTCCGATACCCAGTTGCGCGTTTAATTTAGACAACCACGGACCAGCTGCATTGATCACAATTCTGGATCGGATATCGAATTGATCGCCTGTAAGGGTGTCAGAAACTGTTACCCCTTCGACGCGCCCATGCCTCTTCAAAAGAGTCTTCACATCCAGATAGTTCGCCACAATTGCTCCGCCATGAACAGCACTCTTGAGAAAAGCTAACGTCATCCGCTCAGAACTGTGCATGTGTGACTCATGAAAAATCTGTCCGCCTGTAATATCAGCTTTGGCTGCCAGTTCCGGAACCAAACCAGATAATGTGTCTTTCGAAATGAACGAACTTGGAGGCACTCGTTTGGCTGGATCTGAGATGTGCTCGTCATGATCCCGAGTGAGCATCTCGTAGAACCAAATACCACAGCCGAGAAATCGGCGCCCACGAAGGAAGCCGGATTCCGTCGGAATCACAAAGGGAACCCATCTAGTCAAGTGAGGTGCGATGCGTTGAAAAGCAGCACGTTCACGTGCTGATTCCCTTACCTTGTCCAGACGGGTCTGCTGAAGATAGCGGATTCCCCCGTGGATCAACTTAGAAGATGCTGCGGATGTGGCCGAACCAAAATCTTGGCGCTCAACAAGCGCGACCGATAAGCCACGAAGCGTGGCGTCGTGGGCGAGACAAGCACCAGTAATCCCTCCACCAACCACCAGGACATCGAAGGTCGTGTCTTGAAACGCCGTCGGCTTGCGTTGCATTAGATGGACCCGCAGCTCGACCTCAACACCCGATGATCGACCGCGATGAGGTATATAGTATCCTGTGTCATTCAAGAGGTCGCCAGATCCTGGCCTCCTAGTGGTTCTGCTCCTGTCCGGGTTCCTGGCCGTCGGAGCACTGTTTATCAATCCCGTTCAGACCGCATATGGTCTCAAGAGCGACGAGGCTACGTATGTCGCAATGACCTTGAGTCTTGCGCACGACGGTGACCTGACTTTTGAGGAACATGACCTAGCTCGATTTTGGCCCTTATACCAAAGCGGCCCGGAAGGAATTTTCCTAAAACGAGGAAAAGGGACAGAAGACCAACTCTATTTTGGAAAATCGTTTATCTATCCACTGGTAGCAACACCATTCTTCCTATTAGCTGGTCTGAATGGCCTCCTGCTGTTGAATGTTCTCTTACTGGCCGGTCTAGTCTTCTGCCTTTACTTGTTTGCTGCCACCCGCATGACTCCCTTTCATGCTGTCCTAGTTGCAACTGGATTTCTCGTGGCATCCATTGCGCCACTATTTGCTGTCTGGATGATGCCAGAAACATTCAACTTGGCAATGGTGGGCTATGCCTACTTCTTTTGGACCTATAAGGAAGTTCGCTCCTCAGACGAAGATTCCACCGCAGTCGCTGACTCGCCAACTGGTATATCTACGGACGTCTTAGGAGCTTTCTTCCTTGGCTTGGCTACATTTTCAAAACCGAGCAACGCGCTACTCATTTTGCCCCTCATCGGCCTTGCTTGGTGGCGAGGACAGTTTCGTAGGGGTCTGGTCAACGGAGTCGTATTTACTTTAGTTGTAGCAGCAGGATTCGGCATTAACGCCCTTATTTCTGGTGAATTCAACTACCAAGGTGGTGACCGAAAGACCTTCTATGGTCAATTTCCATTTCAAAGTGATGACGTAACATTTGACACTGCCGGAATTTCTGTCACGACCGACACCGTAGAATTTGAAGGATGGAACCATTTAGGGCGGAACATTCCCTACTTCTTGTTCGGCCGACACTTTGGCTTGATTCCCTACTACTTCCCAGCAATTGTTATCTTGATTTGGGCCTTGCTACGCCGGCGGGAACTCGCGTTCTGGCATGTACTGATAATTGGGACAGTAACGTTAACCACTATGGCGTTACTAATATTTCTGCCTAATACTTGGTCAGGAGGCGGTGGTCCACCAGGAAACCGTTACTTCCTCAGTATTTACCCAGCACTATTTTTTCTAATTCCCACAACCAGAACGATTCTTCCGGCTTTAGTGATGTGGTTCGGTGGTGCGCTCTTTGTAGCTCAGATTCTAGTCAACCCATTCGTTGCAGCTAAACGCCCTTGGGAAAACACCCAAAGCGGACTCTTTCGGTTGCTCCCAATCGAATTAACCATGGTCAATGACTTACCCGTCCAACTTGATCAAACACGAACACGCATCGCGTACGGCGACGAACCTCCGCTCTTACTTTACTTTCTCGACAACAACGCGTGGCGGCCTGAAGAGCCAGGCATCTGGGTCGCAGGAAATGCACGAGCCGACATCATCATCCGAACCGACCCGCCTGTAGCGGGATTAGAAGTGTCTGTTCAATCCCCGATTAAAAATGTGGCAACCATTAGCTTGGACGGATCTACATACCATCTCGATCTCAAACCGAACGAGATAAAAACGTTAGATGTGCCAGTGACCGGCGTCTTAGCGAGGAAGGTTCAAAACTTTGTGCTCACTGTCGAGACTCAGGCCGGGTTCGTACCAACTCTTCACGATTCTGAGTCCGATGACAAAAGATTCTTGGGCGTACTAATTGGACTAAAAAAACTGTACGACACCACACCTAGATTGCCATAATTGGACGTTGGCTAAAAGCGTACCCGCAGACCACCGCCGGTCTGAACACCTCCAACAGTCAGGGTTCGGCTGCGATCGGACGAAGGAACTTGAATGCCACCCTGTGCAAACCTGAACAATCCTCCTAATCCTAATTTGGCTGTAATCATGTAGGTCACATCAACGGCAACATGCAAACCGAAACCGTTCTTCTTGAATGTTCCTTTGGTGACACCGTCGATTCTCACCGCCTTCCACGGCGCGCCAGACACTTCACTGATCGCCACTCCAGCAATAGTTCCTTGAGTCAGATTAAAAACACTGGGACCACCAGCAATTGCTACGTCAAGCTTGTCGTTGATCGGAACGACCCAAGCCGCATACAGATGTACAGCTCTCTCTTCATGTTGAAGGGAAAGAAGCTGCTGTTCGATCGTTCTAGAAACATTCAATGACAGGGGATGGGGGACTATACCGCTTAACACCGTCGCATCGGCTTCTGTGACCTGGGAATAAGACAACCCAACCTGCAGTTGCTTCCAAACCTGAGCGGCCACGCCAAAATCAAAAACACCTCCGCTCTGAGTTTCGTGATCCTCCCTAAACCGCGCGTCTTCGCCATAGGCGCGAAACGAAAAAGTTCTTTGGACAGTATCGCTTCCGGATTGAAAACCACCATTCATATGAATCGAGACACGATCCCACACATTCGTAGACTGCGCCCAGGTCGGACTCGCGTAGAGACCAATAAACAGGCCAACAAGAATCACGATACCCCTATGGAGTGGCGGTGACATTTTAACGACTACTCGAACCTTCCCTGACCAATACGGTCGACTGGTGGAAACAGTTGATCGGATAAAGTCCTAGGTTGAAATCCCAACCCCACCCCAGCAGGTTCGTAAATCTCTACAAATCTTTGAAGGAACCCGGCAGCAATCAAGCTATACCCTTCAATGGTGGGATGCATATGATCGTCGCCGAGACAGGATAGGTCCAGTGAACCCGCACCGATACATAAGCCAGTATCAATAATCTGGTAGACATCGACCAAAGGCACACCCTGTCGAACTGCGACCTGCCTAATGAGTTCATTGTATGGAACCACCGCAGGTTGGGTACTTCGAGCGGTCCTCTGAGGCGGGATGGTAGCAAGAATGGGATCAACGCCACGCGTCTTCGCATCTTGTACCATCGTCTCGACGGCGGCGGCAGCCTGAACACTAGGGGTCAAAGTGTCAGGGTCTAAATCATTGGTTCCTGCCATTATGAGAACAACATCAGGCTGAACTCTGCCCAACTCCCTCTTAAATCTAGATACTGCATTGACTGCCTTCTCGCCGGGAACACCAGAATTGGTCATGCGGATGGCCTGCCCGCTGTACCGCTGACTTAGAAGTTCACCTAATTGAGCCGGATACGACTTACTAGGCCGTATCTCAACGCTCGTCGGAATCACGTCAGACGTGACACCGGCGGTCAAACTGTCACCAAATGCCAGAATTCGGCTAACACCTATTGTGGGAATGATTCGTACGGACAACGTACAACTGGCAATTTGTTGAAGCCCATCCCGTCCTGTGCAAGTCACAATTGTCGTCCCAACAGAAAACGCCGATCCAGATTCAGGGAGACACTCAGTCGTGACCGGTTCCAGTCCACCGTACGTCGTCGGCGCACCGTATGGCACCGCAACAGCCTCCCCCTCGAAAGACTGGCGCGACACGCTCGGGGCACAAGTAAGAGAGAACAATTCAATTTTTTCGGTCGGAAGGGACGATGGCGCCAATGGAGTAGAAGATGACTCACTACATGCACCAAGTATCAGACTGCCACAAACAGCAACCAAACCTCTGCGACTGGCTCTACTCAGGTTAACCCGCATCATTGTGTACAAGCCCGTCATCGTATCCTGCGACAAGCCTTTGGTCAACGAACGGCCGGTGGCCATGCTAATCTGTCTACAGACGTGATTTCCTCGATCGACCTACGTAACCAATATAACGCGCTGAAGAACGAAATCGACACAGCGGTCGGTCGGGTTCTCAAAAGCGGTCGCTATGTACTAGGACCAGAGGTCGAAGCACTTGAATCGGAGTTTGGCAGTTCTTGCGGCGCTTCTCACGCAGTCGGACTAAATTCTGGAACCAGTGCTATTTATCTATCACTCGTCGCCTTAGGGGTTGGTCCTGGCGATGAAGTCATCACAGTGCCCTACACATTCGAAGCTACCGTTTCCGCAATTCTCGCAACTGGCGCGACACCTCGACTCATTGACATTGACCCCCAGTCACTCACCATGGACGTAGCCCTCTTAGAAAATGAGATCACCCGTCGAACCAAAGCAGTCATACCCGTCCATTTATTCGGCCAGCCTGCTGATATGGATCCGATCTTGGCAATAAGCCGGCGCCATGACGTGAAAGTGATCGAAGACGCCTGTCAAGCGCATGGTGCTACGTATAAGGGAACTCCAGTAGGTGGTCTCGGGGACCTATCGTGTTTTAGCTTTTATCCCTCTAAGAATCTCAGCGCCTGCGGCGATGCGGGAATGGTGGTTACTAAGAGTACCTCTCTCGCGGATACTATCCGTAAGCTGAGAAATTGGGGCCAAGATCAAAGGTCAGGGAACTATCGGATGGCCGCAATTCAAGCAGCAATTCTCAGGGTCAAACTTCCGCATCTCAAGGCATGGACTATACGCCGTCGATTCATTGCTTCACGATACTCAGAACTTCTTAGAGATACGCAGCTTGATTTGCCGTTAACCATGGCTTATTCAGGCCACGCATTTCATATTTATGCAATCCGATCGTCACAACGGAACGCACTACAGGAAAAGCTCAAAGCCCAGGAAATAGAGGTCGGTGTGCACTATCCCGAAGCTGTGCACCAAAAGAAAAACTACTCAGACCTTAATTACCATACAGGAGATTTCCCTGTCGCTGAACAACTCGCAACGGAACAGTTGTCCCTTCCCATCTACCCCGAACTGCCTGATGAAGCTGTGGGGAAAGTGGCGGCGGCGATTCGGCAACCTTAACCTTATCGGCGCCAGTCGGAAGACATTATCTTCGACAGCCCAGAGTCCAGCAGACCCGCATTCTGAGCCAAGAGCCAGGTTCACTAAATGTGCAACCACACGAGAGTCAACTCACCCACGTAGAACCAGCGTCACAGATACTCACCGAGATCGTTCCGATGGCTAGTCCTCAGTCAACGAGGCCTGTTCACTACTTCCCCCGCTCGAGGTTTCCAGCACTTTTCTGACAACGTAAATCGGCTTGCCTTGGGACTCATGATAAGTTCTGGCTTGCATCTCCGCCAACAATCCCAGTGTGATCAACTGCAGCCCTGTAAACACCATCAGGATAGACAGTAACAGTAGCGGTCGGTCGCCAATTGATTGCCCTTCAAATAAACGAACATAAACTAAATATAAGGTGATAAGCGTCCCGGGCACTCCAAGCAATAAACCTGCTGGACCGAACATCTGTAACGGCCGCGTCGAATAACTGAGGAGAAACTTGACTGTAACCAAATCGAAGACGACTCGAAGCGTTCGCGTTAATCCATACTTAGACCGACCAAACCGGCGCGGCCGATGATTAACCACTGTCTCAGCAATCCTGACTCCCTGTTCGCTCGCGATCGCAGGAATAAAACGATGCATCTCGCCATACAGTCGAAGCGTCTTAACTACTTCCGACCGGAATACTTTTAGTGAACATCCATAGTCATGAAGCTTCACCTGAGTCGTGATCGAAATTAGCCAATTGGCAACCATTGACGGAAGCTTCCTAGAAAACCACGGGTCCTTCCGATCCTTCCTCCAACCACAGACAATGTCGAACCCCTTCTCCAATGTCGAAAGCATTGATGCGATGTCCCTCGGATCATTCTGAAGATCACCGTCAGACGTAACAATGTAACGACCTCTAGCACGACTGAAGCCGGCTGAAAATGCTGCTGTTTGACCAAAATTCCGTCGTAGACCAACAACACAGACTCGCGGATCTTCAGCATGAAACCCCGTAAGTAACTTATAGGTGCTATCGCTGCTGCCATCGTCAACAAAAATAAGCTCATACGTCCGGCCCAGCTCTTCCAAGGCCGCCGTCAATTCCACGTAGAGTTCGCTAACGTTAGGTTCTTCGTTATAAAGAGGAATAACGACCGAAATCTCAGGATTCATTTTTAGTGGCCAAGAGAGTAAAGCACGCAGGAAACAAGCGAAACGATTATAGGGCCCACTATGCAGTTGGTCAACACAACTACCTTTCAAGTCAACAGCTTAGAAGCTTCACTCAATCGTTGGCGCCAACGCGCCGAAAGCGTCTCCAAAAAAAATAGGTCGCGCCCATGAACAAAACACTCACGGCTAACATGATGGACACTGTACGACCATTCTGCGCCAATATTTCGATCGCCGCGTCACCGTATCTTACCGCTAGCCAACTTTCACCGAAATAACGAATTCCTCGGCCAAAGGCCACAGCTAGAACAAACTGCAGTAATGGAACCCGAGACACACCTGCCAACAGAACAAACACTTTAAACGGCGCAGGTGGAGGCAATATAGCCGGTATCGCAACCGCCAACACTCCATATTTTCTAGACAGCTGCATCGCACGCTCTAAACGTGGTCCACCGAACCGTTTCCTCAGTAAGGGCTGCCCACCCCGACTTCCGATACCGTAGAGTAGCAAGCATCCAGCCACGGAACCCAGTGTCGCCATTGACGCGTAGTAGGCCATTAACTGCTTGTTTTCAATGACCATGACAATAACAAGAATGTCATTAATTTCAGGTAGCGACAGAAAGGACGAATCAAGAAACGCAATCAAGAACAGACCTGGACCACCTATCGATAATGCAAACGCCTGGACCCAACTAACAATCTTCGCCATATGGTGGTGAAAGTATACGAGGAGCCTGTCTTCTAGACGGGGCGCACGGACAAGAGTAATACAAGATGGCTGTGTCGCCCCTCACCCTATTCCATCTGCTGCCCGACTAGACTTAAAGTTCTGAATGACCGAGAGCATTTGGCTGTGGAGCGGTCCATTCGAGGCCAATATTGATCCACCTCTCGGATCGAATGTATCTCCACCGAGTCCACTGACCCGCCCACCTGCTTCTTCGATCATCAACGCACCTGCTGCAAGATCCCACGGGAACAGACCCTGCTCCCAAAAGCCGTCGAAACGCCCTGCCGCCACATAACAAAGGTCAAGAGCTGCTGATCCTAAGCGCCTCACAGCACGAGCGGAACTTACAAATGAACCAAACAAGCCCACCACTGCGTCAACCGTCTCATGTACATCATAAGGAAATCCCGTACACAACATGGAATCACCTAAATTGGTTTCCGTCGAAACAGTTAACAATGTGCCATTGAGACGAGCGCCACCGCCTCGTTCAGCAACGAACAACTCCTGCCGACTGGGATCAAAGATCACTCCCAGTTCAGTTTGACCGTCAACTTCCAGTGCCAGCGAGCAACAATAAATCGGAAGGCCATGCGCATAGTTCACGGTCCCATCGATAGGATCAAACATCCAGCAGTAGCTGGCCGAACCACTTGAGGCCTCAGGTTGATTCGGAAATTCTTCGCCGAGCACACTATGCGTGGGAAAACGTTTTCCAATTAAATCACGGCCGAAACGCTCTATCTCTACATCTGCTTCCGTAACGATGTCGATCGGACCTTTCTTGTCCACGGTGAGATCCGAACCCTGTCTCTCCAACTGGATCTCCCCAGCCTTAACTGCAATCTCTATTGCCGTTTTAAGAAACTTGGAGTCAACAGACATTATTTATCCAAGGGATCCGCAGCTCTTGGCACGTTGATATTAAGCAACCATCGGTGCTATCCACACTCGAATATTCTTGCCCCAGACCCAAAGGGTTACACGGTAGGAGTGGAGAGATTCGAACCCTGCTACAAAGGTCAACATGATTAATAGCTCCCAAGTCTCTATCGTGTAGTTCCTTTGGAACATGTAACTCACAATACTTGGCGAACACCCATCAATCAAGCATCGCCACTGAACTAAGGACATCAGGCCGTTGTTGTATAGTTCGCCCATGGACGGCAGAAAGGCAACTACAACCACCATTGATCCAGGCGGTTACGTCAGTGGAAGCCTTCACGTCCCCGGCGATAAATCCATCTCGCATCGATACGCAATTCTCGCAGCACTAGCAGAAGGAGAGACCGAACTTCAGGGCTACGCACCAGGAGTCGATTGCGATTCTACACTCCGCTGTTTACGGCAACTTGGTATATCCATAGAGTCATCAACAAATTCGCTCACCAATGGGAGTGCCACGATTACCATTGCCGGTGCTGGCCTCAAAGGATTCACGTCGGTTGACAGTCCTCTGAACGCTGGAAACTCGGGTACGACGATGCGATTGATGGCGGGGGCTCTAGCCGCCCACACCTTTACTACCACAGTCATCGGCGACCAGTCCTTGAGTCGCCGACCGATGCAGCGAATCGTCGCTCCGTTACAAGCAATGGGCGCTCAGGTGGGAACCCGTAACGGATGCCCTCCGTTGACAATCACAGGACGATCTCTTCAAGCAATTGACTACACACCCCCAATCGCCAGCGCCCAAGTTAAGAGTGCGGTGTTGCTAGCAGGATTACAGGCAAATGGAACGACTTGGGTAAGGGAACCCACTCAGACACGTGACCATACTGAACGGGCACTTCCTACTTTCGGAGTTAACCTTCTGCGTAAAGGGCAGGCTGTCGGCCTCTCAGGTGGACAGCAGCTGGTAGCGACCACGTTAGCGATTCCCGGTGATTTTTCGTCCGCTGCATTTTGGTTTGTTGCCGCCGCAGCACTCCCTAGATCCGTTATTCAGGTGTCACAAGTTGGACTTAACCCCACTCGAATACGACTGCTGGACCTGCTCCAAGGTGTCGGCGCTCGCGTCGTTATAGAACCCTCAGAAACAACTTCGTGTGAACCATGCGGAACCGTTACGGTATCCCACGCAGAACTCCGTCCCATCGTTGTGAAAGGAACAGATGTTCCAGCTCTGATAGACGAACTGCCGGCCCTCGCCGCATTAGGACTGCACGGTCAAGGTTTCCGACTTAATGGCGCGGCCGAACTACGCGCCAAAGAGAGTGACCGAATCTCGGTGTTAGTCTCTGGTCTTCGCCACATGGGTGCCGAAGTCGACGAGTTTCAGGACGGATTTCAAATCTATGACCAAGACCCACCGTCCGGAGGAATCGTCGACGCTGCAGGTGACCACCGTATGGCGATGGCGTTTGCCATTGCTGCTCTTGGGTTAACCGGCCCTACCGTGATCAATAATTCTGACATTGTCAACGTGTCATATCCCGGTTTCTTCGACACGTTGAACTTACTGCGACACAGATGAAAACAGACAAGATTTATCTGGTTGGTTTCATGGCGGCTGGAAAATCAACAGTCGGTAAAGCTCTGGCCAACCGCCTTCAATGGGCATTTCGCGACCTCGATGAACTTATTGAAAAAAAGGAACAACTATCCGTAGCTGACTTCTTTAGCGAGAAAGGTGAAGCGGCGTTTCGGAAAGCCGAAGCTACGATGCTTAAGGAAATTCAACAACTCCGACATGTCGTCGTTACGGGAGGAGGAACATTCGAAAGTTTGTCCAACCGAACCATCATCAGCGACGACGGTGTTGCGGTCTGGCTCGATATACCTATAGAAACGGCACTCAGTCGTCTTTCGGACAACCAAACACGTCCGCTCGCCTCAAACCCAAAAAGATTGCGGTCGTTATGGGCGAGTCGGAGATCAACATACAGCTTGGCACAAGTTCAACTAGCCACCGAAGACGAAACAGTTGAAGACCTTGTAACCAAAATTATCAATTGGATTAGTGAGTAATTAATTAAGTGGCCTAGATCAGAGCCAAAACTTTCGAGGCCGCTAATTAAAAGGTCCTATATTCGGCTCTAAGATTTTCGTTCGGCCCGCCGCTTGAGTTCAGCAGCATACGCATCTGCCGCTGCACGTGATCCCAGAACCCAACCAATCACGATCCCCAACAGAAGAACCGAAGGGATGAAAATAAAGTGCCCCGCGGTCATGTCTCCCACTGACTATGAGTCTCCCGTTCTTCCCGCTAGGTCTGACAAGTCGCGCTCTACAGCTGCCATCCGTCGCCAAATCGACCACAGGTAACCAACGACTGCAATCCACAACAGTGCGTAAGCAGCCACCAGTAGTGGCGCGGCCGGAAGTTGGTCCTCTGGTGGAACCGATTCCAACGGAACAAACTCATCTTGTGCTGGTTGACCCACAGCTGCCGCAGCCAGATTAAACTGAGCAGTAAATACAATTAGACCCAGGACAAGCAGTAAACCACCCACAGTTCGTAACGACACTTTATGCACTCTCATTTATCATTCTTGACCACTGTCTAGTTTTAGTTCTCAAAACTATTACAGGGACTGCATCCCGATCAACCTTCCAACGCAAGATGTAATCGCTCAAGTCGACTTCGTTGTTCCTCTAAACGTAGGCGAGCGGTGAGCATAGCCACAAACAAAACCAAGAATGCGACCATGCACCATACAAAAGGACCAAACATTCCTGGTGCCGACGACGAGAGCGTGGGAACCACGTTAGTCGTTGGATGGATGGTACGCCATACGTTAACCGAAATATAGACGAACGGAACATTGGCCATTCCAAAGAGTGCTAAGCCCGCAGCAAGCTTCTCTGACCCCGGACCACCATAAGTCCGAAGCAGTATGTACGCGATAAAAATCAGCTCCAGAATCAACGCCATGGTCAACCGAGCGTCCCACTGCCACCAGACGCCCCACGCCTTGATCGCCCAAAGAGGTCCAGTCATCAGTCCCATCAAACCAAACAACACAGCGAGTTCAGCGGAAGCCACGGCAAGTCGATCAGCCGCCGGTCTCTCCTTAAACAAGTAGATAGCACTTGAAAATCCGCAAATGAATACTGCTAGGAACATTACAATCCACGATGGCACGTGAAAGTAGAAGATCTTCTGCACAAGTCCCATCGTCGATTCAGTCGGCGCACCCGAAATCAAGATTGGCGCACCCACGAACATTACCGCCGCGATTGCAAGTAATCCCCCAAAGGCTTTTGACTTCATTGTTCTCATTCTGTCATGACAGGCTCAAATGTCCATAGTGCAAGCGTGATGAAAACCGCGTCAAAAAATACCAGCAATGCGATCCAAAATCGCGCCAAATCCAAATTCGGTTGTCCCTGAAACAATGCGACCGTACCACCTACTCCAGCAATCAAAACCGGAAATGTTACCGGATACAGCAATATCGGCAGTAATACACCTCGACTGCTAGTTCGTAGCAGCATGGCCGCAAAAAGTGTGCCAACTGTTGCAAATCCAACTGTTCCCGTGGCTAGCAGCAGGAACAAATATCCTGGATAGAGAAAAAGTGAAATCTGAAAAGTAAATGCCACAAACAATACGACAACAGCTTCAACAACTGCCATTAACAGAATAATTCCCAGTAATTTTCCCAGAAAGAGAGCTGAGCGCTGTACCGGTGCCATCAATAAACCTCGCATGGCATCCTGATATCGCTCCCGTTCAAATGCTCGTCCTAACGCCAGAGTTCCTGAAAAAGCCACAGCAATCCAGATGATCCCAGCCGCGGCTCCATCAATCGGCCGCCCTTCACGAACAAAGGCGAACGAAAACACCAGCACACACGATGCGGCAAAAAACAGAGTGGTCGACACCATCTCCCAACTTCTGGTCTCAACCCGAATATCCTTAAAACTCACGAGTAAGGCAGTCTCAAAGAAGCTTTTCATCGCGCTTTAGAACGTCCTGTAGTGAAAATCACAGTCTTGAGTCTTTTTCAATTATCTTGCAATAGAGTTGCACGGTAGCGTTTGCGCAACGACCCAAATTCCCCTTCAAGCTCGACCATCTTTCCATTCCGAAGCATCACCGATCGATCGACAAACCCTTCAGCAATGTCGAGATCATGAGTCGCCACCAACACCATACAACCAGACTTCTTGAGATTCAGTAATCGGTCAGTTAATGCGACTGTCGCCATTTCGTCTAGACCAGTAAATGGCTCGTCCAACAGAATAAGTCGAGGGTCGTGTAGCAGAGTGCGTTCAAGAGCCAGCTTTTGGCGCATACCCCTCGAATAACTTTCCACAACATCGTTTTCGCGTCGCCCAAGGCCAGCACGGGACAGGGCGCTGGTCGCGCGCTCTGACGGATTATCTAAACCGTACAACCCTGCAAAAAATTCAAGATTTTCGCGCGCTGTCAATTCTGCATAAAGCTGTAAGTCGTGAGACAAAAACCCGATACTTTCTCTCAGTGCAGAAGTAGATCGGCTCCCACTATAATTACCGTAGATAACGCGCCCAGACGAAGGACGAATGAGGGTGGCCAGAACTGCGAGCAGCGTTGACTTTCCGGCACCGTTTGGGCCGAGCAGCCCAACCAGTTCACCCGGCTGAAGTTCCAAGGACACATGGCTCAGCGCACGTCGTCGGCCATAGTAACGCGAAACATCATCGATCGTAAGGTGGTCGAAGTCGAACACAAGCCTCCGAGAAGTTTAACCAACCGTACCCGACTGTTCCACAGAATGCGACTCCCGAATCCGTCGCGAACTGATGAGCATTGCCGTCAACTGTTCATCAAGTTCCCGGTAGACTCGTTCGAGAGCGCCGATCAATTCTGTCCGTCTCGAAGTGTGTTTGGTTAATCCAATTTTTCCAGCGCGATGTTGACGCTCAATTTTGACGAGATCAGTAAACAACTTTTCCTTCCGGGATTCCAGCATCACACGCCGTTTGGCCTCTGAAGCAGTCTCTGGCTTACTTAAAGCTCCCCAAAAGCCAAACCCGAAAATAGCAACAGCCATAACTAATGTGATCGTACTCGGCATAGTACTACGGTGAGGCAACCCCACCAACTCAATCGACAGGTCCTGACCAACAGAAATACGAGGACCGGCGCCAAGCATGTACGGCGTCCCATTGCCTTGGTCGGACGGAAGTTCCATTCGCCGATCGATCTGCGACGATTGAACGTCCATATCACCCCACTGCTCAACCGAGATTAACAGTGCTTCTAAGTCGACTGGAAAACTCTGGGAAAGAACAAGATTTGCAGCTGAATAGGACAATATGTAAGCCACGTGTAATGGCGTACTCCCCGGAGCAAACGGACCCGGCAGTTCCACTCTTCGGCCATCTAGCAGCGTCTGGGGTGACGACCCTCGCATGACGGTCGTTCCGACCGCTCCACTCGGAAGATCAAACGTGATGGGCGTGGACGGCTCTACGGGCGTATCGGTCTTGTTGACAACCTCAAGAAAATAATAGACCTCAATACTTTCTTCAATTAATTCCACCTGTATCCATGACTCACCCGCCAATGTCACCGTGCCCAACTGCGCAGGAAGTTCTGGGTTGTCTGGATCAGCCCCGACCAACATCAGGCGAATACCTCCGCGACCGGGAACATTAAACATCTGTGATTGCAACTGGCTACCATCAAGCTCTGTCGAAGCCTGCACCTGCTGACCAGGGCTCAAGGTCAGGAACGTCGCTCGACCTTCTTCGTCGGTGATGGCCGTCTCTACAACATCTCCTTGCCGTAATTCGACAGGCTGGCCTGGGACGTTGTTTGTAATCTGTCCGCGAATAACCCTGACGGTAATGGTTCCGTCCGGCAGTGCTGGGTCAGGCAAGGGAAGCCCGGACATTTGGCGCGGATCTGGTTGGGCGCCTAGTTGAACTACACACAGCACCCCAATACAAATCGAGAGCAACCAACTCACCCGTCGCATCAGTCCATTCACTCCGTATTGCCGTTTACTGGCGAAGCACAGTGTTTACAAAACTTCGAGTCAATGTCATTTGCAGTTCCACAGCTTTCACAAATCAGAAAGTCCTGTTGGACGAGTTGTTCTCTTGAAAGTTCGTCATTCTGAGAATTTTCCACTAATCGAGTTACAAGCTCTTGCTCGATTGTCTCACGGTAACCAGGCATATCGGCATCAAGTTTTTTGATTAATGCCAGCGCTTGGCTCCTTAAGCGTACCTTCATGACGTCGAAATCCTGCTTCGACACCTTGCCCATGGCCCGGTCGAACTCCAACTCTTTAATCGATCGCAGCACCAAGGTTTTCTCACGCTCAATCGCAGCTCTAGTCCGACCTCCAATGACCTGAACCTGATCTTCGGAATGAATTCCCACAAGCGGCCACAATGTTCGACAAAGGGCAAACCCAACGCCGGAGGCCGATCCAATTGCCACAACCAACAGAACTAGAACAACCGGATCACCAGGTTTAACAAGGACAACAGCTACAGTGGAAGCCAAAAGACCAAGTAACACAAAGAGGTGCCACGGCCGGAAAGAACTGCTGTCAGTCGAGGTCTCGGAGTTCATCGTCCAACCTGGCTTCTAACTGCTCATCATGTCCGTCTGCAGGGGAAGAAGCCTCTGACTCCTGAAACTCCGAGCCACGTCGCGACCAGCGGAGCGCAACAAAGCCGACACCAGCCAGACAGGCACCGCCGACCAACATCGGAAACAACCAAGACAGCTGATTAAATGCGCCTATCGGCGCGCCGATAGGTTCCTGACTTCCGTAGGTGTCAATAAAATGTTGATAAACCTCATCGCGGCCGCGCCCCATCGAAACCTGTTGATTCAACCGGAGACGCATATCAGCCGCGGTTGAACATGTGCAGGTTGACAATTGCAGATGGGAACAGCTCCCACAGACACAAACGAGTTCCTCTTGCAGGTCGGCTTCAAGTCGTTCCTGCTCAGCTGTTAACTCGGCCCCATTCGGAACGGCAATCTGAGCGTGCACCGTTGTTCCCAATCCGGTCAAAAACAATGACACAAGAAGAACCGACGTTGTAGCTGCTCCTTCAGGAACCTTTGCCGCTATAAAGGCAAGTCGACTCTCTGGCAAAAGTGCGATACCAGTTCCAAGCGCCATAATCGCGAACCCAAACCAGATCCAATTCACTAGTGGATTTACGGTAATCTGAAACGCAGCTGACTGATTACTGAGGTCGTACGTCGCTAACGTAATGTACAGATCCTCAGAGACTGAACGTCGAATAGCGACTTCGGTCGTTGGTTCGGTCTCATGTTTTCTAAAAAACCATCGGGCTGGAAACAACTCACCCGCCGATTGCCCATCCTTCAAGATAGTCATGTGGCCGGTGATCATCTGTTTCTGTCCGTCATCGGTTTCACTGACGCGTTCATATCGAACAGTAAACTGGCCAAGCTCAACCTCGTCACCGGGATTCATCATGACCTGCTGTTCCAACTTGTAGCCAGAACCCGCAAATCCCAAAAACATCAAGACGATTCCCACGTGGACGATATAACCACCGTATCGACGTCTGGATCGCATGACCAAACCAATTAATCCAGTCACAATGTCGGTTCCGGTTGCCTCACGACGTACAACAGCCCCACGAATGAACTCCTGACTGATCGTGCCCACAACGAACGCACACAAGGCAAAGCACAACCCAGAGACCCAGACACGAAATCCAATGGCTAGAAGCCCCAGTGCAGTGGCCGTCGCCAACCCAACCGGCCAGGCGAATTGGTAAACCAGGTTGCTGAGTGTTGATTTTCGCCACGCGAGCAGAGGACCAATGCCCGTGAGCATCAATAGCACTAATCCGATTGGCACCATCCAAGTATTGAAGAACGGGGGACCAACAGTGATCCGCTGGCCGGTCACCGCTTCGCTGATGGTCGGAAACATCGTCGCAAACATTATAAAAAATGCAGAAAACAGAAGTACCCAGTTGTTCAGCAGAAAGGCCGCCTCACGAGACGCCCACGACTCCAAGTCATTTCTCGCGCGTAGAAGGGGCAATCGATATATTAGCCACCCAAAACTGAAGGTGAGGATCAGAACCATGAAAATAGAAAACAAAAGCGTCAACTGAGGATCTTCCCCGAACGCATGAACTGATTGCACAACCCCACTCCGGGTCATGAATGTGCCAAAGATCGTCAGAAAAAATGTCAGAATCACTAGTGTAACGTTCCAAATTCTGAGCATGCTTCGACGTTCCTGAACCATCACTGAATGCAAAAATGCGGTAGCGGTGAACCAAGGAAGAGCCCCGGCATTTTCGACAGGGTCCCAGCCCCAGAATCCACCCCAGCCAAGTTCTTCGTACGCCCAAATCATCCCCAACGTTAGACCGAGAGAAAGGAACAGCCATGCAAACATCGTCCACCGTCGAACAGCACGTAACCACGAGTCGTCTAAATAACCCGTAATCAAGGCCGCCATGCCAAACGCAAACGGGATCGTCATGCCGACAAATCCGATATAAAGTGACGGCGGATGAATCGCCATATATGGGTTTTGCAATAGAGGATTTAGTCCTCGACCATCGACTGGGGCTTCAGTTAAATAGGTTGCAAAGGGATCGTTGTGAACGATCATCACAAACAAGAAAAAGAGTTGGACAGCCCCGACAACAGCGACCACATACGGAATTAATTCTCGTTGGCTCTCTCGATTGGTCTTGACGGCAATCGCTCCGAACACCGACAACAGAAACACCCAGAACATTATCGAACCGTCTAGGCCACCCCAGTACGAGGTCAGTTTGTAAAAGAGCGGTTGGACCGAGTCAGAATAGCGGTCCACATAACGGATGGTGTAATCCTCAGTCACAAACGCATAGACGATGATCGCGGATGCCAGCGTCATCAATGCCGTAACTGAGTAAAATGCTCCGACACCACTTTCAACCAACTGCAATGATCGCCGGCGCGCACCCGCGACTGACACGGCAATTGCGTAGGCGCACACAATAAACGCAGCAAGTAACGTATAAGAACCGATTGTTGCCATGGGTTTACGTTAAGAACCGACAGTTCGCATAATTTACGAGCGAGGGAACATTCCTGTCGTCGGAAACAGGCTGCCAAGCCTCTAGTGCGGAGACACTAGTTGTTTACACCACCAGAGTCGTTCGGCCCCTCAGCATCGCCTGCAGATGCCGCATCAATTTCCGGCTTCGGCTCATACTTCGATGGACATTTCGCCATAATCCCGCCTGGTTCCACGACAAGCTTCTGCCCCTCGAGTCGACCAGATACCACAACCTCAGATTCGTCCTGAAAGGTGTCTGGCACAATTCCGGTGTACTCAGCATGCACTACGTACCCGTCTTTTTGAATATCAAAGCGGTAATCCAACGTACTCGGTTTCCACGAAATGTTGGATGCGTAGCCGTGTACTTGAAGACGCTTGCCAACCCACTGGTCAGGATCAACCATTACCTCATCAACGTGCTTATAGTATTGCGTGCCGTCTTGCATCGTGGTCCACATTAAGCCCACAAAAGCGGTAACAAGCACACCCGTCGTCAAAAGTATCTTAAGGCCTTGGCTCGGCATAATGTCCTAGAGACTTTCCCTATCTTTTCCTTCGTAAAATGATATCTTCGCAGGCCCGCCTAGTCAATCGAAGTAACAATCCCCAGAAACAGTCCATCATCACCTACAGTGAGCCACGGCAAACTTAAATCCAACTGAAAATTAGACACTTTCGTCCAATTTTCTCATTAGTCTTTCTACAAGAACCATGGGAAGCCCTACAACATTGGTATACGAACCGTTAATCCGGTCGACAAAGCGAGACGCCAGCCCCTGGATTCCATACGCACCCGCCTTGTCGAACGACTCACCTGTTGCAACGTACGTCGCAATAGTTTGGTCATCAAGATCAACCAGAGTCACTTCCGTCTTGACCATAGCTGAACATCTAGCCACTCCACGAACAAGCGCGACCCCGGTCAAGACTTCATGACTTCGCCCCGACAACCTTCGCAACATCATGACGGCATCATCTCTCCCTTGAGGTTTTCCGAGCACGTCGTTGTCTAAAACAACAATCGTGTCAGCCGCTAGAACGAATCGATCATCTTTAGGTCCAGAACAGACAGTTATCGCCTTTAACATCGCAAGACGAAGCACATAATCACTTGGCAATTCGTCAGCTAATCGTCTTTCGTCTACGTCTGCTGGTTCGACATCAAAGACATATCCTGCCCGAGTCAACAGTTCACGGCGACGCGGTGAACCCGATGCAAGAATAAGTCGGGAATGCGGATGATACACTCACGTAAGAATACAAGACGTACGCCCCTTATTCTTATCCAATGATTTCAGCCCGCGATGTCGCAGCTAAAGCCCTCGGTGAATTGCTCCGTCGCCAACCAATGTCCGACGCGAAGGTCCGATTTGCATGGCGGTCATGTGTCGGCGTTTCCATTGCACGAGCGACGGCGGTCCGATTTGACAAGAGCTCTGGAACTCTTGTGGTCATAACAGATGCTGAAGCGTGGCGCCAAGAAGTACACCGTTCGATACCGGTTGTCAGCACTAGGATGAATGAGTTGCTCGGTCGAGGAACTGTCAAGAAGATTACCGTGGAGCGAAGGAACTAATCATGGAAGAGTCGGTAATTGTCAGTGCAGTGCGGCTACCAACTGGGAAGTTTATGGGTGCTCTCAGTAGTCTGCCCGCTCCTAAACTCGGTGCAAAAGTGATACGAGAAGTGGTGTCACGCGCCGACCTCGACCCGGCACAAGTTGACGAATGCATCATGGGCAACGTGGTATCGGCAGGTCTCGGCCAGGCACCTGCTCGACAGGCTGCAATTCAGGGCGGCCTTCCGGACCACGTAGCAGCATTAACAATCAATAAAGTCTGTGGTTCTGGTCTCAAGTCTGTCATGTTGGCAGCACAAGGTATCGCAACCGGTGATATAGACGTCGCCGTCGCGGGCGGGATGGAATCTATGAGTAATTGCCCTCACTTGTTGCGATCAGTCCGGCAAGGCGTCCGGATAGGAGACACTGAAGCGGTGGACTCAATGGTTCACGACGGGTTGTGGTGTTCTCTTGAAAATTGGTCTATGGGGCTCGCGTGTGAGGCAGTTGTTGACAAATACAATGTCAGCCGAACCGATCAAGACACATTTGCCGCTCACAGTCATTCCAAAGCAGCGGCGGCAGTTCAAGAAGGTTGGTTTCAAGATGAAGTCCTTCCAGTAGAGATTCCTCAACGTAAAGGTGATTCGATTCGCCTGGAACATGATGAATCCATCCGACGCGACACATCGACTGAAGCACTCTCAAAACTAAGACCCGCCTTTAAGCCCGACGGCACCGTCACCGCAGGAAACGCGCCTGGCGTGAACGATGGTGCAGCGGCACTGCTAATAATGTCGACACAGAAGGCGACCAGTCTCAACTGTGAACCGATGGCTCGAATTGTCGGTCAAGCCGTGAGCGGTTTGTCTCCAAAGTGGATCCTGATGACACCGGTTCAGGCCGTACAGAAGCTGCTGAGTAAGACAGGGTGGACACTTGATGACGTTGATTTAATTGAACTAAATGAAGCCTTTTCAGCTCAGGCACTTGCTGTAATGCGGACTCTGGATCTTGACCCGAATAAAGTCAATATCAATGGCGGGGCCGTCGCCTTAGGGCATCCAATCGGTGCAAGTGGAGCCAGAATTCTGACAACTCTGCTATACGCACTGAAGCGAAAAGACCTCAAGCGTGGAATCGCCACACTGTGCCTTGGCGGTGGAAATGGTGTCGCGCTAGCGGTGGAACTACTATAGCCAAGAGTAACTTTTCACCACGCCTAGAGAAATCTGACCCGCTGTTCAGTTTGGTTATTCCTCTATCTCTATGGCTATTCAGTCTTCCAAAATGCTAAACCTCCCGCCTGTTTGCCAACATCAACTGTAGCCATCCGTTTAGCAGAGGCCACGTGGTAGACCTCCACTGTCCCGGGTTCACGACCAACGCCCTCGAGCGTCACGAAAGCATAGTCTCCATCCCGCGTCACCACTACACCATGAGGAATCGTGCGACTGGTTTCAACTCGCGCACGCTCAAGACCCGTCCGCAGATCCCAAAAGCCAACCGCGGCACCAGTCTTATAGGTCACAATCAGCGTCGATTCATCCGGAGTAACCGCCAGGTTGTACGGACCGGAACCAGTATCAAAAATACGGACAATTTGCCATGTCTGAATGTCAACCTCAAATATTTTTTCAGCGTTGTTTCCAGTAACAAACACTCGACCGCCCACAGTAGGTGCAGTAACCCACGTAGGCTGAACGCCGTCCCCGAGCGTCAGCCGCCGGTTCACATTAAATCCCGTCGCATCAATCTCCACTAATTCATAACTCATAACGTTGACAGCATAGAGCATCGATTCGTCGCGGCTAAGCCTCCCACCATGTGGACGTATACCACTCTCGATACGAGACACCTCAATCATCGTCTCGGTTTCCACGACGGAAATCGTGCTGGGCTGCAGTGGCCCATGGAGATCGAAATTCACCACGTAAAGCAATCCGGTCGATGATGCCACATCGAGAGTTGCGGGGTACATCCCGAGGGAAACATCACCTAACCATCGGTCGGTGTCTGTCGTATATTTGTGAACGCTTCCGAAAGGGAAGCCGTGTGACAGGGAGACGTACCAATGCCGGCCATCCGGTGCAACCTGGATGCCATGCGGGCCCTCTGTTTCGGCGGGAAAGCTTCCAACAACAATAGTCTTGACCACCTCAAGCCCTTCTGGGCCGTAGCGTACAACCGCCACCTCATCATCCGATTCAGCACAAACATAAACATAGTAAGTCTGGTCAGGTGAATCCACCACAGGTAATTCAGATGACCACACACTGACTGATGCTGCCGCCAGCAAGAACAACAAAATGACTTTGCGCAGATGTTTCGTAATCATCACTAACTGGTTTCGTCAATTGTCCAATCAATAACTTTCAGACTATTGCGGTTCTCCAATGATCCGGCCTGGACCAACTTTGGCACGTAGCTTTACCGCCCAGAGTCCAGTGTTCCAATCAGTGAAGAAAATATGTCCTTTGTACGGTTGCGGTCCCCATACGAATGGCGAATTGGCAATAAATCCATCGGGGTCATACGGCACATACATTGCTATCTCTCGTCCCTGTCTGTACAAGTCTCCCAATAACTCACCGGATATATCAACCACTCGAAGCCCGCCGTTATAGAACGCGGCGAAGAGAACATCATCCTCCACCCAGAGATTGTGTGACCCAGCTTCCGGCACTTGGTAGCGGGCTACTTCCTGAGGATGATCCCAATCACTCCAGTCGATTACGTGGATCCAACCAGCCGCACGAGACGGTGTAGAATTTTCGTCCGAAGAGTAACCTCCATACGGGAACGATTCATCACCGGCAAAAAGATAAAATTTTCCAGTTGACTGGCTCTTGTAGGGAAAAGCTGCGTGGTTCCAGCCACTTGGGTAAGCATATCTCCCCAACTCGACAGGGCGCTCAGGTGTACCGCCACGGCCACCACCGCCGACATCCACCGCAACCACACCGTCCGTCCAATTAGATGAAAATGCAACCCCATCGCTGACCCAAACATCGTGAATGCCATGTCCAGGCGTGTCGAGCTCAAAACGACCAACTCGTTGGGGATTGCTCGGGTCTTCAATATTAATCACGTCATATCGTCTGCTTGCGCTTAGTGCGAAGACGTGGTCCTCTGAAATGAAAATATTATGGACACCACCGGTTAGCTCGTCCGTGAACTCCGACAACACGGGCACACCTTCACGCGGATTGCTCACACCTAGAATCACAATGCCATTTTGTCGATCGGATGCTCCCTCGCGACTTATTACAGCGATTTCACCATCCTCGGAAACCTTCACGTCATTGACCGTACGAGCATCAACTTTAATTTCTCGCAACTTCACAATATTTGCTGGGTCAGTCACATCCCAGATGTAAGCGTGCCCGTCAGCACCCCACGTTCCAGTGATAGCGTAATCTCGACCATCGCTACCTTCCCAGATCCACAGGTCGGACGTGTGACGGTCTAAAACCTTGCCCCGTCCGACAACCTCCACCTCCTGGCGAACGTCGCGTCGCTCGATC